>Ga0334722_10005964_pt1 | contig 12170 bp, 8 predicted proteins | sample C3_bottom_MG_FD_207210 | JGI IMG/M metagenome (GOLD analysis project Ga0334722, IMG submission 207210) | Sediment microbial communities from Yellowstone Lake, YNP, Wyoming, USA - C3_bottom | ecosystem: Environmental > Aquatic > Freshwater > Lake > Sediment | place: USA: Wyoming | collected...
GGTTTCCTGCACGGGTTCTACCAGGTCTTCGGCCTTGCCACGCGCCAGGCAAGAACGCGCCTTGCCGCCTCCATCGGACTGACGAATGTGCCGCGCCTGCGTCACGCGCTGCAGATTGCCTGCACGTTCGTGCTGGTCGATTTCGCGTGGATCTTCTTCCGCGCGCGCACGTTCGACGACGCGTTCTACGTCGTTACTCACATGTTCCGAGGCTGGGATTTCCACAGCGACGTCTATCTCGGCCTTGGCGCGTACGAGTTCTGGCTGGGCATCGCCGGCATCGCCGTTCTCGAAATCGTCCAGGCCGCCCAGCGCCGCGTTCGCGTTCGCTGGGTGCTGGCCGAGCGTCCGTTGTGGGTGCGATGGTCGCTGTACTACGCGGCTGTCATGACGGTGCTGCTGCTCGGAAAAGCCGGCGGGGCCAAGTTCCTGTACTTCCAGTTCTGAGGATGCAGTCGTGAACGAGCCATCCAAGCACACGACCGCAGCCGCCCAGCCAGGGCAGGCAAAGGACCTGCGCAAGTTCCTCGGCCGCGCGCTGGCGCTGGCCACGCTCGTCATCGCCGGTTACGCGGCGGTGCTGCTGATGCCGACCGAGAAGAACAGCTACCTGTCGGCGGTGATCGACAAGCAGGCCCGCCTTCGCTCGCTCGAGTCGCCGAAGCTGGTGTTCGTCGGCGGCTCCAATCTTTCGTTCTCGCTCGACAGCCCGCGTGTCGAACGCGAGCTCGGCATGCCGGTCGCGAACATGGGCCTGGGGATCTATGCAGGCATGCGTTTCATGCTCGACTCGGTCGCGCCGCGCCTTGGCCGCGGCGACCTCGTGGTCATCAGCGCCGAATACCAGCTCTACCGCGGGCTCTACAACGGCGAAGACGAGTTGCTCGAAGTGCTCGAAGCGTTCCCGGAAGGCCTCAAAACCATTCACTGGAAGGCACAGGCCCTGCCGCTGCTGCGCGCGCTGCCGGCCTACGTCAAGAACAAGACGAACCGCACGCTCGCGATGCTCGTGCAGAAGTCCGATCCGCACTGCGTCTACTGTCGCAAGGCGTTCGACAAGTACGGAGACCTCGTCGCGCAAGCCGGTCAGCCGGGCAAGGACGTCGCGACGATGGCGCTGTTCCGGAGCAAGAATGAAGAAGGCCCGATCGAGAGCGACGCAATCGCCGGCCTGCGCCACTTCGTCGCGACCGCCGAGGCGGCCGGCGCGCGCGTCGTGCTGATGTTCCCGGCGGTTCCCGAACCGCTCTACGAGAAGAACCGCGCCAAGCTCGACGAAGTCTACGAACGCGTGAAGAAGGACGTTCCGGTCCCGATCCTCGGCAGCCCGGCCGAGAACACGATGGATCCTCGTTATTTCTGGGACTGGGTGTATCACCTTGTGCCGGAAGGACGGGACATCCGCACTGGCGTGATCATCGAAAGGCTCAGGCCGTACGTCCATCCGGCGGAGCAGCCGGCAGCGTCGGGTTCGTAACCGTCGCTTGCGCGGACGGCCGCGCAAGCAAAGGTGGAGGAATCGTTCGTTCGATGCAGTGCCCGCAGTGCCAGTTCGTCAACGTCGAAGGCGCCAAATTCTGCCAGCAGTGCGGAACGGCGCTCGGCGGCATGGCATGTGCGCGCTGCGGGGCCAGGCTGGCGCCCGCTGCGAGGTTCTGCGTCGAGTGCGGCGCTCCGGTGGCAGGCACGCTGCACGCGCCGGCCACGCGGGCGCAGACACCGCGGCATCTGGCCGACAAGATCCTCAAGTCCAGGACGACGCTCGAAGGTGAGCGCAAGCAGGTCACGGTGCTGTTCGCGGACGTCAAGGAATCGATGTCGCTGGCCGAAGGCGTCGATCCCGAGACGTGGTTCCGCATCCTCGACGGTTTCTTCGCCATCCTCTCCGAGGGCGTCCACCGCTACGAGGGAGCCGTCAACCAGTTCACCGGCGACGGCATCATGGCGCTGTTCGGAGCGCCGATCGCGCACGAGGATCACGCGCAGCGGGCCTGCTTCACTGCGCTGCACCTGCTCGACGAGCTGCACGCGTACGCCGAGAAACTGCGCCGCGAAGAAGGGCTGAACTTTTCCGTTCGCATGGGCATCAACAGCGGCGAGGTCATCGTCGGGACGATCGGCGACGACCTGCAGATGGATTACACGGCGCACGGCCACACCGTCGGGCTGGCAGCGCGCATGGAATCGCTGGCGGCGGCCGACAAGTGCTACATGACCGAGCACACGGCCGCGCTCGTGGCCGACTACTTTGCGCTGCGCGATCTCGGCGACTTCCGGGTCAAGGGCGTGAGCGAACCGATGCACGTGTTCGAGTTGCAGGGCGTTGGCAGGCATCGCACGCGTCTGGACGTGTCGCGTGCCCGCGGTCTTTCGCGCTTCGTCGGACGCCAGGCCGAGCTGACGATTCTCGAGGACGCGCTGGCAAGCACCCAGGCGGGCACCTCGCAGGTTGTTGGCGTGGTCGCCGATGCCGGTTCGGGCAAGAGCCGGTTGTTCTACGAATTCCTCGAGCGCTGCAAGAGCCGCGGGATTCCCGTGGCCAGGGGGCAGTGTCTCGCGCACGGCACGATGATTCCGTTCGCGCCGGTCCTCGAATTGCTGCGCGTGTTCTTCGAAATCGGCGAGCGCGACTCGTCGCAGCGCGCACGCGAAAAAGTCGCCGGCCGCCTGTTGCTGCTCGACGAAAAGCTGCGCTCCAGCCTGCCCCTCGTGTTCGAGTTCCTCGGGATCTCCGATCCGCAGCATCCGGTGCCGCCAATGGATCCCGAGCCGCGTCGCCGCATGCTTTACGGAGCACTGAGACGCATCCTGGAGCGTAGCGCGGATTCGCATCCCGTCGTGATCGTGCTCGAGGATCTGCACTGGATCGACGGCGCGAGCAGCGCGTTTCTCGACGACATGATCCAGGTACTGCCGCAGACGCGCTGCATGATGCTGCTCAACTACCGGCCCGAGTTCCAGGCGCCGTGGACGGAGCGCGGTCATTTCCGCCAGATCGCGCTCGATCCGCTCGGACGCGAGGACATTGCGACGCTGCTTGCCGATCTGCTCGGTGACGACGCGTCGGTCCAGCCGCTCGCACGCAACATCGAACAGACCGCGGCGGGCAATCCGTTCTTCGTCGAAGAGCTGGTCCACGCGCTCGTCGAAGCGGGCAGCCTCGAAGGCGCGCGCGGAGCCTGGCGGCTGGTGCGGCCGGTCGAGGACATCCTGCTGCCACCGACCGTGCATTCGGTGCTCGCGGCACGCATCGATCACCTTCCCGAGCGCCAGAAAGACGTGCTGCAGACGGCAGCGGTGATCGGCAAGAGTTTTTCGGAGGCCGTGCTCGGTCGCCTCATCGACATTGCGCCGCTCGAATTGCACGCCGCGCTGCAGGGGCTGTGCGACCGCGACTTCCTGTACCAGCGCGAGATCTATCCGCAGGCGCGCTACGGCTTCGAGCATCCGCTTACGCAGGAGGTTGCCTATCGTACGCAGCTCGGGGAGCGCCGCCGGTTGATGCACGCCGCTACCGCACGCGTACTGTCGGAGCTCGAGCCCGACCGGCTCGTGGAGAATTCCGCGTTGCTCGCGCACCACTGGGAAGCAGCCGGCGAATTCCTCGACGCCGCGATCGCCGGTCGTCGTGCTGCCGAATGGACGAGCAGCAGCGAAGTGCAGGAATCGCGTCGCCACTGGCTCAAGGTGATGGAGTTGATCGAACGTCTGCCGCCGTCGCCGCAGACGCTCGAGATAGCGATCGCGGCTGCGGAGGGGATGCTCAGTATCTGCTGGCGCCTTGGTCTTCCACACGAGGAGGCCGAGCGCGTGTATCGATGGGGCGAGGATTGGGCCCGGCGCAGCGGCGACAAGGACGCGCGTGCGCGCCTGCTTGCGGCGTATGGTTCGTGGCACGGCTTTACCGGCAACATCGAAGGCTCGCTGAAGTTGTACGACGAGGCGGCAGGTCTGCTGGACGAAGAGTCCGATTTCCGCCTGCGCATGACGCTGCACAGCCGGCGGGCGTACTCGTATCTGCTCGCAGGAAAGCTTCGTGTCGCACTGCGCTTCGCGCGCGAAGTCGTCGCGCAGATGGACAGGGCCGGACAAGCGCGGCTGATTCCGCCCGGCGAGGCGATCTTCGCGATGGGCATCACGAGTCTGCCGCTCACGTATCTGGGCAGGCTGCAGGAAGCGCGCGACATCCTGGAGCGCGCGCTGGCGGTGGCGCTGGAAGCCGGAGAAATGGGGACCGCCGGCGCGTTGCGCGGATTCGGTGTCACCAATGCCTGGTTCCTTGGCGACAGGGCTCGGGCGATGGCACTGGCGCGGCCGCAGGTGGAGCACGCCGAGAAGATCGGCAGCCCTGCGCTGTGCATCTCCGCGTACGATTCGCTCGGGGTCGCCAACCTGCTCGCAGCTTCATGGAACGAAGCGGTCGAGGCGTTCGAGAACGCGCTGTCGATGGCGCGCGAAACCGGAACTTTCCTGCAGGCCGAAGCGCTGGTGCTGTCGAATCTGGCCGAAGCGTATCGAGGCAAAGGCGAGTTCGATCGTGCGGTGACCGCGGCCGACGAAGCGGTGGCGGTCGCGCATGCACGGCGGACGGTGATGCACGAGTGCCGGGCGAACCTGCTGCTCGGCCGTGTGCTGGTCAGTCGCCGCAAGCCGGGCGACCTCGATCGCGCTGCAATCGCGCTGGCTCAGGCGCACCAGATCGCCACCCGCACCGAGGCAAAATCGTACGAAGCGTATGTTCGATGGCAACTGGCCGCTCTCGCACGCGCACGCGGCGACGCTGCGCTGTGGCGCGAGCAGATGCTGTCGGCTGCCAGATTGTTCGAAGAGATCGGCGCGACCGAACGTGCCGGGCAAGTCAGCGCGGCGGCACTGTAAGGCGCGCCCAGCGCGCGGCGGCAAACACCGGAGCAACGGCGATTCCTTCATTCAAGATCACGCGTGAGCAGCGTCGCCGTATCCTCGGGCTTGCGTTGCCGATCATGGGGGCCATGGCGTCGCAGAACGTCATCAACCTGGTGGATACCGCGATGGTCGGCAGCCTCGGCGACAAGGCTCTGGCGGCCGTCGGCATGAGCAGCTTCGTCAGCTTCATGGCGATTTCGTTCGTGATGGGCATGTCGTCGGGCGTGCAGGCGATGTGCGCGCGCTGGCGCGGCGCAGGACGCGACGACGAAGTGGCGGTGCCGCTCAACGGCGGATTGCTGCTGTCTGTCCTGTTCACGGTGCCGGCTTCGGCGCTGGTGATCTGGCTGGTGCCGTCGATTCTCGGTGCAGTGGCACCCGAACCTGAGGTCGCCACTCTCGGCAGCGCGTATCTGAGTCTGCGCCTGCTGGGCATGACCGCGGTCGGCATGAACTTCTCGTTCCGGGGATTCTGGAACGCCATCGACAGATCGCGCCTGTACATGGTGACGCTGCTGGGCATGCACGCCGTGAACATCTTCCTGAACTGGGTGCTGATCTACGGCCATCTCGGTGCGCCGGCCCTCGGCGTGCGCGGCGCCGGTCTCTCCAATGCGATCTCCACCTACTTCGGCACCGCCGTGTATTTCGCGCTGGCGTGGAGCTACGGCCGCGATGCAGGATTCCTGCGCAGGCTGCCGTCACGCGAGGCGATGCGCACGATGCTGGCGATATCGCTTCCCGCCGGGCTGCAGCAGTTCCTGTTCGCCGCAGGAATGATGGCGATGTTCTGGATCCTCGCGCTGGTGGGCACCACCGAAGTCGCTGTCGCCAACGTGCTGATCAACATCATGCTGGTGACGATCCTTCCGTCGATCGGGTTCGGCCTGGCTACGGCGACGCTGGTGGGACAGGCGCTCGGAGCAAGCCAGCGGCGCGAGGCAAGCCGCTGGGCGTGGCGCGTGTCGATCGTAGCGGTGATCGGCGTTACGGTGATCGCGCTTCCCGGGCTCGTCGTGCCCGATCTGGTCCTGACGCCGTTCCTGCGCGATCCGGCGACGCGCGCACTTGCGGTCTGGCCGCTGCGCATCGCTGCCATCTTCGCTCCGGTTGAGACCGTCGCAGCCATCCTGCTCAATGCCCACCTTGGCGCCGGCAGTGCCCGGCGGGTGCTGGCGATCTCGATCCTCACTCAGTGGGGGCTGTACCTTCCGCTCGCGTACCTCGTCGGACCGGTGCTCAGCCTCGGGCTGACGGCAATCTGGTTGCTGCAGGGCCTTTGCCGATTGCTCACGGTAGGGGTTTTCGCGTGGAGCTGGCGACAGGGGCGCTGGGCCGATGTGCCAGCATGACGTTTCGATGCGGTTGCCTCTGCGTCGGGACTGCACCCCATCGTGGCAGCCTCCAGCCTGCCGGTCGCACTGGCAGTCGCGCGGCGTCTCGCCTACTTCTTCTGCAATGAGCGTGTCACGAAAGCCTCTGCGGGTTCTGATGATGGTCGTGATGCTGGCTGCCGCGGCCTCTGTGCCGGTTGCCGCACACGCGCAGTCACAACGACCGCAGGCGAAACTCGAATTGCGCGATGTGCAGGGAAAGCAGCGCAGCCTGCGCGAGTTGCGCGGCAAGGTCGTCCTCGTCAATTTCTGGGCGACGTGGTGTGCTCCGTGCCTGAGCGAGCTGCCGATGCTTGCCGATCTTGCCGAGCGCTATCGAAACGCCGGCCTCGTGGTCGTGGCGGCGTCGGTGGACGATGCGCAGACGCTCGACGATGTTCAGGCACTTGCGCGCAAGCGGTTGCGCGCGCTCGATGTGTGGGTCGGCGCTGACGCCAACGACATGCAGGCACTCGGTCTGAACGGCGGTGCGGTACCGGCAACGTTGTTGGTTGATCGCCATGGCCGCATCGTCAAGCGCGCACAAGGCTCGCTCCCGCACGGAGTCCTCGATCCACTGATCGAGGAACTGCTCTCCGAGAAGGGCGGCAACAAGCAGACGCCGGACGATCAGCCAAAACCGCCCGGTTGTCCGTACAAGGGGCAGGGCGGCGCTATCGAAGCTGCCGCCGCGCTCACGCCGGCTCGGGACGCATCTTGTAGCGAACCGGAAGTCTCTTGATGCCTCCGACGAAGCTCGACCGCAGGCGGTCGGGCTCTCCTGTCAGCTCGCAGTGCTCCAGGCGCGGCAGCAACTGACTGAAGATGGTCTTCAGCTCCAGCCGCGCCAGGTTCGATCCGAGACAGCTGTGCTCGCCCATGCCGAACGCGAGATGCGGATTGGGATCGCGATCGACGCGGAAGCTGAAAGGATCGTCGAACACATCCTCGTCGCGATTGGCCGACGGATAGAACAGGGTGAGGCTCTGGCCCTTTCTGATGCGCTGGCCGCGCAGCTCGACGTCGCGGTTGGGCGTGCGGCAGAACTGGATGACAGGTGAGGTCCAGCGGACGATCTCTTCCACCGCCTTGTCCATCAGCCCCGGATTGCTGCGCAGCTTTTCGAGCTGCCGCGGGTGCTGCAGCAGTGCCAGCAGACCGCCGGTCGTCGCGTTGCGTGTCGTCTCGTTGCCCGCCACCACCAGGACATAGAAATACGACAGCAGTTCCATCCACGGAACGTCCTCGCCGTCGATCTTCGCGTTGGCAAGCACGCTGACGATGTCGTCCTTCGGTTCCTTGCGGCGCTTCGTCACCATGTCCGAGTAGTACTGGAACAGCGACAGGCGCGCTCTTTCGCCGGTTTCCTCGGGAGTCTCGCCCTCGCGCTGGTACTCGGGATCGGCCGCGCCGATCGTCTCGTTGGTCCAGCGGAACATCAGCTCCCAGTCCTCGCGCGGGATGCCGAGCACGTCGGCAAGCACCGCCAGCGGAAGCCTTGCCGAAACGAGTTGCACGAAATCGCCGTCGCGCATGCTGCCGTCGCCCATCGCCTCATCGAGCAGTTCACGCGCGATCTGCTCGACGCCCGCGCCAAGGCGCTGTACCGATCGCGGCGTGAAATAGTTGCTGATCAGCCGGCGATACTTCGCGTGGTCGGGCGGGTCCATGTTGAGCAGGTGGCGAACCGGAGGCTGCGCGACGCCTTCACGTTCGAAGTCGGGAAACACCGCCAGCCGCGGCGCGTTCTCGAAGATTTCGGGCGTCTTGCCGATGTGCACGATGTCTTCGTGTTTGGTGACCGCCCAGAACGGCACGACTCCGGGGCGTTCATACCGGAAGATCGGCGCCTCGCGGCGCAGCAGCGCCCACGCCTCGTGCGGATAGCCGTGGTCGGCGTAGGTCTGGTCGCTGATGATGTCGATGTTGTCGAGCGTGAGTTCGGACGGGGCAGGAGCTGGGACTTGCGGCATGGGTTCCTCCGCAATGCTGGGTACCGGTGGCGATGCGCAGGGGCAACTTGGCAGCGAAGCGCATGGTGGCAAGTGGAAGAGCGCGCGGGGGGCGGCGAAGATGAGGGCGCTGGGCGTACATGCGCACCCGCCAGTTGCCCGGCATCGGGTGCTTCGAGCCTTGCGGCCGCGGCCTCAACGGACGCACGTGGCAATCCGCCGCCGCAGCATCGCATGATGCCGCGGCGGCGGATGCCGCCCCTGGGTTCTGCGTTACAGCCCGGTTGCACTTGGACCGAACACCGCAAGGTTGATGTCCAGCTGCGCCGTCCATTTCCAGCTGCCGTTGATGCCCGAATCGTTGAACCATACAGGACCGGTCAGCAGACTGATGTTCTTCGTGAAGAAGTAGTAGACGCCGAAGCCGCCGCCGCCGATCGCGTTGTCTCCGTAGGCGTAATCCGCCGCCAGCACCACCCGGTTGTACTCTTCACCGGCAGCGTTCTTCTTCGGAAAGAATCCACGGTCGAACGCAGCCATGAAGCCCGCATTCTCCTTGTCTCCGCTCGAATCCCGCAGAACGTGGCCGTTGCCGATATAGGGTCCGATCGAAAGGCGGCCGAGCCAGGGAATCGTCTTGCCGATCACCATGTAGCCGACGTTCTGGTTGGTCTCGCCGCCGTTGGTTCCCGCGTTGAAGATGCCCAGCTGAAGCGTCGGTGCGCCTTCGAACAACGTGTTTTCCGGGGTGCCGATCTTCGCGTTGAAATACACAGGGTCATCGGACGGCTCGAGAACATCGATACCGATTTCCATCTGGACCTTGTCGAACGGCAACACGCCGAGCGTCAGCCCCATGTCGGTCGGAAACGAATCGTTGCCGGTGAAATAATTGTCGACACCGAAGTGAAGCACTCCGTACGACTGGATGTCGGGAGTCATCGGAGTCCAGTACGTGGTCGATGGCGTGGCCTGCGCTTGTCCGGACGAAAGTACGAAAAGCACCAGACCAGCCCGGGCAATGTTCTTCAGTTGCATCATCTCCTCCTTGTTCGCGAGCGCGCGACACGTTGTCCCCGCGCCCTATCCGCAAGGTGCATGCCACGTGAGGCGCGCGCGCCGGAGGAGCTTCAAACAAGCGATTTACTTCGGAATCGTCGCGTTGTTGCCGATGCCGATGCCAGCGGTGCCGGCGTGAAGTGCGTGCCCGATTGTGTGGCAGTGCTGCGCGTTTGCCGGGCACGCGGAATGATGCTGCGAAGAACGCAAGCGAGCTGTTGGCTTCGGCAGCGAGGCTTGGGTAGCTGGCTTCGAGTGCGAGCACCACATCTACGCGGAGGTCTGCTTGCGATGAGGGCACGGTTTGCTGCTGCCTCCAGCATGGCGGCGATGCTGCTGGCAAGTTGCTCCAGCCTTTCCATCACTGCGTCGTCGCCTTCGGATGCGATGCTGGCGCGCGACGTTCGCAGGGAACTGTCGAAGGATGACTGCGGTGAAGGCGCGAGGCAGGCCACGGAGTTCGAAGCGCTGCTTGCGACGATCAACGCGCAGGATGGAGTGGAAGGAGACGAGGCGGACCTCATCGTCAAAGCATGGGATCGGTGCGAGCGCACCGATCCGACGTACTGCAGGTCCGAAGAAGCGCAAGAGTGGCAGTTCACGCCGGGGCCGTGCTGTGAGGACTGCGAAGAATGGAACGGTTCATCGCAGCCGCAACTGCGGGTTTCGAGGTCGGACGGCGCAGTCGTCTTTCGATCGAAGAAGCCGGTGGCGCTTGTCGATGTGCTGCAATGCGGCTTGAAGCGGATCCGGGCCAGCGCCGGGCAGACGGACCGCAGCTGCCGCAAGGAGCATGAGGTGTGGCGTTCGCGGCTGAGGGCTGTGGGCCAGCTGCGATACGACGTGGACATCGCCGTGGAGCAGGAGTTGTACAAGCCGCAGTCCAGGCTCGTCCAATGTCCAGACGGCCTGGTGGTCGGCGAAGCCACCATGTATTCGGACGCGGCGGGTGTCCCGCACAAGTACGTTCTGGCCAGTCGAAACCAGGAGCCTGCAACGACAGCGGTCTATTACTACGACCGGTCCGCGAGGCTTCGCTTCGTTGGCGTGCACTCTGTCGAGCGCGACGGCAGTCCGATCGACAATGACAGCTATTACGACGACGAAGGGCAGACGATCCTGTCAGGAGGCCGCTCGCAGTTGAGCGATGTCCGCGACCCACGCAGCCACTTCGCGTCGCTCGACACGGAATACTGGACAGTTCGTGCGGGGTGCGGTCACTGACGCCGCTTCGGCGCGGCAACACGAATTGTTCGCCGACGAACGAGGCACGCGGGCCATTGGACCGGCTTGCCAGTGCGCGCGCCATGGTTCGCTGTACCCTCGCCCGCTCTTGACACTGCCCTGGAAGCGACGGCCTTCTGTCACGCGATGATCGAACACACGCTCATGTTGATCCTTGGACTGTTGGTTGGCGGCGCGGCCGTCTGGTTTGGCGTCGGGTCGCGCATACGAATGGCGGGCGACGTCGCCAGGTCGGAAGGTGAGGCGAAGACGGCGGCCCTGACCGCGACGTTGCAGGCGCGCGACCAGCGCCTGCAGGAGTTCGGGACGCTGCTCGAGACGAAGGAGCAGCTTGTCGCCGCGTGCAATCGCGAAATCACGGACCTGAAGGAATCCCAGGCGCGACTGGAGACGACCGTCGAACAGGAACGAAAGCTCTCGGCAGAAAAACTGGGTTTGCTGACCAATGCGCAGCAGGAGCTTTCCAACGCGTTCAAGGCGCTCTCGGCCGACGCGCTCAGGAGCAACAACCAGTCGTTCCTCGAGCTGGCAAAGAGTGCGCTGGAGCGTTTTCAGGAAACCGCCAAAGGAGACCTGGAGAAACGCCAGCAGGCAATTCACGAGCTGGTCAAGCCTCTCAAGGACTCTCTGGAAAAGGTCGATGGCACCATCGGGGAAATCGAACGGCAGCGCACCAGCGCCTACGCGACCCTGACCGAGCAGGTGAAATCGCTGGCGACCAGTCAGGGCCAGCTTCAGACCGAGACCGCCAATCTCGTCAAGGCATTGCGCGCGCCGCAGGTGCGAGGTCGCTGGGGCGAGATCCAGTTGCAGCGCGTCGTCGAGATGGCGGGTATGCTCGACCACTGCGACTTCCAGCAGCAGGAGTCGGTGACCACCGAGGATGGCCGGCTGCGTCCTGACCTGATCGTGAAGCTTCCGGGCGGCAAGAACGTCGTCGTCGACGCCAAGTGTCCGCTGCAGGCGTATCTGGACGCGCTGTCGGCTCCGGATGAAGCATCGCGAGTCGCAGAGCTCAAGAGACACGCGCGGCAGGTTTCGGATCACATCACCAAGCTCAGTGCCAAGAGCTACTGGGACCAGTTCAAGCCTGCGCCCGAATTCGTCGTGCTCTTCCTGCCCGGCGAGACCTTCTTCAGTGCCGCGCTGGAACAGGAGCCCGGGCTGATCGAAGCCGGTGTTCAGCAACGCGTCATTCTGGCCACACCGACCACGCTCATCGCGCTGCTGCGCGCGGTCGCGTACGGATGGCGTCAGGAGCAGCTCGCGGAGAATGCGCAGCAGATCTGTGATCTCGGCAAGCTGTTGTACGAACGCATCCGCACGCTCGCCGAGCATTTCGCGAAAGTAGGCAGCAGCCTCGACAATGCCGTGGACGGTTACAACAAAGCCATCGGGACGTTGGAGGGGCGCGTGCTGGTCACCGCGCGCAAGTTCAGGGAACTCGGCGCGGGAAACGACAAGGAGATCGAGTCCGCCGAGGCCGTGGAGAAATCCACGCGCAATGTCCAGGCGCCTGAACTGCTGACGCTGCCGATCCCCGGTACGGTGGAGCCGAACTGAAAGCGGAGTCCACCGACTCCTCCGACGAGCGGGCCCGTCGGCTCACCCGGCTACACGCTGAGATGGAAGTTCG
>Ga0334722_10005966_pt1 | contig 12167 bp, 14 predicted proteins | sample C3_bottom_MG_FD_207210 | JGI IMG/M metagenome (GOLD analysis project Ga0334722, IMG submission 207210) | Sediment microbial communities from Yellowstone Lake, YNP, Wyoming, USA - C3_bottom | ecosystem: Environmental > Aquatic > Freshwater > Lake > Sediment | place: USA: Wyoming | collected...
GGTCCCACCACAATAAGCGCGATACCCAGGATCAGAATCAACTCGGGAAGCCCTATGCCAAACATGCCGTTGCCTCACGCAAAAAAGTCCAGCCAGCCGCAAAAATCACCGGCGCCTCACGTCCATATATTCAAGCGGCAATCTACGGCATTTGCCCGAGGGTGTCAAGCGAGCAGCCGCCCGGAGAAAAAGCGGACCCTCACCGCGATTGACTTTTTATTTTCCTTTGGCTATGGTGCCTGTTGCTGTGCCTGATGAGATAAAAAAAGAGCCCCAGCGGCGGCTCACTGACAATCTTTTTTTCAGATGATTGCGGAGGAAAAGCAAGATGGCCAATGTGGTGGTTGTGGGAACGCAATGGGGAGATGAAGGCAAGGGGAAAATCGTCGATCTATTGACGCAGTACGCCGACTATGTCGTCCGTTTCCAGGGCGGCAACAACGCCGGGCACACCCTGGTCGTGGAAGGCAAAAAATTCATCTTCCATCTCATCCCCTCCGGCATCCTCTACGAAAACAAAAAATGCTTCGTCGGCAACGGCGTGGTCCTCGACCCCGGGGTCCTGCTTGAAGAGATGGATAAACTCGCGGCCAGCGGCCTGCCAGTAAACCCGCAGCGGTTGATGATCAGCGAACGCGCCCACCTGATCATGCCCTACCATCGGCTCCTCGACTCATGCAGCGAATCAGCACTGGCCAGCGGCAAAAAGATCGGCACCACCGGCCGGGGCATCGGTCCCTGCTATGGCGACAAGATCCTCCGCAAGGGCATCAAGGCCGGTGATCTGCTGGACCAAGGGTCGCTAATGGAAAAAATCCACGAAAACCTTGAAGAAAAGAATTTCCTCTTCAGCAAGAAATACAACAGCGAACCGCTGAAGGCCGAGGCGATATACGACGAATACCTGAAATATGCAGAGCGGCTTGCTCCTTTTATTGATAACGTTTCCGTTGCCCTGGACGATGGCCGCAAGGCCGGAAAGCACATCCTCTTTGAAGGCGCCCAGGGAACCCAGTTGGACATCGACCACGGCACCTACCCCTTTGTCACCTCCTCGAACACCATCGCCGGCAACGCCTGCAACGGCAGCGGCTTCGGCCCTTCCCACATCGACTGCGTCATCGGCATCCTCAAAGCCTACACCACCAGGGTTGGCGAGGGGCCTTTCCCCACCGAACTGCTTGACGCCACGGGCGACGCCTTACAGCAAAAAGGCGGGGAATTCGGCGCCACCACAGGCCGCAAGCGCCGCTGCGGCTGGCTCGATGGCGTCGTAGCCCGCGAAGCCGTGCGCCTAAACGGCATCAATGGCCTGGCCATCACCAAGCTCGATGTCTTAAGCGGCCAGCCGGCCCTGAAACTGGCCACCAGCTATGAGGCAGAAGGCAAAAAAATAACAGCCTTGCCAGGCAACATCAAGACCTTTGCCAAGATGCAGCCGACCTATGAAACCCTGGCCGGTTGGAGCGAAGAGATCAGCCAAGCCCGCACCGTGGACGAGCTGCCGGCCAAGGCTCGTGCTTATGTGCAACGCATAGAGGAGTTCACCGAGACTCCGGCCTATATCCTCTCCGTTGGCCCAGGCCGCGAGCAGACCATGCTCCTCAAGAACCCCTTCCAGAAATAGCCGGCAAGGAACCAGATGAGCACAGAACTGCGACCAGACAGTTACGCCCGGCACACCCTGGAACGCTATACCGGCTCCAGCGTCAAGGATTTCGGCGCCCACATCCTGCTCTGCAATTTCCACCGCTACGTCGATGACTTTGCCCGCATTACCGGCAACCCCATCCAGCGCGGACACTGGAGCGTGGTCCATGACCGTAAACGCGATGTAAGCATCATCAACCACGGGGTCGGCTCGCCCTCGGCAGGCATTGTCATGCACTGCCTCTCCTTTCTCGATGAAATAAAGTGCGTTCTCATGCTCGGCATGTGCGGCGGCATCGACGATGCGCTGGAAATCGGCGACATCATCATTCCCACCGCCAGCATCCGGGACGAGGGCACCAGCCCACACTATCTGCCCAAGGATGTTCCGGCCCTGCCCTCAATCCACGTCAACCGCATCTGCGAACAGGTCATCACCAGCGAGCTGAAGATGATTCCCAAGTCCGGCATCCTGATGACCACCGACTACCGGATGTGGGAGTTTGATCCCGAGTTCATTGAATACATCCGCAAACACCGGATCATGGCCATCGACATGGAAATCGCCACCCTGTTCGCGGTGGGCTATGCCCTCAACGTGCCAACCGGCGCCATGATGCTGGTTTCCGACCTGCCCCTCAAAAAAGGCGGGATCAAGAGCAAGGACAGCGCCGAGGAAATCTTTCTCACCTACACCCAGGAACATCTCCAGATGGGTCTCAAGGTCATGGAGACCGCCTGTCTTGACAAAAGAGAGTACCGCTCGCTCGGATGACAGCGGCGCAGCGGTGAATCAGCGGCGCTGCCGCTGGATCGCCCACCTCGCAACCGTTTTTCTTCCTGATTTTAGCTACCGGCTCACCGATCTGGCCCCGGCCATGACCTCGGCCATATCGCAGGCAATCTGGACCAGCATGTTTGGCACCACCGGCCCTGCCTGCGAGGGCTTGATCTCGGGAGGATTGAAGGCGGCGATAAAGCTAGAGAAGGTGCTGCTTTTCGGATAGGCCATTCCCTGATCCATGGACTGCTCGATATACCAGACGGTATTGCCAGTATGCACATTGAGCAGCCGGGTGGATACCTCAACCCTCCCGCCCCCGAACTGACTGCCTTCCAAGGCGTAGTTGACCTTGCCGGCCAGGACCAGATCGACCTTTGCTTTCCGGCCCAGGGCCAGAGCTTCCTCTATCTCCCGATAAGGCTCATCAAGACGGAGCACCTTGGGAAAAGCCTGCTTGCCCAGGAGAACATCCTTAAAAAGCATGGCCACCCCCTCCCCCTGTGCCTGGGTCATCTTGCCTGGCATTTGAAAGGGCAGCACCCCAACGGTCGCCTCCTGATAGGTATTCATATCTGGATAGATAAAGACCACCGGCGAGTTCTTTTTGACCTCCACCGGCTGGTTGGCCCAGTTCCTTTGGCTCGATGCACACCCATAAAGAAGAACACCAAGAAGCATAACTGCTATTCCCTTTCGCATACCGCTCTCCTGCAAATATCCAGCTTAAGGCTAGAACTGAAAACCACGGAAGGTAAATGTTCAGCGCTCACGGGCGGAAAGCAACGCATCGTTTAAGGCGCCGTCTCCTGCCGCAAGAAGGTAATTGATATTGCGGCTGCGCTGCAACTCAAGCCCCGCCACGGAAAGCACCTGCTGGGAACCGGCGTCGAGCAGTTTGAGATTGAGAATTACCGTGGTCGGCGTCAGCGAATAGGTGCCGGTGAGAATGGCCGCCGCCTGTTGCTGCCTGGCCAGAAGCTTGGCGTCTCGAGTAAGCATCAGCTCGCCCCGGTTGTCCCGGATGAGAAGCTCGGAAGACTTCCTGATCTCCACCACACCGAACCCGTGACGAAACAGACTGGTGGACAGGGCCTCGGTCAGGGTCCGGCCAAAACGGGTGGTGGTATAGAGGTTGTCGAGATCAACCACCGTGGTCAGGATCAACCGCTGGCCGCCTCCGGCGCCGCGCATGCCGGACGTCAATTGCAGGGCCAGTTCCTCGCCAACTCCAAAAAAGTCCGGGGTGACCACCGAGGCGGTGCCGCCGGTGGTCGCCTGGGGTACGCACCCGGTCAGGAGCAGGGCTCCGCCCAAAACCAACGCCAGACCGAAGTTAACCATCTTGTTTGATTTTTTCATGAACCACCTTTTTTTTCTTTATTGGACGCTTGGCGGCAGTCTTTGCCGACTTCTTTGCCGGAGGCTCGGGGGCAACCTGGCCCGCTTCCTGAAACTGCCGGATCGCGACTTGCGAGGTGCGGGTGGAAGCGGGCATGCTTTCGTTGGCCAACAGATTCGCGGTAAGCGCGTCAATGGGCAAAACCAGACTGGCGGAAGAAAGGACCCGGTTATCGTCGTTGCGCAACAGCCTGGCGTTGACAAAAATCTCCTGCCCAGCCACGGCATAGGTTCCCACCACCACTGCCTGGGCGGTCTGCACCAGGCTGATCTCGTCCATGCTCCGGGACAAGGCGTACTCGCCGTGGTACGGGCTCACCAGCATGCCCGGGGTTTTCCGCACCTCAACCACCTCCAGCCCGGCCTGCTGCAAGGTGGAGAGCAACTGCTCGCCCAGATACCGGCCAAGGGAAGAGGTTGCATACAGATTATCAAGGCTGACGAAGGTGCTCACCGCCACCACATATTCATCGGCCACCACCTCGCTGGCATTGGCAATGAGCGCCTTGCCCAGTTGATTGATTCTGGCCTGCAAGGCAGCGCCCTGTCCAGCCCCATCTGCCGCAGGGCCTCCTGTCTGGCCAAAGCCAGGCAAAAATGATTGAGACATATTCCGTGGCGAGAAAACCCGCGCGGTGCGGAACACATAATCAGGCGGTATCGCATGGGGATAATTGTAGAAATACGGGCGGTAGGTCGGCGTGGGACGCTGCCGCTCCTGGGACCCTCCCTTCTCTCCGGCGTTAGGTTGGCCATCATCGGCCAGCGCCGGAGTCACGACCAATCCCAAGACCAACAAAACCGTAAGCAATCTTGCAATCATCATTTTCGCCTCCCCTGTCAGGGGTTAAAATTGTATGCAGGATAGTCGTTTTCCATACTCCGCCAGGAAGGGCCGAAGGCCTGGATCATGGGATCATCCGACACAGGCCCTCTGCCAGGATAAACCACGGGTACCCGCTGCCCCTCCCCAAACATTGGTGAACCAAGCCGCATTTCAACCTCGACCAGGTTACTGTGCATCCCTCCGGAGCACCCACAGCAACTTATGAGCAACAACCCTGCCATGATTTTCTGCATATTCTCTCCCCCTGCGGTCCTGCTCCCAAAAAACATTATCGCCAAGTCAATAAAATGACGGCCAGGGCCATGACCAGACGTGGGAATTTTTTTCCCGTTTGTCCCCATGGAGAAACACCAAACCCACATCCAGCACGGAATTTTTTTCTGATTCAACCATCCCGCACAGCTTTCCCCTTCAATCTCGCTTTGATTATAAGCATTTTCCATGCCATCGCATCAAGCCATCCGCCGCACAGAACAATCCCCAGGCGCGCGCATCTTCCCTAAAACAGCCCGTCGGCAGCCTCTCAATTTTCTGACACAAAAGTATCAAGCCGAAAAAAAGATTGCCAAAAAACCGGAATTGATTATATTTTAAAAGTTTATACTACCGCGATGCCCAACGGGAGATTTCCCACAGGAGGAGTTGTATATGGCACGTATCACCGTCGAAGACTGCCTGAGTCAAATAGGCAACGAAAATCGTTTTTCCCTTATCCACCTTGCCATTGAACGGGTTAAGCAACACCGCAATGGCGCTCCTTTCCTGGTAAAATGCAAAAACAAGGAGATTGTCTCCACCTTGCGCGAGATTGCCTCCGGCCAGGTGAGTTTTTCCACCATCAAGGATTTTACCGCCCCAGGAGAGGACACCCCCGGCCCGATCGCGCAGAAAGGCGATGAGCAAGCAGAACAGGCATCCCTATAAGCGATGGAAACCGATTTCTACAAAACACTCGGGGTCTCCCCGGATGCGACGGCCGAGGAAATAAAAAAAGCGTACCGCAAACTGGCCATGAAATATCATCCTGACAAGAATCAGGGAGACAAGGCGGCGGAAGAGAAATTCAAATCAGCCGCCGAGGCCTACGAAATTCTTGGCGATCTGGAAAAGCGCAAGATTTACGACCGTTATGGCGTCGCGGGCCTGAAAGACAGCGGCTACAACGGGCCTGGCAATTTCGAGGATATCTTCTCAAGCTTTGGCGATATCTTCGGCGACATGTTTGGAGGCCGCTCCGGGCAAAGGCGCCAAGGACCCATCCCAGGCAACGACCTGCGCTATGACCTGGGCATCAGCTTCATGGATGCGATGCATGGCGCGGAAAAAGAGATTGAGATCACCAAGCGGGAAACTTGCTGGACCTGCGACGGCACCGGCCTGCGGCCCGGGCACAAATCCGCGACCTGCCCAACCTGCAAGGGCCATGGCCAGGTCGTGCATGCCCAGGGCTTTTTCCGGGTGCAGACCGCCTGCCCGAAATGTCACGGCGAAGGCACCATAATTACCGAGCCATGCAATGATTGCCAAGGCGAGGGGCTTGTCAAGAAAACGAAGAAGGTTTCGCTGAAGATTCCGGCCGGGATCGACACCGGCGCCCGCATGCGGTTGCGGGGCGAGGGCGAGGGTGGCCGCAAGGGAGGCCCGCCGGGCGATCTCTATGTAATCATGCATGTGGAGCCCCATGAGTTCTTCCAACGGGAAGACAGCGAGATCCACTGCCTCTTCCCCCTTACCATGGTGCAGGCCACGCTGGGCGCCAACGTCACGGTGCCGACCATCAATGGCTCCAGCCCCCTGGTAATCCCGGCGGGAACCCAACCCGGACAAGTCTTCACCCTGAAAGGGGAAGGCGTCCCCTCCCTCAGGGGCGGAAACCCCGGAAACATGATCGTTACAATCAAGATTGTCATCCCCAAAAAACTATCCGCGCGCGAAAAAGAGCTTCTCGCGGAATTCGACACCCTGCAAAAAAAACGGGGCGCCGCCAAGGAAGACGAGGGGTTTTTCAAAAAAATCCGGCACAAACTAGCCAATGAAAATCCTTGATTTTTCTTCCCGAGAAAGCGACAAATGAGCAAGCCAGCCGTAACGACAAAGCAATTTACCCATTTTGATGAAGCCGGGAATGCCCGCATGGTGGACGTGGGCGGTAAAAACGAAACCGTGCGCGAAGCAACGGCTTCCGGCGCCATTTGTCTCTCGGCGCAAGCTTTTCAGTTGGTGCGGGAAGGGAATATCGCCAAGGGAGATGTGCTCGGGGTCGCCCGGCTTGCCGGAATCATGGCCGCCAAAAAGGTCGCTGCCCTGATTCCCCTGGCCCACCCTCTGGCCATCAACAAGGTGACTGTTGACTTCAAACTAAACGAAGCGGCACACACCATAGGCATTACCGCCACCGTGGGAATAACCGGCAAGACCGGAGTCGAGATGGAAGCGCTCACCGCCGTCTCGGTTGCCGCCCTGACCATTTACGATATGTGCAAGGCTGTGGACAAAGGGATGATCATCAACAACATCAGACTGGAAAGGAAAATCGGGGGCAAAAGCGGCAGCTATCAACGGAACGGATAACGCTTATTCAAGATATACCGAGGGAGTAACATCGTGAACAGAGAACAACTTGAGCATTTTCGCCAGAAGCTGGAAACCATGAGCCAGGATCTTTTGCTGGAGGCGGAAAAGACCATCCACGAGATGAACGACAGCACGGAAAATTATCCCGATCCCACGGACCGGGCCAGCGCCGAATCAGACCGGAGCTTCGAACTCCGTATCCGTGACCGCGAACGCAAACTGCTTGCCAAGATCAGGGAAGCGATCGAGCGCATCGACGAAGGCACCTATGGAATTTGCGAGGAATGTGGCGACGAGATCTCGACCAAACGTCTTGAGGCGCGCCCGGTAACAACCCAATGCATCGCCTGCAAGACCCTCCAGGAAAACCAGGAAAAAGCCAAAAAAGGCTTATAAGAAACCGCGATGCCTGAACTGCGCAAAGACCCGATCATTGGCCGCTGGATCATCATCTCCACCGAAAGGGGAAAGCGGCCCACTGATTTCATTGTTGAAAAAAGCGAGACCAGGGGCGGGTTCTGCCCTCTGTGCCCTGGCAACGAGAACACTACGCCGCCAGAAGTCTTAAGCTACAGCAGCGCCGAGGGGCATCAGGCCAACCGGCCCGGTTGGGATCTCCGAGTGGTTCCCAACAAGTACCCCGCCCTCATCATCGAAGGCAATCTCAACAAGGAGGGCGATGGCCTCTACGACCGGATGAACGGCATCGGCGCCCATGAGGTCATCATCGAAACCCCGGACCACAACGAGACCTTCATCAGCCTGCCGCCGGAACGCATGATCAAGGTTTTTCTGGCCTACCGGGACCGCCTGCTCGATCTGGCCAAGGATCCACGCTTCCGTTACGTCATGGTTTTTAAAAATTTCGGCGCCGCAGCCGGGGCCTCGCTGGAACACTCCCACTCCCAGCTCATTGCCCTGCCCATTCTCCCGCGCATGATCAGCTCCGAGATTGAAGGTAGCCTTTCCTATTACAAATACAAGGAACGCTGCATCTTCTGCGACATTATCCGGCAGGAAATGAACCAGAACCAGCGGGTGGTGGCCGAAAACGACCTGTTCATCGCCATTGTCCCCTATGCGCCCCGTTCGCCTTTTGAGATGTGGATCCTGCCCAAACACCACGCCTCTTCATATCTCGCCATGGATGACGGCCATTTCAAGGCGCTCACCGCGATCTTTTCCGAGTGCATGCGCCGCCTGGACGCCTGCATCCCCAATGTACCTTATAATTTTGTCCTGCATGGCGCGCCCTTACGCTCCCAGCCCCTTGAGCATTACCACTGGCATTTTGAGATCATGCCCAAGCTGACGATGATTGCCGGCTTTGAATGGGGCTCGGGTTTTTACATCAACCCCATCCCGCCGGAAGAAGCGGCCCAATTTTTAAAAGAAGCGGCAATTTAATCAGCGCCTTGGATCGACAACTCACGCAACCATTGGCAGACAATGGGTGGGGGATCAATGAAAAAAATACTGCTTGTTGACGACGAAGACAGCATCCACCTCCTGTACCGCGAAGAGCTGGAAGAAGAGGGCTACGAGGTCCACTCGGCCCTCTCCGGCGAAGAAGCCTTGGCCCAGTTGAAAATCATTATGCCGGACCTCATTATCCTAGACATCAATATGCCCGGCATCAACGGAATTGATGTCCTGCGCCAGATCAAGGAAATTAACCCTTCCTTGCCGGTAATCCTGAGTTCCGCCTATCAGGAATTCAAACAGGACCTTGCCACCTGGGCCTCCGATGAGTACATCGTTAAATCATCCAACCTGGACGACCTCAAGGCCGCAGTAAAAAAACACCTCGCCTGAGAGCAGCGTCGGCGAGGAAAAATAGACCCACCACCCGCCTTCCTGCCAAATGAGCGACATGAAAGACATCCAAGGCCAGCGCGATTACCGCCGGATCAACATCAAAAAAGTCGGCGTAAAGAACATTTCCTACCCGATCACAGTCAAGGACAAAGCCCGGAAAACCCAGAATACCGTGGCCACGGTCAACATGTACGTCAATCTGCCCCACCAGTTCAAGGGCACCCACATGAGCCGGTTCGTGGAAATTCTTAACCATTTCCATGGCGAGATAAACCTGGAAAGTTTTCATCGCATTCTTGAAGAGATGAAGAGCCGACTTCAGGCGGAAGCGGCCCACATGGAAATCGCCTTCCCTTATTTTTTACAGAAACCCTCCGCACAGATGCAAGCGGTGGGCATGAATGAATACCCCTGCGCCATGCATGGCTCCCTAAACAAAACCAACGATCTTACCCTGGAAATCCAGGTGCCCATTTCCCCGCCGCTCCCATCCCAAGGGGGTCAGGGCTTGCCCCGCTCCCTCGGCCACTGGGGCAGGGCCACCCTCCGGTTGCGGTTCAAGAATTTCATCTGGATCGAGGATATCATCCAACTGGTGGAAGAGGTGACTTCCCACGATCTCTCCTGGCCTGCGGCCCAAGCCTGCCCGGAATACACCCTTTCCGTGGAAAGCATTACCACGGCCCTTGGCCGCAAGCTTGAAAACCATCCAGCCATCGCCTGGTTTTCCGTCCTGGTGGAAAACCTTTCGCAAGGCTACACCACCTTTGCCTCCATGGAATGGCAGGATAGCAACGAGATGGCCGTGTCCTGAACACTCCCACCACATTCCCTGTTAAAACAATACCGCGAGAAACAACCATGCGCCACGAACTCCTCTTTGAAATCGGCACCGAAGAAATCCCGGCGGGCTATATCACGCCCACCCTTGCCCAACTTGAAAAAATCCTCGGCGACAGGCTCACTGCTCTGGCCCTGCCCTATTCCGGCCTGCGCACCGCCGCTACCCCCAGACGCCTTGCGGTGTCGGTCAGCGGCCTGGCCGAACGCCAGCCCGACCGGGAAGAAGAAATCCTCGGCCCCCCCAAAAAGGCGGCCTTTGACCAGAATGGCCAGCCCACCCAAGCCGCCATTGGCTTTGCCAAAAAAAACGGGGTCGAGGTCGAGGCCCTGCAAACAGCCGCAACGCCAAAAGGCGAGTACCTCATGGTGCGCGTCGCACAGATCGGCCGCCAGACCGAGAAACTCCTTGCCGATTTGCTGCCGGAGGTGATCACCAGCCTCAATTTCCCGAAATCCATGCGCTGGGGATCGGGCCGCTCCAGCTTTGCCCGCCCGATCCAGTGGCTGCTGGCCGTCTATGGCGGCAAGACCGTAACTTTCTCCCTGGACACCATCACCAGTGGCAACACCACCCACGGCCACCGGTTCATGGCCAAGGGGCCTTTCCCCGCTTCAGGTTACAGCGACTACGTCGAAACCCTGCGCACGGCGCAGGTCATGGTGGAGAGCAAGGAGCGCCGCGCCGCCGTGCTTGCCGAGATCGCCAAGGCGGCCCAACAGGTGGGCGGAACGATTCTCCCGGATGACGAGCTGGTGGACACGGTGTGCAATCTGGTGGAAAAACCCTTTGCCCTTTGCGGCGCCTTTGAGGAGCGTTTTCTGGCCCTGCCCCGCGAGGTGTTGATCACCTCCATGCGGGAGCACCAAAAATACTTTGCCGTAGTTGACTCAGCGGGCAAGCTCATGCCCCATTTCATCGCGGTGAACAACACGGGAACCAAGGATGCGAAGCTTGCCGCCGATGGCCACCAACGGGTGATCCGGGCGCGGCTGGAGGACGCCTTCTTCTTCTTCAAGGAAGACCAGCGCCACACGCTGGCGGATCGGGTGGGAGACCTCTCGGGCGTCATCTTCCAAAACAAACTGGGGACCATGCTCGACAAGACCAGACGCGTCACTACTCTGGCCGGGCTGCTGGCCAGAAGGCTTGCACCGGAACACCTGGCGCAGACCGAACGGGCTGCTCTCCTGGCCAAGACAGACCTGTTGACCGACATGGTCGGGGAGTTTCCCTCCCTGCAAGGATCCATCGGCCAGGATTACGCCCTGCTCAGCGGCGAAGCGCCGGAGGTGGCAACGGCCATACGGGAGCATTACCTGCCGGTCAGAGCCGGAGGCACGCTGCCTGTTTCAATCCCTGGGGCGCTGGTGGGCATGGCCGACCGGCTTGACTCCATCGCCGGTTGCTTCGGCATCGGCCAGATCCCCACCGGCACCGCCGACCCCTTTGGCCTGCGCCGCCTCTCGCTGGGGCTGCTGCATATCATCGACGCCATGGGCTTTAGCCTCTCCCTGGCCGAGATCGTGAACGAGGCGCTCTCCCTCTATGAAGACAAGTTGACCGTTCCCCAGGCCGAATCCCGCCGCAACGTGCTCGAGTTCATCAAGGGCCGTTTCAGCAACGACCTTACCGGCCAGGGAATCCCGGCCGAAGCGGTGGAAGCGGTCACCTCGGTCTCCTTCGACGATCCGCTGGACTGCAAGCGGAGGATCAACGCCCTGATGGCCATCAGCGGCCAAGAGGCCTTTGCCATCCTGGCCGGGGCCTTCAAGCGGGTAATCAATATCATCAAGGACAACAGCGAAACCACGGTACAAGAGGCGCTGCTCAGCGAGAGAGCCGAGCAAAAACTCCATGCGGCATACCTGGCTGTTCGTCAGGAGGCTGCCCCTCTGCTTGCGGCCAGCGATTACGAAAAGGCCCTGGCCGTGATCCTGAAAATGAAGGAGCCGGTTGATACCTTTTTTGAGGAAGTCATGGTCATGGCGGAGGACGAGAACGTGCGCGCCAACCGGTTGAACCTGCTGACCGCCATCGCCCAGCTCTTTTTACAGATCGGCGATTTTTCAAAGATGAACGCCATCAGTCAGTGAGGAAAATATCCCGCCGCTCGATACTGCGGCGTTTGCCATGCTGTGGCGTGGAACACAACAAGCGGAGCCGACATAGTCAACTTATCCAAGTCCCCTGTCTATCGTCCAGGTAAGCGTCCTTGGGCTCCCCTGGTTTCACTCTGGCAGGATTCGCCAGTT
>Ga0334722_10005967_pt1 | contig 12166 bp, 7 predicted proteins | sample C3_bottom_MG_FD_207210 | JGI IMG/M metagenome (GOLD analysis project Ga0334722, IMG submission 207210) | Sediment microbial communities from Yellowstone Lake, YNP, Wyoming, USA - C3_bottom | ecosystem: Environmental > Aquatic > Freshwater > Lake > Sediment | place: USA: Wyoming | collected...
CCGGGTTGCAACACAACAAATCCTATCTCTTAGGCGCTAAATATACCTTGGATGATAGTTTTACGCGGGTCGCCTATACCGGCGTGATTGTGCAGGGCAAAGCACCCACGTCCACGGTCCCCCAACTCACGGGCGATGAAAAAACCGACGACCCCGCGCCGATGCTGGCCGGTGGCGAGCTCTTCGTCATGACCCGGATCAAGTCCACCCTGGCGCAGTCGGGCGACACCAAATACCGCTTCCGGAAATTCGGCACCGACTTGCAGCCCCATGAATTTTCAGCGGGGGTGACGGTCCGTGACCTGGATCTTTCCGCCCAGGCCGATGGCGAGGCCCGGCAATCGAGCATTCTCTGGGCGGACGGCTATTATTATCTCACGGTGCCGACCGCGGTTGGACCCAGCACCATGAATAACGACAGCGCCGTCTGGACCATTCCCGCCAACCTGATGATGGTCAGGTTGGATGGTAATTTCGCCTTCGTCGATAGCCGGACCGTCAGCGCGCAAACGGGATACACCGAAGGCTATGTCAGCGGTCTCAGATCCGACAGCCGGTACTATTATCTGACCTACAACCATGTCAAACTCGGGACGGAATTTTCCTCGGTCATCAAGATATTCGATAAAAACTGGAACGAGGTTCTCACCAATAAATATGTGACCGTCACCACCGGCGCGCTCCGGCCATCGCTGGAGGTCAGCACCAATCAAATCCTTGCCGGTAATGACAATGGCGCGGGGACGGCCACTATTTATCTCTTCGACAAACAAGGGCTGGCCTCCCTGGCGGTAACGCCGACTACCGCCAGCATCGCTCAGGGCGGGACGCAACAGTTTACCGCCACCGGCACCAATGTGGATGGAACCACCCACGATTTGAGCGCGACGGCCACCTGGACCTCGTCGAATCAGGCGGTGGCGACCATCGGCAGCGGTGGCCTGGCCACCTCGGCCGCCGCCGGCACCACGACCATCACGGCAGCGTCGGGGGGGATTTCGGGTAGCACGGCTTTGACGGTTATTACTAGTTTGGTTTCGGTGGCGGTGACGCCGGTAAATCCGAGCATTACCACGGGGGGCGCGCAGGCGTTCACCGCCACCGGAACCTATTCGGACAACAGTATGGTCGATCTGACTGCGTCGGTGAATTGGACTTCGTCGAACCAGGCGGTGGCGACCATCGGCAGCGGTGGTCTGGCCTCGGCGGTGGCTGCCGGGAGCAGCACCATCACTGCAACTTTAGGGGGCATCTTCGGGACAACGGGGTTAATTATTATTCCCGCCGCAGTACCTGATTTTACCGTTTCAGCCGGACAGCCCGGCCCGATACAGGCTGGCACAAGCGGCACGGTGTCGGTGACAGCAACGCGAACCGGGGGTCACACAGCGGCCATCAGCCTCAGCCTGCTAAGCAATACCCAAGGGATCACGGGAAGCGGCAACATCACCTCCGGCGCCAGCAGCGGAACCCTGACGATCAGTGTGCCTTCCGGCGTGGCGGCTGGTGTCTATGGACTGACGCTGTCTGGTAGCGATGGTTCGCTGCCCACCCGGACGGCAACTGTGAACGTGACCGTTGCCGCGGCTTTTCAGTTTATTACTGGCAACACCGGCACGACGGGAATCAATTACTACACAACAAAGTCCGCGATGGAGCCGCAACTCACCGTATTCGGAAACGACATGTATGCCGTATGGTACGAAATGGGCACCGGAGCTCCCGTGGCATTTCAGATCCGGGTAAGAAAATATGATGGCTCAAACTGGTCATCGGCAGACGATGGCGGCGCCACCGGTATCAACTACAACACATCGTTAAGTGCAACGGGACCACAACTCACAGTTTTTGGCGCAAATCTTTATGCAATATGGCAAGAAAATAACAGTTCTGGAGTTAGCCAGATCCGGGTAAAAAAATATGACGGCTCAAACTGGTCATCGGCGGAAGGTCTCTCTGCCACCGGTATCAATTACAGCACATTATCCAATGCAAAAAATCCCCAACTCACGGTTTTCGGGACAACTCTTTATGCAATATGGCAAGAAAGCAACGGCTCCGGAAATTCAGGATCTAGCCAGATCCGGGTAAGAAAATATGATGGCTCAAACTGGTCATCGGCAGATGGCGACGGAGTCAACGGCATAAATCGTTACGCCACAAAAAATGCAACATGGCCGCAACTCATTGAATTTAACGGATCGTTGGTTGCCACCTGGCAGGAGAGGGGGGGGGCCACCGACCAGATTAGGGCGTGCGTTTATAATGGAACTTCATGGTCATCATGGCTTGATGGAGGCGGTTCTACGGGCATCAATTTTAACACCTCGTATAATGGCGACAGACCGCAGCTTACCGTTTACCACAACGAACTGTACGCCACCTGGCGGGAAGGAATTGACCCGGCTAATCTGAACTATCAGATACGAGTAAAGAAATACAACGGTACATCGTGGAGTTGGCCGGATGGAGGCGGCGCCTCAGGGATAAATTATTCAGGGGGTGGGCACGAACCACAGCTCACCGTGTTTGGCGGCAACCTCTTGGCAATCTGGGCGGAAGAATATGGCGGACAGATAGATACTGCGCGGCAAATCCGCGTCAAGAAGTGGGATGGCGCCTCATGGTCATGGGTGGATGGCGGTGGCACCTTGGGAATTAATTATGACCCCACCCAGGCCGGCAACCATCAGCAATTGACAGTGTATAACGGAAGGCTTTATGCCGCATGGTGGGAAGGAAGAACCCCGTCAATACCGCAAATTCGCGTGGCTGTCTGGAATAGTAACAGCACCCCCGCGCAAATCATCGCCGGTGGTGGCGCCCACACCAGCGGCGATGCCCATTCACTCTTCGTCTGCACTGACACTACCGTGCAAGGCGTAGGGCACAATGATTTCGGGGCATTGGGATGCACCGGCACAAATGCCATGGAACTTTTACCGGTTCCGGTCTCAGGACTTACCGGAATACTTGCTGTAACCGCAGGTGGTTTGCACTCGGTTTTCCTGAAGAATGACGGAACTGTTTGGGCTTCCGGGATAAATAATTACGGACAATTGGGCGATGGAACTACACTCAACAGAACAATACCTGTTCAGACTCAGGGGCTCACCGGCATTATTGCAATTAGTGCAGGCGCAGCCCATTCCCTTTACTTAAAAAATGACGGAACTGTTTGGGCTTCCGGTCGCAATACTGATGGGCAGTTGGGCAACGGGACCACAAGCGGAGAATCCGCAAATTCGACGCCATTTCAGATACCTGGTCTCTCCGGCATTACCGCGGTTGCGGCCGGTGGCGCCTATTCGCTCTTCCTGAAGAATGACGGAACGGTCTGGGCTTGCGGTCGCAACGTGCGGGGGGAACTGGGAGATGGCACCACCATTGGCAGAACGACGCCGGTGCAAGTGTCAGTACTGACAAATATCACCGCCATCGCCGCCGGTTATCATTCCCTCTTTCTCAAAAAGGATGGCACCGTCTGGGCCTGCGGGAGCAATGATTATGGGCAGTTGGGCAACGGTACTGCCAGCACATCTGAAAATCCGACGCCTTTGCAAATAACCTCTCTTACCGGCGTCAGTGCAATTTCTACCGGGGGCGCACATTCCCTTTTTCTCAAGAATGATGGCACTGCCTGGTCTTGTGGATACAACGCTTATGGTCAATTGGGTGATGGAACAACCACTAACAAGACGACCCCGGTGCAGATAACTTCGCTCACCGGCCTTACCGCCCTTGCAGCCGGTAGCGCGCATTCTCTTTTTCTGAAAAATGACGGCACTGCCTGGTCTTGCGGAGATAATCCTTCCGGTCAGCTAGGTGATGGCACCACCACCAACAAAACCACTCCAGTTCAAGTAAGCGGGCTTTGTTCACTTGCGGACAATGTCAGCGTCGATAATCCTGTTTCCTCCCTAGGCTATGTCCTGGTCACCCAGCTGAACAATAAGGGGGTCTTCAAGATTGATCCGGCCACGGACCAGGTCAGCTCGCAACTCACCTTTGGCGCCAATGTCGGGCGGCCCGCTGCTGATTTGACCCGCCGAATCGCCTACCTGCCCATGGGTAACCAGCTGGTGGCGCTCCGGCCGGATTCCATGGATTACGCTACCGTGACCTTTGCCGGGACCGTTACCGGGCTCGGCAATGACGGCACCTTCGCCGCCTTGAGCCCCGATGGCCGGACCCTGGCCGTGGTCAACCATGGTCTGGACGGCACGAGTAGTGCGGATGATCGGCTGGATATCGTCACGCTTAACCCCGAGGTCTGGCCGCCAACGGCGGCATTGAACTTCTCGATCACGGTGGGCACCCAGCCCATCCGCGCCCTGATCGACCATACTGGCCAATACGCCGTGGTCAGCGTCCGGAACGATTCGAAGATTCTCGTCGTGAATCTGCTCAGTCACCAGGTGACCACCTATTCGCTGGCCGCCAACTCGGAACCCGAGGGCATGGACCTGCATCCGACCCTGAATATCGCCTATGTAACCCTGCACGGACTGGGCAAGGAGGCCATCGAGATTGTTAACCTGGAATCCGGGCCACCGTCGGGCTTGGGCAGCGTCGCCATTCACTCTGCCAAGGGCAGCCCCCAGCCCAGCGGCGGGCAATTCACCCCGGATGGCTTAAAGTTCTACGTTTCCGCCCAGGTGACCAACGAGGTTCTTCGCTTCGACTCGGCGCAGGTCACCGCGCCGGTCCAGGAAAGCGTGGTCGCGGTGGTGCTGCCTGCCGGGGCTCAGCCGCACGATTTGGCCTTCCTTCCGGACGGTCGCGCCTATGTGACCAACACCAACAACAACCAACCCCACGGCAGTTTTTCGGTCATGCAAAATTACGGCAACCCTTCCGGAACCCCGACGCAGATCCTGAGCGATGTGATAATCAATCCCCTCTACCTGGTCTATTTCCCTGAGGTTAAACCAACTTTTATTATGATCCACCTCGAAGCGGGCTATAAGGCATGCCAGGTTGCTGATAATCTTCCCTCGGGGTTGCCCGTCGATGTCTGTACTCAAGGGTGGCAGGAATATTTCTGGCCGAAGGTGATTGAACTGGTTGATAAAGCCAACGAGTACGGTTTTAAACTGACCCTTGCCCTCACTCCACAATGGGGCAAATTTATTGCAGATGATGTCGCCCGCCTAAATATGGTGCGGCAATGGCAGGTACAGGGGCATGAGATTGGCTTTCAACATCATCCCCTAACGCATATTGACTGGGATGGCTACTCCAATGAAGCCGATGCCGTGAATGAGGGCCTGTATCTCGGGCCGGTCAACGATGGATTTTCTTTGGTGAGCGCAGTGGCTTCGCCTGGCAATATTGTCAGCTCCACCATGGGAGACCTACCTGCCGACTTTCCTTCACTCATGACTTCCCCGACCCTTATCTACGGAGAAGGCAACGCGGTAAACTCATATCCCCAATTGGGGTCGGTGAGAAGCCTGAAACCAATCAAGAGCCAAGCCCTTATTGGGGTCATTGAAAGGGACCTGATTCAGTTGACGACCAGGGTGTTTTCGACAGTAATGGATATATCGTTGGATGAAGGGCTTAGTGCTCTCCAAGAACAATATAGAGGCATGAACAAAGATGAGGTTTTTGGTATTGTGTGGCACGAGTACGATTACTTTAAAGCGAAAAATGCGTACATCCAGTGGTTTGATTTCATCAAAGCAAATGGAAATAGGGTGGTGACCATGAGCGAGATGGCCGCTGAATACTACAAATAGCAAACTCCGGTAACGCCAGCAGCGCGGGTATTGGTGTGGACCAATTTAAAGGAGAATAATTGTATGGAAAAGGCCGCTGTGTTAACTCGTAAGGGTGGTAAATGGTTTGTTTTGGCTCTAACGGTGACTTGTCTGATCATGGGGAGCGCTTCCGGTGGAATTGCCAAAAACGGGCGGGCGTGCGATGCCGATGTGGCGAAATTATGTAAGGACGTCCAAGTCGGTGGCGGTCAAGTCGTGAAATGCCTACAGGAGCACGATAAAGATGTGTCTCCCGCCTGCAAACAGGAGATGGCAGAGATGAAATCGAAGATTCAGGGTTTTTTTGATTCGTGCAAAGATGAGGTGCAGAAATACTGCAAGGACGTCACGCCGGGAGAAGGCCGGATCATTCAATGTCTCAAGGGCCACGAAAGCCAGCTTTCTTCTAAGTGCAAGACGAATTTGCCGCCGCCACCCCCATCACAGCGTTAGACGAGGAGATAACTCAAGCCGCTTGGGGGGAAGTAATAAGTGCATTGCAGAATGTGGCTAACAAGGAGTCTCTGTTAGATTTGCTGGATGACCTTAACATATGCCGACAATTTTGTGCGGTAGGCGCGGGCCATGCCCGCGAATTCACACATGATCGCGGGCATGGCCCGCTCCTACAGGCTTGGCTGAATATGGTTTAGAACCACTTTGCAGAATGCCAAGCTAAATAAGTCCCATGCTGGAGTACAGGTTGGTATCGGCGATCTGCCCGTAAACCTCTTCAAACAACTGGTGGCAGGCCCGGAAAGCCTTGAGGAGGTTCGGGTCAAAATGTTCTGGCCGGGTGCGGTCATCCCCATCCAGAATGATCCGGCAGGCGGTCTCGTGGTCAAAGGCCGGTTTGTAGGGGCGGCGATTGCGCAGGGCGTCATAGATGTCAGCAAGATTGGTGATGCGGCCCTCTAAGGGAATCTGCTCGCCCCGCAAGCCGTGGGGGTAGCCGCTGCCGTCCCAGCGCTCGTGGTGGGTGAGGGCAATGGTCCTAGCCATGGTCATGCGGACGTTGTCGCCGAGGATGCGGTAGCCACTTTCCGGGTGGGTTTTGATCAGCTTGAATTCCTCGTCGGTCAGTTGCCCGGCTTTGTTCAGGATATCGGGGGGGATATGGATCTTGCCGACATCATGCATGCTGGCCTGTAATTTGATGATATCGATGAATTTTTCGGACATCTGCAAGTGCTGGGCAATGACTCCCGAGTATGCCCCCACCCGCAGGATGTGATCACCGGTATCCTCATCGTTAACCTCTGCGGCCCGGGCCAGGGCGTGCACTGTGTAGGCAAAGGCGTTGTCGGTATCCTTGATCCGGTCGGCCAGGGACTTCAGAAATAAGGTCTGCATGGCCAGGCTGTTCAGGAGAGCGGCGTCGAACATCATTAGTTCGCGATCGTAGTTAAAGGCCAGCACGCAGATATTTGGCAGTCGACAGGAAGCACCGTTGCGGACTGGCCTTTGCACCAGGTTTTCTACCTGGCAGTTCATCTGCTGCCAGGTTGGATCAGCCTCCTCCCGCCGATTGAAAAAACTCAACATCGGGCTATTCTTTTTGTCTTCAATGGTTTGCGGCATCACGAACTCGATGATCCTTCGACACGATTCTCCCGCCTGGATGTCATAGAGAAACCACAGCCAGCCCTGCGCCTTGTCGTCCAGGCCGATGATCAGCAGCTCAGGTTTGTCTTCGTCATCGTGGTTGCGGCGGAGGATCTGGTTGGCGACGGTGTCGATGGTGGATGCCAGTTCAAAATGCAGGGGGTTGTGCAGGGTGATGAGCTGCTCGCCGAAGGCAATCAGGTTGTTGGTATTGGCGTAGGCGTGTACCAGACGGTCATTCAAGCCTTTCATGCGCAGCAGCATTTTTATTCGGGCCAGAACCTCCTGCCGATCAACGGGCTTATTGATGAAATCGTCGGCGCCAGCCTCAATTCCTTCTACTCGCGCTTCCTTGCTGTCCAAACCGGTGATCATGATCACCGGAATATTATTATGAACCCCGCCATTCTTGATCCGGCGACAGGCCTCGTAGCCATTCATCACCGGCATCATGACGTCCAGTAACACCAGGTCAGGGTCATGGGTTTCCAGCAGGGCCAGCACCTCGACGCCGTTATTCGCCTTGAGGACGTTATAACCGGCGGTGTCGAGGATGATCTCCAGCAGACACAGGTTTACCGGTTCGTCGTCGGCGCAGAGGATGGTCGGTTTGCGCATGGCCTTCTCGTTGGAGTTGGAAAATGGCCTGAGTGCGGAGACATGATCAGTAAGAAGGTGTCCGAAAGCGTGGCCGTGTCGATTGCCGACAATTCTATCATTGGCGGCAGCGGTAAAGCAAATTTTCTCTTAGTGGCGATTCCTGATAATTGCGGGTTTTTCCGAGTCTCTCAGGAATAGATTCGCGGCTTGGTGATCTTGCTGATGGTCTGGAAGCTGTCGTAGTTCCAGAAGAAGGAGATGCCGGTGGCGAACAGGCTGCGGGTTTTGATGAAGGTCTTGATCCCCCGTTTGCAGGAAGGCCAGGGGGCGGAGACGGTTTTGTAGGCAGCAATCAGGTTCTGGTAAAGTTCTTCGGGGCTGATGTTCTTGGGCTGAAAGACCGGCTCGAAGATGTTGTAGGCCTCCCAGTCCTGGGGGTAGTGGTTGAGCAGCAGACGGCCTTCCTCTTCCAGCTGCCGGTAGAGGGCGGTGCCGGGCAGCGGGGTCTGGATGGAGAGTTGCACGGCGTCCACCTCGGCCTCCATGATGAAGTCCAGGGTGCGCTTGAAGGTATCGGCGTTGTCATTGTCGGTGCCGAAGATAAAGCCGCCGACGATGGCGATGCCGTGGTCGTGGATTTTCTTAATCGCTTCCTTGAAATTCTTGGTGTTGGGGCGCATGTTGATCTTCTTGCCCATGCCACCCAGCACCTCTTGCTCGATGGACTCGAAGCCGATCAGAAAGGCGCGGGCACCGCTTTTGTAGGCCGCCTTCAACAGTCCCTCGTGTTCGACGATGTTCAGGCAGGTCTGGCCACCCCATTGCTTTTTGCATTCGCGCAGCCGCTCAAAGAGCTCAAAGGCCCGGGCGATGGAGTTGGGACCGGAGCCGATGATGTTGTCGTCGATGATGAAGATCCGCTTGTCGGGGATGGCCTTGATCTCCTTGATCACGTCATCAATGTCGCGCATCCGGTACTGGCCGCCGTTGAAGAGGGTGACCGAGCAGAACTTGCAGTTGTGCGGGCAGCCCCGGGAGGTCTGGACGGTCTGGACAAAGTACTTGTTGGTCAAGAGATCCCGGCGCGGGGCGGGCAGGTGGGTGATGTCGGGGCGATTGACCACCCGGTAGAATTTTTCCATCTGGCCCCGGCTAAAATCGGCCAGCAGTTGCGGCCAGAGTTCCTCGCCCTCGCCTACCACCACCGTGTCGGCGTAAAGCGCTGCCTCCTCGCTCATCATCGAGGGATGGATGCCGCCCAGCACCACCGGGACGCCGCGTTTTTTAAACTCGGCGGCAATCTGGTAGGCCCGGGGGGCCAGCGGGGTCATGCAAGTGATACCCACCAGATCAACCGGGGCGTCGAAATCGATTTTATCGTAAGCCTCGTCGAGGATCGCCACCTGGTACTCCGCCGGGGTGTGGGCGGCGATGATCATCAAATTTAACGGCGGCAGCGCCAAAACCCGAACGTTTTCCAGGAGGTTGTTGTTGAAGGCCGGGCTGATCAGGAGGATTTTCTTCATGGGTTTTATCTGGTCCAGTTACTGGTTGGTATATGACGAATTGGAAGTCTCGTCATTGCGAGGGAATGGAATGATCGAAGCAATCTACTGGCAATGGCACCCATGGGGCTGGACCCATCCTGGTTTGCAGGAGATTGCTTCGTCGCTTCGCTCCTCGCAACGACGGCATTTCTCCTCTCGGTTGAGAATGGAATCACTGCCGTCATTGCGAGGAGGGGCGCAGCCCCGACGCGGCAATCTCCTGCAAACCAGCAATTAAGCTGACCGAGGCACCTTTGTTATCAGAGAGCGTCGCTCAAATCTCGCCATTCCCAATTAGATTTTTCAATCAACTCCAATTTCTTTTTTCGCGATCCTGCCTTTATCTGCTTTTCCTTGGTAATCGCCGACTCAATGTCCTCAAAGATCTCATAATAAACCAGGGTGTCACAGTTGTACTTCGCCGAAAACCCCTTGGTAAGTTTCTCTCGATGTTCATAAACTCGCTTCGGCAAATCACTGGTTACCCCGGTGTAGAGTACCGTGTGATTCTTGTTGGTCATGATGTAAACACAAGGCTGCTTGGGCATGTGCTGATCGCTAATTGCTTGGTTCTCTAGCCAATCCGACAACTCGTCATTGTGAGGAGCGAAGCGACGAAGCAGATAAGCGCAGACTTCGATCTCCTCGCAAAGGCACCTTGGGCCGGATCTTTCCAGGACTATAACAGATTGCCGCGTCGGGGCTACGTCCCTCCTCGCAATGACGGGCTTACGACAACTTCTCTAGGAAAATATCATCACCCAACCAACGCCGCCAACTCCCGGTACAACTGCTCTTCCCGATTGGCGCAATCCCGCAAAATCTCGGCCATGGCTGGGAAGGAATCATCAACCCCGGCCCGCCCTTTGCAATTCCGCGCGGCCCGCACCGCGAACTCGCGCCAGCGGTCGCCGATCCCGGTCATCCGCTGGGAAAACTCCAGATAGCGGTCGTCGCCTAAGATTCCTGCCGCCTCCTGTAAGAAGGCGGCGTAGATGAAGCGAAAACCGGCCCCGCCAGTGCCGATCTCTTCCTGCATCCGGATCATCTGCCCCAGGTAGAGCAGCGACTTTTCCGGCCCCAGTTTCTGCGGCCAGAACTCCAGCCGTTTGGCGAGGTAGCGGATGCCGGAGACCCCGATGATCGGCAGCGGGTATTTGAGCATGGCCCGGGTGGCGCTGTGGATGCCGTTCTTGACTGCCGCTGGCAGGTCGATGTCACTCGGCACCTCGGCCAGGTAATACATCCGCCCTTTGGGGGCCAGGGTGCCCTTGGTGTAGCGGGCCTTCATCAGGTCAGCCGCCCCGCAGAGCACTGGTTCCGGGAAGACCGGGTCGCTGATCAGGTAATTATCACCTTCCTTGCCGTAGACCACCAGGTTGTGCATGTTGAAGTGAAAGCGGTAGGCCTCCGGAAAATAGGGCAGCCACCAGGCCCCGGTTTGCAGCCCCACCGGGATGCCGCGGGCCAGGGTTTCGTCCAGGGCCCGCATGGAGTCGGCGGGTTTACGGAAGGAGCGGTTGACGGTGGTGATCCCCAATTCCCCGGTGACCCGCTTAAAGATGGCGCCGGTGATGACCCGGAAGGTGGCCAGCGGCAGATTGTTCAACCGCATGAAGGGGATATAGCCATAGAAGAGTCCGGCCCCGATGCCGAAGGCCAGGGCCTCGCTCATGGCGATCCCGTGGTGGGAGACCAGTCCGGCGCTGACCCCGTTTTCGCAATGGGCCGATTGGCGATGGGCATAATTAATTATCATCTGGTTCCTGTTCCCGGCCGGGGATTTTCATCTCTTCGACCAGGGAGATATCCTGGAGCATGGCCACGGTGGTGCGGAGCATGGCGGCATAACTCTCCAGTTGCATGGTGGTGAGGCGGCGGAATCCCCAGGGGTGCAGGTGCAGCCAGACCCGCCAGCGGGGCAGTCCCATGTATTGGGCCAGCAGCGCCAGATCCATCTGGTTTTTCGCCATGTGGAAGGCCAGGGGCGAAACCTTGCCGCTCTGCACGGCCTTTCGGGCTGCGCCAACCTGAGCGGCGACCACCTCCCAGGCCTGATAGTTGGAGATATTTTTGGGCTCCCAACCGGCGCTGGGCACCAGCTTGTAGTGGCCCGTCGCGTCCACCGCGTAGGTGACTTCCTTGAGGCCCTCGGCAATGCCCTGATCCTGGGGAACTTCGTCTTCGCGCATCTCGATTTCTTCAATGTGGCGGTCATGTGACCGGGGGATAAACTTGAAAAGTGCCAAAGAAAAACAATATATTCAATTGGCAGTTAAAATTCCAACTCGAATTACTCGCGCGGCCTCTTTTATCGAAGCGGTAATTATCGCTGGACAAATCTGGCGCATGTTGACGACCATAGCGGCAGAGAAAATCTGCAATCAATAATTATGTTAGTAGGATGTGAAATGGCGCAGGAAGTGGGGCGAGCGGATAAACGGGGGCAAGGGTGGGGTGTGTTTGGGCTTTTCATTTTCCTGTCTTGTTTACTTGCCGGGTGTGCAGCCACGACCTCGGTGGTTCGACAACCCCCGGAAATTGGCGCCGACCTGAGGTGTCCGGTCTGTGGCGGTCACCCGGGCGAACAGAGCCGCTGGCAGTGCCAGATCATCATGGGCGATGGTCGGCAAATTGGCTTCGACAGTG
>Ga0334722_10005968_pt1 | contig 12166 bp, 9 predicted proteins | sample C3_bottom_MG_FD_207210 | JGI IMG/M metagenome (GOLD analysis project Ga0334722, IMG submission 207210) | Sediment microbial communities from Yellowstone Lake, YNP, Wyoming, USA - C3_bottom | ecosystem: Environmental > Aquatic > Freshwater > Lake > Sediment | place: USA: Wyoming | collected...
GCCTGATACTACTAACTACGATTCAAGTCTTAGGAAAGAGGATAGAATAATGAATGAAAGCCAGGTCGAAGAGCAATTCAGCGCAAATAATGGCATGCTTTTCGACGAACATACGGCACAGCCTCCCGAAGATAAAGGTCAAAACCACACCGATGTTCATTCCACCGATAGCACCAGAAACCAGACACAAAAAGCCCGCCGGCCTGTCGCCAAAATTCGCCTGAAGAAAAAACCATCGAATGCCCATATTGAGCAAGAAGAGGACCAAATCGTCGAAGAAACTGAACTCGAGTCCGCAGAAATTTCTTCTGCAAACGGTTTCGTCGTTGCTTCTCTGCCATCCGATGACCATCAGCACCAGAAATTTGCCGAAGCGTCCCGTCTCGAGCTCGAAAACCGCGCAGACCAAAGAAATGAAACACGAGCACGCCTTTCCATCAATGATCTTTCCAAAATGGGCATTGTGGAGCTCCGTGAGCTCGGTGCGAAGAATGGTATCAATCATGATTTGCTCATCACGCTCAAAAAGCAGGAACTCATTTTCAACATTCTCAAGGCGCATACTGAGCATGGCGGCATTATCTATGCATACGGCTCGCTTGAAATTCTGCCTGATGGCTATGGCTTTTTGCGCTCTCCCCAGAATTCATATCTGCCCGGCACTGACGATATCTATATTTCTCCTTCTCAGATACGACTTTTCAATTTGAAAACCGGAGACACCGTGTATGGCCAGATTCGGAGCCCCAAGGAAGGAGAGCGTTTCTTTGCCATGCTGCGTATCGAGCAGATAAATTTCAACGAACCATCGGTTGCCCAGAACCGGATTCCGTTCGAGAACCTCACGCCGCTCTACCCCACCCAAAAGCTCAACCTCGAAACTGCGACAGAAGAGATTTCAACGCGCATCATCAATCTCTTCTGCCCAATCGGCAAAGGCCAGCGCGCGTTGATCGTGTCGCCGCCGCGCACAGGCAAAACAATCCTTTTGCAGAAAATAGCAAATGCCATTACCGCAAATCATCCGGAAGTCTACCTCATAGTTCTCCTTATCGATGAGCGGCCGGAAGAAGTCACCGATATGGAACGCACCGTGCAGGCTGAAGTGATATCATCGACCTTTGACGAACAGGCGACACGCCATGTGCAGGTCGCCGAAATGGTGCTGGAAAAAGCCAAGCGCCTTGTTGAGCACAAGCGCGATGTCGTTATCCTTCTCGATTCGATTACAAGGCTGGCGCGGGCCTATAACCAGACAGTACCGACATCAGGCAAGATCCTGTCAGGTGGCGTTGACTCGAACGCGCTGCACAAACCGAAGCGCTTCTTCGGAGCCGCGCGCAATATCGAACAGGGCGGCTCGCTCACCATTATTGCAACAGCCCTCATCGACACCGGCTCGCGCATGGATGAAGTCATTTTTGAGGAATTCAAAGGCACCGGCAATATGGAAATCAACCTCGACAGGCGCCTTTCCGACCGCCGCCTCTTCCCCGCCATCAACATAAAGAAATCCGGCACCCGAAAAGAAGAACTTCTCCTTACCGAAGAAGAACTGCAGAAGATATGGGTTCTCCGCAAGGTTATCAACCCCATGGACGACATTGAAATCATCGAACTCCTTATCGACCGCATGATGAAGACAAAGAACAACGATGCCTTCCTCAAATCGATGAATACGCCCTATCAGGGCATGGATTGATCGAGGGTATTGACTGAAGCGGGCCGCTTCATATATGGTTAAGCGCCGTCATTCTGGCCGGTTTTCAGACATATAGGTCCATTGACGCATCCGGAGGAAATTATGAAACAGGGCATTCACCCGAAATACGAACTCACCACGATTACCTGTGCGTGTGGCAATGTCTTCGAGACCCGTTCGACGGTAAAGAACATTCAGGTTGAAATTTGTTCTGCCTGCCATCCTTTCTTTACCGGAAAGCAGAAGCTCGTCGATACTGCTGGGCGTATCGAGCGCTTTAACAAGAAGTACGGGATCAAGTCAGGCGAAAGCAAGTAAATCTTTTTCCGTTGAGAAACACAAAGCCGCCCCGCCCGGGGCGGCTTTCGATTTTTATGTGGGCTGGAAACTTGGGCGGATGCAGTGCGAGCCTTGGCGCACCTGCTAGCCTCTTCTCTAATCGCTCTTCTCTATTCGAGCAAATTGCCTTCAAGAGCGTCCAGAATTGCGGCCATGCGTTGCGCTGCTTTGCCTCTGTGCGATATGCGATTCTTTTCTTGTGCGCTCAGCTCCGCGACGGTCTTGCCATAGCTGGGCAAAAACACAATCGGATCATAGCCGAAACCATGGCTTCCTTGCGGCGCATCGCCGATCTGCCCCTCCAGCGTTTCTTCAACCGCGATGAATCGCTGCTTGCCCAGGTACAGGACAAGACAGCATGCAAATGCGCACTGGCGATTTCTGATGCCTGCAAGCTGCAAAAGCAGAAGGCTGTTCTTTTCATCTGCAGAAAGCAAATGCCCATTTGCTGATCCATAGCGAGCGGATTCTATGCCCGGCTTCCCGTCGAGCGCATCGACACACAGCCCGGAATCATCCGCAAGAACTGGCTTGTGTACGAGAGCGTACAGGGATTCAGCTTTTATACGCGCATTTTCAAAAAAGCTTGCGCCATTCTCTGCCGGGTTGAAATCGGCTATTCCCAGGTCAGCGGGCAGCAATAGCACATGGCGAGGAAAGAGAGGCTTTAATTCATGCGCTTTATGATGATTGTTTGTTGCAATGATAAGTTCCATATCAGATTGTCTAGCCCAATTCCTGATATTCCGCAAGAGGCTTGCCGGATTGCGCGTTTTTTCGGAGGTAATAGAGCCCGGAATCGACGCTCCCTTTCGGAACATTGAGCAAATCAGAAATGAATTCATTTGAAATTGAGGATTTCCGGTGGCTTCTTTTTTCAAGAAGCTGGCGATAGCGCTTTCGGCATCGCTCCAGGCAGTTCTTGACCTCTTCCCGATCAGATTTGGCAATTGCCGTATCCAGTCTTAGCTCGAGCACACGCATGCGAATCCATAGTATATTCAGTTTTTCGTTCAGCTGATGAATCTGGGATCGCGAAGCTTCTGTTCGTCGCTTCACCAACTCAATAAGATTGAAAAGATATTGTTCTGGCATGCCGAGGGCGCAGCTGCATTTTCCCAGGAGCTCTTCATCTATATCCCAGGCGCATTTGATTACCAAATAAAGCAGGCGCCGTCGTTCCGGTGCCAATTTTCCGATAAAAACTTGAGGAGAAAAACCAATTCCACTTGTATCGGCATCCTGAAGCCTTCGTCGATTCCTGTCAAGAAATGCGTCAGCAGGAACCTCAAGCACCGCATCTTCAGAAAAATGTGAATAGACATAAGCGTTCTCGCTGAGATTCGAGCTATAGTAGTGCCGATGCACGCTTTTGGCGACAAAGCGCATGCTACTGAGAAGGTACGCTTCCCTGGTTCTGCTCTCTCTTTCAGCGCGATCAAGAATTGTTTCAATACGGCTCCGATAGCGGCTAAGCGCCTCTGAAATCTCGTCTTCGCTGAAGAAACCATAGAGTCTTGGATGGGCATACATTCGACGAACAAGCTCGATATAGCTTTTTGAATCCATTCTGGGCCTCCTGCTGTCAATACCGCAAGATGCATGCCACCGAGGACGAAATGGAAGAAAAACCATGAATGATTGATATATGTTATTATAGCGTAAATAATTAGCAGTGAATAATTTTTCATCGCAAGATTGTTGACGAAGTGAAAAAGCCGGCAAATCAGAGGCGAAAAAGAGAAATTTCGGTCCGCCCTCTGCAATAATATTGTTCGAACTCAGCAATAAAAAGGAAAAACATGACATTCGGCGGCCAGAAACGGCTATCCTCGGCAACAAAAAGCGCCTGCACAGGATTAGAAAGGACAACGCAGAAGCTTTTTTGCTCTCCTCTGCCACACAAAGAAAAACTCGCTCATTTCCTGCTATCACAGAGGACGGGCAGGCGAAAAGCGCCATATTTTCATTTGCCTTCCGTATCCTCGCTGAACACAGAAGAAAACGCATCCACCAGGGTATGAACTACCTGATTGACTTTCCCGTTCATAGAAAGTCCAGCTGCCAGCCGGTGCCCGCCACCGCCATATTTTTCGGCGATCCTGGCAACATTTACGGAATCCCTGGACCTGATGCCGACTGTGCACATGTCATCTGTTTCCTGTTTGACAACAAAACAGACCTCGCAGTCGACAATTCCCATCATCAACTGATAGAGAAGATCAGAATCGCGGCTCGACATGCCATACTTCTGCTGATCATCGATGGTGACCCATGATACCAGAAGACGGCCTTCATAATATGGCTGGATGCGCAACAGAAGCTCGCCGAGCATTCGCCTGGAAGCCAGCGTCCGCCCGCCATTTATCGCCATGAAAACCCGCTTCGGAGATACGCCGGCATCGATGAGCCGAGCTGCAATCCTGAACGTCTCGGAACTGTGCTCATCCAGGTGCCGAAAAAAGCCAGTATCGGTACTCAAACCGAAAAACAGAAGTTCTGCCTCTTCCTTCGTGGGGACATGGTTCATTGCTTCCATCAGAAGCAGGATCATTGCAGACACAGCGGGCGCGCTCTCATCGAGCCAATCGTAAGGACCAACAGCGCCTGCGGTCGCATGATGATCGATAAAAGCAGCGGGAATGTCGGGCATCCGCTCGGCAATATTCCCGATCCTGGACATCGAGGAACAATCGAGAACAAGTGCTGCAGTGCGTTCAAAATCCCGCTCGGCGGGAACTTCACTCTTGAAACGGGCTTCATAGGGCAGGATCTCGATCCTGTTGAAAGGCCCCGACGAAAGCACATGGGCCCGCTTTCCCATACCCTGGAGCATCGATGCAAGCGCTAGCTGGGAGCCGATACAATCACCATCAGGCTCGCGGTGTCCAAGAATATAGATACAGTCGTGTCCTTCTATGAACTCGAGCAAGGCTTTCGGGACTTGTTTCATGATTCTTCCTCAATGCCGGTCGAATTCGCGGTCAAAGCGTTGCAAGCATAATCGCCTTGATGGTGTGCTTGCGGTTTTCCGCCTGATCGAACACCTTGGACTGAGGACCTTCGATAACATCGAATGTGACTTCCTCGCCCTTTACTGCAGGAAGACAGTGCAGGAAGATACAGTTCGGATTACCTGTCCTGGCCATCAGTTCTGCATTGACCTGATAGGGGCTCAAAAGCTTTATGCGTTCAGCTTTGAGCGCCTCTTCTCCCATGGAAACCCATACATCGGTATAAATGGCATCAGCTCCTTTTACGCCCTCTTCGATATCGTCGGTAATTTTAAGCTTCGAGCCTGAATCTTTCGCATAGCTTTCGCACAGATTCTTGAGTTCATTATCGGGCCACAATTCTTTGGGAGAAACGATAGTAAAGTGCATTCCAAGCTTTGCACTGATGACCATGAGCGAACGAGCGACATTGTTGCGCCCGTCGCCGACGAAGCAGAGCTGCTTGCCTTTGCAGTTGCTGAAATTCTCTTCGATAGTCAGCACATCGGCAAGTGCCTGTGTCGGATGGTACTGGTCGGTCAGACCATTATATACAGGAATACCGGAGTATTTCGCAAGGATTTCGACATATTCCTGCTTGAAGCCGCGGAATTCAATGGCATTGAACATGCGGCCCAGCACGCGCGCAGTATCTTCGATAGATTCCTTTGAGCCAAGCTGAATATCTTGGTTCGAAAGGAATACGGGGTGCCCGCCTTCTTCGCCGAACGCAGTTTCGAACGCTGCCCTGGTACGGGTCGAGCGCTTCTCGAAAAGCAGCGCAATCGTTTTGCCTTTGAAGCGCTGCTTGCGCATGCCTTTTTTGGCTTCTTCTTTTACTTTTTTGGATAGCTCCAGGAAATAGCGAATTTCTTCCGGATTAAAATCAATCCAGGTCAGCAGGGACCTGCCTTTCAGTGCGGACGGGTTCATGGATCCTCCTTGTCTCGGCTATTGAACTCGACTTTCTTATACTATACAGCCGATGCAGGAAGGTCAAGTTTGCGAATATAGGTCGATTGAGGCCTTGATTGTGCGCTCTTGCCTGCTGCAATATGGCAATAGTGGATAATTTGATGGACAGCATACAGAACGGCAGACCTTCCAAAATACTCGCGGCCTATTCGGTCCCTGCACTGCTCGACGAAGTGTACAGGCGACTGACACCGATCTGGCCCGATGCACATCCGCTTCTTTACTATCGAAGTTGCTTCGAGCTGCTGGTTGCAGTCATTCTGAGCGCACAGACGACCGACGAGCAGGTGAATATGGTCACCGGAGAGCTCTTCACGCGGTATCCCGATGCGCAGAGCCTCGCTGAAGCCGATGCCCTGGACGTGGAGAGAATCATCCATCCTGTCGGGTTTTTTCATACCAAGGCGCGGTACATCATCGCTACAGCCAGGACTCTGCAGAAGCAATTCGGAGGCAGAATACCACCTTCCTTCGAGCAGCTGCTCGAATTGCCCGGAGTAGGAAGAAAAACTGCAAACCTCGTCGCTTCAGCGTGCCTCGAGGTGCCGGGCATCATCGTCGACACCCATGTCCTGCGTGTGCTGTTCAGGCTGGGGGTCAGCCCGGAAAAAAACCCGGAACTGGCCGAGTCGGTTGTCCGCACGAACCTCGCCCCGGAAAAGCACACGCAATTCTCCCACAGTGTGAATCGCCACGGCAAGTTTGTCTGCACGGCAAGAAAGCCGGGCTGCACAAGACAACCGAATGAGTGCCCTCTTGAAGACATCTGCAGGAAAACAGGTGTGCAACGGCAATAGTCCGCAATGCCAGCTTCTGGTTGCGCATTACGCAACATGTAGGACCGGTCTTTTCCAGTCATGCAGGCAATGCCGGATGACGGAAGATACTGTTATTTGGTCGACGGAGGCTGGTACTTGTAAACCATGAGATAGCCGCCAGAGGGCATTGCCGCGACCGAAGGATCCGCGACGATCCCGCCTTGCAACGGGGTTGGAATAACGCTGTCCTTCTTGAGTACGAAGCTTGTTCCATTATCTGAGCTTTCGTACAGCGCGATGCCATTGCCGCTGCAATAGAGCCAAACCCTTCCATCGGGCAGGACAATTGCTCCAGGGATTCCGCCGCGTTCCACCCGCTTCCCCTGATCCATCGTGAAAATGAGGCCATCGCTGCCGGACGCGCTCACCACATCGCCCGCATTCAGGTACATGCGGTATGTCCCGCCGGAAAGCCGGATGATGTCCGGATCGAAGATTGAAGCGCTGCTGAGGCGAATGCCAGCTTCGACAGTGAAATGGATTCCGTCCGTGGAAACGGCACTGCAGATTTCGTGCATGCCTGCTTGACCTCCAGCTGTCGAGAAATCCAGAAAGTATATGCGCAGACTCCCGTCGGGCAGTTCCACCACATCAGGATCGACAGGTACCCGGTTCCCAAGGCCGCTGAAGTCGACAGTGCCGAGCAACTCCCATGTCGATCCATCAGCGCTCCGGGCGACACCGATCTTTTCGGTATACTGCACTGTGTAGGAAGAAAAATCGACCCAGTAAGCCCGGAATTCGCCTTTCGAAGTACGGATGACATCCGGCACCGATGCTTTTTCCGCAAGCAGTGCTCCTTGGGACCATGTCAACCCGTCGGCGGACTGGGTCCAGTAGATCTTGTGGTTCAGTGGACTGTTCTGGCCCTGCCCCTGGTTCTGACCGTTGTGCACATTATTGTTCACCATGCAGGAAAGCATTATGATACATGGAATTAGCCAATATACTGATATTCCTCGTTTCATGAATGCCTCTCTAGAGGCGGGAATGCCGTCCATTCGAAAATATAATCTGAAACATGTCAGCTTTCAACTTCAGTCCATCATGAATGGTCGTGCAGTATGGCAAGAAATTGAATCGGAACGCCGGATTTTCTCGTCATAACAAGGGAGGATGAGATGTCGGAATATGAATCGCTTCTGCTGCCGGATCCAGGGGTCCCGCCGGAGGAATGCCCCGATATCGTGGCTGAAATTGCCAGAAAGAGGTTCGGGATACCTTCGCTGGCACCTCTCCAGCGCTTCGTGATTGCGAACACGCTCGACGCGGCAGCTTCATTCGAACATTGCGGCCAGGAAAATCCAGATCACATGGCCTCAATCCGCGATACCGGGGACGAGTACGCGGAAGATGCGGGCAATGATTCCTCTGATGAAAAGCTCGGCAAGGAAACATATCGCCAGCTGGTCCTCTTTCCTACAGGTTTCGGGAAGTCAGTCTGCTTCCAGCTGCCTTCGCTTGTCCTTGAAGGACTTACGGTTGTCGCCTATCCCCTTCTCGCACTCATGAATGACCAGAAAAGACGCCTCGACGAAGCAGAAATCCCATGCGCGCTCTTTCGCGGAGGGCTTCTGGAAGAAGAATGGAAAGCGCAGGAATCGCTAGTCGCTTCGAAAAAGGCACGCATTGTCATTGTCAATCCGGAAATCCTCGCGATGCCGAAGTTGCGGCGCTTCCTTGGTCAATTTGCCATCTCACATCTTGTCATCGATGAAGCGCACTGCATAAGCGAATGGGGCGATACCTTCCGGCCGACCTATCTCACCCTCGGAGAAAGCGCAGAGGCTTTGATGCCGCAGGTTCTGAGCGCTTTTACCGCGACTGCCGGACCTGACATCGTTGCATCCATCGAGAAACGGCTCTTTTGCGGAAATCCTTTTCGCCTTGTCACTTCTGAGACGGACAGGCCCAATATCCATTACGCAGTGGTACAAACGCTCTCTCCGACTCGCACATTGCGCCGCCTAGTTACCTCGTGCCAAAAACCAGCAATTATCTTTGAGCGGTCGCGCCCCGGAACGAGAATGAAGGCTGAATTTCTGCGCTCTACCGGCTTTCCCGATACACGCTTCTATCATGCGGGGCTTTCACGCTCCGAACGGAACGAAACCGAATCATGGTTCCATGGCGCGCAGGATGCGATTCTGGTGAGTACCAATGCCTATGGAATGGGCGTGGACAAGAAGAATATCCGCACTATCATCCATACAGGCCTGCCCGACAGCGCAGAAGCATACATCCAGGAGGCAGGACGCGGGGGTCGCGACGGGAAAAATTCCTTTGCTGTGCTCATCCACAATACAGCAGAGCGAACTGGCCCTGTGGGTTCTGATTTGTCGCTCCAGGGACAGAGAAAAGCTCGGTTCGCTCCTTATCCGTTGATCGAAACTTGCCGCAGAGAATTTTTGCTCCATCTTCTCGGAGAGGCAGAGACGCCTGTGTGCGGTGCGTGCGACAATTGCGAGCTTGAGATGAAAATGGCACGCAGCTTCAGCAGCAATGGAAGCCTGCCTCGGTGGCGCGACATGTCGATTCATCAGCGCGGCATGCCGCGATGCATGCCGCCGCGTTGGCGCCTTTTACTGCAAAACTGGCGCGATATGCCGCCCCGATGGCGCCTTTTACTGCAGGCAGAAGGGTTTCTTGAAACGCTGCTGCTCGTTGCTGCCAATCAGAGACGGTGGACAATGTCTGAATGCATCCACATGCTTGGCCCGTATGGAATTGGGCACAGTAATTATACAGGAGGGCTTTACGGCTGGAGCAGAACGGAGCGCGAAGAAATGATTTCCTCGCTCCTCGCACTGGGCATAATCGAAATTTCATTTCGCGGAATTTGGAAGGGAAGGATTTGTCTGAGCAAAGAAGGGCATGAGTTCCTTTCAGTATTCAAGTGATTTGCAGCAAGAGGCGCACATCATTCCTGGCGCGCGGAGCTTGAAGTGTATCGCTTTTAACCATATCATGTATAATAAAGAAACACTTGGAAGGTGAGGCTGTATATGGTGACCTACAAGAATCTGGATAGGTGCGGTTCATTCGACCATCTGAAAAAAATTCCGGCAATCAAGCTTTCAGAAAAACTCAGTGCACAGCGCATCGCTTCTTCTTGGATAAGCCATGCGGCGGCCATGTCGTACTGCTACGCGTTCGCCCCGCTAGATGATCAGATTATCGAGAAGCTTCAGGCATTGGCAGACGAACAGGAGCTTGTCGAAAAATATCGTCTTCTCGTCGAAGGCGAAATCATGAATACAGGCGAAAGACGAATGGTGCTGCATCATATGGCGCGCGGGCGTCTTGGGAAGGCTGTCCGGTGGGAGGGGCAGGATATGGAAGCCTTCTACAGCCAGGAAAAGCGGCGGTTCTACGAATTTGCGCGAAAGGTACGGGACGGCAGTATCCGCAGTTCGGTGGACAAACCGTTTGCGCAGGTTGTGCAGATCGGGATCGGAGGGTCGGATCTTGGCCCGCGCGCCGCGTGCATTGCCCTGTCTCGATGGGCTGTCTCGCGCAAGCGAGCACAGCTTGCTCCCTGGTTCATTTCCAATGTCGACCCTGACGATGCAGATTCCGTGCTCTCGCATATCGACCTTTCAGAAAGCCTTTTCGTGCTGGTATCGAAAAGCGGCACAACGCAGGAGACACTTGCCAACGAAACTCTTGTTCGCGAGCGCCTGCAGGCTGCTGGCCTCAATCCCGACTTGCATATGGTCGCCGTGACGAGCAAGACAAGCCCACTTGCAGGAAATCCTCATTATCTGGACAGCTTTTATATCGATGACTTTATCGGCGGGCGCTATTCGACATCGAGCGCAGTTGGAGGAGTCATCATATCACTCGCATACGGTCCTGAGACCTTCGAGGAATTCCTTCAGGGAGCACATGAGGCAGACAAGCTCGTGTTCGAGCCATCCTTGAGGCATAACCCTGTGCTTATGGATGCCATGATTGGCGTGTACGAGCGCAATGTGCTTGGCTGGCCATGCACCGCAATCCTTCCCTATGCTGAGCCACTTTCACGCTTTCCCGCTCACCTTCAGCAGCTCGACATGGAGTCCAACGGCAAATCCGTCAGCCGTAGCGGCGAGCCCCTCTCCTACTCCACCGGCCCTGTCGTGTTCGGCGAACCCGGCACCAATGGCCAGCACTCCTTCTATCAACTTTTGCATCAAGGCACCGACATAGTGCCGCTCCAGTTCATCGGCTTTCTGCAAAACCAGATTTCTCCCGACATGCTCTCCGAAGACTCGACTTCCCGCCAGAAATTGCTTGCAAACCTGGTTGCCCAAATGCTCGGATTTGCGATCGGAAAATCCGACAATGACCCGAACAAAATGTTCCCAGGCAATCGCCCTTCTACGCTCATCATTGGCGACGAACTCGGTTCGCGGCAGCTAGGCGCGCTCTTTTCCCATTTCGAAAACAAGGTGATGTTTCAAGGTTTTGCATGGAATGTCAACAGTTTTGACCAGGAAGGGGTCCAGCTTGGCAAAGTCCTTGCAAAGAAAGCACTTGGAGCAATCAGCAAGGGCGAACCTACACAGGATGCGCGCCTCGATGCGCTGATTTCTGCTGCGCTCCGCACATCGCTCAAGGCGCAAATCCAGCCTGATACTGCAGGAAAGGAATGATGAGCACAGAAATTGCCGTGCAGCCAGGCGAAACGCAGCATGCGGCAACACATGTCAGGGCAGCCCCCCAGCCTTGCATTGCTTTCACCGGTGGTGGAACAGGCGGCCACATCTACCCGGGGCTTGCCGTAATCGATGAGCTGCACCGCCTCGGCTTTACTGGCAGAATCGCGTGGATCGGCTCCGAAAAAGAGCTCGACCGCTCGATTGTGGCCGACCATGGCATCGAGTATTTTGCCATTCCTTCAGGCAAGTTCCGCCGCGAGATATCATTTCAAAACCTGACTGATCTTGGGAGGATCGTTGCTGGCTATTTCAGAGCAAAATCAGTGCTTAAAATGCTGCGTCCTGCGCTTCTCTTCTCGAAAGGCGGGTATGTGAGCGTGCCGCCTTGCAGAGCCGCAACGGCGCTGGGCATACCTGTTTTTACCCATGAATCGGATGCCTCGCCGGGCTTGGCTACGCGCCTCAACAGTGCGCATGCTGAGCGCATTCTCACAAGCTGGGAAGACACCGCACGCTTTTTCCCACAATCGCTTCGCTCCAGGGTAATCCGAACAGGGAATCCGATGCGACCCGATCTTTTTGAAGGGAACAAGGCGCGAGGTCTGAAGCTTCTAGGATTCAGCGATGATCGGCCTGTCCTGTTTGTGCTCGGGGGAAGCCAGGGCTCAAAAGAAGTGAACGAGCTCGTACTCTCCT
>Ga0334722_10005969_pt1 | contig 12165 bp, 15 predicted proteins | sample C3_bottom_MG_FD_207210 | JGI IMG/M metagenome (GOLD analysis project Ga0334722, IMG submission 207210) | Sediment microbial communities from Yellowstone Lake, YNP, Wyoming, USA - C3_bottom | ecosystem: Environmental > Aquatic > Freshwater > Lake > Sediment | place: USA: Wyoming | collected...
TTATGTTGGTCATATGTTTAGTTTAATCTTTTAAAAATTATCGTGATGACCAATAATCCCGACCTGTTTGTTCCCATCGACCAGTTTCTTTTGACCATTTTTCATCGTAAAACATAACACCATTGAGCATTATTTCGCCTCTACGACGAGTTTCTGGTGTTCCTGGTGCCGGTGGAGTTGTAAAAAATAATTCGCGGGATGCTTCTATTTCTTGATCCCACTTTTTTATTCTAGCAACAACATTGTTGGCTAAATTAATAACTGACTGTTTTGGTTTTTCAACCAAAGTTTGTAATATATTTTTTCTTTCTATCATATTTTTTTTAAATTAATATTTGGAGCATAAAAAAAGCCCCGGTTTACGGGGCTTTTAATGATTTAATAAATTTTTAGGCCAAGACAACACCCCGCCGGTTGGTGACCACGGTATGGGTGTGATGAACGAATTTTATTTTTAAATAGATCATCATGGGGTGACTGAAGGGACTCGAACCCTCGACCTTCCCCTCCACAGGGGGACGCTCTAACCAACTGAGCTACAGCCACCATGTAAGATTTGCTTTGCAAATCAACATGGTCGAGACGTTTCAATTTGCTTTAGCAAATTATTACGTCTCACCAAGATAAAAAAGAACCAGTCCCGCTCGGCCAACGCCTTTGCTGGATTGCGTTTTAAGGCAAAATTTGGCGTTTCACTTCAAATTTTGACCTAAAAACTGCAAAAAAATACCGCCATCTATTGGCGGTTTCTTGATGCAACAAATACCGCCAATTAAATGGAGGTATGGTGATGATTTGAGATCACATTTGCTTGCATCATTGAGGGTATTGTAACAAGTGTAAATATTTTGTCAATATTTAGGGAGCTTTGGTGGGTGTTGGGGTATAGTCCAGGTCCATTACTTTTAAGGCAGTGTAAGTTTTGGACATCTTGGGATCGGGGGTGAGGACGATAATGGTTTTGTGACCGGATTTGAGATTAGATGAAACGAGTTTTTGCTGATTTTTATCCATAAATACGGTATTTTTGTCAGTTTTGATCTGATATAAATTATTTTTGTTCTTACTGGGGATGAGAGTAAAAATAGGGGAAGTCTTGGAAATGTCGACGATCTTGCCGACAACGACAGTTTTGTTGATGTTGATGGCACCAAGGTCGATAAACACCACCCTTTTGGTTTCGAAAGTATCGGTACCGGAATTGTAGATGCCCATAGCCAGAATGTCCTGGCCGACTTTGATATTGGCGGCAGTGGTTTTGTTGCGTTTGAGATCAACATAGGCGGTGGTACTGTTAATTTTAAGGACGCTGGAATTATTCAAATATTCGATGGTTATTTGGGTTGGGTCAATTTGGATAACTTTACCGATCAACCCTTTTTTGGTGGTAGTGGGATTGATGATTTGTTTGAGTTTTTCCTGAACTTTTTCCTGGACAACTTCCCGGATCTTTTGGATCTCACTGGTAGTAGTCGGAGTGGGAATAGTGGTAGGGATGGGGGTGATCGAGGCAGCTAAAGCGATTAAAAATAATGGATTCATATTAAATTTTGGCGGTGGAATAGGTAATGATTAGATTTGTAGTGGATTGATTATCCTCAAGGTCAATAGCGTCGATCTGAATTTGATTAACACCCGAGTCAATGTCGATGTCGACATTAAAATTACCGGCATTATCGGCCGAGGAGAGATAACTTTTTGATTGGGTGGAAACAATAAGAGAGCTTAGGGGAGAAGTGGAGCCCTTGATGGTAACTTTAGAATCGGTAACAATGGATTCATTTCCGGGAGATTCGATAGTTATCTGATGATTTTCGGTGCCGGTAGAGGTATTTGAAGGGTTTTGAGTTGGTTGAGTGAGCCCGGAATTGGTACCGGAAATGGTTGGCAAGGCGGCGATTTTGGGCAAAGTGGAAGCAGGATTCTTGTTGTTTTTGAGGGCAATAACTCCTCCGGTGATTCCGAATCCCAAAAGAGCTCCTAAAATGACGGCTAAAAGTAGTTCTTTGAACATAGTGTAAGTTAGATGATACCACAAGTTATCAGGTTTAGATGATAAAATCAGCTATATGGAAATAAAATATCTGGGTAAGAAAACGATCTTTTTAAAAGGTAAAAAAGAATCAGTGGTGGTTAATCCGGATGAGAGAATGGCGAACAAAGACAGACCACGGATCGTGATAAAAAATGAGACCAAGATCGAAGTTGATGGAGAGGAAGGAAATAGGGTAGTGGTGATGGGTCCGGGGGAATATGAGATCGGGGGAATTGAAATAAACGGTTTTAGCGCCGGGGTTGGAGAAACGTTTTATTCGGTAACAATTGACGGGGTGACGGTGGGAATTTTGGGGCAGTTGAAGGAGCAATTGAATGATAAAAGGGTTGATAAGATCGGCGGGGTAGATGTGTTGGTGGCAGATATCGGTGAGGGAAGTAAATTGGGAGCTAAGGCAATTATGAGTTTAGCCAAAAAATGGGGAGCTAATTATGTGATCCCGGTCGGTTATAACAGTGACAACGGAGATCTGAAAAAGTTTATGGACGAATCAGATACCGAAGGTCAGGAAGCAGTAGAAATCCTAAAGGTTGATAAAGATAACTTGCCGGAAGGCAGCGAAGTAATTATATTAAAAGAGAATAAATAAGATGGCAGATTTGTTAAAGATTCCACCAAATTCTCTGGAAGCGGAGACCTGTGTTCTGGGGTCGATATTGATCGATAACGATGCCATTTTGGGGGTATCGGAATTTTTGCGGCCGGAACATTTTTATGATCTTAACAATGCCAAGGTGTACGAGGCAATGCTGAATTTGTATGAGAACCGGAATCCGATGGATCTAGTGACGGTAGCGGAAAAATTAAAAGAGTTGAAATATTTAAAAAAGATCGGGGGAAAGGCGTTTTTGAGCCGTCTGGCCAATGAAGTGCCGACTAGTGCTAATGTCGAAAGTTACGGTAAAATTATAAAATCACTATCGGCAAAAAGAGAACTGATCTCGGCGGCGGGAAGGATATCGGAAAAGTCATTTGATGAAGGGATGCCGTCGGCGGAACTGCTTGACTATGCCGAACAGGAAATTTTTTCTTTAAGCCAGAAACATTTAAAAACGGTACCGGTGTCTTTGAAAGAAGTATTGACTGCCAGTTTTGACCGATTGGATGAGCTACAAAAGACCGGCAGCGGAATGAGAGGAATACCGACCGGATTTGCCCAACTGGATTCAATGCTGGCCGGGATGCAGGACAGCAATCTGATCGTGTTGGCGGCCAGACCCGGTATCGGGAAAACCGCTTTTGGATTGAACATTGCCAGATATGTAGCTGTCGATAAAAAAACTCCGACCTGCTTTTTTTCATTGGAAATGAGCAAGGAAGAATTGGTTGACCGACTGTTGGTGCGTCAGGGGTTGATCGATGCCTGGAAGCTAAAAACGGGACAATTGTCGGAATCTGATTTTGATTCTTTATCCGAAGCTATGGGAGTTTTGGCAGAAGCACCACTTTTTATCGATGATACTCCGGGGTTAACAGTAACGGAGCTAAGAACCAAAGCCAGACGGTTGCAGATGGATAAAGGGATCAGGTTTATTGTAGTGGACTATTTACAGCTGATGCACGGGATAAATCGGGAAAATCGGGTTCAGGAAGTCAGCGAGATATCCCAGGGATTAAAGAATTTGGCCCGGGAGTTGAAATTACCGATCGTGGCTATGGCCCAATTAAATCGGCAGATGGAGAGCAGGGGAGGAAGGCCAAAATTATCAGACCTTCGGGAATCGGGAAGTATTGAGCAGGATGCTGACGTGGTGATGTTTTTACATCGGGAAGATGAAGAAGTGAGGGAAATGGTGACCTGTTCGATTGAGAAGCACAGGAACGGTCCTACCGGACAGTTTAATCTCTACTTTAACGGCAAGCAGGTCAGCTTTTTTGATGTGGATAAAAAAAGTTAAATAGTTTAGTGCCGGGGCGGGGAATCGAACCCCGATGACATTGCTGTCACACGATTTTGAGTCGTGCGCGTCTACCAGTTCCGCCACTCCGGCAATTCCGCTTTAGTATAACAAAATATAAGGTAAAATAGATTATGGTTTTAGGAATATTTAAATTAATCGGGACAGTGATGTTTTTATATTTGATCTGGAGGAACCTTAGGGATAATTATCAGGAGGAAAGGTTAATCGCTTATTCCTGGTTGGTTTTATTAGCGTTTTTGGCGGGAGGACGACTGATATTCGGATTGGTCAATTGGGGGATTTGGAATGATAATTTGGCTGATTGGCTGTCGATTTGGACACACCCTGGTTTTAACTATGGCGGCGGGATTATCAACATGCTGTTGCTAACCGTTTGGTATTGCCGGGTAAATGATTGGAAACTATGGTCATTTTTGGAAGATGTAACCCCAAATGTCTATTTTTTGGGAATATTTTTGATGGCGGAAGAATGGTTTCGGTCGGGTTTTGCGGTTGGGGTAGGGATATATGTTCTGGTGGTAATTTTGGGCTGGGTGATCTTCCGGCTGGTATCAAAAAAATATCGGTCCTATGGATGGTACAAAAGCGGAAAGAAGGGATTTGGGTTCTTTTTTACTAATTTCATAGTTTGTTTATTATTGGCCGTAATTTCGGGATTTTATTTAAATAATTATACGGTTGCGGTAATTTATTTAATTTTGGGTTTGATTTCTATGACGGGATTGTTTATTCTTGGAGAGGTGTTTAACAGTTTAAAGGTTTTTGGCCAAAGGAGTAATAGTGAAAAATAAGAATGATTCGAAGGAAAAAATAACCATACCGGTAAGATTGTTGGCGCCGATAAAAAATTTTTTGGAAAGAGAGATCGTTAAATGGAAGAGAACCGGGAAAACATTCAAAAAGAATGATCCTTTCAGGGATGCTGACCGGGTGAATCACAATTCCGATGAGGAAGATGTTGATGAGCAAGTGGGGCATTTTGACACCGAGGTAAAAGTTAGTTTTGTTAATAAGCAGTTGGTTCAATTGAGAAAAGCATTGACCAGAATAAAAATCGGAAAGTACGGAATTTGTGAGAAATGTGGAAAAATGATCGATACTGATCGGCTGGCGATCCGGCCGGAAATTACGATCTGTATAGATTGTGCCAGAGAACAGGAAGAATAAAATTCATGATCAGGAATTTTGGGATAGCTTTCGGAAAAATGATACCGGGAGTGTTGTGGTGTCAATTTTTGGTTTGGATTTTGGCCTGTTTATGGTTTTTGAAAACAAGAAATTGGCGGATAGGATTGATAGTATTGGGCGGCGGACTTAATCTATGGGAAAGATGGCAATGGGGATATGTGACCGATTATTGGCGAATCCCGCATACTCCCGTCTATAATAATATTAATGACTGGTTAATATTTATCGGAGTGGTTTTGTATATATGGCAGCAAGTAAGGAAGAAATAGAGATCATTTTTGATGATGCCGGGATGTTGGTGCTCAATAAGCCGGCAGGGTGGGTAACGACAAGAGAGCAAATCCCTCTCGGCTTCGCCGCATCTCCCTTTGACAAGGGAGAAGAAAAAAATATAGTAAAATATGTTGAGGATTGGGTAGAAAAATATTATCCAAATCCTCTCCCCCGAAAGGGGATTGTTCACCGTTTGGATAAAGGGACGTCGGGGATATTAGTGGTGGCCAAGACCCAGGAAGCTTTGGATAATCTAAAAAAACAATTTAAACAGAGAGGAGTGGAAAAGCACTATTTAGCGCTGGCATGTGGAAATATGCCGATTGATGGGCAAATTAGTATGCCCATCAACAGATCAAAATATGGTTTCGGAAAATTCAAAGTTGATGAGGAAGGGAAAAGGGCTATAACCGAGTTTAAGCTAATAAAGAAGATAAATATTGCCGGGAAAGTATTTTCACTTCTTAATATTAACCTAAAGACAGGCAGAACTCATCAAATCAGGGTTCATTTGAATTATTTGGGATGGCCGATCGCCGGTGACAGAACGTATGGCGGGGCGGCAGTAGCGGGGTTGACCAGACCGTTTTTGCACGCTTACGAATTAAGGATAAAACATCCAAAGACCGGGGAAATATTAACATTTAAGGCAGAGCTGCCGCCGGATCTGGAAGAGATTCTCAATTGAAATGAAGAAGGGGATAAAGATATTCTTTTGGTTGTTTATCTTGGGGTTGATCGTATTTTTGGTAAATGAGGTAAAAAAGTGGAATAATGACGATTTTAAAATGGCGGTGATCGGGGATAGCGGGATAATGATCCGGTCAGTTTCGTGGCAGCGGGGAATGGTCAACGAATTATGGATTGAAGGAAGGGTACCGGTGTGGGTTCCCCGGGGAATGGGGTGGTATCAGAGCGATAAGATCGGTAAGCTTTTGAATCAGGAAAATAAATGGTATCTGGCCAGTAAGGTGATGTTCTATAACTTTGGTTTTGTCCCGGATATGGTGGCCCCGGGCAACGATCAGAATTGGTTTTCAAACACTGGAATAATCTCTGACTGGGGAGTGATAAATTATTTGAGATATATGTTAACTAAATCAAAAATGATGGTAAAACGGGAAATAATTAATACGGATTTATCAAAGTCGGCGGACTTTTTAAAAGAAATAATTCCCAGGGATTTTGCCGACAGCCGGCTTTTAACAGAGGACCTGCGGTTAACAATATATAATGTTGGCCAAAGTCAGGGATTGGCTAACTTTTTATCCCGGATCCTGGAGTGGAGTGGTTTTTCGGTGATCGGGGTGGATAATTACAGCGGTGAAGTTAAAAATTGTTTGGTCAGTTACGGACAGGCGGCGGATAATACCTATGGTTTTAAGATCCTTCAAAAAGAATTTACTGATTGTCAGTTCCAAAAGAATCCGGATTTGGAGGGGATGGGAGTGGAATTATATTTTGGAGATAGCTATTCACAAATGTTAAACTACCCTAGTTACAACAACAATTAAAGACTTAAATTTTACCTAAAGAAACAATATGTCGGGACATTCTAAATGGGCAAATATTAAAAACCGGAAAGGGGCGCAGGACAAAAAAAGAAGTGAAGCTTTTACTAAAGTGTCGAGAAATATAATAACGGCGTTAAGAACTGGTATTGGTTTGCAGGAGGCCATTAATAGAGCCAAAGAGGTGAATATGCCCAAAGATAATATCGAGAGATTGATCGCCCGGTTTGAAGAGAGGAAGGCAAACTTAGTTAATTATGAATTTGAAGGTTTTGGTCCCTACGGAGTGCCGATGATCGTGGAGGTGGAAACTGATAATAAGAACAGGATCTTGGGGGAGATCAGGTTGATATTCCGTAATTATGACGGTAATTTGGGTGAAGAAGGATCGGTAAATTTTTTGTTTGACAGGGTAGGGGAGATAATAGTGGAAACTTTACCAGAGGATAAGGAACTGGAACTGATCGATGAGGGAGCGGTTGATTTTGAAGAAACCACCATCTTAGTTTCCCCAACCGATCTAAAAAAGATGTTGAATAAGGCCGGGGAATTGGGTTTGGTGGTGTCCGAAAGTCAATTGTCCATGAGAGCTAAATCGCCGGTAGTTCTAAAAAGCGATGAAGAGCTGAATAAGATAATGGAAATGATCGAAGAATTGGAAGAAAATGATGATGTGGTTAATGTTTTTGCCGGGTTTGACTACCATGAGTAAGAGATTTAAATATTTTATTTCATCGCTTTTTTCAGCCCTTGGATTTTTTTTGTTCATTTCTTTGCCATACGATTCGAGGTATTTTGGATTGATGGTGGGGGTGGTAATGGTGGTGTTTTGTTTTTGGTTTGGGCTGGGAATAATCTTTGAAAAAAGTATTTATACCCGGGTGATGTCAGTACTACTACCAGCAGGTTTTTTTACCGGCTTTGGGTTGTTCGGAGCACTATTACCTTACAATACGATCACGGCGGTAATAATGAGCGGATTGTTTGGATTGGTGCTTTATGGAATGTTTTTGGTGGAAAATGTATTTTTAGTAGCCATCGGTTTTAAGACGGTACCTCTTTACCGGGCGGCGTATACGGTCAGTTTGATCTTTACCCTAATATCGGCTTTTTTTATGTTTAATACCTTATTTTCGTTTCGGTTGAGTTTTTGGAGTAATGGGTTGTGGGTATTGGTTATATCAGTATTAGTGTTTTTATACCAATTTTGGGCCATAGCCATCGAGCTACCGGATGACGGTAAAAGCAAAAACATCAAGCTTTATGTATTGATCCCGTCAATATTAATGGCCGAATTAGCCATGTTTCTTTCATTCTGGCCAACGGGGATTTTTAAAGGTTCGATATATCTGGTTTCAGCTATTTATATTCTAAGCGGTCTAATATCGGCGGATATCAGAGATAGGTTGTTCAAACGGACGACACTCCAGTATGTTTGGGTGATGGTAGCGGTAGTAGCGGCGGCATTACTGATAACGAGTTGGAAATAAGTCCTATATATAGGCATAATATGTTAGTTTTGGGTAAGAATGGGGGAGTTCGGGAAGATTTTTTTTTATTTGTGGGTAAATATATATTTTGATATATCTTTAATGGGAATAAAAAATAGTTAAATAATTCAAATATTGCCGATTAGCAGAGAAAATTTTTAGTGGTAGGGGAAATAGGGGAGGGTAGGGCCTATAATATATAGACCTATAATATTATATAATTTTTCACGATTTGTCCTATAATTTTCACAGATTAATGATATACATTGATATAGTCTATGTGGATAACCCTAAAGATAGGGAATATATCAGAGTGTACGGCTCGGAGGGGGTAGAGAGCGGAGGTAGTGGGGAGTTATTAGTAGCGAATTAATTGTTAATTAAATGCAATTACTGCTGTCATATGGTTTGGGTGATATGATCACTCTCCCATCAGAGAGGGTAGTGATATTATACTTCGCAGAATGTATCTTTCACGAAGTACTAGGTTCAAAAGTGAAGGGGAGTGGCCAAAAACTGTATCAAATGTTTTTATTTAATTTGTCATTTTATCTCTTAATTAATTAATGTTGATTTGGGAATGTAAATATAAAGGCAATAATCCTCTTCTGACGGGTTATCTGCCTTTAACCCGGGTGCAGGTATAAAATCGGTAAAGCGAGTCCCCTGGCCCTGGTTTTTGGAGTAGTACTTATAAAATGCCTATAAATAGGCATTTTATAAGTATGACTTCACCACGGGCTCTAGAAACGACGATTGGCTATTTGGTAGAATACTAATATGGATGAATTGAATGTTTTTACCAGAAGATTCCTGGAACATTTGGAAATTGAGAGAAACTGTTCCCGGCTGACAATTGTGAAATATCAACACTATCTGGAAAGACTGGAACGGTTTTTGGAAGATGAATTAAATATAAACAAGCCGGTGTTAAAAAATATAAATGCTGAAAATATCAGAAAGTTCCGTCTTTATTTGTCAAGGCAGCCAGGGCTAAACGGCGAGCTGAAGATGGTGACCCAGGGGTATTACGTGATCGTATTGAGATCATTTTTGAAATGGCTGGTGCGGATAGATAAAAAAGTGATGGAGCCGGAAAAGCTGGATGTTCCCAAAAATAAGGATCATTCGTTGAAATTTCTAAATGGTGATCAAATGGAACGGCTTCTTAATCAGCCATTGGTGTCGACACCTATCGGTCTACGGGATAAGGCGATAATGGAGTTGTTGTTTTCCAGCGGTCTAAGGGTGTCGGAGGTAGTATCTTTAAACTCTGATCAGATAGATCTAAAGACACGGGAGTTTGGGATCGTCGGTAAAGGCGGAAGGAGTCGGGTGGTGTTCATTTCCAAAAGATCAGCCCTGTGGTTGGAAAGATATCTAAGGGAAAGAACGGATAAAATGAAACCGTTGTTCGTTAATTATTCCAAAGCCCGGAGCTTGATCTCAACTGACGAGAAAGCCAGGTTAAGCAGTCGGGCGGTACAATATATTCTAAAAAGATACGTAAGGCAGGCAAAAATTCCAATTGCGGCGACACCTCATACCCTGCGGCATTCGATGGCTACTGATTTGCTTCGGGCCGGAGCGGATCTCCGGTCGGTTCAGGAAATATTAGGGCATAAAAATATTGCTACCACTCAAATTTATACTCATGTCACTGATGCAAGATTGCGCGAAGTTCATGATAAATTCCATTCCGGGAATAAGTAGTTATATATGTATCAGATACATCCTATAGTGGGGGTGTTTTTGAGTTATGGAGGCAACAACCTGCCGGAAGATATTTTTTAGATTGAGAACACTTAAATTATCCGTATTTTAGGCCTGAATTAAAAATTTAAACCCGGTTATCAATTGACAGTCTGGAGTGCTAAATTGTCCTGTCCCATAAGTTTAGACCTATAATATAACATTACTCCCCTCCCCTGTTTTATCCTATATTAAAATGAGTGGTAATTTACCTGAATTTTAGGAAGATTTTTTTGCACTAATTTCTTTTTCGGGCACTTCTTCTGATGAATGATCAAGAATGGTCATGGCGTTTACTTTGTCGTCGGTGGATTTGAATCTCATCAGAATAACACCCTTGGTGTTGCGGCTTAAGCTGGGAATATTTTTCAGCGGCAGGTTGATGGTAATGGCTTTTTTGGAGACCAGGATTATTTGTTCGGAAGTCTCGGAAACAACCCGGGCGGCGGCAATTTTGCCGGTCTTACTGGTAAGATTGGCTACTTTTACACCAATTCCACCGCGACGCTGCAACGGGTAGAGGTAAACGTTGGTACGTTTGCCGACCCCGTTCTCGGTGACTACCATCAAATGACGGAAAAACTCACTGGTTTTTTCTTTATTGGTGGCTACCAGGGTTTGAGGAACGATGTCCAAACCGACCAAATAGTCAGCTTCTTTAAGGGTAATTCCCCGGACACCCCGGGTGTGACGGCCCATGGGGCGGGTATCAGTTTCATTAAAACGAATACATTTGCCGTTGTGAGTGACCAAAAAGATTTGGTCGTTGCCGTTGGTCAGCTTGGCCCAGATGAGTTCGTCATTCTGATCGAGTTTAATGGCGGCTAGGCCAGTTTGGCGGATGTTATGGAATTTATCGAGTGATGATTTTTTGATAACACCTTTTTTGGTGGCCAGAAGAATGAACTTGGCAGGAATGGTTTTGCCAATCGGTAGAACGGTTTGAACGGTCTCACCGGAAACGATATTGATCAGGTTGATGACGGCCTGACCTTTGGATTGGCGGGAAGTTTCGGGTACATCCCAGACTTTGGTCTTGAAAACACGACCTTTGTTGGTGAAGAACAGAAGATCATCATGAGTGTTGACCAACATCATATTTTCAACTTCGTCTTCGGATTTGGTGGACATGCCGGAAATGCCGACACCACCGCGTTTTTGAGAACGGTAAGTTTCTTTGGGAACGCGTTTGATATAGCCGGTTTTGGTAATGGTGACTAAGGTTGGTTCATTTGGCACCAGATCTTCTTCGCTGAATTCTTCCAGTCCCCGGGCATAAATTTTGGTCCGTCGGGGATCAGTGTATTTTTCCATGATCTCATTATTTTCCGATTTTAGTACCTTAACCATGGTTTCCGGTTTAGTGACAATGGCGGTTAGATTTTCGATAGTTTTGTTGACGTCAGTATATTCGTCGTCGATCTTTTGCCGTTCCAGGGCGGCTAAGCGGCGAAGCTGCATTTCCAGGATGGCATTGGCCTGAAGATCGGTAAATTTAAATTTGGCAATAAGATTATCCCGGGCATCATCGGTGGATTTTGAGGCCCGGATGGTTTTGATGACCTCGTCGATAATGTCCAGGGCCATCTTCAGACCTTCGAGAATATGGGCGCGCATATAGGCGGTCTTTAGGTCAAAAATAGACCGGCGGTGGATAACATTCTGGCGGTGGCGGAGGAATAATAAAAGCATTTGACGGAGGTTTAGAGTTTGGGGAACGCCGTTGACCAGAGCCAACATATTGGCGGAGTAGGAGGATTGGAGGGCGGTGTATTTGAAAAGTTTGTTAAGAATGGATTTGGGTTTGCCATTCTTTTTGATCTCGACGACCACCCGGATACCGTGACGATCGGATTCATCCCTAAGATCAGAAATACCGATAATTTTTTTGTCGCGGACCAGATCGGCGATCTTGGTGACCATTTCGGCTTTGTTGACCTGATAGGGAATTTCGGAAATGATGATCCTGATCT
>Ga0334722_10005970_pt1 | contig 12163 bp, 9 predicted proteins | sample C3_bottom_MG_FD_207210 | JGI IMG/M metagenome (GOLD analysis project Ga0334722, IMG submission 207210) | Sediment microbial communities from Yellowstone Lake, YNP, Wyoming, USA - C3_bottom | ecosystem: Environmental > Aquatic > Freshwater > Lake > Sediment | place: USA: Wyoming | collected...
CTTCGACTCATTCCGCCCGTTCCCAAAGTTCGCGCTTCCGATAAGCAGACGCTCAAACTGGGCGAAAAGATTTTCTCGTCAGCGGAACGCGAGCGCCCGGTCAGGCCGAAGCAATGGCCTCCCACCCGTCCCCAGACTTTGCTTGAGCGAGGACGCAATCAAAGCGTCTCTGGCTTAACGCCGTCAACTGGGCCTCAGCCGGTGATGCCGATCTGCCAGGGCACGAACTCGTGGTCGCCCAGGCCCAGTTCCTCGCTCTTGGTCTTGCCGCCCGAGGCGGTGCGCAGGATGAGCTGAAAAATCTGTTCGCCCATCTCGTCCATGCTTGCCGTGCCATCGAGGATCTGGCCGCAATTGATGTCCATGTCCTCCTCGAGTTTGCGGAACATCGGCGTATTGGTGGCGAGCTTGATCGACGGCGCAGGCTTGCAGCCAAAGGCCGAGCCGCGGCCGGTGGTGAAGCACACCACATTGGCGCCGCCGGCGATCTGCCCCGTGGCCGATACCGGATCGTAGCCCGGGGTATCCATGAACACGAAGCCTTTCTGCTTCACCAGTTCCGCGTACTTGTACACTTCCATCAGCGGTCCGGTACCGCCTTTCATCGCCGACCCCAGGGATTTTTCGAGAATATTGGCCAGCCCGCCCATTTGATTGCCCGGGCTCACCACACCGTTGATCTGGACGTCGCGGCCGAGGGCATACACGTCTTTCCACCAGCGGATGCGTTCGATCAGCTTCTCGCCGACCTCGCGCGACACCGCGCGCCGCGTGAGCGTGTGCTCGACGCCGTAAATCTCCGGTGTCTCCGACAGCACCGCGGTGCCGCCGTGGCGCACCAGAATATCCATCGCCGCGCCCAGGGCCGGATTGGCGGTGATCGAGGAAAAGCTGTCCGAACCGCCGCACTGCAGCCCGACGGTGATATGGCTCGCCGGAACCGGCACGCGCGTGACGCGGTTCGCCTCCGGCAGCAGTTCCTGCACCGCAGCGACACCGGCGGCTATGGTCTGGCGCGTGCCGCCCGAGTCCTGCATCACGAAGGTGCGCAGCGTCGTGCCGCTCGCGAGCTTCTCGTTCTCGAACAGAGCGTAGATCTGGTTGCGTTCGCAGCCCAGGCCCACCACCAGCACCGCGGCGAAATTGGCGTGGCGGATGTAGCCGGCCGTCGTGCGCCGCAGCAGGTCCATCGGCTCGCCCGACAACTCCATGCCGCAGCCGCTCGAATGGGTGAACGCGGCAACACCGTCGATATTGGGAAACTCGGCCAGCCGCTCCGGCGTGAACCAATCGGCAATGCGGTGCGAGACCGTGGCCGAGCAATTCACCGTCGAGACGATGCCGATGTAGTTGCGCGTGGCCACGCGCCCGTCCGCACGCACGATGCCCATGAACTTGGCGCGCTCAGGCAAAGGCACCATGTCCACCGCCTTGTAATCGCGCGCATAGGCGTAGTCGCGGTCGAACTCGCGGAATTCCATGTTGTGCCCGTGCATCAGCGTGCCCGGCTGAATATCCGCCGCCGCGAATCCGATGATGGTGTTGTACTTAAGTACCGGTTCGCCTTTGCGCAACGCGCGCGCAGCCACCTTGTGTCCCGCCGGGATGCGGTTGAGGCAGGTGATGTTCTCCCCGGCCAGTATGCTGCCCTGGGCAAGGTCGATGCGCGCGACCAGCACGCTGTCGTTGGGGTGCAACCGGATGGCCGGCGCAGCGAGGTTTTTTGCGGCAGAAGCAGTCATGCGTGCGGTTCCTCAAATTGATGTGTCGGGCGGATAACCCGCAGGCCCAAGCGCATCCTGGCCGCGGTGGAGCGCGGGCTTCTGCCCTCGCTTGGTTTCGCCCCGAACCGCATCCTAGCAAACTCCGGGACGTTCAGCCCGCAATCCGTGCAGCAAGGCCCCGCTTTGCTCATTCCGGGCTTTTTCGAGCGTACCTGCCGTACCCCGCGCGTCGTCCAGGAGGCAACCCAGACCCACGCTGTCATAGGCTTGGTTTCCGCGCGCATCAGGTGCGCCCTGGTCGCCGAGTCGGCGCGCTCCATCGGCCTGCGCGGCGTGGCATACCGCCCGGTGGTCGCGGGCTTTCTGGCGACGGCGCGGCGTGCAGCGCACCGCTTCTAGGATGCCCGGATTCCGGACGCGACCGGCCGGCTGGAGGCCTATTTTTGGATTGGCGCCGCTTGCAGTAGCACGCCGAGGCCCGTTGGATTAGACTGTCCCACTATTGATCCGGGCTCAACATGGCCTGGGGCAATATTCGACTACTTTCTAATCAGGAGATTTTTGTGGCTACTGGCACAGTGAAATGGTTCAACGCAGGCAAGGGTTTCGGATTCATACAGGCGGACGACGGCTCCAAGGACGTGTTCGTACATATTTCTGCGGTTGAAAAAGCGGGCCTGTCCACCTTGAACGAAGGCCAGAAGATCGAGTACGAATTGGTCAAAGGCAAGGACGGAAAGACATCGGCTGGAGAATTGAAGTCGGTTTGAGCCCCACTCGCGGATCCGACCACCCGGTCGATCTGCGCTGCAGCATCATCGATGACACCGGTCCTGCCTCCCGCCGTCGGGAGGCGATGAGTGTCACTATCTCGGCCGGTTAAAGGGCATACGGGCGGAAACGCCCTTCGCCCGCGCGAGTCTGCCGGCGCCTGAAATTCCGCTGCGAAAGTCGTTTTGCCGCGGACGGGCCTGGGGAGCGCACGCGGGAGGGTATCTCCTCGTTTGGCCGCCCCAGGTCTGCGGCATTCCGGCAATTTCACGCCGCGTTGACCACGTCGATCCAGTCCAGACAAACGCGTTCTTCGTAGGGCCTGTCCCACAGGCTGCAATTGGCCCTATCCACGATTCGCACCGGCAGCATGATCTCCCGCGGCACGGCTTCGCCGCGCAGATGGCGAATCGCGCACTCGGTGGCCAGGCCAGCCATGTTCATCGCGTCGAAATCGGCACTGGCCAGCATGAGACCGCTCTTTACCGCGGCGATCGCCGAAGGAATCGCGTTGACGCCGACCAGCAAGGCGCGGCGACCGGCCGCACGCAACGCTTCGATGGCGCCGAGCGCCATGCTGTCGTTCGCCGCGAGGATGGCATCGACTCGCGGTACGGCGGCAAGCGTTCGCGCCATCGCAGCACGCGCCGGCTCCAGCAGATAGCGTCCGCCACACGACGCCACAATGCAAATTCCCGGATATGCGGCGGCCGCGTCGCGAAAACCGCGCACCCGCTCGACGCTGGTGAGCGCCGCCGCGGCCCCTTCCAGGATAACCACGTCGCCCTGCCCCCCGAGTCGATCGAACAGATAGCGCGCAAGCTCGAACGCCAGCCGGTAATCGTCCGCCCCGACAAACGCGACGCACCGCCCTTCAGTCAGGCGGTTGATGCAGGCAACCAGCGGGATTCGCGCCGCATCGATGCTGCGGATTGCCGCGTTCACGGCCGTCGGGTGCACCGGCACCAGCACGATCGCGTCCGGACGCGCGGCCAGCGCCTGCGCGATCAACGCGGCCTGCTGCGCCGGGTCGTCCGCCGTTTCGGGCACATAGTGGTGGGTGACCGCACCCAGGCGCTTCGCCGCCCGGTCCGCGCCCAGCCGCGCCGCGGCATAGGCGGGATTGCTTCGGTTCTTGGTGAAAATCGCGAGCTTCATCGGCCGCAGCGCGTCATTTGCGACTTGGCGCTCGCCGCGCGGCGATGCAGGAACGGTGGCAAGACCCATGGGCTCAAGCCGCGCCAGGACCGGCGCAATTCAGGCGATTGAAGTTGCCCGCTCCTTCTCCGGCGCCGGCTTGAATCCGAGTTCCGACGACAAGTCCACCGCCGCCTCGCGCACATATTTCGCCTTCTCCTGCAGCGCCTGCAGCGAAAGCCGCCACATCGGCCCTGATATACCGATGGCGCCGGCAACCCGGCCGGTGAAATCGTGCACCGGAACTGCGACGCAGCGCGCCTCGGCATCGAATTCGCCGTCGTCGAAAGCCAGGCCCTTGCGCCTCACCTCCGCGATTTCGCGCAGCAAGGCCTCGCGCTCGACGATGGTCTTGGCAGTGAACGGGCGCAATTCGCAGGTTTCCAGATAGCGTTCAAGCTGAACCGGCGACAAAGCCGCCAGCAGGACCTTGCCCAGGGCTGTCGCATGCGCGGGACGAACCGCCCCGGTGCGATCGACCATCTGGAATATCCCAGTGCCGGCAGTCTTGGCCACGACCACGATCTGCTCCCCGGAGCGGATCGCAAAATGGCTGTACTCGCCGGTCCCGGCAGTGAGTTTTTCGAGCACGGGCGTGGCGACGTTGACGAGTTCGATCTCATCCAGGGCGCCGGCCGCAAGCGTGAACATGCGCCGCCCGATGCGGTACTTCCTGGAATCGGCGAGCTGGCTCACATAACCGAGCTGCACCATGGTCTTGACCAGGTGAAACGTCGTGCTGTTATGCAGCCCCACGCGCTTGCTCAGTTCCGCCAGATTGATGCCGTCGCGGTTCCGGGCGATTTCCTCGGCGATCGAAAAAGCGCGCGCGATCGACTGGACGCCGCCGTGCTCCTTTTCGACCGCGGGCTTTTCCGCCGGCGGCAATACTTTCTTGGTGCGTGTGGTTTTCTTCATGTCAGTCGCTCGTTTAGAGTATTCAAAATGAGGGGGTATCCCCTTCGGGGACTTTCCCGTCAAGCGGGATCGAGACCTTCTGGGCGTCTCCCCTCATGCTCCCCTAGATTAGCCGCTGCAAAATTCATTTTGCAACGGGTTGACCTTGATTGCGTCACAGATTGAACAGGACCAGCCTCTCTTCCGTCATGTCGCGCATGGCATAGCGGGGACCTTCGCGACCGATACCGCTGGACCGAATGCCCCCATACGCCAGCTGGTCGGTGCGCCAGGTCGAAGTGCCGTTGACGATCACGCCGCCGACGCGCAGCGCGCGTATCGCGTCGAACGCGACCTGGATCGATTTGGTGAAAATTCCGCAGTGCAATCCGTACTGCGAGGCGCTGATTCTCTCGAACAACGGCGGCAGTTCCCGGTAGGGCTGCACCGTCACCACCGGCCCGAAGACCTCCTCGCACACCACGCGCATGGACGGCTGCACGTCGACCAACACCGTCGGCTCGTAGGCCGCGCCATGGCGCCGGGCGCCGGTCAGGGCGCGCGCGCCCTTCGCAATGGCCTCGCCGACCCAGTCCTCGACCCGCTTCGCCGCCGCCTCGTCGATCAGGGTGCCGACGTCGGTAGTCGGATCCAGCGGATCGCCCAGGCGCAGGGTCTTCACCTCCTGCACCAGACGCGCGACGAAGTCGTCGTAAATGCTCTCGTGCACATAGACGTTCTGCACCGATATGCAACTCTGCCCGGCGAGGCGCATGGAATTGCGCGCGCACAGCGGCGCGGCTTCCTCGACCGAAGCGTCGGCATGCACGATGGTGGTCCCGTTGCCGCCGAGCTCGAGCGCGACCCGGCGCAGACCGCTCGCCGCCTTGATTTCCAGCCCGACCCGGCTCGAACCGGTGAAGGTCACAAAATCGACGCGCGGATCGCGCACCAGCGCCGGACCGGCCGTGTTGCCGAACAGCAGGTTCACGAAGCCCGGCGGCGTGCCGGCGTCGGCAAACAACTCGACCAGTTTGCTCACCACCCAGGGCGACTGCGGCGGCGCCTTGAGCACGATCGTATTGCCCGCGGCGATCGCCGGCGCGATCTTGTGACAGGCGAGGTTGAACGGCGCATTGAAGGGCGTAATGCCGGCGACCACACCTACCGGGAAGCGCAACAGAAACGCGAGTTTGCCCGCCCCCATGGCTGTCCCGTCGAGCGGAACCTGCTCGCCCTGGATGCGGATCGCCTCCTCCGCCGACAGCAGGATCGTGTCCTGCGAACGGATCACTTCGGCTCTGGAATCCTTGATCGCCTTGCCGGTTTCGCGCGACATGATCTCGGCGATGCCCTCGGCGCGCTCGACGAGCAGCGTCGCCACCTTGCGCAACAGGGCTGCGCGCTCGTAGCCCGGCATCGCCGAGGCTTTGGGCTTGGCTGCGGTCGCCGCCGCCAGTGCGTCGTCCAGATCCTGCAGGGAAGATTCGGGGGCGCAGGCCACGCGCCCACCGCGATAGGGGTCGCAGACATCGCGTGCGCCCGCACCGGGGCGCCATTGCCCGCCGATGTACATCTGCAGGCGCGCCGCGTCGCCTGCGATCGGCGCGCTGCTATTCACCTGGGGTTTGGACATACCGGCCTCGATAGATAGAATGGATCGATTGCAAAGCCGGTGCCGCAGCTGCCGGCACCGATTAACGCACTGGATGAAAATTATACCCCAGGATCGCGTCGATACCGGCAATATGAAGTGGTGTTTGTCATTGTGAAATTTGGCGCCAACCCGATTACAATAGCATTGTTCATCGTTCAGACTCAACTCAGACCCCTGCCTTATGACGGACCGTAACTACGACGTAATCGTGATCGGCGGCGGCAACGCCGCGCTGTGCGCCGCGCTGACCGCGCGTGAAGGCGGCGCCAGCGTGCTGCTGCTCGAATCCGCGCCGCGCGCATGGCGCGGCGGCAATTCGCAGCACACGCGCAACCTGCGCTGCATGCACGACGCCCCGCAGGACGTGCTCACCGATGCCTATCCGGAAGAAGAATATTGGCAGGACCTGAACAAAGTCACCGGCGGCCTCACCAACGAGACGCTGGCGCGCCTGGCGATACGCGATTCCTCGCGCTGCCGCGAATGGATGCGCCGGCACGGCGTGCATTTCCAGCCTTCGCTCTCGGGTACCCTGCAGCTATCGCGCACCAACGCGTTCTTTCTCGGCGGCGGCAAGGCGCTGCTCAATGCCTACTACCGCAGCGCCGAACAACTCGGCGTGCAGATCCGCTATGAGGCGCCGGTGGACCGGCTCGAGCTTCGCGACGGCTGGTTCGTCGCTGCCTGCATCGGCAGCGAGCGCATCACGGCGCGGGCCTGCGTGGTCGCGAGCGGCGGCTTCGAGTCGAACCGTGAATGGATGCGCGAAGCCTGGGGCCAGATCGACGGGGTATGGGTTTCCGACAATTTCCTGATCCGCGGCACGCGCTTCAACATGGGCGTGTTGCTCAAATTTCTGATCGACGCCGGCGCCGACGCCATCGGCGATCCCACGCAAAGCCATGCGGTGGCCATCGACGCGCGCGCCCCCTTGTACGACGGCGGCATCTGCACCCGCGTCGACAGCGTGTCGCTGGGCATCGTCGTGAACAAGCACGCCCAGCGCTTCTACGACGAAGGCGAGGACTTCTGGCCCAAGCGCTACGCGATCTGGGGCCGGCTGGTGGCCGGCCAGCCCGGGCAAATCGCCTACTCGGTGATCGACGCCAAGGCCATCGGCCGCTTCATGCCGCCGGTATTCCCGGGCGAGAAAGCGGCGACGCTGCCCGAACTCGCGCGCAAGCTCGGCCTGGATGAAGCGGCGCTCGCGCGCACCGTGCAAGACTACAACGCCGCCTGCAGCGGCGGCACGTTCGATCACGCGGTGCTCGACGATTGCGTTACCACCGGGCTCACGCCGGCGAAAACCCATTGGGCGCGCCCGATCGACACCGCACCCTTCTACGCCTACCCCTTGCGGCCCGGCATCACCTTCACCTACCTCGGGGTGAAGGTGAACGAGCAGGCCGCCGTGCATTTCGCCGGCCGCGCGAGCCCCAACCTGTTCGCCGCAGGCGAGATCATGGCCGGCAACGTGCTCGGCAAGGGCTACACCGCCGGCGTCGGCATGACCATAGGCACCGCCTTCGGGCGCATCGCCGGCACCCAGGCGGCCGCGGCGGCGATGCGGGGAGAAACCCATGCAGCCGCCTGAATTGCCGCCCCGCGGGACAGGCGCCGCAGCGGCCGAAGCGGCGTTTGATGCCGCCGCCGACGAGGCGGCGCGACAGCTGCAGATCTGCAACGCCTGCCGCTATTGCGAAGGCTTTTGCGCCGTGTTCCCGGCAATGACGCGCCGGCTCGAATTCGGCAAGGCCGATGTCGATTACCTGGCCAATTTGTGCCACAACTGCGGCGCCTGCCTGCACGCCTGCCAGTACGCCCCGCCGCACGAATTCGCGGTCAACGTGCCGCAGATCATGGCCCGGGTACGCGTCCAAAGCTACGCCGATCACGCCTGGCCGCCTGCGCTGGGGCGGCTGTACCAGCGCAACGGCCTGACGCTCGCGCTCGCCCTGGCCGCGGGGCTGGCGCTGTTTCTGCTGCTGGCGCTCGCGCAGAACGGAACGCTCTGGCAGGGGCCGCTGGCCGGGGATTTCTATCGCGTGTTTCCGCACAATTTGATGGTGTTCCTGTTCGCGCCGATTTTTGTCTACGCGCTGCTGGCCTTGGGCTTGAGCGTGCGCGGATTCTGGACCAGTGTATCCCCGGCGGATCGCCTCGAAGATACGCCCGGTGCCGCGCTCGGCGAGGCAACGCGCGACGCGCTGCAGCTGAAATATCTCGACGGCGGGCACGGGCTGGGATGCAACGAGGCCGACGACGCCTTCACCTTGTGGCGGCGCCGCTTTCATCACTTCACCTTCTACGGCTTCATGCTGTGCTTCGCGGCCACCCTGGTGGCCACGCTGTATCACTATCTCCTCGGCCGCCACGCGCCCTACGCGTTCGCGAGCCTGCCGGTGCTGCTCGGCACCGCAGGCGGCGTCGGCTTGCTGCTCGGGCCGGCCGGGCTCATGTGGCTGAATCTCGCCCGCCATCCGCTGCACGGGGATGCGGCGCAGAAACCCATGGACCGCGGCTTTATCGCGCTGCTGTTTCTCGTCAGCGCAAGCGGCATCGCCCTGCTTGCCTGGCGCGACTCGGGCGCCATGGCGCTGCTGCTTGCGCTGCACCTGGCCACCGTGATGGCCTTGTTCCTGACGCTGCCCTACAGCAAGTTCGCCCATGGCATCTACCGCGCGGCAGCGCTGCTCAAGTGGGCGATCGAGAAGCGCCAGCCCAACCGGCTGCAACTCGGTTCCGAGTAAATCCGGTCTCGATCCGGCTGCGGAGAAACGACATGAGTCGCGGCATCGGCGATGAAACCTATGACGTCGTGGTGGTCGGCGGGGGCGGCGCCGGCCTGGCTGCGGCCATCGAAGCGCGCCAGCTCGGCCGCGAAGTCCTGCTGCTCGAAAAGAATCCGGCGCTGGGCGGATCCACCGCCTGGTCCATAGGCTCCATTACCTCGAGCGCGACGCCGCATCAGGCGAAGCGCGGCATCAAAGACTGCCCGGATGATCACTTTGCCGACATGCCCGCGTTCGCGGGCGATCTGGCGCCGCGCGACAACGACGCACTGCGCCGCATCCTGTGCGACGAGGTTCCCGATGCGTTGCGCTGGCTGATGGCGTGCGGCGTTCGCTTCTACGGCCCGGTGGCCGAACCGCCGCATCGCAAGCCGCGCATGCACACCGTGCTGCCGAATTCGGGTTCGTACATTTATCATCTCGAGCGCCGCGCGCGGCGCCTGGGCGTGGCGATTCTGGTGAACACGCGCGCGCGCGAACTCATCACCGAAGTCGGCCGCGTCTGCGGCGTGCGTTGCAGCGAGGACGGCGGCACGCGCGCATTTCGCGCCCGTCGCGGGGTCGTCCTCGCGGCCGGGGATTTCACCAACAGCCCGGAGCTCAAGCGCCGTTTCATGGGGCAGCAGGAAGCCAAGATCGAAGGCGTGAACCTCACGGCGACGGGCGATGGGCAGCTGATGGCGGAGAAACTCGGCGCGCGCATCCTCAACGGCGACTTGGCGCTGGGCCCGGAGATCCGTTTCATCGCTCCGGCACGCGACACGCTGGTGCGCCTGCTGCCGCCGTGGCCGGCGCTCGCGGTGTTCATGCAATGGGCGCTGGAACACATGCCGCAGGCGATCCTGCGGCCATTTCTGATGAGCTTCCTCACCACGGCGCTCGCGCCCTCGCCCGCGATTTTCGACCACGGCGCCATACTGATCAACAAACAGGGCCGCCGCTTCTGCGACGAGCGCGAGCGGCCGGCTTACGCCTTAGCCGATCAGCCGGACCGGATCGCCTATATCCTTATCGACCAGCGCATTGCGACGCTGTTCTCCGTCTGGCCGAATTTCGTTTCTACGGCGCCGGGTGTCGCCTATGCTTACCTGCCCGATTACCGCCGCAGCCGACCGGATATCTGCACCGAGGCCGTCTCGCTGGCTGAACTCGCGCGCAAACTGGGCATGGACGCCGGCGCGCTGGGCCGCAGCGTAGCCGAATACCATGCGTCGCAACGAACCGGCCGCGAAACCGACGGTGCCGCGCCGAAGCCCCAGCCGCTAGCGCTGGCGCCGTTCATTGCGCTGGGCCCGGTGCGCGCCGTATTCGTGCACAACGAAGGCGGGCTAGGCGTCGATTGCGAACACCGGGTGCTCGATCGCGACGGCGAGCCAATCGCCGGGCTCTACGCCGCCGGCGCAACCGGCCAAGGCGGGCTGCTGCTCAAGGGCCACGGCCATCACCTGGCCTGGGCCTTCGTATCCGGACGCCGCGCCGGCCGGTTCGCGGCCGACAATACGGTTTCGACGTCCCCGCACTGACTGCGCCATGGGGCCTAGCTTGCTTGCACTACCCGGGAATTTATCCGATACTGTGAACTTAGTTGCGGCATTATGGCAATTGCGTAAAACGCACCAGACCGCAAGCAATCCGGCCGTGTCGGCCGCACCAAAGGAGGAGTCGAAATGATCGAGCAGAAGAAGAACGGGAATTGCGTAATCGTTTCTGAAGGCCGCAGAAAAATCATCAAGGCGGGCGCGTCGGTCGCGGGGGCGCTCGCGCTGGGATTCCCCGCTATCGTCCGCAGCCAGTCGGACAAGATCAAGATCGGGCATTTGACGCCCCTGACCGGGTTTCTCGGCGCCCTCGGCGAATACGCCGTCATGGGCATCAAGATGGCCACCGATGAAATCAATGCGGCCGGCGGCGTCATGGGGCGCCAACTGGACGTGATGTCAGAGGATTCGGTCAATCCCGCGACCGCCGCGACCAAGGCGCAGCGCATGCTCGAGCGCGACGGCGCGACGGTGCTGATGGGGGAGATCAACTCGGCCTCGGCGCAGACGATCATGCAGGTGGCGGCGCGCAACAAGCGCCTGTTCATGAGCATCGGCGCGCGTTCCGACGTGCTGCGCGGCAAGAATTGCAATAGGTACACCTTCCACGTCGACATCCCGGTCACGGTGATGGTCAACGCCGCGGGGCAGGCGCTGCTGCGCGACGGGCTGATCAAGGGGAAGAAGGTCTTCTGCCTGACCTCGGACTACCTGTTCGGCCACGACCTCTCGAAGGCCGCCAAGGCGTTCATCGCGGCCAACGGCGGCACGGTGATCGGCGATGAGCTGGCGGCGACTGACACCTCCGACTTCAGTCCGTTCCTGCTCAAGATCCGGCAGGCGAAACCCGACCTCGTGGCCACCAATCTCGGCGGCAACCAGGTCACCAACTTCGTCAAGCAGTACGCCGAATTCGGCCTGCCCTACGCGGTCGCCGGCTTCAACCTCAATACGGCGGACGCCTGGGCAGCGGGCGACGGCAACCTCGCAGGCATCTGGCCGACCGTCTGGCATCACGAGCTCGACACCCCCGGATCGAAGGCCTTCGTCGCCGCATTCAGGAAGAAGCACAGCAAGCCGCCCGAGAACCACGCGTGGATCGAATACGTGTCGCTCAAGATCATGGCGCAGGCCATGAACGCGGCCAAGTCCACCGACACCGACAAGCTGATCGCCTATTTCGAGAGCCAGGCGGAATTCGATTTGCTCAAGGCGCGAAAAGGTTATTTTCGCTCGTGGGACCACCAGCTGATCCAGGAAGCCTATCCGTTCACCGTCAAGCCCAAGGGCCAGGCGAAGGACAAATGGGATTTCCTGCAATTCGGTGCCGCGGTCCCCGCGGCGAATCAGCCGCTGGAAATCATCAACCCGACGAAAGAGCAGAACACCTGCGTCATGTAATAGCACACGGACGGCGTTCGCCGCGCTGGCGGGCGCCGTCCGGTGACGGCGCCCCATTTGCGTTCGTGACGCCGCTGTCTTCCTCCTCGATCCTGGATTAAGAATGCAGTTCCTGTTTTTGCTGGAACAGGTGGTGAACGGCCTCGTGCTCGGGGGCTACTACCTGCTGATCGCGCTGGGCCTGTC
>Ga0334722_10005972_pt1 | contig 12157 bp, 12 predicted proteins | sample C3_bottom_MG_FD_207210 | JGI IMG/M metagenome (GOLD analysis project Ga0334722, IMG submission 207210) | Sediment microbial communities from Yellowstone Lake, YNP, Wyoming, USA - C3_bottom | ecosystem: Environmental > Aquatic > Freshwater > Lake > Sediment | place: USA: Wyoming | collected...
CTTGTTGGCGCAAGGACGGGATCTGCATCGCTGCGAATCCCGACCGCGCAACAAACCGGGTCTGGCCGGACGGCCAGACCCCAGGGGCAGGGGTCAGACCGTCGGGTCTGACCCCGGTTCTTCTGACCGACCTTCCATTCTCAAGGATCGGTAGCGCGCGGTCGATATGGACCTCGTGCGCGTACGTCTTGTCACGATCGGGGCGCTGCTCGCGCTCGTCGTAACGACCCTCGTGGTCGCTGGTTGCGGTGCCACGATCGACCCCGTCGCCCAGGCAGCGACAAGAACCTCCGATGTGTCGAGCCTGCGCTTCTCGATGACCATCAAGCTCCAGGTTCCGACGGTCGTCGCGCCGGTCTCGATCAAGGCGTCCGGCGCGATCGACTCCGCGGCCGGGCGCCTGAAGCTGACGATGGACCTCCCCGAGATTGCGGGCTTGAACGGCGACCAAGGAGCGTTCGGGCAAATCGCCATCGTCGAGGATGGCCTTGTCATGTACATCTCGGGACGCGCGCTTCTCGGAGCGCTTCCGGGCGGGAAGACGTGGGCCCGAGTGGACCTCTCGAGGACGGCGGGTGCGATGGGTCTCAACCTCTCCGGGCTGACCGGCGGCCAGACCGACCCTCGCACCTCGCTCGCGCAGCTCCGCGAGGCGGGGAACGTCGTGAAGATCGGGCCGCGGACGCTCAAGGGTGTCGCGACGACCCGGTACAGCGTGCTCATCGACCTGCGCAAGGGTCTCGACAAGCTGGACGGCGCCTCACGCGAGACGATGGAACAGCTCCTGGACCGTCTCGAGGCTTCCGGTGGAAGCTACGTCCCCGGCGATGCGTGGATCGACGCGGACGGCTATCTACGCCGCTTCCACGTGGCGATTCCCAACTATCTCGGTACCGGTAGCTCGTTCTCGCTGACGATGGATCTGTTCGGTTTCGGTGATCGCGTCAGCATCGAGCCCCCTCAGGCGTGGCAGGTCGCCGACGTGACCGACCTGCTGTCACGGACGCCCGGCGGCTGACGTCCCAGCGCGTGCCACAATGGAGACGTGGAGGAGATCCGCCGCCGTATCAAGGCGCACATCCTCGAGTACGACCTGATCCCACCCGGCGGCGATATCACGTGCCTCGTGTCAGGCGGTGCCGACTCGACGTGTCTCTGGCACGCACTCGGCTCCCTCGGCTACGGGGTCTCCGCGGTGCACGTGAATCACGGTCTGCGGGGCGCTGACTCCGACGAGGACGCCCGCTTCTGCCGTCAGCTCCTCGGAGCTGAGATCCTCGAGTCGAAAGGCTTTGAGCCACAACGTCTTTCCGAGGCGGAGCTCCGGGATGTCAGATACCGCCTGACGAAGGGGCGAGGTCTGCGTGCGACGGGCCACACGGCTTCGGATCAGCTCGAGACCGTCCTCTACCGGCTCGTCGCAAGCGGGAACGCCAAGGGAATCAGGGTCCGTCGTGAGGACGGCGTCGTGCGGCCGCTGTTGACGCTCCGGCGCGAGGACACGCGCGCGTACTGCCGGGAGCATGGGCTTCCGTTCCGCACCGACTCGTCGAACCCGGACACGAAGCGTGGCCTGATCCGCGACGAGATCCTGCCGCTCCTCCGGCAGCTTCACCCAGGAGCCGACGCAAACCTGCTCGCGCTCGCGGGTGAGCGGCCGCGGCTGCCGCGCGCTCTCGAGGAGAGTCTCATCGCGCTCCTCTCCTCGCGAGTCGGGACGAAGGCCGCGGACCTGGGCGAGGGCGTGCACGCGGTGCGTGAGTACGACCGGCTGCGGCTCGAAGGCACCGTTCGCTGGGGGCCGTGGACGCTCTCGTCCGAGCTGGAAGGGCTCGAGGTGCGTGGGCGTCGGCCGGGAGATCGCCTCGCAGGGAGGCGCAAGAAAGTGCAGGATCTGTTCGTGGACGCGAAGGTGCCGAGGGGGGACCGGGACGCTTGGCCGCTGGTCGTGCGGGGTGACGACGTGGTGTGCGTGCCCTGGATCGCCGAGGCACCGGGGTGGGAGGGCGTGGTCGCCGCGCGTCGTGACCGATGACGAACGCCGAGGCCGGCGAGGTGCGCGGGAGTGACCTGGACGCCGGGATCGGGGAGATCCTGATCGAGGGGGACGCGCTGCAGGCGCGCATCGACGAGCTCGGCGTGCAGATCTCTGCGGATTACGTGGGCCGTGACCTCCTGCTCGTCGGCGTGCTCAAGGGCGCGGTCTTCTTCATGGCGGACCTGATGCGACGGCTGACCGTTCCGTGCGAGATCGACTTCATGGCGATCTCGAGCTACGGCGATCGCACCGACTCGTCCGGCGTCGTGCGGATCCTCAAGGACCTCGACGCGAGCATCGCCGGGCGGGACGTGCTCGTCGTGGAGGACATCATCGACTCGGGTCTCACGCTCTCGTACCTGCGCCGCAGCCTGCTCGCGCGCAAGCCGGCGACGCTCGAGGTGTGCGCCCTTCTGACGAAGCCGGAGCGGCGCGAGATCGACATCCCGGTTCGCTACGTCGGCTTCGAGATCCCGAACAAGTTCGTCATCGGGTACGGCCTCGACTACGCCGAGCGCTACCGTAACCTGCCCTACATCGGGGTGTTACTACCCGAATACGTCACAATTGTCATGTAACCGCACTAGTCAAGTGTCATGTAACCGCACTAGTCAAGCAAAACCTGGCTGCTACCCTGCGATAGCGTGAATCGTTTCTTCCGCAGCGCCCTGTTTCCGCTCGTCGTCATCGTGCTGCTCGTCTACCTGGCGAGCCAGACACTGATCACGCGTCACGGTGGGACGAAGAAAACCACGCTCTCCACGCTGATCGAACAGGTCGACAACGGCGGCATCGACACGTCGAAGGCTGTCGTCTTCAGCCCGAACCGTCAGGAGATCTCGGCGACTCTGAAAACGGGCGAGAAAGTCAAGGTTCACTACCCGACCGACCAGTCGCAGTTCCAGTTCCAGCAGAGGCTGGAATTGAAGGGAATCCCCTTCGACTCCAAGGGGGTCGGCTCGTCCCCGTGGTGGACGCTGCTCACGTCGCTTCTCCCGATCGTGCTCCTGCTCGCCTTCTGGCTCTTCCTGATGAACCAGGTGCAGGGCGGTGGCTCGAAGGTGATGTCGTTCGGCAAGTCACGCGCCAAGCGCATGTCGCCCGACTCGCCGAAGGTCACGTACAAGGACGTCGCGGGCGCGGACGAAGCGGTGGAGGAGCTTCAGGAGATCAAGGAGTTCCTCGAGAACCCGAAGAAGTTCCAGGCGCTCGGCGCGCGCATCCCGAAGGGTGTGCTGCTCTACGGGCCGCCCGGAACCGGCAAGACGCTGCTTGCCCGCGCGACGGCGGGTGAGGCGGGCGTGCCCTTCTTCTCGATCTCGGGCTCCGACTTCGTGGAGATGTTCGTCGGCGTCGGTGCGTCGCGCGTGCGTGACCTCTTCGAGCAGGCGAAGCAGGCGAGCCCCTGCATCATCTTCATCGACGAGATCGACGCCGTGGGCCGGCATCGCGGCGCGGGTCTCGGCGGCGGCCACGACGAGCGCGAGCAGACGCTCAACCAGCTGCTCGTCGAGATGGACGGCTTCGAGCTGAAGGACAACATCATCCTCATCGCCGCCACGAACCGGCCCGACATTCTCGACCCGGCGCTGCTCCGGCCCGGCCGCTTCGACCGCCAGATCGTGGTCGACCGTCCCGACCGCAAGGGGCGCCAGCAGATCCTCGACGTGCACGCGAAGGGGAAGCCGCTCGCCAAGGAGATCGACCTAGACGTGCTCGCGGCAGGGACACCGGGCTTCACGGGTGCAGACCTCGCCAACGTGATCAACGAGGCCGCATTGCTCTCGGCGCGCCGTGGTAACAAGGTGATCGGCCAGGACGAGCTCGAGGAAGGGATCATGCGCGTGATCGCCGGGCCTGAGAAGAAGTCGCGGCTCTTCTCGGAGAAGGAGCGCAAGGTCATCGCCTACCACGAGATGGGCCACGCGCTCGTCGGTCGCTTCGTCAACTCGACGGACGAGGTGCACAAGATCTCGATCGTCAGCCGCGGCCAGGCGCTCGGCTACACGATCTCGCTGCCGACCGAGGATTCCTACCTGACCGCCAAGTCGGAGCTGATGTCAACGATGGCGATGACCCTCGGCGGCCGGGCGGCGGAGGAGCTCGTCTTCCACGAGGTGACGACCGGCGCCGCGAACGACCTGGAGAAGGTCACGCACACGGCCAAGCAGATGATCATGCGTTTCGGCATGAGCGAGAAGCTCGGCCCGCGCGTTCTCGGCCGCGACCACGACCTTCCGTTCCTCGGCCGCGAGATGTCGGCGCAGCCAGACTACTCGGACGAGATCGCGAAGGAGATCGACGACGAGATCCGACGCGTGATCGAGGAGGCCCACGAGACGGCGGGACGTGTGCTCCGCGAGCACATGGGGGAGCTCCACAAGCTCTCGGCGATCCTGATCGAGCGCGAGACGATCGACAAGGACCAGTTCGAGCGTCTGCTCGCCGGTGAGTCGGAGGAGACGGTCTTCCCCGAGGAGGAGACGCCGGTTGCAGAGCCGACGCCGGAGCCCGAAGCCGAGAAGAAGCCGGTGCTCAAGCCCCAGCCGCGCACGATCCCCGGAGCGGCGATTCAGCCCCCGCCGGATCCCGCGGCCTCGTAGCGGCCGACCTAGTCCGTCGGCGCCGACTGGAGGCTGCGCACGCGGTCTGCGAGCGTGCGAAGTAGGGCGAGCGACACGGAAGGCTCGTCGCGCAGGATCTTCAGGAAGGCCGTCCGGCTCAGCCTGAGGCAGGTCATCTCCGTGTCGGCGACGACCGTGGCTGATCGCTGGGCGGAGTCGAAGAGGGCCATCTCGCCGAAGTACCCGCCGGCGGCAATCGGCGCGTTCGGCAGCCCGCGCCGGCGCACCACCGAGCCCTTGCCGTCGAGAACGACGTAGAACGCGTCTCCCTGCTGACCGATCCGCACGATCGTGGATCCGGGCTCGAAGCGCGCGATCGTTCCGAGGGCGGCGATCTTCCGCACGTGTCGTGCGGAGACGTGTGCGAAGATCGGGACCTCCGTGAGCACAGCGGCCCACAGCCGCGTGGCATCACTGCCTCGGGCCTCGAGGTGCGAGGCGGCCCCCGCCGCCCGCGCCGCCTGAATCAGTCCCGCTGTAGCCACGACGTCTCCTCTCGTGAGCCTGCCCGACTATAACGCCCCCTCTTGCGCGATGGGTCCTGGCCGGACAGGCCCGCTAGGCGGGGCGACGGAGCGTCGCGAGCGCGAGCCAGACGAGTGCGACCGCCGCGAGAGCTCCCGCAACCTCGACGGCGACACCGCTGACACGGCCGAGATCCGCGGCCGCGAGCACCAGCGCCGAGACGAGGAGTCCACCGAGGCACAGTGCGACCTCGGAGACGAGTCGGCGCAAGTGTCGTCCGGGCTCGCGGGTCAGCTCTCTCCGGAGCTCGATCGACCAGCAGCCGAGCTCCGCCGTCAGCAGCAATCCCGCGCCGACGAGTGCGGCCCTCGCGTCGAGCGCAGCGTGGTCTACGACGAGGTGCATCGCGTAGCCGCCTCCGAGGACGACGATCCCGGGAAAGATCGCAGCCGCCTGTCCGCTCGCGACTCCGAGCAAGAGCACGGCGGCCCCGACGATCCCGATCGCCAGCAGCGCTCGTGCGCGGTCGCCGGAGGAGAGAAGGACAGGCCACGCTGCAAGCCAGCAGGCCACGGAGACGGCGGCGGTCGCGGCGGCTACCGCCGGGCGAGTCTGGCGTGACGCCGGAATGCCGTCACCTCCTCGATCCGTGAGGCGAGCGACTCCTCCCCGTCCCACCGAGCCACGCCGACTCCGAGTCGCGTGAAGCGCGAGACGAGCTCGTCGCGTCGCAGCCTCCAAAGCCGGTACGCGAGCCGGTCGTCCACGCCCGCACCCGGCTCGACGAGATCGAAGGGCGAGACCTCGACGATCACCAGGTCGTGCCCACGGGCGCGCAGGTCGAGCAATGCGGCGATTCCTCGGGGGTCGAGCAGCGGCGTCACCGCGAGGAGCAGCGCGCGGGGAGGCAGCGTCCGTGCAGGGATGATGTTGGCGTCCTTCCAGGCGTACGTGAAGACGACCTCGGTCTCGAGGAGGGCGTCGACCAGGCGGTAGCGCTGGACAAGTCCTCCACCGAGCTCGAGCCAGCGCAGCGTCCCGCCGAGAGCCACGAGCCCGACGCGGTCGCGCCGCTCCAGATAGTGGGACGCGAGCGTTGAGCTCGCGCGGACCGCGCGGTCGAGAGCGCTCGCATCCAGATGCCGAGCGTCGACGAACGTGTCGAGGAAGACGACGACGTCGGCGTTGCGCTCCGGATGTCGCTCGTTGACCACGAGGTCGCCACGGCGAGCGCTGGCCCGCCAGTTGACCGAGCGAACGCGGTCTCCCGGCACGAACGGGCGCATGTCGGCGAACTCGAGCCCGTCGCCTTTCGTCCTCGCGACCTCGTTGCCGATTGCGGCCTGCGTGGCGAGCGGAGGGACGAGCTGTCGCAGCGTCTCGGGCCGCGGGTAGACCCGCAGCCGCTGGGATCGTGTGACCCGCCCTTCCCACGCGAACAGGCCGAGAGCGTCGTGCGCGCGCAGCCGAATATCCCCCAGCTCGTGCGAGCCCCAGCGAATGCCGCGCAAAGACAGCGGCACCTCCTCGGTCTCGCCTGGGAGCAAGCGACGCGAGACAGGGAGCACGCCCTCCGGTACTTCGATCGTGGGCGGGAGGACGAGGTACGCCTCGATTCGAGCGACACCGTCGGCTGCGCGAAGGGTCAGCGTCGCGTCGAGCTCGTCCCCCTCGAGCACACGGTCTCGCGGGAGTGAGAGCCACGCGCTCACGCGCGGCGGGCGGTCCGACAACGCCGCGAGCGCTAGCACGAGTGCGAACGGCGCGGCGAGTGCGACGACCTCTGGGCGCCGGGCGGCAAGAGCGCCGACGAGGCCGAGCGCGCAGACGAAGCCATACCCAACGACTCGCGGCGACGCGCGGCGAATCACGGCGCGGACGTCGGGACGTCTTCGGCCTTCGGCGTCGGCACCCGGTCGAGCACCTCCCGCACCACGTCCTCTGCCGCGAGACGCTGCACCCAGAGCTCCGGCTTGAGGACGAGCCGGTGAGCGAGCGCCGACACCGCGATCGCCTTCACGTCGTCCGGCGTGGTGAAGTCGCGGCCCGACAGCGCGGCCTTGCACCGTGCGAGCTTGAGCAGGGCGAGGCTGCCCCGAGGGCTCGCCCCCACCGCGGTGCTGGGGCTCTGCCGTGTACCGGCGACGAGCTCCACGATGTAGCGGCCGACGCTCTCGGAGACGTGCACCTGTTCGACGGCCGCCTGCATCTCGAGCAGCGTCTCGCGATCGACGATCGGGTCGAGCACGACCTCGTCGGTCTGCCGCTCGATCCGGCGCTCAAGCATGTGCCACTCGTCGTCGGAGCTCGGGTAGCCGAAATTCGTGCGCAGCAGGAAACGGTCGAGCTGCGCCTCCGGAAGTGGGTAGGTGCCCTCGTATTCGATCGGGTTCTGCGTCGCGAGCACGAGGAACGGGCGCTCGAGCGGCCGTGTCACGCCGTCTGTCGTCACCTGGCGCTCTTGCATGGCCTCGAGCAGCGCCGCCTGCGTCTTCGGTGGCGCCCGGTTGATCTCGTCCGCGAGGAGCAGGTTGGCGAACACGGCGCCGGGCCGGAATTCGAAGTCGACGTCTCGCTGGTTCCAGATCGACGAGCCCGTGACGTCGGCGGGCATGAGGTCGGGAGTGAACTGGACGCGGGCGAACCGCATCTCCGTTACCTGGGCGAAGGAGCGCGCGGTCAGAGTCTTCGCGAGACCTGGGTAGTCCTCGAGCAGGACGTGACCGTCGCCGAGCAGGCCGAGCAGGACGAGTTCGAGCGGCTCGCGCTTGCCCACGACTGCACGCTCGATCTCGTCGAGGATCCGCCGGCCGAGGTCTCGCACCTTCGCGAGCTGCATCACAGGCGCTCCAACGCGGAGATCGCAGCGTCGAGGACGGCGGCGTCGACACCGGGCGCGTGCCGGTGCTGCGGAGGCGCGTGGTCCGGTCGCACCAGCTCCCAGGCGTCTGCGCCGAGCACGGCCGCGGCTCGCATCGGCTCACGCTCGAGATCGACACCGCGGCGTGCTGCGAGCAACCCAGCGGCGGTCTCGCGCAGAGTGGGGCGGAGCCGAGTGTGGAGATCCCACGCGTTCTGGCAGCCGAGCGTGACCTCGCGCTCGAGCCGCTCGAGCTGCTTCACGCGCTCGGTCGGCGGGAGGGGTCGTGTGAGACCCGACTCGAACGTCGAAGGCTCGGTGGCTCGGAGCGCGCGACCGAGCGCCACGGCAAGACTGGTGAGCGCGACACCGGCGACGACGACGAGATACACGTGAATGAAGAGCGCGGCGCGTCCGGGTGCGAGCACGATCGCGGCGGAGAGCAGGAGTGTCGGAAGTCCGAGCACCTGGAGCGCGACGACGAGGACGCGTTTCATGCCGGTTGTTCCGCGGTCGGTGCCGCCACGCGCGCCGCCTCCTCCCTCGCGGCCTCCGCAGCCTGTAGGTCTGCTCGGATCGACTCGAGCAGCACGATTGCCTCCTCCTTCATCTCGGGTCCGACCTCATGCGGGGAGAACTTCGCGTGCTCGAACAGCTGCGTCAACCGAGAGACGTGTCCAGGGCTCATGTCGAGGTCGAGCAGGATCCGCTGCAGGTACTCGCCGGGCGCGTCAGATGCGCGGCGCGGCAGACCGGATGCGGCAAGTGTGCGCTCGAGTCGCGCGTACGCGGCGATGACCGCGATGCGAGGGTCGGGCTCGGCGCGCAGGTCGTCGAGCGTCTCGCCGAGAACGTCCGCCAGGTTGAGCGCGAGCGACGGCCCGAGGCTCGGAGAGCGGAGCGCCCCGCGTTTGGCCCGGTACGAGAGATAGGCGGCGAGACCGGCGATGCCCGCTGCACCGAGGATGACGGCTACCGGAATGGTCGCGAACCGCGGCGTGTAGCCGTTGTGGTTCCGTCCGGCCGCGTTCGCCGCTCCGCTGTTATTCCCGAGATTCGATCCGTTGAGGCGCTGACGGTTGTGGATAGCGACTCGCAGCGCGAGGCCGAGGAGGAGAGCGACGACCACGATCGCGGCCATCAGCGCCCGCCGATTGCCGCCTGCCCGGCCCCTCCTCTTTCCCTCGTAGCTGTTCGTGCGCTGGAGGTAGTAGACGTAGAAGACTCCCAGACCGCCGACCAGGACGAGCACCAAGACCAGGCTGATCGCCGTGTCAGCGAGCTCGTCTGCCGGCCGTCGCTCGTGCGCCGAGCCGATCGGGATATGCCCCGACGACGCGATCGCGACGACTGCAAGCAGGGCCAGCAGCGCCAACAGCACGAGGGCGGCGCGCCGCGGGCGCCGCTCACCTGACTCACCGCTAACGTGCATCGTCTGATGAGACGATCACCGCTCGAGGAACGTTTGCAGAGGCCGTCGGTGATGGGGGTCGTCAACGTCACGCCCGACTCCTTCTCGGACGGCGGTCTCCATCTCGACGCGGAGCTCGCCGTCTCTTCGGCACAGCGCATGCTCGACGAGGGAGCGGCGATCGTCGACGTCGGCGGCGAGTCGACTCGTCCAGGCGCGGCAGCTGTGCCGCTCGACGACGAGCTTCGGCGCGTCCTGCCTGTGGTCGAGGGCCTTGCCGGCCGGCCGGTCTCGATCGACACGGCGAAGGCCGAGGTGGCGCGACGGGTCCTGGAGCTCGGCGCGGAGATGGTCAACGACGTGACCGCACTCCGCGGAGACCCTGATCTCGCGGGCGTCGTGGCCGACTCGGGCGCGTACCTGTGTCTGATGCACATGCAGGGCGAGCCCAGGACGATGCAGCTGGCACCGAGCTACGAGGACGTTGTCTCGGAGGTCGCGTCCTTCCTCGAGGAGCGCCTCGCGTTCGCCGTGGCGCACGGAATCCCCGAAGAGCTCGTGTGCCTCGACCCCGGCATCGGGTTCGGCAAGACGCCCGACCAGAACCTCGAGCTCGTCCGTCGCCTCGACTCGATCGTCGCGCTCGGGCGGCCGGTGCTCGTGGGGCTGTCACGGAAGAGCACGATCGCGAGGCTGCTCGGCGACTCTGACGCCCCCGTCGGCTCCGACCCCGCCTCGGTCGGCGCTGCTGTTGCTGCGTTCGACCGTGGCGCGTCGATCTTCCGGGTACACGACGTCCGGCCTCACGTGGAGGCGTTGACGGCGGCGGCTGGGATCGAGCGCGGGAGAGTCACCGCGTGAAGGTCGCCGTGACGGTCGAGCGCTACCCGATAACCGAGAGCGAGTAACTCGCCTGGAGGCCTCTCCGGCCGCCGAGCGTGACCTCGACGTAGCCCCAGCGCCCGGTAGTCGCCCTACCGACCATGACCTGCTTGCGTCCGGAACGCGCCCGGGCGTCCTTCCCGAGCAGGTCAGCTCTTTCTGCCTCATCGACGGTCAGCGTGTCCGGTCCCCAGACCCGGAGGGTGACGTTCGCGTTCGAAACCGCGGTCACGAGCACCCTCTTCCACGCCGGGAGCCAGATGCGGTAGACGTCGCTGGGGTCCTCGAGCCGGTCGAGCCGAGCGGTCAAGGCTGCCCTGCGACGGCTGAGAGTCGTGAGCGGGCCGTGACCGTTGAAGGAGGCGGCGTCGGGCTGGACGAAGTCGACGTCGTCGTTGGGCTCCAGCGGATCTCGGGGCGGTGCCGGGTATGCCAGTGCCGCAGCGACGTTCAGCAGGCCGTAGCCACTCGCGTCGTCACGTCCCCGCGCTCCGATGTCGACGGCAGAGCGACGCATGATCTCGAACAGCTGCGTGTTGTCGAGCTGCGGCCGCGCCGTCCAGACCCACGCTGCCGCCCCGGAGACGATCGGCGTCGAGAAGCTCGTTCCGCTCTCCACATGCCAGCTCGAGTCGCTCGCTGTCGCGACCGTCACGTCCTGACCGGGCGCTACGAGATCGACGTACGGCGACCGGCTCGAGAAGCCGGCAACGGTGTTGTCCGCGCCGGTCGCTCCGACCGTGAGCACATGGGGATAGTCCGCCGGGTACTCGGGCGGGTTGCCCCGGTCGCCGTCGTTCCCCGAGGCGACCACGACGAGCGAGCCCTTCGCGAACGCCTCGTCGATCGCCTGCTCGATGAGGCCGTCTCGTTCGGAGCTTCCGAGGCTGAGATTGATCACCCCCGGCCCGTTGTCGGCCGCGGCGACGATGCCCTTCACCACCTCGGACGTGTCGATCTCGGTGCCGTTGCCGAGCGCGGTATCCCACGATCGGAGCGCGGCTTGCGGATAGACGCCGACCATGCCGACCCCGTTTACAGGAGCGCCGACGAGCGAGGCGACCGAGGTGCCGTGCTCGCCCCCGAAGGGCGCCGGCTCCTGCGGGTTGAGCGCGAGTGTGTCGGGGCGGCTCAGGAACTCGGGATGCCCGAGATCGAGACCCGAGTCGACGACGGTGACCGGTCTCCCCGGCCCGGGTGGTGTCAGCCCGTCGATGCCGATCACCGCGCGCCACCACTCCCCGGGCTCGAGCGGGTCGGGCTGGGTATCGCGCACCGATGCCGTCACGACCGGCCGGTCGAGCTCGAAGGTCTGCAGGGCGCCGTGCCCTCGGAGGCCGGGCGCGAGCCGCCGTGCCGCCGCCACCGGAAGACGGAAGAGGCGCAGCGAGGGCGCGACCGGCGTCGCGCCGGCCTCGAGCAGCGGGATGGTCTCGACACACGCCGCAGCCGGGGTGAGCTGCACGAGCGCGTATCCGTCCTGGCGGGCTGACGGGGAGTGCGACCCGAGGGCGAGCGCTGTTACCGCGACGAGCGTTCCGACCATCCTGTCTCTTCTTGACGCTGATGACTGCCGGACGGTTTGCGTTGTGTCGTTAACGTCAGGTTGTGGACCGCGCATATGTCGGGATCGGGGCCAACCTGGGTGACCGTGAGGTCACGATTCGCCGCGCGCTCGAGCTGCTGGCGGATCGCCCGGGAATCGAGGTGCTCGCCGTCTCGCAGCTGCGCGAGACGGAGCCGTGGGGTTACGCCGACCAGCCGCCCTTCCTCAACGGCGCCGCCGTCGTCCTCACCTCGCTGCCGGCCCATGAGCTGCTCGACGTGTTGATCGGGGTCGAGCGCGAGCTGGGGCGCTCGCGAGCCGGGCCCCGCTA
>Ga0334722_10005974_pt1 | contig 12156 bp, 9 predicted proteins | sample C3_bottom_MG_FD_207210 | JGI IMG/M metagenome (GOLD analysis project Ga0334722, IMG submission 207210) | Sediment microbial communities from Yellowstone Lake, YNP, Wyoming, USA - C3_bottom | ecosystem: Environmental > Aquatic > Freshwater > Lake > Sediment | place: USA: Wyoming | collected...
CATTTCAATCATTTCTAATTCCACCATCTTCTTGGGCAGCGTCGCAGCCCGGTTGACGAAGCCCGCAATGATCGATACCGCATAGAAGCCCCGGATGTGAATGCCCTTCACCACCTTGGTCGTGAGCGCGCCGACCTGGATGCCGATCAGCGAGCCGATCAGCATGCCCATGGCAAGCGTGTAGAACACATAGCCGTAGATAGCGTATTGCGCGATGGAGGCGAGCCCTGCGGTGAAGATGATCTGAAGTATGTCGGTTCCCACTGTTGTCGCCGTTGATACGCCGAAGGTATACACAAACATGGGGAAGGTAACGAACCCGCCGCCCACTCCCATGATGGCCGCCAGGATGCCGACGATGACTCCGCCCAGGGCAATGAACACTCCGGAGATCTTCTTGCCGCCCTCTACATAATCTTCATCGAACGTGATCATGGGTGGGATATTCATTGCCTGAAGCTTCTTTGCGAAGTCCGTCGTGCCTGCGGACCCGCCGTGAGCATCGCCGCCCGTTGCATTGCGGGAATTCCAGAAATCCATCATCGCATACACGCCGAGAAAGCCGAGCAAGACGGCATAGACCAGGCTGATGAAGGCCTCGGACAGGATCGGGTCTTTGTCATAGAGAAACCGGTTTATGGAGCCGCCGATGAACGTCCCGGCGCCCGAACCGACGAGGAACGCCATGGCCAGTTTTGTGGAGACGTTTCCCAGCTTCTTGTGTACCGTGGTGCCCATGATCGCCTTGGCGAATATATGGAACACGTCGGTGCCCACGGCCAAGATGCCTTTCACGCCCGCTGCCATCAGGGCCGGCGTGATAATGAACCCGCCGCCGGCGCCGATGCATCCGGTAATGAGACCCGCTGCAAGTCCGATGGCGATGGAGACCACGAAGATGCCAGTCGAATAGAATGCCGGCGCGTAGGCCGTTTTGCCGCCCAGCATACTACCTGCATCGGCAAGAGAAACGGCCACGATCGGCAGCAGCAGCAGCAGCAGGATCCACATCTTTTTGCGGTTGTGGATTATGCTCATGGAGACCTCATAATCCCATTTGGCGTGCGCCATGGACGCCTGTTTCATGAACTCATAGGTGCTGCGAAATATTCCCATACGAATAACCTCCCTCCGGTGAATTATTGTTCTTATGCTATCTGGATCAACTCTGTCTGTAATTTGTACTTTTTTCCGTCACCCATGAGCCGCGTATAGGCCAGGGGGGTGCCGTCCGCGCTGACCAGGAGCCGGTGCAGCAGCAGCATGGGTGCCCCTTTTCCGGTCTTGAGGATCGCCGCGGCATCGCCGGTCATTTCGGCGATCTCGATCATCTGAACGACCTTCTGTATCTTTTTTCTCGCTCGTAGCTGCATCATCTCGTAGAACGGCGTCTGGCAGACATCGGCCTCGTCAATATCAGGCACGACCTCGAGCGGGATGAATGACTCTTCAAGATAGGCCGGCTCACCCTGCACAACACGCTTGCACAGGATGTAGTATATGTCACCCTCCGACCGCAGGTAATTCCGCACATCCTCGGGAGGCACTTTCACCCCTTTGACCAGGACCTCTTTTCTCGCGACCACCCCCTCCCCGAACATGTCTTCCGTCAACTTCGTTTTCATCGTAATGCCAAGATCGGGCAGCGCGTGACTGACGAACGTCCCCTTGCCCTGCTGTTTTCTCAGATAGCCGTTCCGGACCAGTTCGGCGATGGCCATTCTTACCGGTGCCTTGCTAACGTTATACGTTGTACAGAGATCGTCCTCAGTGGGGATTTGGGAGCCGGCGGACCACTCCCGTTGTTCGATCTTTTCCTTAATGATCGAATACATCTGCACATAAAGCTTTTGCTGGCTTTCTCTGTCAACGGTCTTATTTGTCAGCATAATTTCATTTCTTTATAACGTTATAATGATTTTTTATGGTTAAAAAACTCGGGACTGCCTTTAATTAAGAAGTCCCGTCAAATATTAATCAGTTAACTACGCCTTGGTTGCCTTTACACCCAGAGTACCGGTTTCAACTGACTCCTCGTCCTTTTGATCCTGTGTCGAAAGTCGTCGCGCTTCGTCAAACTCTCCGGCTTCAGCGAAGGTAATTGCAACCATCATATTCTCAAAGGCTTTGATGAGTTTCTGCATATGAACCTCCCGCTTGCGTATGGTACTTACTTTACAAATCCCATGCCAAACAACAACTGATTGAAAATACGAGCAATAATTAACAGACTCTATTTATGATGCAACATGAGGTTGCATGCCATAATGGATTATTAGGGGTTTATACAGGGATGCGACGCAATGAAATGATGCAATGGAGAGAGCCGCGAATATGAAAATGAGGGGAAGGATACTGAATGAAAGCGCACGCAAGGATGCGGCTACCGTGAAACGTTGAAACTATATTTAACTCTCATAGACAATGAACAGGAATTCCACGCCAAAAGCTTTTTTCTCGCAAAGACGCAAAGGCGCAAAAAAAGAAAACACCTCATTAAAGAAACGTATGAATAACGAGGGCCTTGATCTAAGTCTTCGCCATATCAAGAGCCATTCTCATGCAGCAGTTGTTACTGTTCTTTGCGTCCTTGGCGGCTTTGCGAGTGACAGAAGTTCGCAGTTGCTTTTCAACTTTAATACGAATGAACCAGATATTTTAATCTGGTAGCCGCGGGCTTCAGCCCGCGCTAGGAAGGTTCTCAACGGATGCTTAGACCGGGATCTTATGCTGTTTTATCTTTCGCTGGAGTTGCTGCCGGTAAATGCCGAGAAGGGCGGCGGCGCGAGAGATATTCCCGCCCGATTCGAGGAGAGCTGCAGTAATGGTTTCCTTTTCCACATTGGTGAGGGCGTCCTTCAGCCGCTGGGCCGACGATCGGTTCCTTGCCGGCGCCTCAGTCTGTCGGAGATTCGGCGGCAAGTCGGCAGGAAGGATCTCGGAAGTGTTCGCGAAGGAGACCGACCGTTCGATGATGTTTTCCAGCTCCCGCACGTTCCCGGGATAGGGATGCTCCAGCAGGAGGCTCAGCGCCTCGCCGCTGATGCACTTGATCAGCACGTCTTTTCGCTTGTGCGCGTGCTTCTGGACAAAGTGCTTCGCCAGAAGCGCAACATCTTCCATGCGCTCTCGCAGGGGTGGGAGATGGATATTGATGACGTTAAGCCGGTAATACAGGTCTTCCCGGAAACCGCCGCGCTGGCACGCGACCTTGAGGTCGCGGTTCGTGGCCGTGATGAACCGGAGGTCCACGCGGATCTGGCGCATGCCGCCGATCCGCATGATCTCCCCTTCCTGCAGGACGCGCAGGACCTTGGTCTGGAAGAGCGGCGACACGTCGCCGATCTCATCGAAGAACACCGTGCCGCCGTCGGCCTGCTCCAGAAGCCCCTTCTTGGTATACTGCGCGCCGGTGAACGATCCCTTTTCGAATCCGAAGAGCTCGGACTCGAGGAGCGTATCGGGAATTGCCGTGCAGTTGATTGTCGTGAACGATCTCTCGCTGCGCGGGCTCCACCGGTGAATGGCCCGGGCGATAAGCTCCTTGCCGGTGCCGCTCTCACCGGTGATCAGCACGTTGCTTTCGCTGGCAGCCGCCTTCTTGATAAGCCCGAACACTTCCTGCATCGGTGCGCTGTTCCCGATGATCTCGTCAAAGCCATACTTGTGGCTCAGGATCTTTTTTTTGTGTCTGCCGATGACCTCGGAAACGACATCGGCCGTGAGCGGTTTTTCCAGGTAGTCACCGGCGCCCAGCTTGAGCGCCTCCACGGCCTTGTGCAGGTCCGGACGGGAAAACGCGATGACCGGCATGCTGTGCCGCGCTTCCAGGAGCCGCTCCTGCCAGTTCTCCGTATCAAGGTCGAGAAAAGCGATGTCATGACGTTCTGATGGCTGTCCGTCGTTCTCCTTCGGAACGCCCTCGCTTTTGCCGTCCTGTGTCTCAGGTGTAAAACCCGTTGACTTGAACAGGGTGGCAATGTTCTTTGCTTCATCGGAAATGATTATGATATTCAGCATACCAAGAGCAGCTTGTCAGCCTGCACGCTTGCAAGCCTGTCAGCCTACTTTCCCCTTCACCGCCAGCACAGCGCAGGACGACATGACGATCACGCGCTCCGCGACGCTTCCCATGAGAAGCCGGTCCAGGCCCGTCCTGCCGTGGCTTCCCACGACGATCAGGTCGGCAGACTTGTCCTTGGCGATCTCGATAATGGCGTCTGCAGGCTTGCCGCTCATGACAAAGGCCTGGGCATCAACGCCCGCCTTGTGCGCGGCATCCTTTACCGCCCGGGCGTTCTTCTCCGCCGCCTGCATGTCAAGGTCGGCGATCTTCTCGCGCTGGATCGCTGCAAAATCGATCTCCGTCGGCATGGCGATATCCGCCGGCACGACCGCGAGGACCGTCAGCTTTCCGTTATTGCGCTTCGCGATGCCGATGGCCTCTGATGCCGCGGCCGTCGAATACTTTGAACCATCCGTCGCCACGACAATGCTCTTAAACTCCACCTGCGCCGCCCGAGGCACAACCATGACGCTGCACGGCGAATGGCCGATGGTCCACGATGTCGTGCTTCCCATCACCAGCCGCCGGAAACCCTTTTTCCCGCGCCGCCCCATGATGATCATGGTACTTTTCTGTTTGACGGCCTCTTCAACGATGTATTTATAGGAGTCCTCGCCCTCGGAAGTGATCGTCTCGCAAGCAACTCCTTCTTTTTTGGCGCGGGCCTTCACGACATCGAGGTGCGCCAATACTTCTTTTTCCATTTTTTCCAGGATCGCCGGCGCCATTGATCCGAACTCGGGGTTCGATTCGATCACCGATAACGCGGTCAGCTTGCTTCCGCAGCGTTTTGCGAGACCGATCGCTTCCCGGATCGCTCCTTCGCTGAACTCGGAGCTTTCCGTCGCAAGCAGCAACCTTTCTGTATTCACAATGGGGCAGATCTCTGACATAGGATGTCCTCCTTGATTCTCGATTATTTATAGTGGGAAAGAGGTGTTTCTTGAAAAACAGCGCCTGCAACAAATTGTAGCACTTAACCAGAATGATGCATCTAGTCAAATCATAGTGACAAATTTACAATCTGTCAACTCTTAATAAGCCTAGAACAATGGGTCAGGTTCGGATCGTATAGGGAACGGGGGTCATGGAGCGTCGGGGTGGATTTGTTAAGAGGGGATCCTATAGGTCCGGAACTCCCTGTTGATCACGCACCATGGTCTTCAACTGCAGGATCCGCTCCCGAATCTTGACGAGCCTCCCGAACCCCAGCGTAACAACATAAGGCGTAAGCGCAAGCGTGATGCTCCGCGCGGTCAGCCGTTCTTTGGGTATCTTCTGCAGCACTTCTGCGACGATCTCCTTGACCCGCTTATCATACAGCAGCTCGTCGATGCCCTGCTCGAGACCGGCTCGTGTTGGCGCCGCGGCCTCGATCTGCCGGTTCAGTTCTTCCTTGTACTGCTGATCGATCATCCCGGTATATTCGAAATAATCGAGCGCTTTTCGTATCTCCCCTGCCGGCGTCCTGTTCTTCATGATGTGGTCAAGGATCGTCAGCGTGTCCCTGCGGAAAACGGCCTCGTACGGAAGGATCCCCTTGTCCAGTTCTTGCCGCAGGTCGATCACATGTTCGACCTCGTCCGCCATAAGCCCGAGGTCCTCTTCCGTCCTGCCCTTAAGCTCCTCGGGATATTTCACCAGGGCCAGCAGGTCTACGTGAAGCTCCTTCAGCGAGTAGGGCGTTCCGTTCTTCCGCGTCTCCCGGTACTTACGGACCATCCTCTTGTATGCTGACGGATCGTCGTCGCTCCGGTTCACGAGAAAGACAAATTCCAGGCGTCCCGGCTCTTCGATGGGCCGGAACCGCTCGCGGCCCGTCAGGAGTACCTCGACCCCGCTCCCGCCGTGGCGGTACCGCAGGCCCGGCACGTCCTCTGCGTCTACCCATTCATCGGGATTGTCGACAAGACAGGGAGCGAAACCGAGTTCAACGAGGGCGTCGATGTTCTGCACGCCCCGGACCATGATCGTCTCGCGGCTCTTCGACCGCTCGATGGTCTCCAGAACCGCGTCGAGCCTGCTCTCGCGGGTCATCCGGATCTCCGCCCCGGCCTTTTCCGCGGCCGCCTTCAGTTGTTCCCGCCGGTACTCGTCAGCGACGCGCTTGTAGGCATCACGGACCGCGAGCGCATCGGACACCAGCAGGGCGAGCGGTAGTTCCTGCGTATCAAGCATCTCGTCCAGAGACTGCAAGTGCGGCGCTACAACGATCAGTGCCTCGCCAAGCAGGCCTTTCGCCCGGATGATCCGGAACAGGTTCCCGTCGCTGAATTTGAGCGTGTCCGTTTTCTTCCCGGCCATCACCGCATAGGAGACCGTCCCGTTCCGCTTGTTTAACTCTCCCAAGGTCAGCTCGTACAGCACCTGAGAGAACTCTTCCGGCGTTCCCTGGAGTGGCCCGCGGATCGCGCCCCGGTCCTCGAGCAGAGGAAGGAACGCGTTCTGGTGGTGCCCTCCAAACAGACTTTTTCGCACCTTGTCATACATTTCCGTGATCATGGGCTTTTCTTCTCTATCAATGACGGTCTCGAGGTCAGGACACTACTATATGTGTACTCTGTTGTTCGGCACAGGATTAGACAGAATCTCATGGAAGGAGAATATCAGGCGAAAAAAGGGACGTCAATTACTAAAGGCATGATCCCGGGAAGGTCCCTTGGTCGGAAAGATGCAAATTTCCGACAGCAAGACCTTACGCTGAAGATCCAAGCTACCTGCAGTCCCGCCCTGTCGAGACAGGGAATCATCGCTCCTCAAGGTAGTACAATTTATTCTGATTGCTTGATCCTGGATTTAAGCTCCCCACAGATAACGGCATGGAGCTTCGATCCTCAGGGTTAAACTGATTATTCTAATCGCTCGCTAACCCCGCGGCACGCTGCGGGGAATGCGCTCGCTCCTGGATTTATTTTCTTTTTATATCAGACAAGCTCTTCTGCTGCTTGTCCTTATGCTGCTGCACATCATGATCATGCTTTATTGTTTTCTGCTTTTCGTTCTTTTCCTTGCCCTTTTTGCCGCCCTTGTCTCCCATGGTCTGTCTCCTTGTATAGCTGAAAAGAGTGTTTGGGATGATTATACCATTATATTTATATCGTTGTTGCACAGGGAAATTGGGCAGCGCTGTCATTGGGCATTCCAGGGTCGCGGTCGCTGAGCGATTAACATGTAAAGAAGCGACGGCGATACTTTGTACCGGGTCTCTTTAAGGGAAGGTGGTCAATGAACGGGGAGAATGACACTAACGCATATCCTACCATTCGATAGGAAAATAATTCTTCAGGAATTTTCCGCACCAGTGCTTGCCTGTCAGAATGCCGTCGAAGAAAGGGTCGCAGACCCTGGCGGCGCCGTCGACAATATCAAGGGGAGGCTGGAAATCGTGAACGTTCTGTTTGAACTGGGAAAGCTCCGCCGGATCTTCATCAGTGACCCAGCCCGTATCGACGGCATTCATATAGATGCCGTCCCTGGCAAGGTCCTCTGCCGATGTATGGGTCATCATGTTCAGAGCCGCTTTCGCCATGTTCGTATGGGGATGCCTGGCATCCTTCCGGAACCTGAAGAACTTGCCTTCCATGGCCGTCACATTCACGATATGCTTCTGTCCCGTGTGGTCGAGCCGCATGAGGGAGACCAGCCTGTTGCACAGAACAAAGGGAGCCACGGCATTCACGAGCTGCACTTCCAGCATTTCCCTGGCAGGTATCTCGCCGATCCGCAAACGCCAGCTGTTCGTCTTCCGCAGGTCTACCTGCTGAAGATCGTTATCAAGCTTTCCTTTCGGGAACAGTTCCTCGGAAACGGGCAGATCGTCAGGACCATAGGAGATCTGCGATAAATGCGCAGATTCGCGAATGCCGATGCCGGGGCTTCGGTCCTGCCATGATGCAGCAAGGGCGGGTTCGTGATGGCCGGTGTTTGCAGAGAGGGAGCCCAGCTGTTCTTTGCACGCATCATGGTTGTGAAGAAGCTTGTGGGCCTCCCGGGACAATGCGCTCAAGCCCTTTGTTTCGTTCTCCAGGAGATGGGCGTAGAAGCCCGCTGGCCGTCGTACCGTCTGAGCCGCATTATTGATCAGAATATCGAGGCGCCCGTAACGCTGTTCAAGAAAGCGGGTGAACAGCTCCACGCTCGGGATATGGCGCAGATCAAGTCCGTGAACATGCAGCCTGTCCCCCCACACAGCGTATCCCTCTTCGCGAGAATACCGAAGGGCAGCGTCAACGGGAAATCTCGTCGTTGCAATGACCGTGGCGCCTGCTCGCAGCATCATGAGCGCGGCCTGATAGCCGATCTTTACGCGGGCGCCCGTGATCAATGCGACCCTACCGTCAAGCGGCGCTGTTTGAAATCGCTTGCTATAGTTATGATCGCCGCATTTTTTGCACATCGTGTCGTAGAAGAAGTGCAGGTCCGTATACTCATCCTTGCACACGTAGCAATTGCGCGGCGCGTGTATCGTTCCCTCGTGCCGTTCTGTGCCCGCAGGATCGTCGTCTATTCGAGGAGGCGCTTTGAACGTGGCGTCCCTGCGCGCGCTTCGGATGCCTGTGCCGTTTCTGGCGCGCCGGTCCTTCTCCAGGAGCGCCAGGCTTTGGGCTTTATTGGCTGCCTTATTCCTTTTTTTCGCTTCAGCCCTGGTGGGCCGGGACAGCTCGCCGGCCGCCTTCAACAGTGCGACCCTCTGCGCTTCCGGAAGGGTTGCAAATCGTTCCTGATCTCCCAGGAGCGCGGAAAGCATCGATATGCATTTATTGATCTCTTCGTCATCGTGTTCCATGTTGATGCTCTCTCTGCTCTCCACCTTTGACACACCCCGAGCGCTTCTTTAGATGCTTTAAAAAAAAGCCGCTGAGGTTAACTCAGCGGCCTTCGTATCATAAGTTAGTGACTCCCGGCATTACATGACGCCGCTGGAGAAGATAATGCTGTTGAAGGTGCGTTTCAAGGTCTTGCTCGTGAAGTTCTGCATCTCCATGCCGGGCTGACAGGTGATCTGCTGCCCGACCTTGAGCTTCGTATCCGGCAGGGCAACCCACGTCTTCTTGCCGTTGTTCTCGAGTAAAACATAGGTATAACCGCCGGAATTCATCGTTTCCGCCACCTTCCCCGAAAGAGCATTGCCGACCTGGCCGGCATTACCCGCGGGCTGCGACTGGGACGCAGGCGCTGGGGCATCCTGCTTCGCTGATTTACAACCAACTGCGCCGATCAATACCACAACTGCTGCTGCAACTACCACGTTGGACATGTTCATTATCGCTCTCCTTATAATGTAGGTACCGAAGCGCCCGCTCAGCTTCACGCGATGAGCGTTTCGAAAAATCACGGCAAGTGAGATATTACTGCTTTTGTTTTATGAAATGCAAGAAATTCTTTTCGCGGCCGCGCTTGATGGGCGGCGGTTCGTGCGGCAAACAATGGGGGCCGGCACCATTGCGCACTTGCTTAAGATACCCTATAATAATATAATATTTAAATCTGATGTGTATTCTGCTGTATACTTTAAGAGTTCCACGCTGTCAACCAACGGATGCTCCTTTATCCGGCCGAGAACGAATTTAACTTGAAGCAATCCTGAGGGTATACTTACCACCATGGCATTTACCGGAGACCTGCAGCAGCTGCCCATCGTAGATATTATCCAGCTGGTCCACACGACGCGGAAGTCGGGCATTTTTTCCGTGAAGGGGGACAAGGGCGAGAGCAAGATCGTCTTCAGCAATGGATATATTGTCGGCGCAAATCATATCAACAACACCGTCCGCATCGGTACCGTTCTGGTAAAGTCGGGCGCCATAACAATTGATGACCTCAAACAGGCATTAGCTTCCACGAAAGACGCCGCAAGGAACAGCATACCGCTTATGGCCGCCTTGATACAGATGGGCAAGCTCAAGCGGGAAGACGCTCAGCGAGGGCTCAAAAAGCTTGTCGCGATCACGATCGTCGAGCTGATGACCTGGACCAAGGGTACCTTTACATTCGATACGGAGGCGAACGTCTTCTCAACTGAGGTCGGCGTTCCTTCCGGCGAACTGGAGCAGGATGTGGGGGTCGATGCCCAGATGGTGCTCATGGATGCTCTTCGCCTTTTCGACGAGCGTGAACGTGACCGTGAGAACGGAAAAGAGGTGCCATCCTTTGAGGACCTCTATGCCGACGTCCTCCCGTCGGAAAAGACCGAGGGAGCGAACGGATCTTTTTCAACGATCACCGCCGACGATCTCGGGCTTGCCGATATCGACCGGCTTGAGAAGAAGATACGCCGACCTCTTTCTGAAATGGAGATCTTTGACCCTGTCGAGATCCATCGCCAGAAGATCAGGGAACTGCTCGCGGGCTTTTCTTCCGACGAGCACGAGGCCTTTGTTTCTTTTCTGAAGAGATCGGCCGACCACAAGGCCTCGCCCGAAGCTGCGGCGCAGCAGGCGGGCAAAGCCGTCGTTTTGTTCAGCGATGACAAGCTGTTCAGACACGCAGTCATGACCATCTGTAAAGATGTAGGAGTGGCCGTAATTGCGACGGACGAGGAAAAAGACCTCGAGCGGACCATATCGCAGTGTCTCTCTGCCATGAAAATGCCCGTCGTCGTTTTTGACGGTCCCTCGGAACCGGAGGGCGGGTTTACCGAAGAAAAGATCATTGCCCTGCGAAGCCAGGTGAGGACAAAATACCCTGCGGTCCCGCTCCTGCAACTCGCCTCTCTCGAGGAGTCTGATTTCATCCTTAGATCATACAGTGACGGCGTTCGGGCCGTTCTCCCGAAGCCGATAACCAGGGTCCATAGAGAAACCTTCATCGACGATACTATACAGTTCCTTAGTGCCTTCAAGTCGTACGTCATCGGTCTTCAGCACCGGCCCGATACGACGGACCGGTTCGTAAAAGAGCTGAGAAAGGACTTTAAGTCACTTCGTGAGATCGCCAACCCTTCCGATGCAGCGCTGGTCATGCTCATAGCCGTTGCTGACATGTTCGAACGCGCAGTAACGTTCATTGTCCGTCCGACCGAATTGGCCGGTGAACGGGCCATAGGAGTAAGCTCCGAAAAAAGCATGGGGCCGACCCACGCGGACAGGCTGAAGATACCGCTGGCGAAACCTTCGGTGTTCCGGGAGGTGCTCGACAAGGGACAGGCCTTTTATGGAGAGAGCAGCGATGAGGTTCTCAAGGAGTTCTTTCTCAACATAGGCAAACCCCTGAGCCCGGCTGTTGTCCTTCTCCCCCTGATAACCGATCGAAAGGTCGTAGCGGTCGTATACGGGGACTTCGGAAAGAAAGAAGTGTCGCCGGTGCAGCTCGATATTCTCGAGGTCCTTGCCCAGCAGGTCGGCATTGTTGTGGAATATGCGCTTTTCCGAAAAAGGACAACGAAAGCGTCTCAAACACCATAGATACCTGACGGCGTCTTAGGTCAGAAAAGAACGCGGAGGTACACAAGCATCATGGACATCAAGATACTGGACCAGATCCTCAATATCGCCTTTGAAAAGAAGGTCTCGGACATCCATTTTGAGGTTGACAACCCGCCGATGTTCCGGGCACGGGGTCATCTCATCCGCGCCAAGCTCGGGCCGCTGACGAAACAGGACACCGAGTTCGTCGCATCGGCGGTCATGGCGCAGCACAACCGCAAACTGCCGGAAGACCTGAAGGAATTCGATACGTCCTTTACCCTGCCGAACGTCGGCCGTTTCCGCGTGAGCATCTTCCGGCAGCGCGGCAATCTCGGCGTCGTCATGCGGGTCATCCCCCACCAGGTCAGCTCCTTCGAGCAGCTGAACCTGCCGACCGTCCTCGGCAGGATCGCCCAGGCACCGAACGGCCTGATCCTCGTCGCCGGACCGACGGGCAACGGCAAATCGACGACGCTCGCGTCGATGATGAAGTATATCAATGACAGCTTCGACTACAATATCATCACCATCGAGGACCCGATCGAGTTCCTGTTCACGTCGAGCAAAAGCTGCATCATTCAGAGGGAAGTGGGCCTCGATACGGACAGTTTCAGCGCTGCACTGCGGTCTGCGATGCGCATGAATCCCGACGTCATCATGGTCGGAGAAATGCGCGATCTCGAC
>Ga0334722_10005975_pt1 | contig 12156 bp, 9 predicted proteins | sample C3_bottom_MG_FD_207210 | JGI IMG/M metagenome (GOLD analysis project Ga0334722, IMG submission 207210) | Sediment microbial communities from Yellowstone Lake, YNP, Wyoming, USA - C3_bottom | ecosystem: Environmental > Aquatic > Freshwater > Lake > Sediment | place: USA: Wyoming | collected...
CCAACTTCAACAATGTCCGCCTTTGATGGAAGGAGAGTATTTCCGACGGGAGTTACTATTTCGATATCACCGAGCATTTTGGATATAGCTGTTCCAAATGCAAAGTCAATGAATGAGGCAAAATTTACCGATTGCTGCCGATCAAAGCTATTCTTTTGCTTGGGATTTCCATTTTGATCATTTTTTTCCGCCAACCACCGATTACCCCATTGTTTTAGTTCCTTTGGATCGATTTCAATCTGTGGCATTCTCTGCAACTCAGCCATGTTATCCTCTCTGGCAATCTTTGATGATTACTGTTCCCACGCTCAAGATCAAATATTCATTTTCCAAGGCCACATCCAACAATTCCCCTAAAGCTGAAGTGACTTTTGCCCGCGGCAATGATGTGGTCAGAAAATGGGGCGCCGACCCTCTTCATTCGTTACCGGATGTCGCGGTGGTAGTCCTGGAGGGACTTGGCCCGGCCGTGGCCATGGCGGAAGGCGGCGATGCCCTTCGCAGCGGCGACGGCGGCGGCAATCGTCGTGATATAGGGAACCTTGTACTTGATGGCCGCCTTGCGGATGTAGGAGTCGTCCGTCTGGCTCAGGCGACCGGCGGGGGTGTTGATCACGAGGTTGATCTCGCCGTTCATGACCGCATCGACGATGTTGGGACGTCCCTCGTGCGCCTTGAGGATTTTCACCGCCGGGATGTTGTTGGCGGCGAGAAACGCCTGCGTTCCGCCGGTCGCGAGGATCGCAAAACCCATCTGCTGGAAGGCGCGGGCAACCTCCAGGGCGCCGCCCTTGTCCTGATCATTGACCGTGATGAGAACCGTCCCTTCCCGGGGAAGAACCTGCTGCGCCGCCTCCTCCGCCTTGTAGAAGGCCAGGCCGAAGGAATCCGCAAGCCCCAGCACCTCGCCGGTGGAGCGCATCTCCGGGCCGAGGAGCGGGTCAACCTCCTGGAACATGTTGAACGGAAAGACCGATTCCTTGACTCCGAAATGGGAGAACGTGCTCTGCTTGATGTTCAGATCGGCGAGTTTCTTCCCCAGCATGAGCTGGGTGGCAATCCGGGCCATCGAGATGTTGCAGACCTTCGACACCAAAGGCACCGTGCGCGAGGCGCGGGGATTCGCCTCGAGGATATAGACGACATCCCGGGCGATGGCGTACTGGATGTTCATCAGACCGACGACGCCGAGCTCGATCGCAATCTTTTTCGTATAGTCCCGGATCGTCTCCTGGTGGCGCGCGGGGATGCTGATCGGCGGGATCACGCAGGCCGAGTCGCCCGAATGGATGCCGGCCAGCTCGATGTGCTCCATGATCGCCGGGACAAAGGCGTCCGTGCCGTCGGAGATTGCGTCCGCCTCGCACTCGATCGCGTTTTCGAGGAATTTGTCGATCAGAATCGGCCGGTCCGGGGTGACGCCGACCGCCGCTTCGACGTAGCGCTTCAGCATTTCCTCGTCATGCACGACCTCCATCCCGCGTCCGCCCAGGACATACGAAGGCCTGACCATCAGCGGGTAGCCGATCCGGGCGGCAATGGGAAGCGCCTCGGCAAGGTTGCTCGCCATCCCCGAGGCGGGCATCGGGATGCCGAGCTTTTCCATCATTTTCTTAAAAAGATCGCGATCTTCGGCAAGGTCGATCGTATCGGGCGAGGTGCCGATGACCTTGACCCCCGCCCGGGAGAGCTGGCGGGCCAGATTCAGCGGCGTCTGCCCGCCGAACTGGACCACGACCCCTTCCGGCTTTTCCTTTTCGTAGATCGCCAGCACGTCCTCGACGGTCAGCGGCTCGAAGTAGAGCTTGTTCGAGGTGTCGTAATCGGTCGAAACGGTCTCCGGATTGCAGTTGACCATGATGGACTCATACCCCTCGTCCCGGAGCGTGAAGGCGGCATGGACGCAGCAGTAGTCAAACTCGATTCCCTGGCCGATCCGGTTGGGGCCGCCGCCGAGCACCATGATTTTCTTCTTGTTTTTGCTGGCCTCGGTCTTGTCGGGGGCGTTGTAGGTCGAGTAGTAGTAGGCGGCGTTTTCGACGCCGGAAACCGGCACGGCATCCCACCCCTCGACGACGCCGAGCGCGCTTCTCTGCTTCCGGATGTCGCCTTCCGCAACCCCTATAATCTGCGACAGATACAGATCGGAAAAACCCTCTTCTTTGGCCCGTTTGAGCAAAGCGTCCGGCAGGGCTCGGCTGCGATACTGGAGTATTTCCTCCTCCGTCTGCACCAGCTCCTTCATCTGGTTGAGAAACCACTCTTTTATATGGGTTCTGCTGTGCAAATCACCGATGTCGGCCCCCTTGCGGATCGCCTCGTAGAGAATGAACTGACGCTCGCTGGAGGGCTCGGAGAGCATTTCGAGGAGGTCTTCCAGCGATTTTTTGTTGAAGTCCCTGACAAACCCGAGACCCGCCCGCTTCTTTTCGAGAGAGCGAATCGCCTTCTGGAAGGCCTCCTTGTAGTTCTTGCCGATGCTCATCACCTCGCCGACGGCGCGCATCTGCGTTCCGAGCTTATCAATTGCGCCGGGGAATTTCTCAAAATCCCAGCGGGAAAACTTCACGACCACATAATCGCCCCAGGGGGTGTATTTGTCGAGGGTTCCCTCCCGCCAGTAGGGTATCTCATCAAGGGTTAGGCCGCCGGCCAGCATTGAAGAAATCATGGCAATGGGAAACCCGGTCGCCTTTGAGGCGAGGGCGGAGGAACGGGAGGTGCGGGGATTGATTTCGATCACAACGACCCGATCGGTCTGCGGGTCGTGGGCGAACTGGACGTTCGTTCCGCCGATCACCTCGATCGCATCGACGATGTCGTAGGAGTATTTCTGCAGCCGCGCCTGAAGCTCGGGGCTGATTGTCAGCATCGGCGCGGTGCAGTAGGAATCGCCCGTATGCACCCCCATCGCATCAACATTTTCGATGAAACAGACTGTTATTTTTTGATTTTTCGCGTCACGGACGACCTCGAGTTCCAACTCCTCCCAGCCGAGAACGGACTCCTCGACCAGGATCTGTCCGACGAGGCTCGCGGAGATGCCGCGGCTGGCAATAATTCGAAGTTCCTCGACATTATAGACAAGGCCGCCGCCGGTACCGCCCATCGTGTAGGCGGGGCGGATCACCACCGGGTACCCGAGCTGGACGGCGATCTTTTCCGCCTCCGCGACGCTGTAGGCCGGCTCGCTTTTCGGCATCTCGATCCCGAGCCTGGTCATCGTCTCCTTGAAGGCGATCCGGTCTTCGCCGCGCTCGATCGCATCGACCTGCACGCCGATCACCCGGACTCCGTATTTCTCCAGCACCCCGGCCTTGTAAAGCTCCGACGTCAGATTGAGGCCGGTCTGGCCGCCCAGGTTGGGGAGCACCGCGTCAGGGCGCTCATTTTCGATAATCTCCGTCAGCGACTGGAGGTTCAGGGGCTCGATGTAGGTGACATCGGCCATGCCGGGGTCGGTCATGATCGTCGCCGGGTTGGAATTGACCAGCACAATTTTGTATCCCAGTTTGCGCAGCGCCTTGCAGGCCTGGGTTCCCGAGTAATCGAATTCGCAGGCCTGACCGATGACGATCGGGCCCGAACCAATGATCAGAACTTTATGGATATCGCTTCTTTTGGGCATGGTCACTCTCCTTGGATGGGGATATTTTTCGTTTGTGGCTGCTTATGTAAATAACCGGGGGGTATATAAGAAAAGCACGTCTTTGTGTCAATCAATTTCTCGGGAAAGATCAGGCTCTCCGCCCGGACGTCCCCGACGCAACAGAGCCCGTCCCTCCCGAAAGCCCATTTCAGTGACTTAAAGCCGAAACCCTGCATTAAAAAACAAGAAAAAATTTATGAAGAGTAAAAAATGCTTATAAGTTAACATGTTGAACGGCAAATTTGAAACAGCAACTTTGGAAAAGTGGGTTGCGGGCGCACGCCCGCGTTAGGAACATGAAGCTGCGCTTTATGGACATGCGCTTCGCTTTATGGACATTGAGCTGCACGTCCATCCTCCATTGCGACAGCCTGTCGTCATGAATATTCCCTCGCTTTGGGTATGCAAAAAATTTATGCGTGAAGCAGTTTATCACCCCACCCCCACCCTGCCCCTCCCCCTGAAGGGGGAAAAAGAGGGGGCCTCCGTCCAGGGGGAGGGAGAGAAAGGGTGAGGGTCTCCTTCCAGGGACAGAGAAATGGTGGGGCCTCCTCCCAGGGGGAGGGGAAGCGGAGGGCAGCTCCGTCCGGAAGAGCTCGCAGCAGGCGATTTTTCCCCCTTCAAGGGGGAGGCGGGAGGGGGATGGGGTAAGGGCGCTCAGAGAGATAAGCATCGGAAAAACAGGATACCCATATTTTTATCGCAGGCGCCCTCGCTTTTTTCAGGTTGTAATTATCGCCAAATATGTTAAGAAGCCATGCCTCCCGGCATCTGTTGCGCTTTAACGCAAAGGGGATGGCGGAAAATGCTCATCATCGCTGAATATGCAATATCATTAATAAATTTGTCTATGAATTTCCATAAAGGAGCAGCCCATGCCGAAACTTACACCCGAGGAACTGGGACGCTGGCAGGAGACGACCCTGAAAAAGGCCGTCGCCAAATCGCCCGAACGGCAGCCGTCGTTTGAGACAACCTCCCAGATCGAACTGAAAAATTTGTTCACCCCGCTGGATGCCGGCGACGACGGCTACCTGCCGGATATCGGCTTTCCGGGGGAATTCCCGTTTACCCGCGGGGTGCAGCCGACGATGTACCGGGGGCGTTTCTGGACGATGCGCCAGTACGCGGGCTTCGCGACTGCCGAGGAGACCAACCAGCGCTACAAATACCTGCTTGCGCAGGGGCAGACGGGCTTAAGCGTCGCCTTCGATTTGCCGACGCAGATCGGCTACGACTCCGATCACTCCCTTTCCGACGGCGAGGTCGGCAAGGTCGGGGTGGCGATCGACACGCTCAAGGACATGGAAATCCTGTTCGACGGCATTCCGATGGACAAGGTCTCCACCTCGATGACGATCAACTCCACCGCCGCCATCCTGCTTGCCATGTATATCGCCGTCGCCGAGAAGCAGGGGGTCAAGAGCGACCTGCTCCAGGGAACCATTCAAAACGACGTTCTGAAGGAGTATTCGGCGCGGGGCACCTACATCTTCCCCCCGCAGGAGTCGATGCGGATCGTGACCGACATCTTTGCCTTCTGCAAAAACAACGTTCCCAAATGGAATTCGATCAGCGTCAGCGGCTACCACATGCGCGAAGCCGGCTGCACCGCCGTTCAGGAGGTGGCCTTCACGCTCGCCGACGGCATCGCCTACCTGGAGGCGGCCCAGAAGGTGGGGCTCGATGTCGATGCGATCGCCTCACGCATCGCCTTTTTCTTCTGCTGCCACAACAATTTCCTCGAAGAGGTCGCGAAATTCCGGGCCGCCCGCCGGCTCTGGGCAAAAATCATGAAGGAACGTTTCCACGCAAAAAAGGAGGCTTCCTGCATGCTGCGGTTTCACACGCAGACGGCGGGCTGCACGCTCACCGCGCAGCAGTTTGAAAACAACGTCGTCCGCGTCGCCCTGCAGGCGATGGCCGCGGTCCTGGGCGGCACGCAGTCGCTCCACACCAATTCCCGCGATGAGGCGTACGCTCTGCCGACCGAGGGCGCCGTCAAAATCGCCTTGCGAACCCAGCAGATCATCGCCCATGAAAGCGGCGTCGCCGACATGGCCGACCCGCTCGGCGGCTCGTACGCCGTTGAGGCGCTCACCAATGAAATTGAGCAAAAATCAGTGGAATATATACGGAAAATCGACGAGATGGGGGGAGCGATCAAGGCGATTGCCGCCGGCTACATTCAAAAGGAGATCGCGGATTCCGCCTATCAGTACCAGAAGGATATCGAGGCGAAGAAACAGATCATCGTCGGCATCAACCAGTATCAGACCGAAGAGGCGCCCCTGCAAGACGTGCTGCGCATCAAACCGGAGGTGGAGGAGTATCAGAAACGGAAACTGGCGCAGGTGAAGGCGGAAAGGAACAACGAGCGGGTCCGGGAAAATCTGGCGGCGCTGAAAAAAGCCGCGCAAGGGACGGATAATGTACTCCCGCTGATTCTGGCGGCGGTCAAGTCCTATGCCACCCTCGGCGAAATCTCGGACGCGCTGCGGGAGGTCTTCGGCGAATGGGGGTCAGGTCTTTAAAATTAGCGTTTAACACGTTTTGGGAAAGGGGAACTTTATGGCACGGACAATCAGAGTGCTCATCGCCAAACCCGGATTAGACGGACATGACCGGGGCGCCAAGGTTATCGCCCGGGCGCTCCGGGATGCGGGGATGGAGGTTATTTACACCGGAATCCGGCAGACACCGGAGCAGATAGTCAGCGCGGCGATTCAGGAAGGTGTTGATCTCATTGGTCTTTCCATCCTGTCCGGCGCCCATAACCGGCTTTTTCCAAAGGTGGTTAACCTCCTCCGGGAAAAAGGGGCTGACGATATCCTCGTGTTCGGTGGGGGAATCATCCCCGTGGATGACATTCCCGGACTCAAAGCTGCGGGAATAAAAGAGATTTTCCTCCCCGGCGCCTCGACGGAGGATATCATCCGCTATATACGGGACATCGTGCCGACGGCATAACAAGTTTTGCCTTGCGTTTGTTCTGTCATTACGGGACATCGAGCTGTGACAATCTCTCTTTTTTATCAGATATTTACGAAATTGCGTCGCCTGTTGGGCAGCGACAAGGAGAGTGCTATGCATTTCTGCCTTATGTCATCTGCCCACCAAAAGTTGGCGCCCATAAGGCCGTTGAAATACTTGATGCCTGTTTTCGCCGGTATGACCATTTTACCAAATGCCGGAGTAATTAAAGGCACTTGAAGAGGGCGTCTTTTCAAATTCCCCATCGCGATATCGTGACTACTACCCCGGCTGCCCGTGTGCGGGACGGGACCCGGTAAATCAGGCATCGATCGTGAAGCGCCACGCGCAGAACCACTCCGGGGGGTGATCGTCGGGCGGACAGGCCACGCAGGCCGTTTTAATCCGGGGGTCAATCTGCACAGCAAAGGTGCTGTATTCGACAACGCCTCCGGATTTGCAGGGATAATCGGCAAGCCCCCGCCTCTTGCGCGCCGCCTGGACGCGACAGTTGTTCATCTGGAACAGCAGGCTGTCCGGACCCTCTTCGATCGTCGTCTGCACGTTTACCCCGGCGTACAGGCGAAAGCCCAGGGCCCGCTTCAGACCGGGAAGCCCCGGATTTTCCGGCATCTTCAGAAAACGCTTGATCGCCCACGCCTCAAACGGGGAAAAACGCGCCCAGCAGGAATCGTTACAGCGTTTGGCGTCAAAAAGACTGTCGCGGTTTTCCACCTCCTGAAACCAGATGCCGTCATTGGCCAACCAGTTTTTCCCCAGATCGCCGATGATCTGCAGGAGCTTGTCTTTCGGCAGCGCGGCCAGGCTCTTGGGAACGCCGTTTTCCAGCTCGAAACCAAAGGCCTCGGAGAGCCGCTGCATCTGCAGCCGGCTGCTCTTGTCCCAAACCGCCCCCAGAACGTCGAGGGCCTTGGCCATTCCCATCTGATGCTCCACCTCCTTGAACCAGAGGGTGTGGTGAACCATCGTCCGATGAAAAAGATCGACCACCAACCTCACCAACTCCTCCTGCTTTAGATCCTCCATCTTTTCCGCTGTACCGGCCACTTATCTTCTCCCTATAAAGTTTTTATAAATATCAAACATCACATAATATTTTGGTCTGCGCATAAACAAGTCACCTCCTCGAGACCTTCGAATTTTGCGTCACTTGTCTTGCCGGCGTCAGCCAGAAAAAGGAGTTTTCTGTTCATAATCCAGAACATGTTGAAATGACCGGATTCCGGATCAAATCCGGAATGATCTGTTCAATAGAAACTCAAAGCTTTCGCGAATGCCGGCATCCGGTCTTTTGAAGACCTTCCGGGCCCCGGCTTTCACCGGGACGACGGAGAGGGTTAGATTCTCAGCGGCTACCTATCGGTTTTTTTGTCGGCCCAGTAGCGGCGTTCCGCTTCGAGGTGTGCGAGCAGTTGTTCCAGCGGCCAGTTCCGGTTTTCTTCCGTCAGCATGCAGAAGATGGGACGTTCAAGGCCTCCCGCGCCCGAGGGAAAGCTCTCCAGAATCGTCCTGACCTGCTCCTCGGAAAAACCGAGGAGCAGCAGAATTTTCGTCTTTTCGTCGGCAAAGGAATGGTCGGTCGCGTCTTGCAGGATATCAATGATCGTTTCCCCGTTTTTTCCGGAGGCGCTCTTCAGGAAAACCGGAAAGCCGAACGCCGCGTCCAGAAACAACCTGATTTGCAAAGCCGCTTCGCCATTGTAGCCGTAAATCAAAACTCCCGCCGCTTCTTCCATAAGCCGGCGCTACCTTCCCTTGTAAACGGCCGGACGTCTATTCATAAAGGCCGTAATGCCTTCGCTGATATCATCGGTCGTGCAGACGTCGCCGGAGGACGCCCCCTCCAGGAAAAGCCCGGTGCGCTGATCGGCCTGGGCGCCGTAATACATGATCTGCTTCGCCATTTTCAAGCCGAGCGGGCTCATTTTTGCCAACGTTTCCGCGGTCTTTTGCACAACTTCCGCAAACCCTTCCGGCTCCGCAATGAAATTGGCCAGACCGCAATCAAGGGCCTTTTGCGCATCCATTTTCTCCGCCAGGAAGATCGCCTGCTTCGCCTTGCCCATCCCGATCAGGCGGGGCAGCCGCTGGGTGCCGCCCCAGCCCGGGAAAAGGCCCAGATTGACCTCCGGCAACTGGACAAAGGCCTTGCTGTTCATGATCCGCAGATCGCATGCCAGCGCCAGCTCCAGTCCGCCACCCATCGCGGCGCCGTTTATCGCCGCAATCACCGGTTTGGACAGCGTTTCGAGCCTGGTGAATACCTCGTGACCGCGGTTGCTGAAGCGCATCATATCCCCGGCAATGCCCGACGCAAAGCCGGACATGTCGGCCCCGGCACAGAAATTCTTGCCCGCGCCGGTGATGACAAGACAGCGGATATTGACATCCCTTTCCACAACATCGAGCACGGCATTGATCTCATCCAGGAAAGTCAGATTGAGGGCGTTGGCCCGCTGGGGCCGGTTGAGGGTCAGCGTCGCCACCATCTTGTCGTCAACCGAAAACTGGATATTTTCCGGCTCCGCCAACGCATAGAAACCCTGGCCGGCTTTCCGGCCGGTCTTCCCCTCTTTTACCATTTTCACGAGCAATGACGATGCCTTATATCTCGCCTCCTGATACTTTTTATACAGCCTGTTGAGTTCATCCACCACGACGTCCAGACCGATATCGTCGGCCATCCGCAAGATGCCGCGGGGGAAACCAAGCCCCAATAACGTGCCGATGTCTATGTCGCTTTTCGTCGCAACCTTGTCAACCAGAAGATTGGCCGCCTCGTTGATCGCGATGACAATGACCCGGAGCGGATCCAGGGCGCGCCCGGCGCTCAGGGGAATTTCATTCTTTTTCGCGGGATCGGACCAGTCATAAAACCCCTTCCCGCTCTTTTTCCCCAGCAGGCCGGCCTTGAACAGCTCGGCCAGATTGGTCGGCGGGCCCCATGACGCGCCAATGGTTTCCTTGAAGTAATTGCTGACATGGTATTGAACGTCGATGGCGCCGTTGCCCAGGACGTCGAGCAGTTCCAGCATGCCCATCGGCAAGCCCAGCCGGTACTTGACTGCGGCATCCACCTCAAAGGGAGAGGCAACCTCCTTGTAATGCAATACCCAGGCCGCCTCGTTCGAAAACGGCACGAAAATCCTGTTCACCACAAAGCCGGGGACGTCCTTCCGCACGTAAATGGAGGTTTTCCCTAATTTTTTCGTAAAAGATTCAATAATTTGCACGGATTTTTCGTCGGTTTTCTCCCCGTAGATGATCTCCACGAGTTTCATCACCGGCACCGGATTGAAAAAATGGAGGCCTACCACACGGCCGGGGTTGTCCAGCACCTTGGCGATTTCCGTGATGCTGAGGGAAGACGTATTGGTCGCAAACACGGTCTTCTTCGGGCACAATTTTGCCGCCTCGCTCAAGACCTCATGTTTGAGCTTCATGATCTCCGGCACCGCTTCAACAATGATGTCGGCATCTTTCACCGCCTTTTTCAGATCAACAATCGGCGTAATGGCGGCTAAAAGTTCGTTCTTCTGAGCCTCCGCCATCCTTCCCTTTTTTACCCGGCGCTCCAGGTCTTCCTTGATGCGCTGATAGCCGCGCTGCACAAATTCTTCATTGATATCGCGCAAGACCACCTGAAAACCGGCCATCGCCGCTACCTGCGCTATGCCGTGCCCCATAGCGCCCGCCCCGAGCACTACAACCTTTTTAATGTCCATGAAAACCCTCCTGTTATTTTATAGCGACGCAAGATTACGCTGGATTTTTATCACGAGAAATTCTCCGCAAACCCGCGCTTTTTGCACCTGCGCATTGCCTGGAACTTGCTCTGAAAACATCTGCCGTCCCGTATATTGAATGGTTTTCCCACTGTCAAGTCTTTTATAATATACTTTTTTCTTGACATCATCCATTTTTCTGGCTTATGGTCAGCCACACTTCATAATCCTTTACAGACAATGGCTTTTAATGTTGTCCCATTTCCCCGGTCAGTTTAAGAAACGGTCCAGATTCGCACGTATCGGTCCATAGCTTCGATGGCAACCTTTTAGACAAACGAAAAGACGAAGACGTTTATTGGCGGCATTATCGGCGATTCAAAAGGGGTTGCGGAATAGCATGCAGGCAAATTCCGCATTTTTTGAAGAAACTTAAGGGAATTTTTTCAAGAAAAGAAGGAACTGAATATTATGAGACGTTTAGCTTCTTTTTTTACCTATCTGATGCAACATTACCTGCCCGATGCCTATCTTTTTTCCATTCTGCTGACATTTCTGGCCGCGATCCTGGCGCTGATCTTTACCGACGCGGGGTTCACGAAGATGATGATGGCCTGGGGAGGGGGCATTTATGGGATCGTCGCCTTTGCCTTCCAGATGATCCTGATTCTGGTAACCGGCCACTGCCTGGCGCTCAGCCCGCCGATCAACCGCCTGCTGGTCTGGATTGCCAGCCTCGGCAACACCCCCGTCAAGGGCGGCATGATCGTCATCTTTGTCGCCGCAATCTGCTCTTTTTTGAACTGGGGCTTCGGCTTGATCGTCGGCGGACTTTTGGCGATGGAGATTGCAAAACGCAACCGGAAAGCCGACTTTCCCTTTCTGATCGCGGCCGCGTACGGCGGGTTTGTTATCTGGCATCAGGGATTTTCCGGCTCGATTCCGCTGGTTATTGCGACGGCCGGCAGCCCCCAGAATTTCCTGGAAAAACTGCTGGGAGGGGTAACCCCTGTTTCGCAGAGCATTCTTGCCCCCTTCAACCTGATTCCGGCCCTCCTGTTGATCGTCACCATGCCGTTTCTGATGGCCATGATCTATCCTGCCGAAAAAGACGTAAAGCCGATCCCCGAAGATAAGCTCAAGGAACTGGGCGGGAATGTGCCGAACGTGGCGTTGCCGCAGAATCCAACTTTCGCGGAAAGGATCGATCACAGTTACACGCTCAACATGATCTTCGGCCTGATGGGACTTATCTACCTCTATTTCCACTTCTCAACCAAGGGGTTTGATCTCAACCTGAACATCGTCATCTTCATCTTTTTCATCGTCGGCGTTATCCTCCACGGCAAGCCGATCAACTACATCAAGGCGGTGAACATCGCGATCAAGGGGGCGGGCGGGATCGCGCTGCAGTTTCCGCTTTATGGCGGCATCCAGGGGCTCATGATCGGAACCGGTTTGGCGAAGGTGATCGCCGGCTGGTTTGTGGCCGTTTCTTCTCCAGAAACCTTCTATATGCTGCAGTTTTGGGCCGCCGGCGTCATCAACATGTTCATCCCGTCCGGCGGTGGGCAGTGGGCCGCCCAGGGGCCGATCACCATCGAGGCGGCAAAGATGATGGGCATCGACCCCGTTCGCTCCGCGATGATGGTGGCCTGGGGAGATCAATGGACAAACATGATTCAGCCCTTCTGGGCGCTGCCGCTTTTGGGGCTGGCGGGTCTCTCGGCGCGCGACATCATGGGCTATACGACCATGGTTCTGCTCTACAGCGGGGCTGTTCTCAGC
>Ga0334722_10005977_pt1 | contig 12152 bp, 10 predicted proteins | sample C3_bottom_MG_FD_207210 | JGI IMG/M metagenome (GOLD analysis project Ga0334722, IMG submission 207210) | Sediment microbial communities from Yellowstone Lake, YNP, Wyoming, USA - C3_bottom | ecosystem: Environmental > Aquatic > Freshwater > Lake > Sediment | place: USA: Wyoming | collected...
CTACCTTAGAGGGCGCAAAAACATATTTCCCAAAAGCGCGTATTGTGGCGGTGTTCCAGTCCCACACATTTTCTAGAACCAAGGAGTTGTTGGGAGATTTTGGCCAGGCGTTTGGGGCGGCTGACAAAGTAGTGGTGGGGCCAATATTCACTTCAGCCCGCGAAAAAAAAGGACGGGTTTCGGGGCGCGACATTGTGCGGGTTGGTGAAAAACATCACAAAAACATTAAATACTTTTCTAACTTTGAAAAAATTAAAGCCCATTTACGCCGTAATTTAAAAAGAGGCGATGTAGTAATTACCATGGGCGCGGGAAATATTTATGAGGTAGGGGAGGATTTGCTTACCAAATTTAGGCAGAAAAAGAAGAAGATAAAAGTTTGATTTATTTTAGGATTTAGTGTTAAAATGGCACTACTGCTTTGCACTCTTGAAAACAACATAGGAGGGAATAATGCCCCGAACCAAAGCCCTGAAGAAAACTAAAATTAGGGCAGCTGCAATCCTTCAAGTGGTGTTAAGAAAACTCAGTAGATCAGAACTCGGTAGAAGATTAGAATTTAATGGCATGATTGCCATTACCAACAATGCGCGTACTAAGTTGCTTGTTAAATGCGTAAAAACATTGAAAGAAACGGGACGGACTGTCGTGATTGAACCAGAATACCAAGTGTATTATGACGATGGTAAAAATACAATTCAGTTCCACCTAGCGCTACCATTACTTATGGATTGGGTTGTTAATGACTACATTAAAAGTAGAGCAATTGACGAAAATACCATTAGGATTGTTGAGGGTGTTGTTGAGGAATTTGTGGAACACCATCTCCAACTCAGACCCTTTTCTGCAAATTACCTTGACCTGAAGGAATAATAATTACACCAACAACTAACAATCGCACTTTAATATCTCTTAAACGAGATGCCGCTAAAGTGTGATTTTTTTTTAATTTAAATTACACCTTAGCTGTGCTAAAATGGTTGCATGCAGCAATACAAACGATTTAGCAAAAAATTTCCCCAAACAAAGCAAAACGAACCATTAGCTAAACACACCACTTTTAAGGTTGGTGGGCCGGCGGATTTGTTTTTGGAGGCGCAAACCACGGATGAAATTGTTACCGCCGTAAACTTGGCGCGCCAACTGAAAATCCCATACCGCATCATTGGCGTTGGCGGTAATATTTTGGCCGCAGATGAGGGTTTTAGGGGTCTTATCATCAAAAATGAAGCTGATAAATTTACAATCAGCGGGAATAAAATTATAACTGATTCTGGCGTTCTGGTTGGCAAGCTGGTTTTAAAAGCCGCAAAAAAAGGATTGGATCTAACTTTTCTAGCAGGATTTCCCTCAACCGTTGGCGGCGCAACTTATGGCAACGCCGGTAAGCCCGGAAAATCAATTGGCGATGTTTTAGAGAGCGCTAAAATCATAAATTCAACGGGACAGGTGGGGGACACGAGGAAGGAATATTTTGATTTTTCCTACAGACACTCTATGATAAAAGAAACAGGAGAAATTATTCTGGAGATAACGCTTGTTCTAGAAACTGGCAAGCCAGATGAATTGGTCAAGAAAATTAGAGCTCAACAGGTACTGCGGAAAGTAAAAAACCTTCCAGGCGGAGCAGCCGGCAGCGTGTTTAAAAATGTTAAAAAAGAGCTTCTGGAAGGGGATTTTCGGTCAGAATTTAAGGATTTTGTCCCTGCCGGCTGGCTAATAGAGCGGGCTGGGGGAGAGGGTCAAAAAACAGGCGGGGCCTATGTTTGGGAAGGTCATTGTAATGTGATAATTAACAGCGGCACCGCAACCGCAAGCGATATTAAAAAATTAATTGAGATATTAAAAAATAAAGTTAAGAATAAATTTGGGGTTACTTTAGAAGAAGAAATTCAATATCTTGGATTTTAACCCGTTACAGAATTTTTCTGTAAGGGATCCGTGAAGTTAAATTTTAGTGGTCATGAAAAAACAAGACAAAAAACTAAACATTGCGCTTATTATGGGCGGCACTTCAGATGAACGGGAAGTTTCCCTTGCCTCCGGCGCGGAAATTTTGCGGCATTTGAGTAAAAACAAATACCATGTTTTAGTTTTTGATCCAAAATACGGCTTAGCGCCCCTAATGCACGCCAAGGAGCGCGGTAAAGTTGAGTTGGCATACATAACCTTGCATGGCAAGTTTGGCGAGGATGGCGCTGTGCAGGGCTTTTTGGAATTAATTGGCCTGCCATATACTGGCTCTGGTTTAGCCGCTTCGGCAAATGCTATGGATAAGTGTATCTCAAAGGCAATTTATGATTCGGTTGGTATTTTAACGCCGCAGTGTCGGGTTCTAAATTCCAAAAAAGACAAAATCAACATTAAGCCACCCTTTGTTGTAAAACCACATAATAACGGCTCTTCAATTGGGGTAAGCATTGTAAAAAACCAAGCAGATCTAAAGGGGGCAATTGATCTTGCGTTTAAATACTCACCAAGGGTAATTTTGGAAGAATATGTTAAGGGCACGGAAATTACGGGCGCAGCTTTGGGAAACACCAACCCTAAAGCATTGCCCTTGGTTGAAATTTGCCCAAAGGCCGGCTTTTTTGATTACAAATCAAAATATGTGGCAGGAGAGACAGAAGAAATTGTGCCAGCCAGATTATCACTACAACTTACCAAAAAGGCCCAGCAAGCCGCGCTTGCGGCCCATGAGGCACTTTCCTGTAGAGGTGTTTCAAGAACGGATATGATTGTAAAGGGAAATGATGTTTATGTTTTAGAAACAAACACTTTGCCGGGCATGACGCAAACAAGTTTACTGCCAAAAGCGGCAGCTGCGGCCGGTATCTCTTATGAACAGCTTTTGGACAGACTTATTAATCTGGGGCTAGAAAAACCTGGGGCTACGAATATCAACGAATATTAATGGTGATAATTATAGTATCCTAATTGCTACGAATTATTATGTCTATGAGAAAACTGCCAAAAAGACAAGCATACCGCCCAGCTGTGGGCATTAAAACGCCGCATCTAAAACCAAAGCGTTCACTTGGCCAAATTTTTGCCATTTTAGTGGTTTTAGTAGCGCTTTTAAGCAGCGCTTACTTTGTGCTTTTGTCTGGATATTTCAACATTAAAGATGTTACTGTTGTGGGCAATAACAAAGTTTCCTACAACCAAGTTTCCGAGATTGTTAATAAAACTATTACGTCAGGATCACCAATCCAAAAAATATTTAACCAAAACGTTCTTTTTGCTAAAACCTCAAACATTGCCAGTGAAATAAAGACAAACCTGCCGCTTGTAGAGTCAATTAAAATTAAACGCGAGCTTCCAGGAAAACTGGTGGTTAAAATTAGAGAGCGAGAACCGGTTTTAGCGTGGCAGACAGGAGCTAACTTGTACGTGATTGACAGGGAAGGCATTGCCTTAGAACAAGTGGCCGAAACAAATTTTCCGCGCATTGTTGATGAAAAAGCGATTCCCGTTAATGTTTCCGCTGCGGTGGTTTCGCCAAAGTTTACGGCATTTGTTTTGGAAGTTTTAGCTAATTTTGAGGCAAAAACCGGCCTAAAAATTACAGCCCTTAGTGTAGCTGAGTCCACTTTTGATTTAAAAGCCCAAACCACAAAGGGTTTTTATGTGCTTTTTGACACCACCAAAACGCCTGGCATTCAAGTTGATAACGCAAAACGCGCCATAGACGATTCAGACGCCAAAAAAAAGCGAATCTTTGAATATGTAGACGTCCGAATTATTGGAAAAGTTTTCTACAAATAGGCAGTTGCCTTTCAAACAAAAAATTAAATTTTAATATTAGTTAAGCTAGGGGATTGGGATAAGATTGTTTTCTCTCCATCTCAGACAGCAAACTTTCAAGCGTTAAGATGGTGGTGCTTGGAGGTAACGCTTTTTTCTTGTCTTGAGAATATTTGTCTAAATTCTCTTGTTTAAAATCATGGTTAGCAACGACAAAATAAAGCTGATTTGGAAATTTTTGGTATTTATCAATTTTTACGTTTATGTTCTTTTGCAGATCCCTCATAGTAGTTGTATAAAAAATATCTATGCCAAAATTGCCATCCGGCGAATAAATATAAAAATCAACACGGTTTTTTGAATCATCAAAAATTCTTTCAGTATGAACAAACACTTCGTGGAATTTTTCTCGCAGTACTTTTTCAAGTTGCAACTCAACTTCACGTCCTTTTTGGTTGACCCTCGAAGCAATCTTGCTACGAAAATCGCCCCTTCCAAAATTAATATCCTTATAGCCTAGCGTCTGCCTGAGTTTTTCAAGACCCCCAAATTTTCGCTGGATTTGGCGAGAAGATGGCAGATATTCTAATTGATCAATTTCCGGGGCAATGGGTAATCTACCATGCTCAATCAAAAACTTATCAAAGCCAGTCTTTATTTTTTCTATTGTCCATTTTTCTTTCATAGTTATTGCGACAATCAATAAGAATATTGCAAGTTATTAATATTATAATCCCGATTCCGCCACCAGGCAACGTGTCTGAAAGGCAGGGTTTACTAATTGGATAGGGGAGAAAAAACAATTAATAGCTATTTTTCTTACAAAAAAGTTTTCAGCGCTATTTTTAATTAATTATATTATTTATCAAAAATATTAAGTAAAGAGATAAAGATAAGTTGTAACTACCCTGCGGTAACGTCACAAAAGGTACATTGTGCGACGTTTCATAGCTACGCTCCTTTGCGCACTTCTAGGGCTCTTTTTCTAATAGTTTATTAATTAAAAACTATTAAATATGTAAACTAAACAAAATCCCCCAAGTATATTGGAGGATTTTTAAATTAATTATTTAATTACCCACTCCCCTAAATGTCACTCACCCACCGGTTTCGCCAGCTTTTTCGTTGTCGCGCTGTTCTAGTTCTTGCCTAGCTTCCTGAATCATCCGGACATGGCGGCGCCGATCGATCTCGTCGTCATATACTTTTAATTTAGTAACCATATAAGATCTCTCAACACCCTTACTTTTTAGGTTCTCAATTTCCTCGTGCAATTGATCCCTTTCGGCAATTAGATCCTCGTGGGGTAAATTGCTAATCTTAGCGGCTTCCAGTCGTTCTTCTTCCTCGCGGATTTGTTTACTCCTTTCTTCCAGCCGTTCCTCAATGCTTTTTTCAACTGCTTCTTCGTGCTTTTCCTCATCTGGGTTAGGAAAAAGACTATCTTGACCAGGGTATTGCTCTCTGTTTTTAGCCATGGTTATTACCTCTCATTACCTCTTTAACCTAATTTCTTCCCCAGCTTTTAGTTCGCCGGAAGAAAGCTTGTCTTCGACTTGTTTGTGTTGTGGTGTAGATTCTTTAATATCGCTTTCTTTATCATTCTTTTGGAAAGTAGCGTTTCCCTTCCTTTCGTCTCCAACAAGTTTGATAACCTTCTCGTCCTTTTCTTTTTGAATGTCTTCTAAAATCTCAGAAACCGCGTTATCTAATTTGATGGTGGCAGTTTTAGGTTGCTCTTGTTTTTGGCTCTCTGTTGCAGCTTGCTCCCCTTTCTCTTCGCGACGATCAACAACGGGTTTCCTAGTTTCTTCTTTATCTTTTAATGGTTCAGATTCTTTGCCTTTTTCCTCGCTATTTGTATCTAGCGCCTTTAAGTATTGATCATATTCTTTGTTTGACTCTTTTTGCTCGCTTGCCAGCTTTGACCCGTGCGAGCTTGGTTTGGCTCCAGCTGGCCCATCCTCTTCCCCATCACCTTCATCTTCAACATTCATCCATTGGGTAATTTTTTCCTCCACAAAGTCGCGCGGCTTGGCATAGCGTTCTTGGGATTGGGAAACAATTTTTTCTTTATGGCCCTGCCTATCCTTGGGCGGAGCTAAAGTCATTGCAGAAAACGCCGGTGATGTAATGCCGTCAATTGCCAATTTTAAGTAAATATTATATTTATCAAGATTAACTAAATCGGCTTCTGTAAAAGGGTCAAGCTCGGTTGCTAAATACTCCGCATCCCCTGCTCCAACCCTAAATGAAGCCAAAGTGCCAACATTTCCAAAAACAGCATCCTTTACCTTTGTGTTTTTGCCATCAACAAGCTGTTCAATGTATTGGTTGGCGATAATGAGGTTTAAGCGATACTTGCGCGCCTCAGATAAAATTTTAGCAAAAGATTCTGTGGCAAAGTTTTGAAACTCATCAACGTACAAGTAAAAATCCTTGCGCTCTTCCTCTGGAATATCAACGCGGCTCATGGCGGCAAGTTGAAGTTTGGTAATAATCATGGCCCCTAAAAGCGCGGTGTTGTCTTCTCCAATTGCGCCCTGCGGCAAGCGAATTAGCAAAATTTTTCCCTGGTCCATCACCTCGCGTAAATTAATGGCGCTTTTTGGCTGGCCTAAAATATTACGCATGGTTGAGGTTGAAAGGAACTGCCCAACTTTGTTTAAAATTGGTGAAATGGCTTCGGTTTTCAAGCGCTCATTTTGCTCTAAGAGTGGAAATTCTTGTTGCCAGAAACGCTTAACCTCAACGTCGGTAATTTTCTTTCTAACCTTGGCTCTAAATTTGTTATCAACCAACATTCTGGTTACACCCATAATAGTTGAGCCCTCATATTCCAAAAGCGCCAGCAAAGTATTTCGCAAAATATGCTCCAATCTTGGTCCCCAAGTGTAAGCCCAAAGTTTCTGAAAAATAGAAATCATGCCAGAAACCACTAAGCCGCGCTGGTCGGGGTCAACCGACTCCAGGGGGTTAAAGGCAATTGGAAAATTTCTGTCTGAAGGGTCAAAAACAATAACATCGTTTATCCTGGAAGCCGGAATAAAATCTAAAATTTTATCAACCAAGTCGCCGTGCGGATCAACAACTGCAAGTCCCTTACCGGCAGCGACATCGGCGATAATCATATTTTCAAGCGCGGTGGTTTTTCCAACGCCGGTTTTACCAATTAAGTACATATGGCGGCGGCGATCATCTTCTTTAATGCCAAACTTTATTTTTTGGTTTCTGAAGTTTGTGGTGCCAAAAATGGTAAAATTGTCCCCCTCTCGGCGGCCGCCAATTGGCAAGTTTGATGGTGGTTCGCCTTTTTTGGAGCCGGTCCACAAAATTGTTGGCGTGGCAACAGAAATGTTTGGTAAGTGAAAAAGCGAAGCCAATTCTTCTGTAGTTAACACAAATCCGGAGTCCCTAAAATAACGATTTTGATATTCCTTTAGGCCTGTGCTTCCAAATTTAATAGCTCCAGCGCTCAAACCATTAAAACTTGTTGTAAACTGCTTAAAGGCGCCAATAACAGTGTGTAATTTGGCGGCCGCGGTTACCTCATCTTTACCAACTGAGATTATTCTAAGTTTTACCCCAAAACCAAGTTTTGCCGCCTTTTCTTCAAAGGCCTTAATTTGAGTTTCCTGGGCCGAGGTTAAGCGCACGGGTGCTGCTGGCTTATTTTCTGCCGGGTTAGCAACTGCAGTTTCTAAAACACCGCCAATAAAAGAACCTGCACCCTTTAGCATTCCACCTGGTGACAAACTTAGGCCTGAGGATTTTCCATCTCTTACCCCTTCAACAAAGGCCTCTCCTCGGCTTTTCCAATTATCAGTTTCCGGCTTTACTAAAAGCTGCATGAAAACCCTTTCCCCTTCTCTAGAGGGGTCGTGGACTTCCTGCAATTTTGAAATAGTGCCTGTAATTGCCGCTAGCGGATCAACCTCAAAATCTTTAAATGTTTTTATAGGCAGATAGTCCGCCCCAGTAAGCGTTAATTCAGTGGTGGCAATTTGAGATTCGCTAGAAACTTTAACATCAGTATAATCTTGGATTTGGGTAATTTCCGCCTCTGGGTATTGAGCATAAATTTGACCTTCCACAAAATCCTTTAAGTGGCTAGGCGCCCAGCAATAAAAACCAATGTGGTTTGCAAAAGAAGCAATTTCAAAGGAAACATGATCTTGAACAGAGCCCTCAAAAAAGCGCCGCTTTTTTTCTTTAAAAATACCGTGTAGGGCTGAAAACATCATTTCTGCCGCTAAGGGCGTTTTTTCATTTTCCCGAGGCACTTTAATTTGAAGCAAAACAGAGTCATGACCTTCCACCCAGCCCCTTTTTCGCTTGTTTTGCCAGTAAGAAAACAGCAAAAACAAGGCCAAAAGCGGCCAGGTATAAAAAAGCACCATGCCTAAATATCTAAGCATGTCAAACAAGAAACCTGAAACCGTAAAATTTTCTAAAAATGATGTTTCCATAAGTTACTTAATTAGCGCTGTGCCATTTTTTAAGGCCGTAAACACCTCTGTCCATACGCACAAAATCATTTTTTTCTTGCAAGTTTAAAATAATGGTGTTTTTGTTAACTATTTTTCGCTCTAAAACTTTTTTGATAATTTCTGTTTTGGAAATTGGGTTGCCTGTTTCTTCTAAAATTTCTCTAATAACGTCTTGCACAGTGCCTTCCTTAAACCCCAACTCGCGAAGCGCATAAATACCACGTCCCACCAAAACAAAACGAGGGTCTCTTACTAACTCATTGTGAACACCGTGTGGGTTAACGCGCTTTTTGTCAAAATTTTTGGCCTTAATCATTTGCACAATTTTCTTGTAATGCGCTGGTTTGTTATGTCTTTTAAGAACAATGTATGCCTTATCCCTAACAGAACGCGGCACAATTTCTCGCCAACTAGTTAACCCTGCTTTGCCATTCATAACCCCAATTTCACTAAAGCACTCCATGGCAGCAGAAGCAAATTCTCTGCTGGTTTCACACTCTTTAGCTAATTTTTTAGAAATTTGCGAGAGTGAAACAGGTTTCCCACCAGCTTCTAGCATTTCCCGCGCTTCCTTTGCCATCTCTAAAACTTTTTTCTGCCCAATTTCACTTAAAACAAAACACTCTTTAACGTTTTTGCTTTTTTTGATTTTTTGAATATTTGGCGCAGTTTCCAATAAAAGTGATAGGGCGGCAAGTTCGTTTTGATTGGAAATTTTTAACCTTTTCGCCACTCTGTGGCCTTCCGCTACCCCGCCAAGATCTAAAACAATAGAATCTAGCTTGGGATCAAATTCAGTGCTCCTAACCAAAATTCGCCCAACCGCTTTTTTAGCTAAAACTTCAATTTGGCGCACTCGTTCTCTGGTAACGCCCAGCTTTCGGCCAACTGCGGCTAAAGTTTGGGGTCCTTCATTTCCTAAACCAAACCTAAAAACAAGCACTTCCCTTTCCTTTTTGGACAAAGCACTAACCAATTCCATTGCGGCATCCGCAATGTTGTGAATTTTTTCCTTGGCTTCAATTGGCATTTTATCTCACATTAAATTAGTGTTTTATTCCTAAGTAAATCTTTCACACGGTTATGCCATATTATACCACAAAAATTATACCTTGTCAATAAAAAAACCGCCCTTGGGCGGAGTGCTTTGCTTATTTGAGTGTAGCAAAATCAAGCTTGCTTATTTACCAAATAAGACAGATTATTTAAGGTGCCTAACTTTGCTTCCTCCAAAGGTGGATCGCCCTTTGGGCGAAAAGCTGCGCTGGGAAACTTCGTTTATATATTACATGGCCTGCCAAGCGAAGCTATAAATTTATCGTGGCGAAGTTTGGTGGAGGTGGCGGGAATTGCACCCGCGTCCAAACTTAAAACTCAAAACCCTCTACAAGCTTAGTTTGCTTTTAAACTTCGAGCAAATAATCAAAAACAAACAAAAAGCTATTTGCCCATAGTTTCTGTAAGCTTGGTTTTGGCGCAGAAACAAACGCCAAAACGCATCCAAGCTAAATGACGCCCGCAAGGAATCACTTGGAGAACTCCAGGCGAACGGTTGTAGAATTTAAGCTACAACTGGCGCAAATTGCGGAATGCTAAAAGCACTCTTTAATTTGCTAACAAAACTGTTTGCAGTTATGTGTTGCTGCTCTAAGGCGGACAGCGTTCCGCTTGCCAATTTTGAGTTTTTAAAGTCCGTCGAAGCTAAACACCCCCGGCAATCATGCATATATTATAACCCAAAACCAACAAAATTTCAATTGTTTTTATGGCTAAAATTGAGTATAATAATTAAGACAGCGAGGTAAAATGCCAAAAGCAATTTTTCACATACATACAAATTATTCACCGTGCAGTACTTTAGCTATCGCGGACATTATTAGTTTATGTGAAAAACACAACATTAAATATATTGCCGTTACGGATCATGACGCAATTGAGGGTGCTCTAGCTCTAAAAAAAGCAGCACCTAAATGGCTAAGTGTAATTATTGGCCAGGAAATCACCACAACAAAAGGCCACCTAATTGGATTATTTTTGAACAAAAAAATTAGACGGAATTTAACACCTCTTGAGGCAGTCAGAGAAATTAAAAAACAAAGTGGCATTGTGGTAGTACCGCACCCCTTTGACTTGGCCTTGCATCGCAGATTTGCGGAAAAAGCGCTCCTAGAGCTTTTAGGGAATATTGATTTAATTGAAACATATAACGCGCGTTATATTTATCCGTGGGCTTATCTAAGGGCTCAAAAATTCGCCAAAGACCATAACTTATCAATATTTGCGGGTGCTGATGCCCACACAAAAATTGAATTTCCAAGGACCATTTTGGAAATCGCTGAATTTAATACAAAAGAAGAGTTCCTAAAAGCTGCAAAAAATGTTAAAATTATTAAAAATCCAAGCTTGCTTTTGCCCTACATTCTCTCTTTTTACAGCGAGGGAAGACGATTGATTAAGAGATTAAAAGGCGAGCGAATTGATTTACAGGACTAATTTGCGCGTGTAGCTCAGGGGTTAGAGCACTACGTTGACATCGTAGGGGTCCCTGGTTCAAATCCAGGTACGCGCACCACACTGCTTGTTTAGATAGAAATATTAGTCCCGACGAAGTCGTGGATTCACGATTTGAAAAATCGGGATAGCAATTAGGATATGGCTAAGGATTCGTAATTATTCGTAGACCCACATGAATCTTCCAACCAGACAAGAAATTATTAAGTTATTCGATACTTACGGCGTGCCGGAGAATATCAGGGCGCACTCTGAAGCCGTGGCGGATTTTGGCGCCAAGCTGGCGCTTGCCCTAAACGAGGCGGGCGTTAAAGTTGATGTAAACTTGGTTTACGTTGCCGGCTTTACCCACGATATTGGCAAGTGGCTTGCCATTGAGGAAGATATCAGGGAACCGGGCCACGCAACTATTAGCGCCGAAATTTTGCGGGGAGAAGGCATGCCAAAACGCCTGCAAGAGGTTGTTTTGCATCATATTTTGGATTATGTGGCCGCGCCTGAATTTAAGGATTTTCCAATTGAGGACAAACTTGTTTTCTATGCTGACAAACGAGTTGCCCACCATGAAATTACTACGCTAAAGAAAAGGTTTGTTGATTTATACAAGCGGTATCCCAAAGAACTTATTGCGCCGTTTGAAAAGCCATCTTTCAAGTTAGAAAAGGAACTCTTTGTCCCCCTTACTGTTGATCCTGACAAATTCGGATTGTAAAACAAATCACCTTCAGTTAAAATTAAGTCAATGACAAACTCAAGACCAAAGATTCAAAACTCCCAACTCCGCCAAGGCTCCGCTGGGCAAGCAAAACTTACTGCCATGCGCCACTCTTGCGCGCATCTTTTGGCGGCCGCGGTTAAAAAAATTTTTCCCGGCGCCAAGTTTGCTATTGGGCCGGTAATTGAAAATGGTTTTTATTATGATTTTGATTTGCCGCGCCAATTAACACCGGCTGATTTAGGTAAGATTGAAAAAGAAATGGTTAAAATTGCTTCTCAAAACTTTGCAATTACCAAAACCTCTCTTTCCCGCCAAGAAGCCATTAAAAAGGAAAAGTACAGTAAACAGTCCTACAAACTTGAACTAATTAACGATTTGTCGGACAAGAAACTGACCTATTATACCCTTGCCAATTTTGCCGATTTATGCCGCGGCCCGCATGTTAAAAACACCAAAGAAATCGGCCCTTTTAAACTACTTTCCCTAGCCGGCGCTTATTGGAAGGGTTCTGAGGAAAACCCTATGCTCCAGCGCATCTATGGCACTTGTTTTCCAACCCAAAAAGAGCTGGACGCTCACCTAAAAAACCTAGAAGAAGCGGAAAAGCGCGATCACCGCGTTTTGGGCCGAACCTTAGATTTATTTTCCCTGCCAGAAGAAGTTGGGGCCGGCTTGCCAGTTTGGCA
>Ga0334722_10005978_pt1 | contig 12152 bp, 9 predicted proteins | sample C3_bottom_MG_FD_207210 | JGI IMG/M metagenome (GOLD analysis project Ga0334722, IMG submission 207210) | Sediment microbial communities from Yellowstone Lake, YNP, Wyoming, USA - C3_bottom | ecosystem: Environmental > Aquatic > Freshwater > Lake > Sediment | place: USA: Wyoming | collected...
CTCCGCCAGGGCCCGCAGGCGCTCGTCGGCCAGGGCATGCCAGAGGACATAGGCGTCGAGGAGGGTCCCGTCCTTGTCAAAGAGGATGGCCCTGATCCTGCGGGCGACGGGGCCGAAGCCGACTCGCGGCGGCGTGGTTGGCGGCGTGGTTGGTGGCGTGGTTGGCGGCGTGGTTGGCGGCGTCACCTGTCCTTCTCAACCCTCATCCGGTCGGCGATGTTGGCCTGCGCGGCCGCCAGCCGGGCAATGGGCACGCGGAAGGGCGAGCAGGAGACGTAATCGAGGCCGACGCGGTGGCAGAAGGCGATCGACTGCGGGTCGCCGCCGTGTTCCCCGCAGATGCCGACCTGCAGGCCGGGGCGGGTCCCCCGACCCAGCCTGACGGCCATTTCGATCAGCTTGCCGACGCCGCCCTCGTCGAGGGTGGCGAAGGGGTTCGCGGGCAGGATCCCCTTTTGGGTGTAAACCGGGAGGAATTTGGCTTCGGCGTCGTCGCGGGAGAATCCGAAGGTCATCTGGGTCAGGTCGTTGGTGCCGAAACTGAAAAACTCGGCCTCGGTGGCGATCTCGTCGGCGGTCAGGGCGGCCCGCGGGACCTCGATCATCGTCCCGATCATGACGTGCTTGAGGGTCACCCCGGAGGCCTCCTGGACCTCGCCCAGGACCCGTTCCACCATCCCGCGCAAGAGCTCGAGCTCCTTGACCGTGCCGACGAGGGGGATCATCACCTCGGGACGGGCGTCGACGCCCTCCTTGACCAGCTGGGCGGCGGCCTGGAAGATGGCCCGGCACTGCATCTCATAGATCTCCGGGTAGACCACGCCCAGGCGGCAGCCGCGGAAGCCCATCATCGGGTTGAACTCGGCCAGGGCCCGGACCTTCCTAAGGAGCTCCTCTTTTCGCTCGATCTCGGCCTCGTGCCCCGTCTCCCCCTTCTCGGTCAGGGCCCGCAGGCGGGCCAAATCGACGGCGAGCTCCTCGCCGTCCGGGAGGAACTCATGGAGCGGGGGGTCGAGGAGGCGAATGGTCACCGGCAGCCCGCTCATGGCCTTGAGGATCCCGTAGAAGTCGCCCTGCTGCATCGGCAGGAGCTTGTCGAGGGCGGCCCGGCGGTCCCTCTCGGTCATCGCCAGGATCATCTCCTGGACCACCGGGACCCGTTCGGGGGCCATGAACATGTGCTCGGTGCGACACAGGCCGATGCCCTTGGCCCCGAAGTCGCGAGCCTTCCGGGCGTCGCCCGGGGTGTCGGCGTTGGCCCAGACCCCGATCTTCTTGAGCTCGTCGCACCAGCCGAGGATCTCCTCGAACTCGCCGGAGAGCTTCGGGTCGACCAGCGGGACCTCGCCCAGGATGACCTGGCCGGTGGCCCCGTCGATGGAGACAACATCGCCCTCCCGGATGGTCGTCCCGCCGACGAAGACCTCCTTCCCCTCGACGTTTATCTTCAAGGCGTCGCACCCGACCACGCACGGCTTGCCCATGTGCCGGGCGACGATGGCGGCGTGGCAGGTCATGCCGCCGCGGCTGGTCAGGATGCCCTGGGCGGCGATGATCCCGTGAATGTCGTCGGGCGTGGTCTCCGGTCGGACGAGGAGGACCTTCTGTCCCTTCTCCCCGCGGGCCTGAGCCTCATCGGCGTCGAAGACGACGGCGCCCGAGGCGGCCCCCGGCGAGGCCGGCAGGCCCTGGGCGATCACCTTCAACTTGGCCCCCGGGTCGATGCCCCGGTGGAGGAGCTTGGTCAGCGAGTCGGGCTCGATCCGCATGATCGCCTCGGCCTTGTCGATCTTGCCCTCATGGACCAGGTCAACGGCAATCTTCACGGCCGCCGCCGCCGTTCGCTTGCCCGTCCGGGTCTGCAGGACGAAAAGCTTGCCGTGCTCGATGGTGAACTCGATGTCCTGCATGTCGGAGTAATGCTTCTCCAGCAGCTCGCAGACCTCGACCAACCGCCGGTAGGCCTCGGGGAGATCGTCGGCCAGTTCAGCCACTGGCTTCGGGGTGCGGATGCCGGCGACCACGTCCTCGCCCTGGGCGTTGGTCAGATACTCGCCGTAGAGGCCCTTCTCGCCGGTGGCCGGGTTGCGGGTGAAGATGACGCCCGTGCCCGAGTCGAAGCCGGTGTTGCCGAAGACCATCGTCTGGACATTGACCGCCGTGCCCAGGTCGGCCGGGATGTTGTTCTGCTTACGGTAGACGATGGCCCGCTGGTTGTTCCATGAGGCGAAGACGGCGATGATGGCCATCCGCAGCTGCTCCTGGGGATCCTGCGGGAAGGGCCCGCCGGTCTCGCGGAGGACGACGTCCTTGTACTCGCGGACGACGCTCCTGAGGCTGTCCGGCGAGAGCTCGTGGTCGTAACGGGCCCGCTGGTCCTCCTTGTAGCTTTCGAGGATCCGCTCGAAGTGGTGGATATCGACCTTGAGGACGACGTCCGAGAACATTTGGATGAAACGACGGTAACAATCATAGGCGAAGCGCTCGTCACCCGTGTCGCGGGCCAAGGCCTGGACGGTCTGGTCGTTGAGCCCAAGGTTGAGGATGGTATCCATCATGCCGGGCATGGAGAACTTGGCCCCGGAGCGGACCGAGACCAGGAGCGGGTTCCTCTCCCCGCCGAGCCGCTTGCCGGTCTTCCGCTCGAGGTTGGCAAGCTCCGCGAGGACGGCCGGCCAGAGGCCCTCGGGCAGCTTCTCGCCCTGGGCGTAGAAGGCCTTGCAGGCTTCCGTGCTGATGGTGAACCCGGGCGGCACGGGGAGGCCGATGTGGGTCATCTCGGCAAGGTTGGCCCCCTTGCCGCCAAGGAGGTCACGCATTGAAGCCCGACCTTCCTCGAACGGGTAGATGTACTTAACCGCGCTCATGAGTCTCCCTCCCGTTGATCATCTGCAGGATGGCGCCGGCCGTCTCCTCGACCGCCTTGTTGGTCACGTCGATGACCGGACAACCGAGCTTTCTCATAATCCCCTGGGCGTACTCGAGTTCCTCGAGGATGCGTTCCCGGCTGGCGTAGGCCGCCCGATCCGGAAGGCCGAGGGTCGCGAGCCGCGTCTCGCGGATGTCGTTGAGGGCGTCGGGGTCGATGACCAGACCGATGACCTTACCCCGGGGTAAGGCGAAGAGTTCCGGAGGCGGCGGCACTTCCGGCACCAACGGGACATTGGCCACCTTCAGCCGTCGGTTGGCGAGGTACATGCTGACCGGGGTCTTCGACGTCCGCGAGATACCGATCAGGACCACGTCGGCCTCGTTCAGGCCCCGCGGGTCGAGCCCGTCGTCGTGGGCGACGGCGTATTCGACGGCCTCGATGCGATGGTAGTAATCCTCGTCGACTCGGCGGAAGAGCCCGGGCTCCATGCGCGGCGGGCCGCCGGCGACCGCCGACAGGGCGGCGAGGGTCGGCCCGAACAGGTCAACCTGAGGGACGCCGCTGGCCTCGGCCTCAGCCGCGAGGGCCTCCCGCAGTTCCGGGAGGAGCAGGGTGTGGACGATGGCGCTGCGGCCCCGGGCAGCGGCCCGGGCGACGACCTCGCTGATCCGGGTCCGGTCGCTCACGTAGGGTACCCTGATGACCTCAAATTCCTCGTCGAACTGGCTCAGGGCACCCCTGGCGACGAGTTCGGCGGTCTCGCCGATGGAGTCCGAGACGATGAAGACGGCCGCCGGCGGCCCTCCGCCCGGCGGCGCGCGGCGCTCTCCCCACGGCGCGTTGCCCTGGCCGCCGTCCGGCGGCATGGGGCCCATGGGGCTATCGGTATCCGCGCTCACCCGGTCACCCCCCCGATATATACGCCCGTGGCGATGGAAATCCCTCCCCGACGGCCCGACCTGCGCCAGGACCGGACCCGATCTCAGCCCAAGCCCTATCCCAGCCCTGCAGCCCTAGGTTCCGGTGGGCCCCCCGACCAGCTTGGACAGATCAGCGACCCGGATCGCCAGGGCGGACACCAGGCGGAGCAGGTTCAGCCGGTTCTCCCTGACCCTCCGGTCGTCGACCATGACCATGACGGCCTCGAAGAAGGCGTCGACGGCCGGCCGAAGCCTGGACAGAACGCGGAGGAAGTCCGCGTAGCGCCCTTCTCTCTGCAGCGCCAGGGCCTCGGCGGCGACCGAACCATAGGCCTCGAAGAGGCGTCGTTCGGCGTCGTGCTCAAAAAGGGCGGGGTCGACGGGACGATCCGCCCCGGTCTTGCCGGCCAGGTTGGCCGCCCGGGTGAAGGCCGTAACCACGTCGGCAAAGGCTTCCTCGTCGCGGACGATGGCCAGAGCCCGGGCCCGCTCGAAGGCGTCGGCCGGGTCGGCGAAGCCGGCGGCCAGGGTCGCCTCGACCACGTCGTAGCGGAGGCCGGCCTCAGCCATGGCTCCGGCGATGCGCCCCCGCAGGAAATCCATGAGCGCCGCGCGGCCCTCGGCAGCCTTCGTGGCCAGCCCGCCCAGGTGGGCGAAAGCCCTCTCGACGAGCCGGTCCAGGGAAACGCGGAATTCAGCCTCGAGGAGGATGGCGATGACGCCCTGGGCGGCGCGGCGCAGGCCGTGAGGGTCCTGCGACCCGGTCGGGAAAAGCCCGATCCCGAAGGCGGCGGCCAGGGTATCGATCTTGTCGGCGAGGGCCAGAACCTTGCCGGCCGTGGTCGCCGGAACCTGGTCGCCGGCGAACGCGGGCCGGTACTGTTCGCCGATGGCCCGGGCGACCTCCGGGGGTTCGCCCGACCGCCCCGCATAGACCTCGCCCATGCGGCCCTGCAGCTCGGGGAACTCCCTGACCATGCCGGTGACGAGGTCGGCCTTGGCCAGGTGGGCGGCCCGGCGGACGATCTCGACCAGGCCCGGGTCGGCCTGGGACAGGGTCGGCTCGGCCCGGGACACGGCCGGCTCGGCCAGCCCGAGGACATCCGTCACCAGGGCCTCCAGGCGGCGGGTCTTGTCGCCCATGGTCCCCAGGCGTTCCTCGAAGGCCACCCCGTCAAGCTCGACGACGCGGTCGGCCAGCGGTCGCTTGAGGTCCTCGTCGTAGAAGAACTTGGCATCGGCCAGGCGGGCCCCGAGGACCCTCTCGTTGCCGGCCCGGACGACGTCGATGGCGAAGTCGTCGCCGTTGCGGACGGTGATGAAAAGCGGCGCCAGACGGCCCTGGTCGTCGAGGACCGGGAAGTAACGCTGATGGTGCTTCATCGTCGTGACCAGGACCTCCGTGGGGAGCCCCAGGTATTCCGGGGCAAAGCGGCCGAGGAGGGCCGTCGGGTGCTCGACGAGGTGGGTGACCTCGGTCAGGAGGTCCGGGTCTTCGAGCGCCCGCCCGTCGGCCTTCGCCGCCACCGCCCGGATCTGGGCGACGATTTGAGCCCTGCGCTCGGCCGGGTCGACGATGACCTGTCCAAGCCTCACCACCGGCAGGTAGTCGGCGGCCGTCGCCACGCTGAGGGGGCCCGGATGAAGGAAGCGGTGGCCGAATGTCTCGCGACCCGAGGTCACACCGTCCAGGGAGAACCGGATGACCGTCCCGCGATAGATGGCCAGCAGCCACTTGATCGGCCGGACAAAGCGCAGTTCGTGAGCACCCCAACGCATCAGCTTCGGCCACTCGAGCGAGGTGATCAGGCCGGGGAGCGCCTCGCCGAGGACATCCTCGGCGGCGCGGCCGGGCACGTGCTTGTGAGCGAAGACGTACTCCCCGCCGGCGGTCGACCTGATCGCAAGGTCAAGCGGGGCCACCCCCTGCGAGCGCGCGAACCCTTCGGCGGCCTTCGTCGGACGGCCGTCGGGATCAAAGGCGGCCTTTCTGGCCGGACCCTTGACGTCGATCTCGCGGTCGGGTTGGCGCTCGGCGACGCCGGTGGCAAGCAGGACAAGGCGGCGCGGGGTGGCGTAGGCGATGACCTCCTGGGCCCCGAGAAGGATCTCGTCGAGGAGGGTCCGCCCTCGGGCTTCGAGCTGTTCGATGGCCCCGGGCAGGAAGCGGGCCGGAATCTCCTCGGTCCCGACCTCGAGGACGAAGTCCACGGGACCGCTCGGAACCCGATGGCTGGTGATCTCAGACACGGGCCTTCCCTCCGTTTCCCTCGAGTCCTTCGGCGATGGACGGCACCGTCGGCGCGGTCGCTGGTTCCACCGCCCCCGCGGTGCCGAACCTGCCGATGAGCGGGAAGCCCATCTCCTCGCGGTGCTTCAACCAGGCCCGGGCGCAGGCCCGGGCGAGGGCCCGGATGCGGCCGAGGTAGCCGGTGCGCTCGGTGACGCTGATGGCCCCACGGGCCTCGAGGATGTTGAAGACATGCGAGCACTTCAGGACGAAGTCATAGGCCGGCAGAATGAGGCCCCTTTCCAGGGTCCGCTCGGCCTCCCTCTCGTAAAGGCCGTAGAGGGTGGTGAGGGTCCTGACGTCGGCCACCTCGAAGCTGTACGCCGAGTGCTCGTACTCGGCCCGCTTAAAGACATCGCCATAGGTCAGGTCGTCGACCCAGATGATGTCGAAGAGATTGTCCTTGTCCTGGAGGTAACCGGTGAGCCGCTCGAGGCCGTAGGTGAGCTCGACCGATACCGGCCGGGTCTCAAACCCCCCGACCTGCTGGAAGTAGGTGAACTGGGTTATCTCCATGCCGTCGAGCCAGACCTCCCAGCCCGTTCCGGCGGCACCGAGGGTCGGCGCCTCCCAGTTGTCCTCGACGAAGCGGATGTCGTGGCGTCGGGCGTCGATGCCCAGGGCGGCCAGGCTCTGCAGATAGACCTCCTGGATGTCGTCGGGCGATGGCTTGAGGATGACCTGGAACTGGTGATGCTGGTAAAACCGGTTGGGGTTCTCGCCGTAGCGGGCGTCGGCCGGGCGGCGCGACGGCTCCACGTAGGCCACCCGCCAGGGCTCGGGTCCGAGGGTCCGGAAAAAGCTCATCGGATTCATCGTCCCGGCGCCCTTCTCGACGTCGTAAGGCTGCCCAATGAGGCAACCCCGATCCTGCCAGAACTGGCTGAGGGTCAGAAAGACCCCCTGAAAGGTCAAGGCTCGCTCTCTTGCTGCCACGTTCGTCTCCCCTCGCACATGGAATTGGGACGAGCGGCACGGCCCATCGCCGCAGGGAGCCCGGCCGCCGGGCTCGGGCCGGTGACTGAACGAACGAATCCCGTCTCCGGGCGGCGAACATCGCTGCCCAGGGACGGGATCAGTGTTCCCGCGGTTCCACCCTGGTTGGTCGGGACCGTGGGCCCCGGCCCTCTCTTCCAGCTCGAGCTACCGAGCGCCTCCCCGGGGGTGCCGCACCGGTTCACACCGACCACCGGCTCTCTTCAGGCGGCCCGTTCCGGGTACCCCTCCCGGTCATCGCCCCATCGACGATTGAATACGCTTATAATCTACCAGATTCGCCGGGGGTTGTCAAAAGAGCCGAGGGATGAGGGCCCGGGGTCAGAGGCTCACGTCGTCCACACCCGAGGCAGATACCCCATCCGGTAAAGCACCCTGCGGATGGTCATCATCCCCGTGTAGTTGCAGAGGGCGAAGACGAAGGCACCCGGCGGTGTCTCGGCTAGGGCCAGCTCGATGGCCCGGCGGTAGTCGGGCTCCCGGTGGATGAGCGGGCCGTCGGGCGAGGCGTACTTGAGCCGCAGGGCCAGGTCGTCGGCCCAGGTCCCGGAGGCGATGGCGGCCTCGAAACGGTTCGGCCCTTCGAAGAGGTTCTCGAAGGCGACGTCCCAAATCCAGCCAACATCGATGCCCCGGACCAGCGGGTCATTCATGGCGACAAGGAGCGACTTCGGACGCGGGTGGCCGACGACGGTCTTGATCATCTCGTTGCCGCCCACCGGGTTCTTGACCATGCCGATGAAGAGCTTGCGGCCGCGGACCCGGACCACCTCGCCGCGACCAAAGGCCGGCCGACAGCGCTCGAGCCCCAGGCGGATCGGCCTCAGGTCGACGCCGAGACAGAGGCCGGCGCTCAGGGCGGCCAGGGCGTTGTAGGCGTTGAAAAGCCCCGGGAAGGAGATATTGAAGGGGTGCGTGACCCCGTCTATCTCAACGGTCAACTCGGAGCCCTCGGCCCCCCGGGGCATGAACCGGCGAAGAATTACGGACGCCTGCGGGCGCCTGTAATCGCAACCTGGGCAGCGGTAAATGCCCGCGTGGGCAAAGTATTCGACCCCATACTCGAGCCTCGTTCCACAGCGCGGGCAGCGGCGCCCCTCGCTGAGGCGGCCCTCCGCGCGCCGGTCCTGAAAGCCGTTCTCCGCGCCGTAAAACCGGATGGCGAGGCCGGATCGCGAGTCCAGACTGGCCACCAGCGGGTCGTCGGCGTTGAGAACGCAGAAGCCGTTGGGGATGGCGGCCAAGCCCTGGCCGACCTTCTGGACGACCGCCTCGATCCGCCCGTAGCGGTCGACCTGATCGCGGGAGAAGTTCGTGACCACAAGGCCGGTGCAGTGCAGGTCGCCGGCAACCAGGGGAAGCCAGCCCTCGTCGACCTCGAAGACGGCGTAGTCGGCACAGATCTGCCCGCAGTGGTCGGAGGCGCTGATGAAGGCCGCAGCCACACCGTATCGTAGGTTCGCCCCGGACGGGTTGTGGACGACCCGATAGCCGGCTGTCCGCAGGATCGAGGTCAGCATCCGAGCGGTGGTGGTCTTGCCGTTGGTCCCGGTGACCAGGATCGTCCCCCGCTTGATCCCCCTCGCCATGGCCCTGAGCAAGGTCGAATCGATGGTCAGGGCGACCTTGCCGGGAAAGTTCGAACCGCCCCGGCCGATCGCCCGGCTGGCCCGCAGTGACAGCTTGGCCGCAGCCAGGGCCAGCCGCCCGCGGGCAGTGTAACCGCTCAAATGGGCCACCCCCCCTCCCACGTCTCGAGGCGCGGTATAGTCTATGGGAGGGGGCTGGCCGATGCCAATAGTTGACAGAAAGTGCCGGGCCGACCCCAACCGCGTCCCTTAACCTCGCACCTCCCGGAGGAAACTCAGGGACTTCAGGGGTTTGTCCAGATGATAGAGAATGTACGCTTCGAGGACATCCTCGAGGGCCCGCGCCACGGGCGGCGGAAGCTTCAGGGAGGCCGCCTTGCGCAGGTCGGCGGCGAGCAGAAAGCGGGCCGACTCGATCGCCCCCGGCGGGATGGGGATCGCCGACTGGTCCGCGGCCGCGCAGTCGCGGCAGAGCGCGCCGCCCCCGGCGATGGAGAAACCGCCCAGGTTCCAGGCGTCGCCGCCCGCACCGCCCGCACCGCCCGTACCGCCCGCACCGCCCGTACCGCCCGTGCCGCGCCCCTCGCCCGGCCCGACCGCTCGGCCACAACCCGCACACCGCTCGAGCTCCGGTCGCAGGCCGACCAGGGCCAGGAGACGCAGCTCGAAGAGGCGGGCCGCGACCTCCGGGGCGCTCCCGGCCTGGAGGATATGCTGGCCGGCCAGGAGGAGAAGGAAGATGTCCGGGTTGCGGTCCTTCTCTCGGGTGAACTCGTCGATCAGCTCGGCGAAGTAGGTCGCGTAGGCCGATTTGACGAGGTCCTCGCGGAGGCCGGTGAAGGGCTCGCGGATCTCGAACTGGCTCAGCCGGTCGAGGCCGCGGCCGCGGAAACACAGCATGAACCCGTGGGTGAACGGCTGGGTCGCGGCGGCCAGCGGGCTTCGGGAGCGTCGCGCCCCGCCCGCGGCCACCTGGATCTTGCCTTCCTCACGGGTATAGATGGTCAGAGCCTTATCCGCCTCCCCCAGATTGCGGGCGCGGAGGACGATGCCCTCGGTCTTGTACAGGGACACCGCTAGCCCCCGATGCCGGCGGCGCCGAACCGGCCTGGGCCCGGGTTCCCTGCGCCCAGACCCCGCTCAGTCGCCCGAGCGGCGTCGAACTCCCTCAGGATGGCCACGCCGGCGCTCGCCCCGATGCGATTCGCCCCGGCCTCGATCATCGCCTCGGCGTCGCGCAGGGTGCGCACCCCACCCGCGGCCTTGACCCCGACGCTCGGCCCGACGGTCCGCCGCATCAACCTGACGTCCTCGACGGTGGCCCCGCCGGAACCGAACCCGGTCGAGGTCTTGACGAAGTCAGCCCCCGCGCGGACGGCGGCCTGGCAGGCCCGGACCTTCTCCTCGTCCGTCAGATAGCAGGCCTCGATGATGACCTTGACGATGACCCTGGCCCCGGCCTGGACCGGTCGAGCCATGCTGACCGCCCGCTTGGCGTAGGCCTCGCGGGCGGCCTCGACGACCGCCCGGATGTCTTTCTCGACGAGGTCGTCGCGGTCGCCCTTGAGGGCCCCGATGTTCATCACCATGTCGATCTCGTCGGCCCCGGACCGGACCGCCTCGGCCGCCTCGGCGGCCTTGGTGGCAGTGGTCGTCGCCCCGAGGGGAAAGCCGACGACGGTGCAGACCCTGACCCCCGACCCGTCCAGGTTCGACCCGGCCAATGGGACGTAAGCCGGGTTGATGCAGACGGAGATGAAGCCGTTTTCCTTGGCCTCTTCACAGAGGGCCAGAATGTCACGGACGGTGGCCTGGGGCTTCAGGAGCGTGTGGTCGATCATCCCGGCCAGGGCCTTCCTGGTGAGCATGGTGGTCTCCTCCCCCACGGCGGACACAAGACCCGGCGGCCCTCAGCGGCCGGACTGCTCCGAGTAGCCCAGCAGGCGCAGGACTTCCGGGCTGTTCCGCCAGTCTTTGTTGACCTTCACCCACAGGTCCAGGTACACCGGCGAGCCGAGGAGGTTCTCAACCTCGCGGCGGGTCTCCTTGCCGATCTCCTTGAGCATCCGACCCCCCTCGCCAATGATGATCCCCTTTTGCGAATCGCGCTCGACGAAGATTATCGCCTTGACATAGACCATGTTGTTCGGACGCGGCGACATCTCCTCGACGATGACGGCCACCGAGTGTGGCACCTCCTCGCGGGTCAACCGCAGGATCTGCTCGCGGACGAGCTCGGCGACGATGAATCGCTCGGGCTGGTCGGTGACCGTATCCTCGGGATAGTACCTGGGCCCAGGCTCGAGGTGGTCGATGATCACCCGCAGGAGGACATCCAGGTTCTCGCCCATGGCGGCGGAGATGGGGACGACCGCGGCATAGGCGTGGAGCCGGGCATACCGCTCGACGCGGCGGTCGATCTCGCCCCGCTGGATGAGGTCGATCTTGTTGACGGCCAGGATCGCCGGGGTCCCGACCTCGCCCAGTTTACGGGCGATGAGCTGGTCCCCGGGGCCGATTTCGGCCTGGGCTTCGACGACGTGGACGATCAGGTCAACCTCATTCAGCGTCCGCTGGGCCAGGTTGACCATGTACTCCCCGAGCTTATGCCTGGGCTTGTGGATGCCCGGCGTATCGAGGAAGATGACCTGGTATCCGTCACCGGTGAGGACGGAGAGGATCTTGTTCCGGGTCGTCTGGGGCTTGTCCGAGACGATCGCCAGCTTCTGCCCGGACACCTGGTTGAGCAGGGTTGACTTGCCGACGTTGGGCCGCCCGATGAGGGCGACGAACCCGGAGCGGAACCCCGTCTCGCTCCCGGCGTCGGATCGCTCGCCGCCGGAGTTGGATCGCTCGCCGCCGGAGTTGGATCGCTCGCCGCCGCCGGCCCGACGCTCCTCGGTCACGCTCACTGGCCCCCCTTCTCGAAAGTGAACGAGAAGGGCAGGAGGTCGGCGAGGGTGGCGATGGCGGCGTCCCCTGTGTCGAGGTTGGCCATGACGACGCGAAGGTCGGGTTGGGCGAACTCCGCCAGCACCTGTCGGCAAACCCCGCAGGGATAAGGGAAGCCGTCTCCCCCGGCGACGACGGCGATGGCCGAGAAGGCCCGGTCACCTTCGGAGACGGCCCTGAAGACGGCCGTCCGTTCGGCGCAGTTGGTCGGGCCGTAGGCGGCGTTTTCGACGTTGCACCCGCCGTAGGTGCGGCCGGCGGGCGTCCGCAGGGCCGCCCCCACCCGGTGGCCGGAATAGGGGGCGTAGGCCCTTTCGCGGTACTCCGCGGCCTCATCGATCAACCGCCGGTCGTCCGAGCCAAGGCTTTCGACGCGGGTCCTTTCGATCCGGGCTCCTTCGAGGGGGCTCACTTCGCGTCCACCTTCGTTTCCAGAGGTACGACTTCGATCCAGGTCCGCCCGGGGACGAGGACCAGCGGCCTTCCTTGGGCGTCGGTGAAGACCGTCGGGGCCGCGCGCGGGGCCGTCTTCC
>Ga0334722_10005979_pt1 | contig 12151 bp, 13 predicted proteins | sample C3_bottom_MG_FD_207210 | JGI IMG/M metagenome (GOLD analysis project Ga0334722, IMG submission 207210) | Sediment microbial communities from Yellowstone Lake, YNP, Wyoming, USA - C3_bottom | ecosystem: Environmental > Aquatic > Freshwater > Lake > Sediment | place: USA: Wyoming | collected...
ATCTTGCCGCCGGAGTGGTCAGAGTAAAGATCGGCGGCGGGCATGGGGGGCACAACGGGCTTCGCTCCATCATCGAGCATCTCGGGACTGCTGATTTTGTCAGGGTCCGCATCGGCATCGGAAGGCCCGTGCCGGGCATGGACACCGCCGATTATGTGCTCAGCCCCTTCTTCGCAGAAGAGCGCGAAGCAGCGGCGACAGCCACAGCGAACGCAGCCGAGGCGGTCAGGGTCATCGTAGCCGGCGGCGTTACAAAAGCCATGAACCAATTCAACCAGAAATAAGGTCTGCAGGCCCGGAGCGTAGCAGCAAGACGGCTCCGGGTTTTTTATTGTTTTCATCATAGAAAAAAGCCAAGGCCTTACCACAGAGACACTGAGACACAGAGAAGATCGTAAAGCCCAGTTTAAGAACCGATGCTTTTCTCTGTGCCTCTGTGTCTCTGTGGTTAATTTGGTCCTTTGCGAAAAACTTCATTTCATTTTCAGGAGCATACCATGGGTTTTAACTGCGGCATCGTCGGACTTCCCAATGTTGGCAAGTCCACCATATTCAACGCGCTCACCTCGGCGGGCGCGCAGGCGTCCAACTATCCCTTTACCACCATCGATCCGAACGTGGGCGTGGTGGACATGCCCGACGAGCGGATCGGGGTCCTTTCCGAGATCTACCATTCCCAGAAGATCGTTCCCACCAGCATGGAGTTCGTGGACATCGCCGGGCTGGTGAAGGGCGCTTCCAAGGGTGAAGGATTGGGCAACAAGTTTCTGGCCAACATCCGGGAAGTGGATGCCATTGCCCACGTGGTGCGCTGCTTCGAAGACCCGAACGTGATCCATGTGGCCAACAAGGTGGATCCCAAGGAAGACATCGAGGTGATCGAGGCGGAGCTCATGCTTGCCGACCTGGACGCCATCGAGAAGCGGCTCTACAAGGCCGAGAAATTGACCAAGACCGGCGATAAGAAGGCGCTGGAGGAAGTGGAGTTCATGCGGCGGCTCAAGGATATGCTTGCAAAAGGCGAACCCATCCGCCGGGCAAGCCATTCCGACGAAGAGACCCTGTGGCTTAAGAGCTATGCGCTGTTATCGGCAAAGCCGGTGTTGTTCGTGGCGAACGTTGCCGAGGACATGGTGGACAAACCCAACCCGCATGTGGACGCTGTTCAGAAAATCGCCGCAATCGAAGGCGCCAGGGTCGTGGTCATCTCGGGCCAGGTGGAGTGCGAGATCGCCCAGCTGCCTTTGGAAGAACGGAAGGAATATCTCGCCGGCATGGGCCTCAAGGAGTCGGGCCTGGACCGGATGATCCGTGCGGGCTACGAGCTGCTGGGGCTTATGACCTACCTGACCGCAGGCGAGAAGGAAGTGCGGGCCTGGACCATCACCAAAGGAACCAAGGCGCCGCAGGCCGCCGGCAAGATCCACTCGGATTTTGAAAAAGGCTTTATCCGCGCCGAGGTGTTTCACTTCGACGACCTGGTGAAGTACAAGACCGAACAGGCGGTCAAGGCGGCAGGACTGCTCCGCTCCGAAGGCAAGGAATATGTGGTCAAGGACGGCGATATTATGAACTTCAGGTTCAACGTGTAACGATCGAGCGCTTCACTGAATTTCACGATACAGAACGGCGGAGACCCCGCCGTTTTTTTATTAAGGCGTTATCATTGATCCTAAAAAAAGCATTTGGACACGGATAAACACGGATAAGAGCCGGATAACAGCGGATTATTTCTTTTTAAAAGGTTCACCCAATAGGTAAATGCTTTGCTTTAGAATTTATCCGTGTTAATCAGATGTTTCCGATTCTTCCGTGTCCAAATGCCGTTTTTAGGTTGATAATTTGTGCCGCACTATCAAGCAAATTCTGCACCTTTCTGCAATCTTTAGATTACACGTCTGCGACATAAGAAAAATAATTACAACGTATTGATTTTGAAAGAATTAATTTGCAATAAAGTGCTTGACATTTGCTGTTCTGCACAATATAATTACTCAAGACAATAAAAAACAGTTACGAGTGGTTGCGAGTCGCAAGCCAACTTCTTTATCTGGAGGTGCACAATGGCTGAAACGAAAAAAGCAAATGTTCGCCCCATAGGTGAAATGCTGATGGAAATGGATCGCATCGTGCCGCAGGACCTTGAATTTGCCCTGGACCATCAGAAAAACAGTCACGATCTTATCGGTCAGATCCTGGTCCGCATGGGCGCCCTGCGAGAAGCCGAACTCAATGAGGTCCTGATCGAGCAGTCGCAAACATCGCACTAGCGGGAAGCGGTTGAGCAAAACGCCTCTTGCTTTATTTATATCATCCCCCAGGCCTCCGTGAGTTGCTTTCTTCATGCACTCACGGAGGCCCCTCCTTTTTTCGCATAAATAAAATCATATTGAAGTTGTTCAGTGGTTTATGGTACGTTACGTCCTCGGTATGCAGTTGTCACGGATAAGCACGTTTATCGTTTCAACCTAACCTGGATAAGTCGGAACCAATAATGAGAATCAAAAGGTGTCTCTCGCAATGGCCAAGAAGAGGGCCACGCTGAGTCCGCAAACCAGGACGCAAAAGAAATTTTTAAGTCTTGATTTTTAACCCGAGTGATTTGCTTTTCTTTGCGAGCTTAGCGACTTTGCGAGAAAATTTCTTGCCGTTTCAGTAAAAAAGGATATGATCATGCATCGATTATTTATTTCTTTCATCGGACTTCTGCTCTGCCTGCTCCCGCTTCCGGCGCAAGCGCAGGAGCAGTACGACCAAACGCTTACCATTACGGCGGTGGGAGACATCATGATGGGCACGACCTATCCCGAATCCCTGTTGCCGCCTCATGATGGTCAGGGCGTCTTCGATGCGGTGAAGGGTTCTTTTCAGGGAGCGGACATTCTTTTCGGCAATCTCGAAGGTCCGCTGCTTGATGAGGGTGAATCGACCAAATGCACAAAGCCGGGCAAGACCTGCTATGCCTTCAAGACGCCTGTCCGGTATGGCGCCTACCTTAAGGACGCGGGTTTCTCGGCCTTGAACATCGCGAACAATCATGCTTCCGATTTCGGCAGGGAAGGCATTGAGAGCACGATCAGCACTCTCGCTGCCGCGGAGATTCAGCCGGTGGGGGGCAAGGCGATTGCTCACTATACTATCAAGGGGAAACGCATTGCCGTTGCAGGGTTCTTCTACTTTGAGGGGCCTTACGCCTACCCTATGCAGAACAGGACAGAGGCGGCGAAGATCGTCCGGTCGCTCAAAGAAACGAACGACCTGGTGGTCGTTTCGTTCCACGGAGGCGCGGAAGGCTCCACGGCCCAGCACGTGACGAATGCGATCGAGGAGTTTCTGGGCGAGGACCGGGGCAATGTGGCTGCTTTTGCGCATGCGGTCATTGACGCAGGCGCAGATCTGGTGCTCGGCCATGGCCCGCATGTGCTGCGCGCGCTCGAAGTGTACCAGGGAAAGTTTATCGCCTACAGCCTCGGTAACTTTCTTGCGTATGAGCGCTTCAATCTCGACGGGCCCAACGGCGTGAGCGTGGTGCTCAAGGTACAGGTGGATGCCGCGACCGGCGATTTCCGGTGCGGGGAACTCCTGCCGGTGAAGCTTGGAACCCAGGGGATCCCGGTGCCGGACAGCAGCGGGAAGGCGATCGCGCTGATGCGAAAGTTGACAAAGCAGGACATAAAGAATCCCGGGCTGATCATTTCCGATGACGGTGCTGTGCGGTTGAAGAATGGAAAGCCCCGGCGGGTACTGCCAGCATCACGACCTTCATCATCAGCCACGGTATCGGCGGTTACGGGGATGAAATCCGAGCGGCTTTGATCGAGGGAAACGTAAAAAACCTTTGACACGGAAGGGTCGGATGAACGTCGGATAGGGGCGGATAAGTCAACTCGAAAAAAGTCAAGTGCCTTGCAGCGGTAAATCCGCCGCTATCCGTCTTTTATCCGCCGTGATCCGTGGCAAAAGCCTTTTCAGGTTAAAGGATTTGCTTAATTACTCCATTTATTATATTCTTTCTTCAGGCTCCCCTCTATACGGAAAGGATAGTCTTCAATGAAACGCATTTCGTTATTCGCTTCCCTGCTGCTCCTGCTCATTACCCTTCCCGTATTGGCCGGCGAGCAAACTTCTCCCAAACCCGCTGCCACGGACAAGTGCATGGTCTGCGGCATGTTCGTTGCCAAATATCCGGACTGGACCGCGGCCATCGTGTTCAAGGATTCCGTCACGCGGTTCTTTGACGGTCCCAAGGACCTGTTCACTTATTACGTCTCCATCAAAAAGTATGAACCTAAGAGAAGCCTGCCCGACATTGACAGTATTTGGGTGAAGGATTATTATACTCTCTCAGTCATCGACGCCAGGAAGGCGTTCTATGTTATCGGCAGCGACGTTCTCGGCCCCATGGGCAGGGAGTTGGTGGCGTTCCGATCGGAAGCCGATGCAAAGGCGTTTTTGAAGGACCATGGCGGGAAGAAGGTGCTGCAGTTTAAGGAGATCACGCCAGAGGTTATGAAGCAGCTGGAATAAAAACACACATCTACCACAGAGGCACAGAGGCACAGAGAAATGAAAAAGTCCCCCCTCACCCAACCCTCTCCCTCAGGGGGAGAGGACTACTGAGGGATAAGGCATAATAGATTTAAAAGAGTCTTAATAAATGGAAAAATATTTAGCCGTTCTCTGTGCCTCTGTGTCTCTGTGGTAAAAAGGTTCCCAAGGATTATAAATTGCTCAAAACCTTCCACATACGCAAATCCACAGTCTTCCTCATCCTGACGATCGTCAACGTCATGGCCTTTTCCCTGCTCATGCTGCACGCGCGGTCTGTCCAGGCGCGCGCCGGAGAATTGCTCCGCGCAAGCAGCCAGATCGCAAAGGAGCTGCAGCTCACGGACCTCTGTCTCTTTACCGAGGCGCGGTACACGCGCCATCCTGCCATGGGCGATGTCCATGCCGCGTTCCAGGACCACCCGCTCGCTTTGGAGCATTTTCCGTCAGGCTCGCTCGTGCCTGCCCCGCGGGAGCTTTCGAGGCGCCATGAATAGATCTATAGAGCGCCACAAGAACATCCTGGAATTCTCGCTTTCATCGCTTCTGCGGCGAAAGACCAAGAACTTTTCCCTGCTCGTGATCTACACGCTCATCGTGTTCGCCATCGCATCTCTCCTGTTCTTTCTGTCTGCCATGAAACGCGAAGCATCGCTGATCCTGAAGGACGCGCCTGACATGGTGGTCCAGCGGATGGTGGCAGGTCGTCAGGACCTGGTGCCGCTGGCCTATGCAAAGGAGATCGCTGCACTGCGAGGTGTGCGAGCGGTTACGCCGCGTCTCTGGGGCTATTACTATGATGCGCCGTCGGGCGGGAACCTTACCGTTATGACCGCTGATATACCTGCGGGGTCCATCAGGATCGGAAGCGGCGTTTCACGCTTGCGCCGCACAATGGTGGGGGACGTCATTATTCTTCAGAGCTATGATAACCAGGTGCCCTTGCAGCTCGAGATAAAAGAGGTCCTGCCATACGAGTCGGAGCTTGCCGCAGCCGATCTTGTGATCATATCGGACCTCGACTTCCGGAAGCTCTTCAAATTCCCGCAGGGCCATGCAACGGACCTCGCTTTGACAGTCGCTAACTCCCGCGAGCTTTCCACGCTTGCCGAGAAGATCGTAGACCGGTACCCGGACGCACGGCCGATCCTGAAGAGCGAGATGCTCCGGACCTACGATTCCATCTTCGATTGGCGCGGCGGCATGATGCTCGTCATGATGATCGCGGCAGTACTCTCCTTCATTATCTTCGCCTGGGACCGGGCAACCGGCCTTTCCGCCGAAGAGCGCAAGGAGATCGGAATTCTCAAATCCATTGGCTGGGAAACGTCGGATGTGCTGCTGCTCAAGTTCTGGGAAGGGGCGGTCATCTCGCTCTCTGCTTTCTTCTTCGGCGTCATCGCGGCCTACGTCCATGTCTACTTTTTCTCGGCCCCGCTGTTCCAGCCCGTGCTCAAAGGCTGGTCCGTGCTCTATCCGCAGTTCAAGCTGGTGCCGGCGGTGGACACGTACCAGTTGGGCGTGCTCTTTTTCCTGACCGTGGCGCCCTACACCTTTGCCACCATCATACCCTGCTGGCGCGCGGCCACCATCGATCCCGATGCCGCCATGAGGTCGTAACATGAACATGATCTCTCTTACTAAAATAACCAAAAGCTTTCACGTGGGCAAGGCGAGCCATTTCGTGGCGGTCAATGACGTGAGCCTCGATATTGCACCGGGCAAGGTTACCATCCTCAAAGGCCCGAGCGGCTCCGGCAAGACCACGCTCATGACGCTTATCGGCTGCATGGCGCGCCCCACGTCGGGGCGGATCGTGTTGTCGGGGATGCGGGCCGCATGGATGGCTTCGGAGGACCCGGCCGGTGTCGAGATCACGAGCCTGCCGGAGCGGTTCCTGAACGACATCCGGCGCAGGACCTTCGGCTTCGTGTTCCAGCAGTTTAATCTCCTGAAAGGCATCTCGGTGCTTGAGAACGTCATGCTGCCGGCCTATCCCACGGGCGAGGACCATCGCGTGTTCGCAAAGCGCGCAGGGGAGCTTCTGGAGCAGTTCTCCATTGCGCGCCATGCAAAGTCGCCTGTTGAATGGCTGTCCGGCGGCGAACTGCAGCGTGTCGCCATTGCCCGCGCGCTTATCAACGACCCAGCGGTCATCATTGCCGACGAGCCTACTGCGCACCTCGATACCGCGCTCTCCCGGGAGTTCATGACCATCGTGGGCACGCTCAAACAGGCAGGCAAGACCATCCTGATCGCGAGCCACGATCCTATTGTATTCGATTCCCCTCTGGCGGATCGGGTTGTTGAGATGCGCGATGGCGTGATCACTTCCTCGGGACCAAAGCCATGATCCTTCATCCCGCAGTGCTTTCGCTCATGACCATGTCGCTCCTTGCGGGCATCATGGTGCTTTTGGCAGGCGTGGTTGGCGTGCGGATCCTGTTTTTCTGGAACATCAACAGCGGCAGCGAACTCCAGCTGAGTCTTGAGCGCCAGACCTATCTCGTCTCGACTATCCTGGCCTACACCTTCGTGTTCCAGATCCTGTCGCTGTTCCTGTACATCTACACTGCTGATAATCTGCATGGCCTGTTCGTGGGCGCCATGTGCGCCGTAGGCACGCTGAACGTGAACGAATACGGCTATCCCGTGCTGATGCTGAAGGTTCTGAACTTTTTGCTGGCAGGGACCTGGCTCATCGTGAACTACGCCGACACCCAGGGCTATGATTACCCGCTCATCCGGGCAAAATACGCACTGCTGCTTTTGATTGCGCCTCTTGTGCTGTTTGAAGCCTACGAGCAGTACCAGTATTTCAGCGGCCTTCATGCCGACATCATAACTTCCTGCTGCGGCGCCCTGTTCAGCCAGGACACGCGGAATATCAGCGGCGACATCGCAGCACTCCCGGCACGGCCCATGGCAATCGCCTTTTTCGCATCCATGGCAGCAACCTTTGCGAGCGGTCTCGTGTTTTACCGAAAGGGCAGGGGAGGGTGGTTCTTCTCCGCTGCAAGCATGGTAGCCTTCCTCGTCGGCGTCGCATCGCTTATTTCGTTCATCAGCCTCTATATCTACGAGCTTCCCACCCATCATTGCCCCTTCTGCTGCCTCCAGAAAGAGTACGGCTATGTCGGGTATGCACTCTACGCCACCCTGCTCGGCGGCGCGGTCACCGGCCTGGGCGCAGGCGCCCTGATGCCCTGGAAAAACCGCGGCAGCATGGTGCGTGTCATCCCGCAGCTCCAGCGCACGCTTACTTTAGCAACGGTTAGCCTCTATCTTCTGTTCACACTGATTGTGCTGTACCGGATGAAGTTCTCCGCGCTTACGCTGGGGTGGTGATCCCGAAATCCGCAATCCGTCGGTCCTCGGTTTCTCACGGGGAAAATTGAAACGCCTTAAAATCGTAGAATTACCGAATAATCTGTGTTATTATGGTTCCAAGTTTGACACAGGAGATTGCTATGGAAAAAGAGATCATATTCGCCGTTGAAGAAGCCCCGGAAGGCGGTTACCAGGCAAAAGCGCTGGGGTTCTCAATTTTCACCGAAGCGGATACCTTCGAAGATTTGAAAAAAATGGTCCATGAAGCGGTGATGTGCCACTTTGAGGACAATGCTCGGCCGAAGGTCATCAGGCTTCATCTCGTGAAAGAAGAACTGCTCGCTGTATGAAAGTACCCCGCGACCTTGGCGGCGAGGAACTGGCCCGCCTTCTCGGCCAATTCGGCTACGTTGTCACGCGTCAGGCAGGGAGTCACCTCCGGCTGACTTCATCCTCCCACGGGACCGAACACCATATCACCATTCCCCGTCATTCCCCTCTCAAGATCGGTACACTGAACAGCATTCTCAAGGATGTTGCGGTATATCTTGAAATGGACCGCCAGCAGTTGATCGACGCGATACTGAAGAAATAGTCAACAGGCTGGTAAAGCGAAACGGGAAAAGCATAGATAGAAACAACGTCCCGAAAGCGCTCCGAAAGCGCTCCCGAAAGCGCTCCCCAGGTTCTTTCAACGCGGACGTATTTAAGAACCCTGTCCCCATGGTGACGTACCTCACCAACACGTTGAATGTGTCCGGCACGTTCAGCGTGAAGCGGTGGTTTTAGGCGGCGGCGCGTTGACCCTATGAGCGGGAAGAAGCCAAAAATTACAACGGGCGATGATTTCTCATCGCCCGTGATCTTTTTCCAGCTTGTTGGTAGTGTTTTGATTGTTGTTTTACGACTTCACTGCAACCACCTGTTTCTCACGCATTTAGATACCTCGTCAGCTCTGCTGCGAGGTAGTTCATTGTAAATATAATTTGTTTTAGTATTTACAAATAATTACTAATTTTGTACTAATTAATCTAATATTAGTATTTGGATTGAAAGACCTGGGGCTTCTGACCATGAAAAAGATCGGGAAGAAGTTTATCTTTTCGGCCTCCTCGGAGATCTCGATGCACATGAAGAAATAGGTGTGACGCGGCTATGTGGAAGGTTAACGGGGCTATTGGACTTTAGAGTTGACATTCTCCAATAAAGAAATAGAGAGGGGCGAATCGGCAGGAATCCCATAATGCAACGGGCGCTGATTTTTCATCGCCCGTGTTCTGTTTCCGGCTTATGGTAAGTGTTTTGTTGGATGTCTTACGACTTCGCTGCAACCGCCTGCTTCTCGCGCATTGCCGCGGGTGCCGATACGACGAACCCGGCCATTGTTCCGAGCAGTCCGCCGACTACGATGCTGACCGTGGCTGCGCAGGCCATGCCGACGCCGATGCCCATGATGATAGCAGCGCGCACGAAGAACGTTGGTTCCACTGCGCCGCCCATGATCTTCCGGAGCAGGTCCCTATGATGTTCAGGTCTTTACTGTTTATCAGTCCGGGTATCTGTAGCGGACCTTTAGTGCCCCCTATTTTACATCTACACGCCGCTCTCTTTGAAGGTCCCTGTCCATTCCGAGTCTCGTATGAGAAAATCCCCGGGGCGCGGGTTCTTCCTCTTTTTTGACCAGCTTAAGAAAATCGCATTCCCAGCAGGCTGTACGCTTCTGGTCTTCATTGCCTTGCACCTTACCGCCGCACAATGAGCCGGTGACCACCCAGCAAGCCCTGCCTGCATTCATGCCGTCATGTACCCCGTTCAGGGCAGCGTATGTTACGACGGGGCAGGAACCGAGATCGTCCATGTGTTGCCCGCCAGGTTGCCTGCCGCATTTTTTGAACTCCCAGCAATTCTGTTTCATGTGCAGCCTCCTTTTGTTGCAAAAGTTCGGCATAAAGCCGGAAATGCGCCACGCAATATGCACCAGATGAAACATTCACCCTATTTTGTGAGGACACTTCGAAAGACCTTGATTCAGAAAATGCTGCACAAATGTCTAGTTTCTGTTAAAGTTTGAAACACCCATCTACATATAGCTATATAATGCAATAATTGTGCATAAAGTGAAGCTGTGAAAAGCTGAATGATTATCAATGTATAAGAATTAGGCGGAATCAGAAGCAAACTGAATTGCGTGATATTGCTCATACTTGCGCAGTTGCCGACTTCCCGAATCCCTTGGCCTTAACGTTCACCACACAAGGAGATTATTGGGAGCCGTCGTTGTTGCTATCCGCAGTTTTTTTCAGTAAAGCGAAAAAATACTTGTGACATATAATTAATTCTTGTCTCCGCGTATTATCTATGATAATACTTATGCATTGTAACTATTCAGGTCGGTTGCTTACTTCCCTATGTGGACCAAGGCAACCGCGTTGCCGTAAATCACGCCGACACGGTCGGCTTGATCCAAAAGAGGCCAAATCGCACGAAACTGCTGACGATCTGAATAGTTACTTAAAAACAAGGATTAAATTTGTTGCCTTCCCTGCGCCTCAGCGTCTCAGCGCGAAAACGCAGTTGAATTCGACTCGATAAAACTAAAAAAACGAGCTGAATAGTTAGGTTGTTTACCCTTCTCCTTTATCCTCTCTCCAACGGGGAAAGGGCAGAGTGAGGGGGGACGTTCCGGGAAACGACGTTCCCGCGCGATATAAGGAGGAAGGGCATAGAAAAGAAAAAATCCACGGTAGTCCGCTTGGCGCTTGCAGCGTGTGTTTTCGTTTTTCCAGTTTCCCGCGGTGTCGGAGGCCGCGGCCCGCTTGAAACGCCTGGCGCCGACACTACGACGGAACTCGCGAGATCCCAAAAAACCAGCGGTATGCTCACCGACCATCGCTGGAGGAGCTCTTAAGCGCTGAAGTACGGATGAACCCGCGGAAGAGGCGGGTTGCTATAGTCAAGGCAATGGAACAGTATGGTTATCGGCGGCAGGAGATTGCCGTGTATCTGGGGCTTCATTACTCATCGGTAGGCGGGATTGTGAAGGGCGAAAGAGAATCGTCATGCCGCAAGGCCTGAATCTGAAGACCCCCCTTGACACCTGGTCGCCCTGTGTGCGGCTTTTTTTATCGCCATTTCGAGTTTTTTGATAAGCAATTCCGGATCAAAGTAGCCTATCTTCCTGAATAGTTCAGTGCCTTCGGCATCAAATACGATCATTGCGGGTCTTGCCGTCACACAGAACCTCATGAACTGGTCCGAATCCGCGCCCGATTCATACTTGATCGGGATGAAGTATTTATTTACGTAGTCCTGGACGCATTCCGAGATCAATGTGCTGTTTTTTATTCTATTGCATGCGTCGCAGCATGGATCGAAAAAAAAGGCAAGCACAAGCTTGTTCGCCTTTTTTGCCAGCGCCAAGGCGTTCCTGAAGCTTGTCTCCCAGACGATATCCTTTACCATGATAAATTCAAACCTTTCAACCGAGAACCATGCAATCTCTCCTCATAGCTATAGTATACCCGCATTTCGCCTATCTGACGGCGCGTCTTTACGATATTTTCAGGAAGGAGTATTTGTAGTTACGGAGTCAAATGGATGATTGCTCCGAGCGGTCGCTTCAACGACGATAATGGCTTGATGAGCAGTTGCCGCCTTCCCGATTTCTTTGGTCACAACGTTCACCACGCAAAGTTGCGTTAAAGTCTTCGCATCCACTCCATCTGTTTTCTAAAGCGTTGTCGTTGTCTTTCTTTGCGCGCTTGGCGGCTTTGCGCGAGACAGAAGTTAGTAGTTGCTTCTCAACTTATTTACGAATGAACCAGAATATCTCTCCGGATTTTACTGTTATAATTACAGTGAGGACGCCGGCGATCTCATGGAAGGGGTGGGGACATGCGAAAACTTACCGTATTCAACCTGGTGACGTTGGACGGCTATATTGCGGGGCAGGGTGGCGACATCTCCTGGCATACCGTGGATGAGGAGTTCCAGGAGCTGGCAAATGCGGCCTCGAATTCCGGCAACACGCTCTTGTTCGGCCGCGTCACCTACGAGCTCATGGCAGGCTTCTGGCCGACGCCGGAGGCGATCAAGACCGACCCTATTGTGGCCGCGGGCATGAACAAGGCGGAGAAGATCGTTTTCTCCCGCACCTTGCACAAGATCGACTGGAACAATACGAGGCTGGTGAAGGACGATATGCCTGGCGAGGTCAGGAGACTGAAGCAGGGAACCGGAAAGGACCTGACGGTGCTCGGAAGCGGCAGCATCG
>Ga0334722_10005980_pt1 | contig 12150 bp, 11 predicted proteins | sample C3_bottom_MG_FD_207210 | JGI IMG/M metagenome (GOLD analysis project Ga0334722, IMG submission 207210) | Sediment microbial communities from Yellowstone Lake, YNP, Wyoming, USA - C3_bottom | ecosystem: Environmental > Aquatic > Freshwater > Lake > Sediment | place: USA: Wyoming | collected...
CAGGACGACACTGAGAACTTTACGAGTATTACCCGCAACAGCCGATCGACCGTCGCCGGCCGCCTGTCGTTTCTCTATGAGATGGGGCGCGGCGTCACGCCCATGCGGGGGTTTGCGGGGCCGGGGACCGTCTACGAAGGCAAGTATAATGAAGCGAATGCTCGGGCCTTTTACCGCCGGTGGCTCGACCTGATGGAGGCGGCCGGATGACGCCGGTCTCCGCGCAGATGCGGGAAGAGGTCGAGGACTTTCTCTATCGCGAAGCCGAGTTGCTGGACACCGGCCGTCTTGAAGACTGGCTCGCGCTGTTGACCGACGACGTGCAGTACCGGATGCCGGTGCGTCTCACGCGGGAACGAACGAGCCCGACGGACCGGTCCGATGAGATGCAGCTCTTCTGGGAAGATCGGACCACGATCGAGCTGCGGATCAGGCGGCTGCGAACGGATTTCGCCTGGGCCGAGGATCCTCCGTCGCGCACGAGGCATTTTGTCTCAAACGTCCGCATCGCCGACCCGCGCTCGGATGAGGTCGACGTCCGAAGCTACGTGCTCGTGTACCGGAACCGCGGCGACACGGGCGGCTACGAGCTCATCTCCGGCGAGCGGCGGGACGTGCTGCGCCGGGTGGCGGGCGCGTGGAGGCTCGCGCGGCGCGAGGTCATCATCGACCAGGCGTCACTGGCCAACCAGAACCTGGCCATTTTCGTGTGAGGTGAAGGATGATGGCTGACGAGACGCGGGCGGCCGACCCCGCCGTGGATGTGGGGAACGAGTTTGCGGTGGTCTCGGTGCGAAAGGTGTACACGCGAAACGGTGAGCGACTTGAGATCAGCTCACCGCGGCTTGGGTACGCCATCCGTCTGGACGCCCTGGCGCTGGAGAGCCTGACCTGGCAGACGATGGAGACGTTCACCAAGTTTCTCGAAGAGCCGTTTGGACCCCACGACCGCTCGCCGGGCGTCGTCGACGTGTCGCTGACACCCAGGTCCGGCCCCCGCGAGGGCCCCTGAGTGCGTCTGAGCGGCAAGGTCGCCATCATCACCGGCGCTGGCGCCGGGCAGGGGCGCGAGGCGTCGGTCCTGTTTGCGGCAGAGGGGGCGAAGGTCGTTGCCGCCGACGTCGACGAGACCGCGGCCGATGAGACCGTGGCGCAAGTCCGGGCGGCGGGGGGAGACGGCGTCGCGGTCGCGTGCGACGTCGCCGATCCCGAGGCCAACCGGCGTATGGTGGCGGCGGCCATGGATCGGTGGGGGGCGGTGCACGTCTTTTACGCGAACGCCGGGATCGTGGACCGGCGCCCGGCCGGGGGTGATATCGGTCTCGAGACGATCGCGCTCGAGACCTGGCACCGCATCCTCTCGGTGAACCTGACCGGCGTGTTTCTTGGATGCCGCTGCGCGATTCCGGAGATCGTGAGATCGGGCGGGGGGTCGGTGATCATCGTCGGCTCCGTCGGATCGCTTGTGGCGCACCGCGCCGGCAACCACGCCTACGTGACGTCGAAGACGGCCCTGCTCGGTCTCACCCGCAACCTGGCCGTGGAGTATGCCGCGAAGAAGGTGCGCGTCAACTGTCTCTGTCCTGGACAGATCCGCACGGCGATGATGGCCGACTTTTACGATGATCCGCTTCGTCGCAAACGGTTTGAGGAGTTGACGCCGATGGGGCGCTTCGGAGAGGCGGGAGAGATCGCGAGCGCGGCGTTGTTCCTCGCCTCCGACGACTCATCGTTCATGACCGGGCAGGTGCTGGTGGTGGACGGCGGCTGGACGACAGTGTGAGAGGTCGAGCGGTACTTCGGATTCTCGATGCGTGTCGCGCGGGCGACGTGGCGCGCGCGCAAGATGAGCTGCGGCCGCACCTGACGTCCACACTGGCCGGGTTGTCGGGCGCGCTGCGAGGTGACCGATGAGCCAACCGATGATCACGTATCTCGCGCACGTAGCCCTGCGGGTCCCCGATCCTGAGGCCGCCGCCGACTTCTATCAGAAGATCCTGGGGTTGGGGGTGACAGGTCGCGAGCCCGCCGAACGCGCGATCCGGCTGAGCGCGCTGCCGCCAAACGCCGCGGTGGTCTCGCATCACGAGATCGTGCTGTATCCGGGTGAGCCCGCGAGCGTGGATCACGTGGGGTTTGGCGTGGCCGACGATCAGGCCCTCGCCGCCGCCGCCCAGTCGTTGCGAGAGGCGGGCGAGACGGTCGACGGACCGCAGACGTTCGAGCGTATCCACGGGCCGGCCATCCGTCTGCGCGACCCCGACGGCCTGGTGATTGAGCTGACCGTACCGCGCGCGTCGGTGCCGCGTCCGGTCAACCAGGCCGGGTACGATCTGATCCGGCTGGGACACATCACGCGCAAGAGCCCCGACCCCGCGAAGCTCGCGGCGTGGTGGCAGCAGACGATGGGATTTCGGCTCTCGGACCGGATGGGCGACGACTTCTTCTGGCTGCGGTGCAACCGAGACCACCACGCCATCGCCCTCGTGCGCGGCGCCTCACCGGGCACGCACCATCTGGGGTTGGAAGCCAAGTCGTGGGATGAGATGCGGCGTCTCGGCGACTACTTCCAGCGTCAGGGCGTGCGCATCGAGTTTGGGCCGGGCCGGCATGGCCCGGGCAACAATATCTTCATCTATTTCCGAGACCCCTGGGGCATCCGCTGGGAGACCTTCTGCGAGATGACGCGGGTCGATGACGAGCTCACGTATCGTCCGGGGTATTGGGACACCTCGCAGCGGGTGTTGGTCGTCAACCGCTGGGGGCCGCTGCCGCCGCAGTCGTTCCTCGAGTGACGTCACTGCTCCGTGTCTGAGGCCGTCCTCTTCTCGCAGATGCAGCCCGGCCCGGAGTGGGAGGACGAGTTTAACGACTGGTACAACGGCGAGCACGTGCCCGTACGGCTGGCGCTGCCGGGATTCGTGGGCGCCCGCCGATACACCGTCGTCACCGGATCGCCAAAGTACGCCGTCGCCTACTATCTAGCTGGGCTCGACGCGCTGGAGACGCCGGGATACCGCCGGCTGAAGCAGACGCCCGGTGAGCGCACGTCCCGCATGCTCGCGTCGGTGACCGGGTTCACCCGCTATGTGGGCGAAGAGATCACGCGATTTGTGCGGCCGGACGTCGATGCGGATCCCGTCGCGGCGCCCTATCTGTATGCGGTGCTCTTTGCCGTCCCCGCGGACCGCGATGAGGCGTTCAGCCAATGGTACGACGAGGATCACTGCCCGCTGCTGTTGGAGAACCGTCACTGGTGGCAAATCCGCCGGTATCGCATCCGCGACGGCGCGCCACACCGGTGGACCCACCTGGCGCTGCACCATGTCGGCGATCTCGCCGCGATGACGTCCCCGGAGCGGGAGCGGGCGCGACGCTCGCCGTGGCGCGCGCGGCTGGCCGCCGAGTCGTGGTTTGCGCCGGAGTACGCCGTATACCACCGCCTGCCGGCGGCGTGGTAGGAGGGCCACATGCTGAACGTCCGCAAGTGGGTCGCGCTCATCGAGGAGATCCACACAGAGATGGGACGCGGGGACGCCGGGCCGCCGCTGCGCAAGGTGGCGGTGTGCGCCGTGGTCCGCAATCCTCACGCGGGAAGGTTTGTGGAGGACCTCAGCGACCTTGTGGCTGCGAGCGAGCCGTTGGGGGACGAGATGTCGCGCCGCGCGGCTGCAGCCCTCGGCGATCCAGCCGAGAGCTACGGAAAGGGCGGTCTCGTCGGCACGAACGGCGATCAGGAACACATCAACGCGCTGCTCACCACGGTATTTGGTGACGTCCTCCGCAAGCATGCCGGCGGCGGTACGGCATGGATCCCGTCGATGACCAAACGCGGTGGGGCCGGCGCGTCGATCGATATCCCGCTGGCCTACAAGGACGCGCTCTACGTGCGGTCGCACTATGACGGCATCACCGTGGCCATCGCCGACGCGCCGGGGCCCGACGAGATCGTCGTGATCGCCGCGTACGCGAATCGCGGCAGGCTCAATGCGCGATTGGGCGGTCTGGCCAAGGCGGATGCCAAAGGTCGCGATGGTCTCCGATAACCGCGACGCCGCCATCATCAACATCGGCGCCATCGTCACCGGGAGCCTCGACCGGCCGCGGATCGACGCCGACGCCGTCTACATGTCAGACGGAAAGATCAAGGCCGTCGGACACCGGCAGGCGGTTGGTGCGGATTCAGCACACCTGGTCATTGACGCTGCCGGTGCCACTTTGGCCCCGGGATTGATCGATTCGCACTGTCACGTCGTCCTCGGCGACTACACCCCGCGGCAGAAGACCGTCGACTTTCTCGAGAGCTATGTGCACGGCGGCATCACCCGGGTGATCTCGCCGAGTGAGGTGCACGCGCCGGGCCGGCCAAAGGATCCGGCCGGGGTCAAGGCGCTCGCGCTCGCCGCGCAGCGGTGCTTTCAGTTCTACCAACCCGGCGGGATGACGGTGCACGGCGGGTCGCTGATCCTCGAGCCCGGTCTCACCGAGGCCGACTTTGCCGAACTCGCCGCGCAGGGCGTGTGGCTCGCGAAGGCCGGGTTCGGGGCCTTCGACCGCCCGCGCGACTGCGGCCCCATGGTGCGCTGGGCGCAGCGCCATGGGTTCGTGGTCATGTGTCACACGGGCGGCGCGTCGATCCCGGGATCGTCGGCGGTGACGGCCGACGACCTGCTGGAGATGCGGCCCGACGTCAGCGGGCACGTGAACGGCGGTCCCACCGCGATGTCGGACGAAGACACCGACCGTGTGATTGCGCAGACCGATATCGCCCTGCAGATCGTGCAGGCCGGCAACCTACGCTCGGCGCTGCGGGTGACGCGGCGCGCCGCCGAAAGCGGCAATCTGCACCGGCTATTGATCGCCAGCGATACGCCGACCGGCACCGGGGTGATGCCGCTCGGCGTCCTGAAGTCGGTCGTCGAGATCTCATCCCTCGCCCCGCTCGCGCCCGAGACCGCGCTGGCCGCGGCGACCGGGAACGTGGGCCGCGTCTACCGGCTGGAGGCCGGGATCATCGAACCGGGCCGCCCTGCGGACGTGATGCTGCTCGACGCGCCGCTCGGATCGCACGATACCGACGCGCTGCACGCGATCTCGCGCGGCGACATCCCGGCGGTCGCGGCGTTGTTCAGCGCCGGAGAGCTGCGGTTCATGGTCAGCCGCAACACGCCGCCGCCGACCCGGCCCATCCGAATCGCACGACGAGCGGCGTGAAGGGAGGCGCTATTTCGGGATAATGGGTAAGACGATACGCGACGCTCTGGCCCGCTCGTGAAACACCGTGTTCGTGGCCACCGCCATGCGCCGGTGCCCGTTCAGCGGCTCGCCCGTGTTCGGGTTGGCGTCAAACCGCGGGAAGTTGCTGCTCGAGATGTCCACGCGGATGCGGTGCCCCTTCTTGAAGACATTTGACGTTGGGTACGTCCGGATGGTGAACTCATAAACTGTTCCCGGCGTCATCAACTTCTCTTCCATCAAAGACTCACGAAAACGCCCCCGGACGATCCCATCCTCCAGGTTGAGATCAAACCCGCCTGGGTAGTCGGCGCTCGGCGGATACACGTCGATCAGCTTTGCGGTGAAGTCCGTGTCGACGGCCGATGACGCGGCCCATAGCTTCACTTCGATCTCGCCCGTCACCTCGACGTCGTTCGCGAGCGGATCGGTCTGAAACACGAGGACGTCCCGCCGCGCCGAGAGCGGGATCGGCCGCGTCCAGTTCCAGATGTGGTCGCCGCCGCGCTGATCCCACCCGCCCTGGATCATGATCCCTTCCGCCGATGACACGTTGCCGCCGATACTCGGCACGGGGTCGCGGGGATCGTAGTCAAAGCGGGTCGACGACTGGGCGTCGTCCGGCGGCGCCGTCATGAGCCGGCCCGCCGCATGCAGGTAGTAGTTGGTGTAGCGGGTGCGCGCCAGCGGCCACTCTTGCTCGTCGCGCCAGCCGCCCCCGTGGTTGATCCGCCCGTCCGCGCCTCTGCGTCCATCGCCCGTCCCCATGACGAAGATCCGCACGGGTGACGCGAATGGGGCTGATCGTCCGACCGAGTTTTCGACGCCCTTCAGCCACCGGTCGAACCACTCACGCCGCCACGCGAGCTGATCGTGGATCGCGGCGGCCTCGCCAAAGTTCACCTGACCGTGCGCGTAGCTGCCCTGGAGCCCGTGGATCCAGGGGCCCATGATGAGAAAGACCGGCCCCGTGATGGCCTTCCGCAGCGCGGCATAGTTCGCCGTGGTGTTGCCGCCCCACGAGTCGTACCAGCCGCCGACCAGATAGACCGGGATGTCCTTGTACTTCTCAGGCGCGGCCAAGATGTTGTTCTGCGCCCAAAACGCGTCGTTGGCGCCGTGCTCCATCGCCCCCGTCAGCCACGCCTCGTACTCGGGGGCGTGCGTGAGCGGCGTCGTCCCTCGCACCAGCGGCAGATTCATCAAATAGTGGCGGCGGTCGTTGGCCATCCGCTCGAGTGCCTGGCGCGGCAGGGCCGGACCGCCGCCCTGCCAGGTCACGTCGTTGCCGCCGGTCAACACCCAGTTCCAGAAGCGCAGCTCGAACGCGCCGTCATAGCGGACGCCGCGCTGCCCCGGGTTCGAGACCGCGTCGACGGGAATGACGGTCACCAGCTCGGTCGCGCCGGCGAGGGCGGCCGCGTGTTGGGTCCCGCCCGGGTATGAAGTCCCAAACATCCCGACCTTGCCGTTCGACCACGGCTGCGCGCCGATCCAGGCGCACGCGTCGACGCCGTCGCGTCCATCGTCATTCAGCCAGTTCCAGACGCCCTCGGACTGGTAGCGGCCGCGCGTGTTTTGCACCACCATCGCGTAGCCGTGGGCGGCGAAGTACCGCCCGTACTCATCCATGCCGATGCGGCGAAACTGGGGATCGTCCGAGGGCGGCGGCGGCGTATTCTTGTTGTACGGGGTGCGGGTCAACAGCGCGGGCACGCGTCCGGGCCCGATCTCCCCAGGACGCGCCGTTGGCAGATACAGGTCGGTCGCCAGCCGCGCGCCGTCTCGCATGGCCACCATGACGTCTGTCTGAATCTCGACGTTGTACATGCCGCCCTAATTCGATCTCGGGCAGTTCGGTCCCCTTGCGCTTGCGACGGAGCGACAGTTCTTGGATAATGATCGGCATCCACGCGTCACCGTCCTGTGGGAGGCCCAGACCATGGATGCGCAGTCCAACACGTTTACCTCGGCCATCTTCCCGGTCGAGACATTTGAGCTCGCGGGGCGCAAAGAGTCCTTTGTCCGTGGGGGGCGCCACCTGTTTCCGCTGCTCCCGAAGGCCCTGGCCGGGATCCGTACGATCGGCGTGATCGGGTGGGGCTCGCAGGGTCCCGCGCAGGCAATGAACCTGCGCGAGTCGCTCGCGGGCACGGGCATCCGCGTGGCCGTGGGGCTGCGAGGGGGGTCGTCCTCGCTGGCGGATGCCCGCAAGGCCGGTTTCAACGAGGCCGACGCCACGCTCGGCGACATGTTCGACGTGACCGCGAAGTCCGACCTGACGCTGCTGCTGATCGCGGACGCGGCGCTGGCCGAGCTCTATCCCCGCATCTTCAAGGCGCTGCGACCCGGCACCACGCTTGGGCTTTCGCACGGATTTCTCCTCGGCCACCTGAAGAACATGGGTGAGACGTTTCCCCCGGCGGTGAACGTGATCGGCGTCTGTCCGAAGGGGATGGGGCCGTCGGTCCGGCGATTGTACGAACAAGGCCGCGAGATCAACGGCGCCGGGATCAATACGAGTTTCGCGGTCGAGCAAGATATCGACGGACGCGCGACCGACATCGCGCTGGCGTGGTCGGTCGGGCTGGGCGCGCCGTACACGTTCAAGACCACGCTGCGGTCGGAATATCTGTCCGATATCTTCGGTGAGCGCGGCATCTTGTTGGGGGCGGTGTGGGGGATCGTCGAGAGCCTCTACCGTCGCTATCGAGAGCAAGGCTTTTCCGAACAGGAGGCGTTTGTCCACGCGTGCGAAAGCGTCACGGGGCCCATCTCGCAGACGATCTCACACAAGAGCCTGAGGGATGTCTATGAGGGTCTGTCTCCTGCCGAGCGCGCCGACTTCGAGCGGGGCTACTCGACGACGTACCGGACGACCAAGCCGCTCATGGTCGAGATCTACGATGAGGTCGAGTCCGGCAACGAACTGCGCAGCGTCGTGCTGGCCGGGAAACGGCTCGGCGAGTACCCAATCCCCAAGATCGACGGCAGCCGGATGTGGAGCGTTGGCGCCGACGTGCGCCGGCAGCGCGGCCGCATCGGCCACGAGGTCCACGCGTTCACTGCAGGCGTGTTTCTGGGCGCGATGATGGCCCAGGTCGATCTGCTGATCGAGCGCGGCCACCCCTACTCGGAGATCGCAAACGAATCGGTCATCGAGGCGGTGGATTCGCTGCTGCCCTACATGCACGCGCGCGGCGTTGCCTACATGGTCGACAACTGCTCGACAACGGCGCGTCTGGGGACCCGCAAATGGGGGCCGCGGTTCGAATCGCAACTCACCTCGACGGCGTTCCCGGAGGCCGACGCCGGCCGGAGCGACGCGGCGCTGGTCGAGCGCTTCAAGACGCACCCGATCCATGAAGTCCTGAAAGTCCTGTCGGGGATGCGACCGGCGGTCGACATCGCAGTGACGTGACCCGTCGGGGCGACTGGTAGGGCAGTAGTCCAGAGCCCCGGTGCCGAACGATGTGACGCTAGTCCTTCTCTCTCAGGAGATTGGAGCCGCGTCGTGGCAGAGGATGCGGGGAGGGGACGCCGGAGCCGGTCGCTGAGGCGCTTGGCCATCCCCTGCCCGCGTTTTATCGGCCACGCGGAAGAGCTTATCTGGCTGCGGGAGCGGCTGGCCGACGCGGCGCAAGGCAGGGGCAGTGTCGTTTTCTTGGCCGGCGAGGCCGGCGTCGGCAAGAGTCGGTTGATCGCCGAACTCTCGACGAAAGCGCATCAGGCCGGGGCCCGTGTTCTGGAAGGGAAGTGCTCGTTCTTCGAAACCGGTCTCCCGTACGCGCCTTTCGTCGAAGCCTTCCGTGAGCTGATCTATGGCTGTACTCCCTCGCGAGTGGCAACCCTGCTCGGACCACACGCATCAGAAGTCGTGAAGCTCCTGCCGGAGCTCGCGAATTTGCTTCCAGGTATCGTACCCAGCCCGCCGCTCGGCCCTGCCGAGGAGAAGAGACGCCTCTTCGAGAGTCTGTATCTGGTACTCCGCCAAGTCTCTGGCGAAGCCCCGTTGCTTCTCGCTCTGGAAGACGTCCACTGGGCCGATCCGGCCAGCCTGGAGTTGCTCCACTTCGTGGCTAGACGGCTGCGACGGGACCGCTGGCTCGTCCTGACGACCTACCGTCCAGAAGAGCTTTCCCACCGCGAGGGCATGGACCGGCTGTATCAAGAGCTGATGCGCGAACGCCTAGCCCACGAGCTGTTCGTGAGACCGCTCGACGCGTCGGAAACGGACGAGTTGCTCAAAGAGGTCCTGGCCACCCACGGTCCTGCTCCAGAGGGCCTGATCGCCTGGATTTTTCAGTTGGGGGAAGGCAACCCGTTCTTCACCGAGGAGATCCTTCGCTCAATTGTCGAGCGCGGCGACGGCGATGCGGGTATCTCGCTTGAGACGGCAAGCACCACACGGGTCGTCGTGCCCCGGACCATCCGGGAAACGATCTTGACGAGAATGAGTCGATTGACGCTTGAGGCGAGGGGGATCTTGGGTGCGGCGGCCGTCCTTGGCCGGGACTTCGACCTCGAACCCCTCCAGCATGTCAGCCAACTCGCAGGAGAGTCGTTTTCCCAATCGTTTGCTGCCTTGCTATCCGATCAACTCGTGCGCACGCACCTCGCGGCGTCGACCTACAGGTTCCGGCATTCTCTGATCCGAGAGGTGGTGTTGCAGCACCTCGCCCCCGATGTGCGGCGGGGGCTGCATCACCGCGCGGGTGAGTACCTGGAGACACGGGCGTCGCCCCTGGCGGCCACGCAAGTTCTCGCGCACCATTTCCATGAGGCGGGAGACCAGGACAAGACGATCCGCTATGCTAGGGCGGCCGCCGCACAGGCATCCTCGATGTATGCGCATGATGAGGCCGCGCGGTTTTTCGGCCTTGTCGTGGAGGCACTGCCTCCAAGCGCCACGGCGGCCCGGCTAGAGGCGACCGAAGGTCTCGGTGATGCTCTCTTCAGGGCTGCGGCATTTGATCGGGCGGTCGATGCCTTTGTTGCCATGCTCGAATGCGCCACAACAGCCGGGATGCGGCGCGAGATGGCGCGGGCATACAGAAAGCTTGGCCAGGTTGATGAGGCAAAGGTCAAGGGAAAGGGCTTCGACTCATGGGAGAAGGGCCTGGCGATCCTCGCTGACATCGACGATGCAGCCGAAGAATCCATGATCCGTCAACTTGTTGCGACCGCCAGATTCAGGATAGGAGAGTACAGGCGCGGGCTGGTCGACGCCCGCGCGGCGGTTGCGGCCGCAGCCCGCTGTGGAGAGCCGGGGGCATTGAGCCAGGCTTACCTGAGCCTAGCAGCGATCCTCACGTTGCTGGGGCGACACGAGGAAGTCACAGCCTACACGTGGCGGGCGCTGGCACTCGCGAGGCAGGCGGGCGATCGTGAGGCCGAACTCAGGGCTCTGAACAATGGAGGTCTGGCCGCCATGGAAGATGCGGGCTTTGACAGCGCACGTGATTCGCTCGAGCGTGGATACGCACTCGCTCGAGAGTCTTGCGCACGGCGCTCATCCTGGGTGCTCGCTGCGAACCTCTCTCAACTCGCCTTCGTCGATGGCAGATGGGACGAAGCTGAAGCCATGGCCAGGGAGGTCACGAGCCAGATGCTGGACCACTCTGAACAACACTGGCCATTCTCAACAGCCACGGCAGCCCTCACGACGGTGCTCGTTCACCGGGGCAGGTTCGATGAGGCCGAATCTCTGTTTGAAACTATCCGTCGCGTCGGCGAACCTGGCAGCCACATGATATCTGCTCTCAATGCGCTGGCGGCTCTGGAAGTCAAACGGGGCAACGCAGCGGCAAGCAAGCGGCATCTCGAAGAAGCCTGGGAGATGATAGAGACGACAGGGTACGGAGGGCCGGGAAAGACGGAAGCCCTCCTACTTCTCACAGAAGTGTGCCTTCATCTTGGTGACGTAGCCGCCGCGCGATCCCGATTGGGTGAAGCGGCGGGTGCTGTGAATGGCTTCAGGCGTCTGGCGCCCGCGATACTTCGGGTCCGGGGCGAAGTCGCCGCGCACGAGGGGAATCTCGACGCCGCCATCGGCTTTTGCCAGGCCGGATTGGACGATCCCGTGACGCCTCCGCAACCGTACCAGGAAGCCCTGCTCCGGTATCGCCTAGGCACCTGCCTGCTCCGGCGCAGTGGGCCGGGAGACCGGAAGGCGGCGGAGACGCATCTGACCCGCGCCCTCACGATGCTCGACCGCCTCGGCGCGCGGCCCGCTTCGGACGCGGTCCGTCAGGCCCTGCAGCGGATTGGCGGACGCGCGACCAGAGGTCGCATGCTCACGGAAAGGGAGCGCGAAGTCTTGAGTCTCCTGACACAGGGTCTCAGCAATGCCGCGATCGCCAGCCGCCTCTCCATCTCCGAGCGAACCGCTGAGGTGCACGTCAGCCACATCTTGACGAAGCTCAATCTCACAACCCGCACCCAGGCGGTCTCCTGGGCCGCTCAGCACTCCGATTCTTCTTCCTGACTCCGCGGACGCCAAGCGAACCTTCGTACGTGCGGCCGCCCGACAAGATACGTGGCGCCCACGATGGTTGCTGGCTCTGATCGCGTTATCGTCAGTAGTGAACCGAACTTCACTCCCGGCGGCGCAGCGCGATGCGGATTTCTGTGCGCATATTGATCGTCGTAGCGGCGCTGGCTATCCTCGCCGCGACCTCGGCGTTCCTGACCGTCGCCCGGACCGAGCACGGCGCTGTCCATAAGCCCCAACAAGTTCGCCAGCCCACGCCGGGCCGCGGCGACGTCCCCGACAGCGGTGGGTTCCAGTGAGCATCAGGGTCAGGGTGACAGAATCGCTGAGCCGTTAGGTAGTGACATAGTCGCTGAGCCAGGACAAGTAGACCTAGGAGCCCTGTCTCAGCTCAGCGATTCTGTCACCTTAAGCGTTCAGCT
>Ga0334722_10005981_pt1 | contig 12150 bp, 14 predicted proteins | sample C3_bottom_MG_FD_207210 | JGI IMG/M metagenome (GOLD analysis project Ga0334722, IMG submission 207210) | Sediment microbial communities from Yellowstone Lake, YNP, Wyoming, USA - C3_bottom | ecosystem: Environmental > Aquatic > Freshwater > Lake > Sediment | place: USA: Wyoming | collected...
ATCTATCTTTTTAATGTGGTTTTCACCGCCCTCCTCGTCCAATTGCTTTTGGCTGAAAACAGGGAGTACCTCCTTTTCCTCGGTAATGGTATAATGAAAAGCATGAACGTGATGGCGCTCATCGCAGGCAAGATCTATCGCTTTGCAGGAAGCATGTTGTAATCCGCGCAAAAAGAATCAGGAACTAAGGAATAAAATTCTTTTCAAAACGACAAGAAATTTTCTCGCAAAGACGCAAAGGACGCCAAGAAAACCTTAAACCACGGATTGCTTTTGGTTTTAAACCAAAAAATATTTTGGCTCAGGGTTCCCTTTGCGTTCTTTGCGCCTTTGCGAGAGACGCCTTTTTGTTCCGACTTATCCGGGTTAGGTTCGTGAAAGGAACTTCATGTTCATCGTTGGACTGACCGGCGGGATCGCGAGCGGGAAAAGCCTTGTTGCCCGCGTGTTCAAAGACCTTGGCGCGACCGTCATCGACGCGGACAGGATCGTTCATGAGCTGCTGGAACCGGGCCAGGACGCCTGGAGCGAGATTCTCCAGTACTTCGGCAATGATGTTCAGCGGTCCGACAAGACCATCGACCGGCGAAAGCTCGGCGCTATCGTGTTCAACGACCGGGAAAAACGCACCTGGCTCAACGCCTGCCTCCACCCCCGGGTCTTCTCGGTGTATACCACCCAGGTGGCCCACATCAGGATGCGGACGCCTGACGCGCTCCTGTTCTTCGATGCAGCCCTGCTCATTGAGTCCGGATACCACCGGAATATGGACGAGGTCATCGTCGTGTATGCGGAACCGGAACAACAGGTGGAGCGCCTGATGGCACGCGACAGGTTCACCCGTGAAGAGGCGCTTCTGAGAATCGCAAGTCAAATGCCGCTGAGTGAAAAGCGGCTGCTTGCGGATCACGTTATCGACAACAGCGGGGTCCGTGAGAAGACCGAACACCAGGCGAGGGAACTCTTTGGACAGCTGAAAAACAAAGCGGAAAGGCCTGAGTGAAATCTTCTCTGACCATCATACCGATGAAGCGCGGCCATATCAAGGCGTGCGACGACATTGTTGCGGCATCAGAGCCCTGGAAGACCCTTCGGGAAAAAGTTGATTTCAGACATGCTATCAACCGTGGACAGGCCTATGCGTGCATCCGGAGCACGAGCGGCGCGAGCGAGGTCGCGGGCTTCATTCTTTTTGCGGCAGAGCCTGTTTTCGCGCGCGGCGGCTACCTTCGCGCCATCGGCGTTGCACCGTCCCTGCGCGGTCAAGGCATCGGCAGCAGACTGATGGCATTCGCCGAGAAGGCTGTCTCCCGGCAGGCGCAGAACGTATACCTTTGTGTTTCATCTTTTAATCGAATGGGACAAGCCTTTTATAAGAAGCGGGGATATACCAGGGTCGGAACGCTTCCCGGCCTGACCTCGCCCGATGCATCGGAATATATTTACTGGAAACGGCTCAAATAATTACGCGAAAAGGAACTATGAGCACCATGAAAAACATCAAGCAGATAGAGCTGTTCAAGAACCTCACCGACGACGAACTGAAGGAGATGGAGCCCTATCTCGTCACGGCGCCGTTTAAAAAGAAGGAGACGATCTTTTCCGAAGGAGAACCGCCGGAGTGGTTCTATATCGTCCTGAGCGGAAAAGTGAAGATCACCAAGCTGTCCCATGAGGGCAAGGAGCTCATTCTCGAGCTCATCTCTCCCCATGAAATCTTCGGCGGCGTGGCCGTGATCCGCGGGTTCGCCTACCCGGCCAATGCAGTTGCCATGGAAGACAGCGAAGTGCTGAAGATCTCCCGGAAGAACCTGATGCGCCTGGTGGACCGGTTCCCGAATCTCATGTACTTCATCGCGCTCCAGCTCGGCGACCGGATGAAAAGTTCCTATGACTCCTTGAAGAACATCGCCCTGGAGCGCGTCGAAGCGCGCATCGCCGCACTGCTGCTCAAGCTGGCGAACAAGATCGGCGTCGAGACCGACGAGGGCACCCTGATCGATATGCGCCTGACCAAGCAGGACGTGGCCGATATGGTCGGCACCACGGTCGAGACCTCGATCCGCACGTTCAGCAAGTTCAAGAAAGATGGCCTGGTCTCGGACCAGGACGGCAAGTTCATCATCAAAGACCCCGAGGGGCTCGCGGAGCTGTCGTCCTGATGCAGTAGTTCTGGGAATGCAAATTGCAAAGTGCAAAAGTAAAAATGGTGGAACAAGACACTATGGCATAAGACCATACCTCAATTTTGCAATTTAAAATTTGCATTTTGCACTTTGCAATGGTTGCGGCTGAAAGCCGCATTCGATGCTACTTCGGCTGCTCGACCTTGGTCAGAAGCGTCATGAGCATGTTATAGAAAAAGAGGAACACGGCGACTGCCTCGGCCACTCCTGACGCCACCGTGATCGTCATATACGTGCCGGACGGAGAGTACACGTTCAGGGTATAGAATACGAGCATTACGATCAGCGCGATGTTCGCAAGGTAAAACTGCACTTCCCCGATCTTGTTGCTGTACAGCGCCCGGCCCATGAAGCGCGGCAGGATGTGGTAGCCCACGCCGTAGATCATCATCGAGACCCAGCCCAGCATGTTCAGATGGGAATGAACGAACTTGAGCGCCAGCAGGCTCTGATTGCCCAGCATCAAGAGACCCATAATCGTCGAGATCCCGAGATACACGATGCTCATTACGATAAAACCTTTCACGAACCTGTCCATGGATGATCCTCCTCTGATGAGATTGAATTGTGTGGCCATAGTATAGCAGATGGCCATACCCTGCTATGATATTTGTCATATGATACGGGAATTTCTCAACAGGCAGGGTTTGAACCGCCCTGGAATGCGGAACATCGCTCTTGACTGTCACTGTTTATTGCTATAGACTCAAAGCGAATTCAGAAATCGGCTTCACAGACAACACTCCTGGAGGTATTCCGATGAGAATCCTGTTCCTGGTCCTGAGCAGCGCTGCCATTCTGGTCATGCTGTACGCGCTCTACAGTTCCTTCGCTCTGAAGAAGAAGATCCCTGGCGGAAAGGTCAAGTCCACGTGGGGCATCCTGAATGGGCTGATCGTGATGTTCACGCTCGGCTATCTGACGACGCCGTTCTTCCAGCTGCTGCCCCAGGAAATCAAGGATATTCTGGTCGGCGTGATCTTTCTGGCCGGCGCGATCTTCGTCGTTATCGTGACCAAACTGTTCTATAAGATCATCGAGGACCTCGGCCTATGACTCCTGTGCAAAAAGAGCATGTCGACCAGGTGCGGTCGGTCGTGCACGAGGTCCTGTCAGGCAAGGCGAGCGATGTTTTTCTCGGGCGCATCGACAAGCTCATCGACGAATGGGCGCAGGGCAAGCTTACGGCGGCTCAGGCCTGCGACAAGGTGCAAAAGACCGTCAGCCTGTTCATAAGCGAGGATCTGGCAAAGGAAATCACCAGTCAGTGCGCCATGACCTTGATGCGGGAGACCGCGATTAAAAAATGAAATGGCCTGCCATGACCGCAACGAGCGCCCATTGAGTTCCAGTATAACGATAACCTCATCAGCAACACCATTACCCTCCATGAATACACTCCCGAACGAAGGCTGTGAGTACCGCGAACTGCTCGGCCTTGATGCTGACGCACGGACGCTGCTGAATTATCTAAGCCAACGCTATGGCCACTCCTCCTCGACAGAGTGGGAGGCTCGCATTCTCTCCGGTCTTGTACTCATCGACTCAAAACCCGCGCGGCCCGAAACTCTTTTGCGAAGCGGGTCCGAGCTTGTCTGGCAACGGCCGCCCTGGATCGAACCCGATGCGCCCCGTTCGTTTACCGTTCTGTACGAAGATGACGACCTGCTCGCTGTTGCCAAGCCGGCCGGCCTGCCGACGCTTCCCGGCGCTAATTTCCTTCAGTCAACATTGCTGCATCTCGTCCGCGCCTATGTGCCAGAGGCCTCCCCGCTCCATCGTTTGGGACGCTGGACATCGGGCCTGGTCTTGTGCGCCAAAAACCATCATACCAGGACAAACCTGATGCGGCAATTCTCGACGAAAATCGTCGGTAAACGCTACCGCGCGCTTGCCGGCGGTATTCCTGCTCTGGATGAGATGGCCATCGCCACGCCCATCGGCCCGATACCGCACGCCTTGCTCGGAACGATTCATGCCGCATCACCGATGGGCAAACCGTCCCTGTCGCAGGTGACGGTTCTCGAGCGCCGGACAGATTCATTCCTGTGCGATGTTCGCATCGCCACCGGCCGGCCCCACCAGATCAGGATACACATGGCCGCGGCTGGCCACCCACTGGTCGGAGATCCGTTGTATATCGCCGGCGGTCTACCCGCGCCGGACACGCACGCCCTGCCCGGCGACCCGGGCTACCTTCTCCATGCCGCTGAATTGAGTTTTCGCCATCCCAGGACGGGGTGCGATGTTGTCATCGAGTGTGAGCCGCCGCAGATGCTGAGGCGGTCAACAGACGGGTTGACATAATAAGAATGCCGCGAGTGATATCCCTCAGATTCACGTCGAGCAGCATTCCAAAGGAATGCATCGGCTCGAACCTCTTCAGTGCGAATGCGATTGCATAATGCCCCGGTACCATGATCGAAAACATTCTATACGTGTTCGTGCCAGGAAGAACTTACTGTTTTCCAACCAGGGACCGCACGACCTTCATGTTTTTCGGGTCGTCCTCCTCCGTTTTTTTCGGTGTTTCCATGACCTTGGGCACGTCTTTGAACGCAGGATGATTGAGCAGCATTTTGAAACCATCAAGCCCGATTTTGCCCTCTCCAATATGCCAGTGCCGGTCCACCCGGGAGTTAAGCTCTTTCAGGCAGTCATTGAGATGCATCCCATTTAACCGCGCCAGGCCGACCGTGGAAACGATCTTGTCAGCAAGGCTGTTGACGCCCTCTTTTGTTCTGATATCGTAGCCAGCGGCAAAGCCGTGGCAGGTGTCGTAGCAGATGCCGATCTTTTCTGAATTTGACAACCTCGTTATGACTTCCTGCACCTGCTCCAGCGTGTAGCCCACATCGCCCTTCTCGCCTGCCGTATTCTCCAGCAAAATGGTCGCTTTCGGCTTATGAAGCTTCATCGCCATGTTCAACGCGCTTGCCACGCGCTCGATCATCCAATCCTCGCTCTGGCCGGACGCAGAACCAAGATGGGTGACCAGAAATTCAGCGCCGAGGCTCTCGGTCCGTTCGAGGTCGATGACGAACTGTTCTATCGACCGCTCATACAGGTCGGGCTTTGACGAAGCGAGATTAATAAGGTAGTTTGTGTGCACGAACACCGGCCCCATGTCCAGCGTTTCGCGCAGTCTTTTGAATTCAGCCACGTCGGCTTTTTCAAGCGGCTTGACGGTCCAGCCGCGCGGGTTCCTGCTGAAGATCTGCATGCAGGTGCAGCCGAGTTCGGAAGCGCGCTGGATGGAAAGGGCAAAACCGCCGCTGATGGATACATGGAAGCCTAGGCGCATGCGTTCATCCTTTGGCTGCCAGCTTTTCAAATTCTTCTTCATTGATGACCTTCACGCCAAGCTTTTTCGCTTTATCCAGCTTGCTGCCGGCCTCTTCACCAGCCAACACGTAGCTCGTTTTTTTGGAAACCGAGCCCGCAGCATGCCCTCCCAGGCGCTCGATGCGCTCTTCAATCTCGTTTCTCGGTTTTGAAAGAGTTCCCGTGACCACGATCGTGAGCCCGTGGAGCGGGCCTCGTTCCTTTTTGTTAGCCGCTTCATAATCCGGGTTGGAAATAGTTAATCCGTTCTTCTTGAGTTTCTCCAGCGTATGCAGGTTCTCCTGCTCGCTAAAAAAGCCGGAGATGGATTCGGCAAGTTTCCCCCCCATTTGTTTGATTTCAACGATATGCTCCGGTTTTACGTGATAGAGGTCCTCGATCTTTTCAAAATGCTTTGCCAGCTGCTTTGCCGCAAACTCTCCTACGTGAAGGATGCCGAGCGCAAAGAGAAACCTGCTGAGCCTTGCTGTTTTGCTTTTTTCGATGGCATCGATCAGGTTCTGTGCCGACTTTTCCGCAAACCGCGGAAGATTAAGCAGTTGCTCCTTCTTGAGTGCATAAAGATCGTTGAAATGCCTGATGAGGCCCTGGCTGTAAAGAAGCTCCACGTTCTTATCTCCAAGGCCTTCGATGTCCATGGCGCCGCGCGAGGCATAGTGAATGATCTTCTCCAGCACCTGGGCCTCGCAGTTCAAACCGATGCACCGGAACGCGACCTCGCCCTCTTCACGCGCAACATGGGAACCGCAGACAGGGCACTGGGTCGGCGGGGGGAAGGGCTGTTCCTGCCCCGTGCGCTTCTCTTTGACAACAGTCACGATATGGGGGATCACGTCCCCGGCCCGCTCGACCACCACCGTGTCGTGGATGCGGATGTCCTTGCGTTCGATCTCGTCCCAGTTATGCAGCGTTGAACGCGATACCGTAACGCCGCCGATCCTTACCGGTGTAAGAGAAGCAACCGGAGTGATCGCCCCGGTCCTGCCCACACTTGCGACAATATTTTCGACTACTGTGGTCCCCTGATGAGCTGGGAATTTATACGCTATCGCCCAGCGTGGTTCGCGGGTCTTGAAACCGAGTTCTTTTTGAAGCATGAAATCATTGACCTTGATGACCGCGCCGTCTGCTTCGAAAGGAAGTCTGGACCGCTCATTCTCGATATGTTTGACAGCATCGATCACCTTATCGATGCCTTGCGCGATGGTAAAACCCAGGGGCACCGGGAAATGGCAGTGCATAAGCCAGGCGTTCAGCGCTGCCTGGCTCTTGAACTCGATGCCCTTCATGGCGCCCACGCCATAGCAGGCCATATGGAGCTTTCGTTTTTCCGTGATCCCTGGATCAAGCTGACGAATGGAACCAGCAGCGGCATTACGGGGATTAGCGAACTGAGGTTCTGCGTCCTTCTCGCGCTCTTTATTCAGCGTTTCGAATTCCGCGATGTCGATGAACACTTCACCGCGGATATCGATCTCTTCGGGAACCCGGTCCGTCCCTTCTATCTTGAGTGGAATAGCCTTGATGGTCCTGACGTTCTGCGTAACATCCTCACCCTCAGAACCGTCACCCCTCGTCGCGGCCCGGACGAACATTCCCTTTTGGTAGGTCAATTCCATGGCAAGCCCATCGTACTTGGGTTCTACAGTATATTCTACTTCACTGTCGGACTTGAGGACCTTCTTGACCCGCAGGTCAAATTCACGGACCTCTTCATGAGAGAATGCGTTGTCCAGCGAAAGCATGGGCTCGGTATGTTTGACCTTGTCGAATTTTTCGAGCGGCGGCGCGCCCACGCGCTGGGTGGGAGAATCGGGAAGGCGATAGTCGTGTTGCTCTTCAAGCTCTTTCAGCTGGCGGAACAAACGGTCATACTCCGCATCGGAGATGACCGGGGCGTCACGTACATAATACGCGTAATTGTTCTCGTTGATTTCTTTGATGAGACGAAGAATCTCTATTTCTATATTGTCAGGAATTTTTTTCATGGTCACTGAGAGTTCTACCTGCTATTTCTGACGAATCACTCTTGCTCACTCCCCGCCCTTCTCCTCCAGCTGATAATCCTTGATCTTCGTCAACAGCGTTTTGTAGCTCACCTGCAGAACTTCGGCTGCGCGGGTCTTGTTCCCGCCGGTCTGTTTGAGCACCTGCCTGATGCGACGGGATTCGACGATGCGCGTTGCCGCCTGGGCGATCTCATGAAGCGGGCCATCAATGGGCACGTGTTCTGCGAAAGCCTCAAGGATGCTCGATTCGCTGATGCCGAGGTCGCAGGCACGGATCGCGCCGCCTTCGGCATAAATGACGGCCCGTTCGATCACGTTCTCCAGTTCGCGCACGTTGCCTTTCCAGGGCGCCTTCATGAGAATATCCATGGCCTCGTCGGAGAAGGTGAGCGGGCCTTTGCGCACTTCAGCGGAATATTTATTCAGAAAGCTGGCGGCCAGCGCCGGGATATCGTCGCGCCGTTCACGGAGCGGCGGGATCGTGATGGGAAACACGTTCAAGCGATAGAACAGGTCTTCCCGAAACAACCGGGCGTCCACTGCCTTTTGCAGGTCCTTGTTCGTGGCTGTAACGATCCGTACGTCGATCTTGATCTGCTTGCCGCTGCCGCCGATCCGTTCGATCACCTGCTCCTGAAGCACGCGCAGCAATTTCGCCTGAAGCAACAGGTCCATGTCCCCGATCTCGTCAAGGAAAACAGTGCCTTTGTCCGCCAGTTCAAGCTTGCCGAGCTTTCTCGCATCAGCGCCGGTAAAAGCCCCGCGCTCATACCCGAACAATTCGCTTTCGAGCAACTCATGCGGTATGGCGGCGGAGTTGATCGCCAGAAAGGGCCGCTCCTTCCGAGGGCTCAGGTAGTGAATGGCCCGTGCGAAAAGTTCTTTTCCCGTACCGCTCTCTCCCTGGATCAGGACCGTGGCGTTCGTTGACGCCACCTTCTGGATCTTTTCGCTGATCTCCTGGAGCTGACTGCTCTTGCCGATGATCTTTGGCAGGCCAAGCTTGTCGGAAAACTCCGACCGGAGCAGGATATTCTCCGTTGCCACGCGAGTCGTATCGAGCGCACGCTTGATGAGCACCAGCAGGTGGTCCATGTCAAATGGTTTGGTCAAAAAATCGTAGGCGCCCTGCTTCACGGCCCGGACCGCCGTCTCGATCGTGCCGAATGCGGTCATGACGATGACCGGCAGAAGCGGGTTGTCCTCTTTTACGGCCCTGAGCACCTCAAACCCGTCCTTTTTCGGCAGTTTCAGGTCCGTAAGCACCAGCGCAATGCTCCCGCCAGCGAGCTTCCGGATGCCTTCGGCGCCGTCCCTGGCAGGGACCACCTGATAGCCTTCAGCCTCAAGGGTCTGCGTAAGCATGTCGAGCATGCTTTCTTTGTCTTCTATGACGAGGATCGTGTCCATAGTTCCTTATTCTCTGTTACTTTCAAGATGACACCTTACCACCCCTATCCCCTCCTAAAACAGGAGGGGCATTGATGGCTCCCCTCCTTGATAAGGAGGGGCTGGGGGTGGTCGGTTTACATACCCGCCGTTGGCAATATCACCGTAAACGTTGTTCCCTTTCCCTCAATGCTCTGCACGTCGATCCTTCCGCCGTGGGACAGGACGATCTTGTGCACCAGGGCGAGGCCGAGGCCGACGCCGGTGTCCTTGGTTGTGAAGAACGGCAGAAATATTTTTTTGAGCGTGTCCGGGGGAATGCCGGTCCCCGTATCGGCTATTGTAAGGGATAGCTCCCTGCTGGTGCTCATGCCCCGGATCGTCAGCGTCCCGCCTTCGGGCATGGCTTCGACGGCATTCTGGAACAGGTTCGTCAAGGCCTGGCGCATCAGCACTTCATCGAAGGAAACCTCGAGCTCGGGCAGGTCCAACACCGTTCTGGTCCGGTTATCGCTCCCTTTGGCCTGAAGAACGTTCGCAACACATCCTTCGATCAGCTCCTTGAGATCGATCCGCACCCGGTTCAACGAGGCCGGCCGTGCAAAGGTCAGAAGGTCGTCAATAATGCGGTTCATGCCGTTGATCTCTGCGACCACGTCTCTGATGATCTTTTGCTCGGGAACCGCCGACTTCTTCGAGACCAGCGCCAGATAGCCGGCAATAACGGCCATGGGATTCCGCAGCTCGTGTGCTATGCCTGCCGACATTTCGCCCAGGGCAGTGAGCCGCTCGCGAAGCTCAACCTGTTCCTGCAAACGCTTCACCTCGGTGAGGTCCGAAAAAGACAGGATAACGCCGAGCGAAGAACCCTGCCGGTCGGTCAAGAGCGCGGTATTGTACCCAAGCCACATGCGACCTTCCGGACGCTCCAGCGTTGTTTCCATTCGAAGCGAGGTCGTGGTCCGCCCGATGGCTTCCCCCACCGATCGGCAGATGTCGCCGCTGCCGAAAATATCGCTGCATGGACGGTTCACCGCCTGATCGTGGTTTATGCCGAGCATCTCGCTTGCCGCGCGATTCAGGGTTATCACCCTGTTGTCGCGGTCAAAGGTCATGACGCCGCTCGTTACGCACTGGAGAATGTTCTCATTATAGCTCTCGACGTTCTCGGCCCGCTGTTCAGCGCTGGCACGAAGCCGTTCAAGCTCCTGCTCCTTTTCCTTGAGTTCCTTGGTCACGCCGTGAAAGGCATCGATGATGAAGCCGACGTCTTCCTTTTTTCCCCGTTCTTTCTTTTTGAGACCGAGGTCCTGCCGGAAACGGCGGGACATGCTCCAGGCGATCGCCAGGCCGCTTGCAGCGATGACCAGGCCGAGCAACTGTATGGAAAGGGAATGGGAGATCATATCCGGAGCAGGCCCAGGTACCAGGAAACGATGTCATTGCCATAGAGCATCGTCAGCACCGCACCCACGGCCAGGAAGGGCCCAAAGGGAATAACGTTCTCAGCCTTGTGCTTTCGGAGCAGGATGAGCGTCACGCCCACGACCGACCCCGCGATCGCGCCGAGCATGATGATGAGGAGCGCGCTTTTCCAGCCCAGAAAGCTCCCGAACATGCCCATAAGCTTGACATCGCCGCCTCCCATGGCCTCAACATGGCGCAGCTTTTCCCAGGTCCAGCCGAGGATAAAGAGCGGCGCGCCTCCGCACACCAGTCCGAGGAACGAGTTGATGACGCTCTCCAGGTGCGGCCAGCCATAGGGCATCAAACGGTCCAAAAAGAACGGCAGCGGTCCGGCCAATGCAGGCATGAAGAACGGCGCGACAACCAGGCCGAGGACCATGCCCGGAAGCGTGATCGAATCGGGGATAATCTGGTAGTCCAGATCGATGAACGTGATGACGATCAGGGAAGAGCAGAGCGCCATGATGGTGATCGCTTCGCCATTCAAGCCGAACTCGCGAAAGACCCACAGATAAACCAGGGCGTTCAGCAGCTCGACCAGCGGGTAGCGCCATGAGATGGGCAGGCCGCAGGTCCTGCATTTTCCCCGGAGCAGGAGATAACTGATAACCGGTATGTTGTCGTAGAATTTGATCGGTTTTTTGCAACGGGGGCACTGGGATGGCGGCGTCACGATGGACTGGCCGTGCGGAAGCCGCACGATGCAGACATTGAGGAAACTGCCGATAAGAAGACCAACCAGGAAGACCAGGGCAATGATCATGGAGCAGTCTCCTCTGTCCGCTTCGACGTTGGCCGGAACACTGACGTTTCGTTTTTGATCTCATCGTTCAACCGGTCAAGTTCCTTCTCAAGCGCAGCGAGCTCGATAAGCGAGGCTGTTATTTTTTCGTCCTGGAGCAGCTGCTCCGCCAGCTTGGGCAATGATCCGGAATTGTTCAAGCCCACCAGCGTATGGCCGATGATACGATGCTGTTCATTGACGCGTTCCTGTACATTGTCAAGCCTGATCCGGAGACGCACAATGTTCAGCTCCGCCCGCACCCGCTCGGAAAACATGGCTACCGCAGCCATCAATTTGTCAGATCCCTTCTGCATGTTCAAAATGACTTTTTCCCAGATCATATTCCCGTCTCCTGACTCCTGTCTACCGGCTCCTGTTTACTGTCTACTATCATTTTTTACTCTATCAGAATGCCCCAAAAATATCAACCAGCGCTTAAGAGCCCCAGCTTGCCCTGCCATCGTCTCCTGAGCGAATCCCGAAGCAGCGGATACTGTGTTAGAGCGGCGTCTTGTTGAATAAGCGCAAAAGCCTCGTTCCGCGCCTTTTCCAGAAGATCTGCATCGCGAATGATATTCGCCGCGCGCAGGTCCGGGAGACCCGACTGGCGGGTACCGAGGAACTCGCCCGGTCCGCGCAAACGAAGGTCCTCCTCGGCGATCTTGAAGCCGTCCGTGGTGCGCGCAAAGGCGTTCAGCCGCTCCCGGGCGTCATCAGCGAACATCCGGGGCCCCATGAGTATACAGTAGGACTGATGGCCGCCCCTGCCGACGCGGCCGCGGAGCTGGTGGAGCTGCGCCAGGCCGAAGCGCTCGGGATGCTCTATCACCATGACCGTGGCGTTCGGCACGTCCACACCGACCTCGATCACCGTGGTCGAAACAAGGATATGGGTCTCGTTCGCTTTAAAAGAGGCCATGGCAGCTTCTTTTTCGTCCGCCTTCATCCTGCCGTGCAGCAAGCCCACCTT
>Ga0334722_10005983_pt1 | contig 12143 bp, 11 predicted proteins | sample C3_bottom_MG_FD_207210 | JGI IMG/M metagenome (GOLD analysis project Ga0334722, IMG submission 207210) | Sediment microbial communities from Yellowstone Lake, YNP, Wyoming, USA - C3_bottom | ecosystem: Environmental > Aquatic > Freshwater > Lake > Sediment | place: USA: Wyoming | collected...
ACAATCAATGCGCCTGCGGTAGCGTCCACCCAATCTTGAGGTGTCGTTTTTATATCCAGTCCCTCAAGCGTACCTTCACACCACGCGACCAATTGATGTAACATTGAATGATCCATTGGATCCAGGAATTCAATAAGCGATTGCTTTTCAAGGTCTTGCAGTGCCCTTTTGGCGAGTTGAACATTTTGTTGCGCCATTAATTTACTAAATTCATCTTTTAATGCTTTTGCTTGCGCGCGTTTCTCGCTTTTCTCTTTTTCTGCGATTTCTCTCTGCTTCCGAATCCATTCGATAACCAATCCTGCCGCTGATGCGAACGCTGCAAAGATAAGGTTCTGCGAGTTTCCAAAAAAAGCGCGCAGGGTAGCATCCCAGGTTCCTTCGATTGCAACATACAATTGGATCGGTTCTGTTTTACCAGCTAGCACTAGATCAATTGCTTGAGTATGAGAGCGGATATTCAAGCGTGCGCTCACAATTTGAAGAGTTTGAGTTTGTACAGGTGAAACGAGCGGTAGAAAAGTAAGCATGGGTGCATCATCGCGATAAGTTTGTAACGATGTAGCCACCAACAATTCTGAGGGGAGCTTGATTGTGACCGTAAGTGGCTGATTCAGCGGCGGTGTGGATGTGTCAGCGGGTAGAGAAAAAGCAATTTGTGCAGGTTTGTCCTCTGCCAAGATGACTGCTGGATAATCAATGAGCAGCCTGGATGTATTGGGCAACTTAATCTCTTCAAGTTTATTCGTTGAATTCTGGGCTTGCCCTATCATGGATAGAGGGACTGACAAAACGCCGAGGATGACAACGATGGTGAGAACAATCACCAAAGACGGCTCGACAATGTTTCGTAGATCAGAATCCGTTCCGATCTTCTTCATCGCCTCTCTCCCTTGGTAGATGCAGAGTGTGTAATTGGAGCGCTACGCCAGCATGCCAACCCAATGAGTTTGAATTAATTGCATTATAGCATAAAGATTGGGAGTAGCAAAAAAACAAGCTCACGCTAAATCAAATCTGTCATTTCTTCCGCCAATCCTTACTTGATCTCGGGCACAGGGACCCACTGTCATCGCGAATTTTTTATCGGTGATGGAAGATAATAAACGAGATTAATGTTCACAGCGTCCGAGTCACTTTGGTCAAGCCGCGCGGATGATCGGGATCGTACCCCTTTGCGCTCGTTAGATGCAAGGCGAGCAACTGACCTGGGATCACGGCAACGAGCGGCGATAACCATTCGGGTAGTGACGATGGCAACGCGAGTGGCGTCCCCAGCGCAAGCGCCTCTGGTACATCGGAAATGATGGCGAGGTCTGCGCCGCGATCCTTGAGTTGCTGCGCCAGATCAACCAGGTCGCTATGCGCTTTGCCGCGCGGCGCAATGACGATCACTGGGAATTTGTTTTGGACGATGGCGATAGGACCGTGCAGAAAATCGGCGGACGAAAATGGCTCGGCGGCGACGTAGCATAGTTCTTTCAACTTGAGCGCGATTTCGAACGCGGTAGTGTAGTTGAATCCGCGACCCAGGACGATACACATCGCCGCATCGCGCCAACGTAGCGCGGCTTGCGCGGCGGCGTCGTTCAACGCCAACGTGCGCGCGACGGCATCAGGCACAGCATCGATTTCTTGGCGGCGTGTTGTGTCATTCGCCAGCGCCGTCGAGAGCAGGGCGAGCGCAAAGAGTTGCGTCGTGTACGTTTTCGTCGCGGCGATGGTTTTCTCTTCTCCCGCGTGTTGCAAGATCACGTGCTCTGCCGCGCGCGCGAGGGGCGAATCGGAAAAATTGGTGAGCGCGAGCGTTGGTACGCCCTGTCGCCGCGCTTCATCGACGACCGCAACGATGTCGGGCGATTGTCCCGACTGTGAAATTCCAATGACGAGCGAATCGGTCAGCAACGGCGGCGACTGATAGACCGTGTAGAGCGATGGCGTGGCGAGCGCAACGGGCAATCGATTAAACGATGCGAAAACATACTTGGCGTACGTCGCCGCATTGTCCGACGTGCCGCGCGCCGCAATCGTCACATATTTGATTTTTGTGCGATTGATTTTCGCAGCGATGCGATCGACGTTAGCGGATTCGGCAACGAGAAAGCGTTGCAACGCATCAGGTTGTTCGTTGATTTCGCGGAAGAGTTCAGAGTGGTTCATCGATTTCTCACCACCGCATCCGTCATCTTTGCCGCGCGCGCGATGGACTTGACATCGTGGACTCGCACAATGTCCGCGCCGCGTTCAATGCCGATAACGATGGTCGCCGCCGTGCCTTCCACGCGCTGGTCGGGTGGCAAGTTGAGCGTATAGCCGATAAATCCTTTGCGCGAGGGTCCCAGCAAAATCGGATAACCCAGGACGCGCAACTCGCCCAGGCGATTCAATAGCTCGATGTTTTGTTCGACTGTTTTGCCAAAACCGATCCCAGGATCGACGATAATATTTTCGGGCGTGATGTTAGCATCAAGCGCGAGGTCAAGTTGGTCGCGAAGTTCGTGGATCACGTCGGCGAGCAGGTCGTCGTACTCAACACCGACGTAGCGCCCGCCCAATCGCTCCGATTGCACCGCATCTTTTGGCTTGCTGCGATTGTGCATGATGATGATCGGCACGCTACGTTGCGCGACGAGATGTTTCATCTCGGCATCCATTCGCAAGCCCCACACGTCGTTGACAATGTCCGCGCCTGCGTCGAGCGCCAGCCGCGCGGTCTCGGCGCGATAGGTGTCAATCGAAATGGGAACGCTCATGCGGTCGCGCAATGCTTCGATGACTGGAATGACACGACGTTGCTCTTCCTCGGCGGACGTTGGCGCAGACCCAGGTCGTGTGGATTCGCCGCCGATGTCGAGGATGTCTGCGCCATCGGCAATCAACTGCTCCGCACGCGCAATAGCGCGTTCTACATTTTCCCCCATGTTCTCTGTAACGATGATTCCATCGCCGCTGAACGAATCGGGCGTAACGTTGAGGATGCCCATCACATACGTCCGCGCGCCCCAATCGAATCGCGAGTTGCGAATCGTTAGCGAACCGCGCGCGCCCGACTCGAATGAATCAAGCGCGCGCACCAATTCATCGGCAAGCGTGTCGAGTTCGCTTTCGGATTGTGTGTGGATGCGGATGGCGATATGTTGCAATTGGTATCGCGTGCCAAGCAACAAAATATTCGTCTCGCCGTCCGTGCGGTCATCGATGCGCGGTGGCATCACTACGTCACCGCCTTCCAACATCATTTCCTGATACAAAAAACGCGCCAGTCGAATAGAAATGTGTTCGAGCTTAACGGTGCGCAGAGTGCCTCTGGCAATGTGATCGCGTTGCGCTATCGCATCCACGCCGATGCGCTGCAATTCAGCGCGCAGGTCATTCGCATGATGTAGTTGCAATACGCGCGGATTAAAATGCCCCATTAGTCCTTGCCCTGACGAATCAGCGACATGAATTCGGAGCGCGTTTCCGAGCGCGTGCGGAAGATGCCGCGATTCGCGCTGGTGACGAGGCGCGTCCCAGGTTTTTTGATGCCGCGCATCGTCATGCACAAATGCTCGGCATCGATCACCACGGCAACGCCGGTGGGCTTGAGTCCTTCCATCAACGTGTCGGCAATCTGGCTGGTTAAGCGTTCTTGCATCTGCGGTCGGCGCGCCAGCACTTCGACCACCCGCGCGATCTTGCTGATGCCGGTCAATTTATCCTTGGGAATATAGCCCACGTGCGCGATGCCGTGGAACGGCAGAAAGTGATGTTCGCACATCGAGTAGAACGGAATGTTCCGCAGGATGACCATCTCCTGGTGCCCTTCAGAGTCGAACATGGCGTCGAGCACATCCAGCGGATTCTGCTGGGTGCCATCAAATATTTCGGCGTACATTTCGGCGATGCGGCGCGGTGTTTCGCGGAGTCCTTCGCGCGCCCCGTCTTCGCCAATGGCGGCGAGAATCTCGCTCACCGCGCGGCTGATGCGTTCTTGATCCATTGGATTTCTATTCTTTCTGTTTTGCTTCTAGTAAGATGACTTGCGTTTCTTTGGACAGTGAATCTTTCGTGACCTTGACGCTCGGGATTTGATCGGATTGTTTAATGCCCATCTCTTTGAAAAACTTGGCGACGGGGTCGAGCTTGAATTTCAATTCGGGATGTTGAAAGTGCATTGGAATGACGATCTGCGGTTCCAGCATCGAAACGATTTCTGCCGCTTCGGATGCGCCAATCGTCGACACGCCGCCGACGGGGACGAGCAGTACGTTGACGTTGCCAAACATTTCGGCTTGGGGTTGCGTCGGCACGTGTCCCAGGTCGCCGAGATGACAAATCGTCAAGCCATCCAGGTCGAACACGTAGACGGTGTTCGCGCCGCGTTCCTTGCCGCCTTTTTTATCGTGATGCGTTGGCACGCCGGTGATGAACACATTCTTGATTTCGTACTCGCCGGGCCCTTCGATGACCTTCGGGTCGCCCTTGACTCCTTTGGCGAATGAATGACCCGGATGATCGTGGCTGATGGTCACAATATCGCCGCGCGGCCGCGCAAAACTCAAGCCGATGTCCTTTGAGTACGGGTCGGTGATGACAGTGCCATCCCGACCGCGCAAACGAAAACAGGCATGTCCAAACCAATCGATCTCCATAAACTTCTCCTAAAGAAGAGATACAAATTTCTTTGTGATTATAGTCAATTCTTTGGCGAAAAGCAAAAGGGCGAAGCAAACTGCCTCGCCCTCAAGTGGAATATCGATAAAGAAAATCTATGGTCTCGGCGACAACTCGTGAGCCATCCGAAGTACCGCGCTTCGCGCCGGCGTGTATTCCGATAATGAATAAAGCGGACTAGGTTGATTACGATCCGCTTTCAGGATTCCCAGATACGACAAGTTGTCCAACTCTTTCTGAACGGTGCTTGGCGCGCGACCAACTTGCTGCGCGATTTTGGTTGCGTCACTGCTGGCAGTGGGATTCTGCCCAAAAAATAGGAGCAAGTCCCAGCGCGGAAGATTCGTGGCGTACCGTTCGATGAAGGCAAATAGCTCGACATCGATCTCATGCCAGGTTGGTGTAAAAGTTGAACTCTCGATCCGAAATGACTGGGAAAGGGTCATGATCTACCAAAGTAAAAAAGATTATCGTGAATGTAACTGTATATTAACATTGGTATACCCAACGGTCAATAGTACTGAATTACTCACTTTGGCAAATGGTGATACCGCTTTTATCAGCGCTCTCAATCAGCGAATTGAAAAAAATCAGGTCGGAGTGTTCCATGGAACACTCCGACCTGATTTGGGGTAGATGACTAGCGCACGAAATCGACGACGGCGATCCAGCACGAGTCCGGACTGCTGGCAGGCAAGCTATTGATCGTCACATTGTAGTTGGGATCGGAGATCGATGCCCCCTGCGCGTCGGTCAGCCAAATATGCCACTGGAATGATCCTGAATCTGGCGGCGAAATGATGAACGCATAAATCGTGCTCAAGTCTGAATCGCGTTTGACGGCTTGGTCCTCCACAACAGTTGCTACATCTGTGCTGGTCGCCAATCGAATGTGCACGCCATCGACTGGACTCCCGCCGCTTGTCACCTTGCCTTTGATTTGCGTGGGCGAACCGAACGCGCAACTGCGGAGGGTCGCACGATAGGGAAACGCCGAGGGCAAGGGCGTTGGAGGCAACGCAATCACCGGAGTGCGCGTGGCTGGACGCGCAGTCGGTGCGGATGTGTTAGTTGGCGCGTTCGTTGGCGTGGAGGTGAGCGTCGGCGTAGCGGTCGATGTTGGCGTCAGGGTTGGCGTCGATGTTTCGGTGGGCGTCGTCGTTGGCGTCCAGGTCGGTTGCGAAGTGGGCAAAGCGACAATGATTGGCGTCGGCACTATCGGCGGCTTGAAAGGATTGAACGCGATGCGCGGATTGACAAAAATCAACGCAAAGGCAATCACGATGATTCCGGTGAGCGTCGCGACGACGAGGGCTGCAATTTGAAAAAAATCGTCCGAACCATCTTGCATCGCAGTGTTTTCCTGGGTCAAGTTTTTATCGGAGGGCAAAATCGACCTCGGCGCGCCAGCACGCGGTAGAATCATTGGCGCCGCGGTCGTTCGTGACGACGCGCGCTGCATTCGGATCAGACAATGCTTTGCCACTGGCATCTACAAGCCAGACGTACCACGTGCCTGGTCGAGAACCGCCGTCGCGCAAGACAAAAGTATAGTGTCCCAGGCGTCCATCGGAACCTTCGGTGGAACGAGTTTCCAAAACACTGCTTCCTGGAGCTGTTCCATAACTGACGCGAATGCCGGACAAGGGTCCCGATGCCGAGTTTACGTATCCCTCAATATAGGTTCCACCCGAATGCTCGCAGGTTAAATTAGAGATGTAGTACGCAAACGGCGGCGGCTTGGGCGTGTTCGTCCGCGGCGGTCGCGTGTTCGTCGCAGTCACCAGGGGTGTATTCGTCGCCGTATTGGTTGGCGTGGGAGTGGATGTGGGCGTGCTGGTCGGTGTAAATGTGGCGGTGCTGGTGGGTGTCCAGGTCGATGTCGGCGTCCAAGTGGCTGGCATTGGCGGAACGGTTGCCGTTGGCGGCGGCGGCGGCTTGAGCGGATTCAGCGCCGATTGCGGATTTAAGAAAACGAGCGCATAAAAAACAACCACCAGGACTGTCGCCACGCCGGCGACAATCGCCGCAATTTGAAAGCCCTCTTCCTGAGTGTCTTCCATACCTTTCTCCCCGCCGCTATTTCGGCAATGCTTTTTCGCCTAGTCCATAAAGTTCGTCGGGCACGAGCAGATACATCGATTTGCCATTGCGCTTGATCGTGTCAAGATGGAGCGTAGGCGTAGATGCATTCATCAATCGTTGGGTGACATCGTTCAACGCATCGATCAGGTCTGCTTCGGTCACGCGATTGTACCAGCTCCAGCGTGACGCGATCAATTCTTGTCGGACGATATCTTCCATCGCTTGATCAGGATTTTGCGGTTTGGCGACTGTTCCCGCTTGCGATTCCATTACTCCGAATAAATCTGCCCACGCATCGCCCCAGGCATCGGCAATCGCTCCTGGGTCTTTGCTCCAATCGGCGACCAAGGTCTTGCCAAATGCGCCGCGCGCGATGCGATATTTTAACGCGAGCCATTTGATTTTATCGCGCCTCAAAGCAACTTGAACCGCAGGGTCTTTGGTTTGAGAAATCAGGGTGTTATAGTAAGTCTGCCGCGCATCATCTTCCGCCATTAATGCATCACTCAATTGAGAAAGCGAATCGAGGGGCCAATCGGCGGTCGGTTTTGACAGGTTCTGCAAATCGTTCTGCAGTTGCTTGGCAGCGGCGACGCGTGCCTGAACGGCGGCATCGACCTGGGGCGAGACTGGCGTTTTTCCGATAGCAGGAACGAACGGGATACGCACCGGAGGATTTTTATCTTCCGTCGTTGTGCTCGCCGCTTCAATCGATTTAGCGCGGGCTTGGTCAGCCAGCGTTCCAACGCCAAGCGCAGAATAATCTTGAGCGACTTGATCGAGCCGCCGCGCGCGTGCATCGCGTTTGAGCGTTGGACTGAATTGCGCCACGATGTATGATTGATCGGTCACGAGCCGCGCAATGCTGGTCATGCCCACGCCGCGCAGACCTGCACTCGCTTGCTGATAGGTATCCGAGCGTGCTTGATCGGAGAGGAATGGGCTGAGCGTTGCCAACAGCGCGGCGGATTGAAAACACGATGCGGCTTTGACGTTGTTTTTTGCGTTGGCGTAACGCGTGCCCAATTGCAACAGCGCGCCGATGCGCGTCGCGTCGGACAAAGTTGGATCGTATGCCAATAACGCGTAGGCGTTTTCGAGTTGCGCCTTGTCGAGCGTCGCGCTCAACGCATCGGCAGATTCGATGCCGGTCAGCGGAAGTAACACCGTGTCCGGCGCAAGCGCGCGGTTATCGACGAGATCGATGGCGGGCTTCCACGCAAACGCATCCGTCGTGTCCACGTTGCGGAAGAAGTACACCGCGCCGAAAATCACAACGGCGAGCGTCAGTAGCAGACAGCCCGCAAGAAAAAATAAAATTGGAGCGAGACGTTTCAATGTTGACTCTTATGCCGCGACCACAGGCGCAATCTGATAATTCACTGGCAACAGCCTCTCGAGATTCAGGTGGTGGGATGCGTCAATGATCTCAATGCCCACAATGCGCTCGTTTTCGCCAACGTCCAATACAATATCTTCAGAGAGGCGTCGGTTTATCACGGTTTGCTTTTCATCGTCCATTCGGATGTAAAGCAGATCTTTTTTTACGTCATACAGAATCTGCATTTGGGTTCTCCCATTTGCCGTAGAATACATAGACCGTGATTGTAACGATCACGTCTTGCTCTACGGTATAGATCACTTCAACTCTCTTCTGTTCATAGAATTTGCCCTGGCGAGTTTGGTTAAAGTCGTAGACGCGCATGCTACCGCGACGTCCACGCTTCGCTGGAATTGAAAATCCATAATTGATTACTTCTTTGATCTCTTCTGCGTTTGTGCCGCGTTCTTCAGCGCGCTCCAAAGTGTGAGGATCGATCCGAATTTCCATTTCCTATCCCCGCGAATGTTGTGTTCTGTTACGGCTGGACTAATCGCTCAATCTTGATGTTCTCGCGCATGGCTTGCAGCCATTTCAAGAACGCATCTTGGCGCACGTTCTGAATGACTTCGGGCGGGAGAGGACGCGACTTGTCTTTTTCCAAAACTTGCGCGACGTGATAACCAAACTGGGTCGTAATGACATCGCTGATCTGACCCGGTTGCATCTCAAAAACCACCGCTTCGAGACGCGGGTCGAGCACGCCGCGCGGAACCCAACCCAGGTCGCCGCCGTTCGCCTTGCTCGTTTCGTCCTTCGAGTATTGCTTTGCGAGCGCGGCGAAATCTTCGCCTTTGCGCGCGCGGTCGCGGAGAGTGGTTGCTAAGGCGGGTGTATCGACGAGAATATGGCGCACATGCACTTGCTCGCCTTGCGTTGGAATTGGCGCCGTCACATCGTTCAGCACTGCATCACCTAGGATTTGGTTGCGGACTTGGAGACACAAATCGGCAAGCGTGATTTGCTGTTTGGTCATGTACTCGTTTAGCTTGTCGACGCTGCCAGCATCCTGAATCATTTGCGCGATGCGCGCATTGAGGTCGTTGTCGGTTACTTTGATGCCGCGCGAGTCGGCGTACTGCGCGATGACCACATCGTTGATGAGTTGGTCGAGCACTTGTTGTTTCAAACTCTTGAGCGCTTCCTGTCCTTGCGGCGATTTCGGATCGGTCCCGAAATTCTTGACCATCGCATCCTGCGCTTGCGCCATCTGACGATTGAACAAATCGAGCGGGATGCCTTGACCATTCACGCGCGCGGCAAGTTGCGCGGCGGCAGGCAATGGCGTTTGCGATGGGCAGGTCAATGCGCCTTTGGGTAAGGGTGTTGATGGTGTGCCGGTCGTTGACGGAGCATTCGTTGGCGCGCTGGCTTTGGTAGCGGGTGCAAGTGTAGCGGTTGGCGCGGTCGAAGTTGAAACGGGCTGTGGCGCAATAGTCGGCGCGGTCTGTGCGGGCGATCCGCCACATGCGACTAACATCGACAAGACGACGATCAACAACACCAGAAAAATCGGGCGGTGATTCACTCATCCTCCTTGGAGAGACCCTAAAGGTTTCTTTGTCAACAAAAACACAGTCGGGATGAAACTTGTTTACAAATCCACTAAACGATTTCGAGTAAAAACCTTTAGAGACACTAACAAAATAGCGGGCTGGGCTCCCACTCCCAGCATATCGACGGCGTGGGAGCTGTCGCCACTTCATTTTGTTAGGCGCGCTTAGGGTCTGGTCGCAATCATTATACCGAATCGGGGGAGAATTGCAAGACGCATTGCCCGCGCGCAATACCTGTGATATACTTTTGCTACGATGAACGCGCCTGACTATTTCATTCTCGACCGTGACCCGCGCGAGTTTTACCCGCTCCGTGATTTTCTTCGCGCGCCGCCGATCTCCGTCGCCGAAAAATATATCGATGCGCTCACCACGTCCGGTGACTTGGTCATCGATCCCTTTGGCACGATGCCGAACGTGGCGCGCGCCGCGCTCGCCCTGGGTCGCCGCGCGATTGTCGTCGAGCCGAATCCGCTCTGGTCTTGGCTATCCAAATCGATGGCATCGCTGCCGACTGCCTCAGAGATCGATGCTGCGCTTGCCAAGCTAGGCGACGCGCTAAAAGACGATGCGCCGCTGCGCGCGCACATCAGTCAGCTTTACGCGACGACTTGCGCCGCGTGCGATAAATCGACGCCCGCCGATTATTTGATTCGCACACGCGATGGTGGAATCATTCAGCGACATTATACCTGCGCGCACTGCGGACAAACGCGCGACGACCCAGCGACCGAGGATGATTTCAAGCGCGCCGCCGCGTTCGACGCGCACGGGTTGCATTATCACGTGGCGTTCCAGCGCGTCGTGCCAGAAGATAATCTGCACGGCGACCGCATCCACAAAATGCTCGATGTTTACACCCCGCGCAATCTCTACGCGCTCGTCACGCTCACGCAAAAAATCGATTCGCTCTTTCACGCTACGCGCGAGCGCGACATTCTGCTTTTGCTGCTCCTGCACCTACTTGATCGCGGCACATCGTTCTATGCAACGCCCGATGCCACCGCGCAACTCACCGCGCACAAACAATTCGTCGAGTTTAACCTCTGGCACGAAATCGAAATCGCCGCGCGCGCGCTCGCGCAAACCAAACCGATTCCACTTGCCGAATCGTTGAGCGATGTGATCGACTCGAACGAGCCGAGCGCATTTATCGGACGCGGACGCGCCAAGACGCTTGGTCAAAGTATCCCGCGCCACTCTGCCGCGCTCATCGTCACCGCTCCACCAACGCGCCGCGTTGCGGTCTGGGCGCTGTCGTATTTTTGGGGCGCGTGGATCCTGGGACGCGCCATCGTTCAACCATTAGCCCCGTTCCTCGATGCGAAAAAAGATGCGCGCTGGGAATGGCGTTGGTACACCGACACGCTGAACGACTCGTTGAACGCGATGGCGGGTCTGCTGCGCGCCGATGCGCGCGCGGCGTTCGTCTTCAACGAAGTGTGGCAACTCGTCATCGAAAATTTGTTGCTCGCGGCATCGGGCGCGCATCTTGGATTGGAATCGTTTCTATTCCAGCCGATGCTCGGCGATTTCCCCCGCCGCGAATTTGACGACATTCGCGGCGATTATCGAATTACCTTTTCCCCCACCCCTAACCCTCCCCCGTTGCGAACAGGGGAGGGAGCAATCGAATCACAAATTCGCGCGTCTGCGTTCGCGGCAGGCAGTGAGATTCTCGCGCGGCGCGGTGAAGCGTTGGCGTATTCCTGGGTTCATCACGCGGCATACACACGCATTGCGCGCGAAGGGCTGATCGATCAGGTCGTCGCTTTGAAATCCAAAACGCCCCCAGGTCGATTTATTCACAACGCGGTGGTGGCTGGGTTGAGCGAGGGATACGCGCGCGATTTCGATCACTATGAAACGCCGACGCAATTTGTGTGGCTGCGCCGCTCGAAAGAATTGGCGGCGCCGTTAATTGATCGTGTGGATGATGCGGTGCGAGAATACCTGGAGAGAAACCAGGTTTCTCCGAGAAACCTGGTTTCTGAGATCTATCGCCAATTTCCCGGCGACCTGACGCCCGAAGCCGGTCTCGTCGAATTGTGCGCGCAAGCGTGCGAGGACGCAGGGCGAGCGGAAGGCGAAAAGACACGAGCGATGCAATTGCTGGCGAAGCTGGGGGAACGTTTGGGATACCAGTGGTCAGAAGGCAAAAGTAAATTTGATTTGGTCTGGGAATCCAATGGTGCGCTCGCACACGCATTCATCTGGCGCGAGCGCGCACAGTTCACTGATGCCGCGCAAGTTCACCTCGCGCCTGCGCGCGGCTATCTCGTAGTGCCTGAAGCATTGGTGGGATTGATGCGCGAAAAGACACGGCGCTTGCCCCACATTGCTGATACATTCCATGAGTTGGGCTGGAGTTTTGTGCGCGTGCCGTTTGCGGAAAAATTGTTGAATGGGGAGAAAATAGAGCGCGGCGATATCGACTTGATAGTTGGACTCGTGCCTCCAGTTGT
>Ga0334722_10005984_pt1 | contig 12143 bp, 16 predicted proteins | sample C3_bottom_MG_FD_207210 | JGI IMG/M metagenome (GOLD analysis project Ga0334722, IMG submission 207210) | Sediment microbial communities from Yellowstone Lake, YNP, Wyoming, USA - C3_bottom | ecosystem: Environmental > Aquatic > Freshwater > Lake > Sediment | place: USA: Wyoming | collected...
TTTGCATATTTTTATTATATCAAATAAAAGGGAGGCAGCTTCTTTTCTTTCTATAATTTTTTCTTCTTCAGCGTCAATATTTTTGCTACTATTTTCAAAGTGGTAAATATGTTTATACCTATTCGAGGGAGGGCTTGTATATATCTTGAATATATAATTGCCATATGATATTATAATTATAGAGTAGAGAAGTCCCTGTGGTGTGCGTGATGCTGGCGGTGTTTTGAGCCAACACCGATTATATGGGAGCCCGGGCTCTGGATGTGGCGCATAGGCCGAGGTGCCTCGGAAATGCAAAGCATTCAGGAGGGCACCCACTTTGTGAGACTGGGTTCACAAACCTGCAGTTACACGGCACCATGGGGTTTTTTTTGGAAGGAGGATTTGGGTGCTTCATTCCTTTTCGAGAACCGAGCTTTTAATAGGGACCGAGGGTTTGAATAAATTGAAGAATTCCTGTGTTGCAATATTCGGTGTGGGTGGAGTAGGTTCCTTTGCTGCTGAAGCATTGGCCCGTTCCGGAGTGGGAAGGCTTGTCCTGGTGGATGATGATAATGTATGCCTTACGAATATTAACAGGCAGATTCATGCAACGAGGAAGACCGTGGGCAAGCCAAAAGTGGAGGTTATGAAGGAAAGGATATTGGACATAAATCCCCAGGCAGAAGTGATAGCTTTTAAAACATTTCTCACAAAGGAAAATGCCGAGGAGCTTATCCTTCCTTATTATGATTACGTAATAGATGCAATAGATACCATTTCCTCCAAAATAGAACTCATAGTAAAATGCAATGAAAAGGGAATACCTATTATAAGCAGCATGGGTGCCGGAAATAAGCTTGATCCCACCAAATTTCAGGTAGCGGACATATACGATACCAGGATATGTCCAATGGCAAAAGTGATGAGAAAGGAACTTAGGAAAAGAGGCATCAAGGCTTTAAAGGTTGTATATTCTACAGAAGAGCCTATTAAGCCCAAAAATGTTTTGAATTGCAAGAATGGCTGTATATGTACGAATAGAGAAAGGACATGCGTTATGAGAAGAAGCATTCCGGGCAGCATATCCTTTGTTCCTTCGGTAGTAGGGTTGATAATGGCCGGTGAGGTTATTAGGGATTTAATAAAAGGTGTATAGGAGGGCTGTTATGCGTCCGTATCATCATAAAAAAGATGAATTGGTAAAAAGGCTGAATAAGGTTGAGGGACAAATAAAGGGCATAAAAAAAATGATAGAAGACGACAAATATTGCGTGGATATATTAATTCAGATAGCAGCGGTGAGGTCAGCCCTAAATAAGGTTGGAAGTATTATATTAAAGGAACATGTTAAAGGCTGCGTTAAGGATTCGGTGAATAAGGATAACAGTGAGGAAATACTGGATGAGCTTGTAAGCACCATGTTGAAGTTTATGTCCTAAATTATTCGTTTTAGTTCTATTTCCGCTGGTTCGTCTAAGTTATCTATTATTACGAAATCGGATGGGTTTGTAAAGACCTGGGTGACGCATTGATACGGACCTGGTGTACCTATCCTATAATAAATGGTAATCTTGTTACCGTTTTTTTCGTATTTTTTTATTTTTACCGAATATCCGCCTGTGGGAAGCTCACCCAAGGATAGAGTTATTTTTTGTTTATTGTCCATAAGTTTTTCTTTTGTTACGTATACATCCCTTTTGATATTGTTCCAGTATATTGCGGCGGTATTTTTGAATAGTTCGGAAAGCTCTTCTTCTGTTAGTATCGATTTCGGATTTATATATTTCTGTGGAATGTTTAAAATTCCGAGCCGGATGGCAAGCTTTACGGCATTGTAATATTTCATGGATATGTTTTTTATATCTTTATAGTTTTCGGGAATCTCTCCATGATTTGTGAAAATCTTATCGACTTTTAAGATTTTTATTATTAAATAAATGGCTTTTTCTTTGGTAATATACTTATTCGGGTTTTTTGAAGTTATGAATCCGTTTTTATAAAGAATATTTATTATTTCCTCATGGGAATCGGAGTTTTCAGTATTTTCGAAGATGCCCGCGGTTCGAAAATATTTTTTAACCTCATTAGCGAAGCCTCTCAAAGTGGCTTTTATTTTTTTAGACATGATTATCCCCCCTATTAAATATGTTATAACTATTTAGGAAAAAAATCTACATTTATTTATTTTATTTTTTTGAATTAATTTTGTTATTTTATCATAATTTTCAAATGTTATAATATTATTAAAAAATGATTTAGGAGGGTTTATATGAGGTTTATAGATTTGAGGAGCGATACTGTGACGCTACCAACTCCTAAAATGAGGTATGCGATGTATAAGGCCGAGGTTGGTGATGATGTATACGGAGAAGACAAAACTGTAAATAGGCTGGAAGAGATGGCAGCCGAAATGATGGGTAAAGAAGCAGCTCTCTTTGTCACAAGCGGGACTCAGGGCAATCAAATAGCGGTGCTAACACATACCAATAGAGGGGATGAAATAATAGTAGAGGAAAATTCTCATATATTCTGTTATGAAGTGGGAGGACTTGGATTTCTTGCTGGAGTTCAAACCAGAACTTTAAAAGGAGATAGGGGATGCTTTAATACTACTGAACTGGAAAACAGCATAAGGTCGGAAAATATACATTTTCCCAAAACCGGTTTGATATGTTTAGAAAATACTCATAACAGATATGGCGGTGTGGTAATTCCACTTGATGACATGGAAAGAATCTATAATTTATCGAGGAAGTACGGGATACCCGTACATTTGGACGGTGCAAGAATATTTAACGCGGCGACATACTTGAAATGTGAGGCTAAGGATATTGCCAAATATGCCGATAGCGTGATGTTCTGCCTGTCCAAAGGTCTCTGTGCACCGGTGGGTTCGCTTCTTGTGGGCAGCAAGGAATTTATTGCGAGGGCAAGAAAGCTCAGAAAGATGCTGGGTGGAGGAATGAGACAGGCTGGTATTTTGGCTGCTGCCGGAATAGTTGCTCTAACTGAGATGGTTGACAGGTTGGAAGAAGATCATAAGAACGCAAGAATTCTGGCAGAGGGACTTCTTAATATATCCGGTATAAAAATTGATATGGAATCCGTTCAAACAAATATGGTGATGGCGGATATAGAAGGTCTTGGTATGGATGCCGATACCTTCGTGAACAAACTATTAGAAAAGGGTATAAAGGTTAACTCAAGGGATAGAAAAACCATAAGATTTGTAACACATTATTATGTTACTACCGAAGATATATTTACCACTCTGTCGGTTATAAATTCGCTTACAAGGTGATAAGAATGGATCTCTTCGATTTTGTAAAAAGAGACGGATTTGAACCTCTTGCCTACAGGATGAGACCGAGAACTTTGAATGAATTTGTGGGACAAAAGCATATAGTTTCTGAAGATAAACTGCTCTATAAAATGATTAAGGGTGATAAACTGTTTTCTTTAATTTTTTATGGTCCACCAGGAACGGGTAAGACCACTCTCGCTGAGATAATAGCAAATAGTACCAAATCGCATTTTGAAAAAATGAATGCGATAACCGCAGGTGTTCCTGAAATAAAAAAAACGGTGCAGGAAGCAAGGGACAGGCTAAACCTTTATAATAAACGCACAATTCTGTTTATTGATGAAATACATAGGTTTAATAAATTGCAACAGGAAGCTCTTCTTCCGTATATAGAAGACGGGACCGTAATCCTGATAGGAGCCACCACAGAAAATCCCTTTTATGAGATAGTAGGCCCTCTCATTTCAAGATGTATAATATTAAAATTGGAGCCCTTGGATAGAAATGATATAAAGGAGATTTTGCATAGAGCTGTATCCGATAAAAGAGGCCTCGGAAATTTTAATGTATCTTTGGAGGAAAAAGCAGCAGAATATATTTCGACTCTATCCAACGGCGATGCACGATTTGCATTAAATATACTGGAACTTGCCTTTCTTATGGCTTCTTCTGTAAAAGAAAAAATTCGTATTGATATCGATGTTGTTAAGGAATGTATAAAAAATAAAAAATTGTTATACGATAAAAATAGGGATAACCACTACGATACCATTTCTGCTTTTATAAAAAGTATGAGAGGGTCGGATCCCGATGCTACCCTTTTTTGGATGGCGAAAATGCTCGCATCCGGAGAAGATCCGCATTTTATAGCGAGAAGAATAATAATATGCGCTGCGGAAGATGTAGGAAATGCGGATCCGATGGCATTAAATGTTGCGGTATCTGCTGCAAAAGCTTTGGAAATGATAGGGATGCCGGAGGGAAGGCTTATACTTGCTCAGGCCGCATTATATGTGGCTTGCGCTCCCAAGAGCAATTCCACCATAAAAGCCATAGAAAGAGCTAATAAAGATATTCAAAATGCGTTAAATTTAGAAGTCCCGGAACATTTGAAAAATAGCTCGGATAAATATCTGTATCCCCACGATTTCCCGGGGAATTATGTAAAACAATCCTACTGGCCGGAGGGAGAGAATAAAAGGATTTATTATGAGCCTTCAGAAAATGGATATGAAAAGATCATAAAAGAAAGAATGGAAAATTTAAATAACCGTTAAATCGGTTACTTTTTTTGTAAAATGGGATAATATATTTAGGTAATAATATTGACAAAAATACTCGGATATGTTATCCTCATTTTAGAAAATTCCTAGTTTAATACTAGGAATTAAGGTGAGGTGGTTCAATGAAGCTTTCCACAAAAGGCCGGTATGGTGTTAAGGCGATGTTTGAGCTTGCTTTAAATTACGGCGAGGGGCCAATTGCGATAAAGACCATTGCAGAAAAACAGCTTATTTCGGAAAATTATCTCGAACAGCTTATCGCGGTTTTGAGAAAAGCTGGTTTAGTTAAAAGTGTGAGAGGAGCTCAGGGAGGTTATATGCTGGCAATGCCTCCTTCCCAGATAACCGTAGGCCAGATAATACGGGCTTTGGAAGGTCCTTTGGCACCTGTTGAATGTGTTATGGAAAATGAGGAGCCCGAGTGTGACAGAGCAGGTTATTGTGTTACGAGACTGGTTTGGGAAAAGATAAGGGATAGTATAATAAGTACTGTGGATTCCATAACATTGCAGGACATGGTTAACGACTATAAAAAAATTCATAAGAATCATTCTTATATGTACTATATTTAAAAATTTTATGTAAATGAGGTGATTTTATGAAGAGAATTTACCTTGATAATGCAGCTACAACACCGGTTCATCCGGAGGTTGTCAAGGCCATGCTTCCATATTATAATGAATATTTCGGAAATCCATCGAGTATATATTCTTTTGGAAGGGAAGCAAAAAAGGCTGTAGAAGAGGCGAGGGAAAAGGTTGCAAAAGCTTTGGGAGCGGAACCTTCCGAAATCTTTTTTACCAGCGGAGGAACCGAATCGGACAACTGGGCTATTAAAGGAGCAGCTTATGCAAACCAAGATAAGGGCAAACATATAATAACTTCTGCAATTGAGCACCATGCTGTTCTTCATACATGCGAATATCTTGAAAAGCAGGGTTTTAGGGTTACTTATTTGCCGGTCGATGAATATGGTGTTGTAAAATTGGATGAGCTGAAAAAAGCCATATCCGATGATACAATACTTATATCCATAATGATGGCTAATAATGAAATAGGTACCATTCAACCAATAAAGGAGATAGCAGAAATCGCTAAAGAAAAAGGAATATTATTCCATACCGATGCTGTACAAGCGGTTGGAAATATTCCGGTCAACGTTAAGGATTTAGGTGTTGATATGCTGTCCCTCTCTGCACACAAATTTAATGGCCCCAAGGGTGTCGGCGTCTTATTTATCAAAAAAGGCACCAAGATCCATTCCTTTATTCACGGAGGAGGCCAGGAGAGAAATAGAAGGGCCGGGACAGAAAATGTGGCTGGTATAGTAGGTCTGGGAAGAGCCATAGAAATAGCTTCCGAAAATTTGGAAGAGCATGCGCAAAAGCTTATTAAACTTAGAGATAAGCTAATCAATGGAGTTCTTGAGAGAATTCCATATGCAAGGTTGAATGGACATCCGGAGAAAAGGCTTCCCGGAAATGCGCATTTTGCCTTTGAATTTGTGGAAGGTGAATCTCTTATTTTAAATCTTGATTTACTCGGCATTGCTTCTTCGAGTGGGTCTGCGTGCACCTCTGGTTCTCTGGAGCCTTCGCACGTGCTTTTGGCTATAGGGTTACCGCATGAAGTAGCGCACGGTTCTTTAAGACTTACCATTGGAGGCCAGAATACCGAAGAAGAGATAGACTATGTTTTGGAAGTTTTACCGGGGGTAGTTCAAAAATTAAGGGATATGTCGCCCTTATATGAAAAAGTGAGAGGAGAGAATTGTCCATGTACAGCGAAAAAGTAATGGAACATTTTATGAATCCGAGAAATGTCGGTGAGATTCCGGATGCTGATGGAATCGGCGAGGTTGGCAATCCGAAATGCGGAGATATAATGAAGGTTTATTTAAAAATAGAGAATGATGTTATAGTGGATGTTAAATTCAAAACCTTTGGCTGCGGTGCTGCAATTGCTACAAGCAGTATAGCTACCGAAATGGTAAAGGGTAAAACCATTGATGAAGCTTTGAAAATAACCAATAAGGCTGTTATGGAAGCATTAGACGGGCTACCGCCTGCAAAGGTTCACTGTTCGGTACTGGCAGAACAGGCTATAAAAGCTGCTATAGAAGATTATTTGAAGAAGAACAAGCAGGTGAAAAAATGAAAAAAAGGGTTGTCGTGGGTATGAGCGGTGGCGTGGATAGCTCTGTCGCCGCTTATCTTTTATTAAAGCAGGGTTATGAAGTAATAGGAATAACCATGCAGATATGGCAGGATAAAAAGGAAGAAGAGGTGTTGGTTGAGGGAGGATGCTGTTCACTTGCCGCTGTTGACGATGCAAGGAGGGTTGCCAATATTTTGGGAATACCTTATTATGTTTTAAATTTTAAGGGAGTATTTAAGGAGAAGGTCATAGATTATTTCATAGACGAATATATGAGAGGAAGGACTCCGAATCCCTGTATAGCATGCAATAAGTACATTAAATTTGATGAATTGATAAAAAAGGCGAAAAGTCTTGATGCGGAATATGTCGCAACCGGTCATTATGCAAGGATTGTTTATGACAAGGATTTGGGAAGGTATCTTTTAAAAAAAGCGGCCGATTTGCGCAAGGATCAGACCTATGTGCTGTACAACCTCACACAGGAACAATTGAAGCATATATTGCTGCCAAATGGTGATTATACTAAGGAAGAGATAAGGAGAATAGCAAAGGAAATTGGCATACCCGTTTATAATAAACCCGAAAGTCAGGAAATATGCTTTGTCCCTGATAATCAGTATGCTGAATTTATAAAAGAAAATGTAAAAGAGGAAATCAAGCCCGGATATATTGTGGATACGAAGGGTAATATATTGGGAACACACAAAGGGATTATACACTATACTATTGGACAGAGAAGGGGACTTGGAATTTCTGCCGGCAAACCTCTCTATGTTGTTGATATTGATACCGAAAAAAATTTGGTAATTGTTGGAGAAAATCATGAAATTTTTGGAAGCAAACTTCTGGCATCGGAGGTCAATTTTTTACCCTTTGATGAATTGAAAGAAGAAATTTACGTAATGGCAAAGATAAGATATACTGCAAAAGAAGCAAAAGCCAAGGTAATTCCATATTGCAAAAATATGGTAATGGTGGAATTTGAAGAGAAGCAGCGTGCAATTACTCCTGGTCAAGCGGTTGTTTTTTATCAGGAAGAAACTTTAATAGGTGGCGGAACAATTGTAAAAAAGGTGGAATAGGAAATGCACCCAATTGATGGGTGCATTTTATTTATTCTAAAAGGAGAAAATAAATTTAGAGTAAGGATATTTAAAGGCGGTGTTTTTATGAAAAGGCTGAAAAAACTATTAAATATTCCAGTTGTAGAAATCACCTCAGGAAAGCTTATAGGTACTTTAAAGGATGTAATATATATACCGCCTTATCAGAGCATATCGGCAATAGTTGTAGAAGAAAACAGTTTGTTTAAAAATACAAAAGTCATTTCAAAGGATTATATAAGAAAATTGGGAGAAGATGTCGCAATGATTCTGAAGAAAGACGAAAGCCATACTGGTTATGAACTTTATAAAAATCAGAGTATACTTGGAGCAAAGGTTATTGGAGATGGCGGAGAAGAAATAGGTATTATAGAAGATATTATATTAGATGACAGCGGATTAAATGTTTTAGGATTTGAAGCGACCGCCGGTATTGTTCAGGATTTATTGGAAGGTAGAATTTTTATCCCTTATTCAAATAATTTGCTTTTCAACGGAAATACCTTGATGGTTTCCAATATCGACGATATAAAAAATATAGGTGGACTGAAAAATTTATTTAAATGAGGAGGGAATAAAATGATTAACAGATTTGCAAAGGGAATGTTAATGGGAGCGGTTATTGGAATGGTTGCCGGAATCGCTTTATCACCTTTAGCAGATATAAAGACAAAAAGAAGATTGATGAATAAAGGCAGAAAAATTGCTCATATTTTAAATGAAATAATTGAATAATTTTTTAAACCCACAGCATTTTATATGCTTGGTGGGTTTATTTTTATGGGGTGGTATCGTGAACAGGAAGGCTATAAGATTTGGCTCTTTAATACTTTCATTTATAGTTATTTCTTACATATTTTTGAAATTTATTGTTGTTTTAAAACCGATTGTATATTCTCTTATAATTTCATTAATTCTCACCTATCTATTGAATCCCGCAGTTAATTATTTTCATAAAAAGGGAATAAGCAGGGCCTTATCTATTTTAATTGTATTTTTAATATGTAGCATTGTAATAATTTTGCTCGTAATATATTTTTTGCCTATTATAATTGAAGAAATAAAAAACCTAATCATATTTATTCCGGAGACTTCTAACAAAATAAGAATATTTACCGATCATTTTCAAAAGTATTATATGAGCGGTTTACCTCCAGAAATTAAGCAGGTAATTTACAACAACATATCTAAGGTACAAATATTAATAATTGGACTATTGGAAACTTCTATGGCTTTGATTATAGCTTTGTTTTCCCAGTTTTTTTTCATTATTGTTATTCCTGTTTTTACCTTTTATTTTTTAAGAGATGTCGAGAAAATTTCCCAAGGGATGTTTTTGTTTATTCCTAATAAATTCAGGGATGAATATTTTATTATAATAAAAGAAATTGATGAAATTTTAAACGGATATATAAGGGGTCAGCTTTTGGTATCCTTTCTGGTCGGTTTTCTTACAACCATTAGTTTGCTGATCTTAAAAATAAAATTTTCATTGTTAATAGGCATTGTAACAGGATTATTTAATATTATTCCTTATTTTGGGCCAATTTTTGGATTAATACCGGCTGCTATAATGGGCTTTATTGAATCCCCTTTTAAAGGCTTTTTGGTGACTGTTGTTTTTTTAATTATACAGCAGGTTGAAAGCGGAATATTATCGCCAAAAATTATCGGTGACAGAGTCGGTCTTCATCCAATAGTTGTTATAATATCTTTATTGATAGGTGGACAATTTTTCGGAGTTTTGGGACTTTTATTGACGGTCCCTGTAGTTGCCATATTGAGAGTTTTAATAAAACATGTAATTGAACATATAGTGTCAGGAATCAGTTAATAGCTTTAGAAATACCGGTCAATTTATACACTAAAGGAAGTTTGTTTGTTTCCTGCCAATGAGGTGGGATTTTATTTTGTTAAAATTTATATGGATAGAGAGGAATTTCTGAAACCGCCCGCACGTAGAAGAGCAGGCGATTTTTGCTTGAAATAATGGAAGAGTTATATTATAATATAATTATCATATATATGACATTGACATATATATGATAATTATAAAGTAGATTACTAAGGAGGCAAAAACATGTGCAGACATAATCATTTTGAAAAAGAGCAGGGATGTCATTGTCTGGGTTTTAAAATGGAAAGATTTATACAACCATGCCTGCTTTTGCTTTTATATGAAAAGCCATCACACGGTTATGAACTGATGGAAAAATTAAGCGGATTTGGTTTTCAGGAATGTATTGATCCAGGGATTGTTTATAGAAATCTTAGGAAGATGGAGGAAGAAGGTTGGATTAAATCAAAATGGGAGACGGAAGGAAGTGGCCCGGCTAAAAGACTTTATATAGTGACTGAAGAAGGAAAAGAAGCTATTCACACATGGGCAGAGCATATTAAAAGGCAGATAAAAAGGTTGGAATATTTTCTGAGAAAGTATGGCGATATTTTTCATGATAAAGTTTAATTATTGGGAATGAGAGGAGATGAAGTATTTTGTTTACTGCTGTATTGTATTGTATTTCTCTAAGCTTTCTTGCATTTTCATTTTTCAAGGATAAGAAAAAAACAAAGGAAGCCCTTGCAAAATGCTGGAAATCCTTTGAGAATATATTGCCACCTTTTGCTGGAGTGCTGGCTCTTATTGGACTTGTACTTACGGTTTTGACACCTGACTTAATATCAAAAATAATTGGAGCAAAGACGGGCTTTTTAGGGATGTTTATAACGTCGATTATAGGTGCGATAACATTAGTACCCGGTTTTGTAGCTTTTCCTTTGGCCGCTTCGTTGTTGCAAAAAGGGGCGGGAGTTATGCAGATAGCCGTATTTATATCCACTTTGATGATGGTAGGTCTTGTCACAATGCCGCTGGAAGTAAGTTATTTTGGCAAAAAGACGACAATCTTAAGAAATCTTTTAAGCTATATTTTTTCTTTTATAGTAGCATTTATAATAGGGATGGTGGTATCATGAAATTTTTGAAGCGATATGTCCTCTTCATTTTTATTGTTATATTGGATGTGATAATACTTTTGACAAATAAAGAACTTGGTATAAATATTTTTTTAAACACCAGTAAAAACTTTCTTGACATGTTGGAGGTAATACCTCCGATATTTTTGCTGCTCGGGCTTCTCGATGTCTGGGTGCCGCGTGAGACGATTATAAAGTATCTTGGGGAAAATTCAGGTATTACTGGAATCGTTTTAAGCATTTTTCTTGGAGCGGCTGCTGCAGGGCCCCTTTACGGCGCTTTTCCGATAGCCGGAGTAATGATAAAAAAAGGAGCAAGGTTCTCAAATATTTTAATATTTCTCGGAGCATGGTCTACTCTTAAAATACCGATGTTTCTTTTTGAGATGTCATCCCTTGGTTATAAATTTGCCGTAACAAGATGGATAGTTGATGTAGTTGGTATAATAATAATTGCAATGTTAATAGACAGGCTTGTAAATAATGAAGAAAAAGAAAAAATATTTAAAAAACATACTGCTTAATTTTATAGCTCACTTAAAAAGCGGGCGAGCTTTGTCTATATTACCTTATAGGAGTACATATTTCTTGATTCTTTCTCAAAAGCTTCGTACTTTTTTCAAAAAGGTATTTTTTTCTTAACTTTATTACCGGTAAAGCCAAAGTAATGGGAGTAGAAGTTATCGAGTTCTTGATAGAGGCTTAAAGTATCACGTGGATGAATTGATAAAGATAGATAGTTAGTATCAGCGAAATTGTGGTTTTTATTCTATAGTTGCTATAGAATAAAATATTCTTTATAATAATATCTACTAAAATAGGATTATTGAGAGGGGAATGGAAGTGAAGAATACCTTTATAATTTTAGTAATAATTATTTTGGCGGTTTTATTGATTTTTGGTTCCGTTTATGGAACATATAATCAGCTTGTAGCTCTTGAGGAAAATGTAAACAGCAAGTGGAGCCAAATAGATAATCAGCTTCAGAGAAGGGCGGATTTGATTCCCAATCTGGTGGAGACGGTAAAAGGATATGCGGCGCATGAGAAGGAGATTTTTGAAAGTGTAAATAAGGCAAGAGAAAAGCTTTTGGCTGCTAATACCGTTGAGGAAAAGGCAGCTTCCAATAATGAGTTGAATACTGCGTTGGGAAGGCTTCTTGCTATAGTTGAAAATTATCCAAATTTAAAAGCTGATGCAAACTTCAAGCAGCTCAGCGATGAGCTTGCTGGAACTGAAAATAGAATAGCCGTAGCGAGAATGGATTATAACAATGCTGTTCAGGCTTACAATACAAAAATAAGGTCTTTTCCGGCATCAATAATAGCGAATATG
>Ga0334722_10005985_pt1 | contig 12143 bp, 10 predicted proteins | sample C3_bottom_MG_FD_207210 | JGI IMG/M metagenome (GOLD analysis project Ga0334722, IMG submission 207210) | Sediment microbial communities from Yellowstone Lake, YNP, Wyoming, USA - C3_bottom | ecosystem: Environmental > Aquatic > Freshwater > Lake > Sediment | place: USA: Wyoming | collected...
CCGTGTCGGGCGGTGCGGCCAAGGCCGCGACCGGCGAGCTGACCGTCATGGCAGCGGGCAGCGCGGAGCATTTTGCCAAGGTCGACGACGTGTTCAAAGCCATCGCGCAGAAGGTCTATCGCCTGGGCGATGCGCCCGGGGCGGGCTCCAAGGTGAAAATGATCAACCAGCTGCTGGCCGGCGTGCACATCGCCGCCGCAGCCGAGGCGATGGCCCTGGGCCTGCGCGCAGGCGCCGATCCGGCGGTGCTGTACGAAGTCATTTCGAACAGCGCCGGTTCGTCCTGGATGTTCCAGAACCGCGTACCCCACATTCTGGCCGGCGACTACACGCCGCTGTCCTCGGTGAATATTTTCGTCAAGGATCTGGGCATCGTTCTGGACACGGCGAAGAAATCGGCGTTTCCGCTGCCGCTGACGGCGACTGCGCATCAGATGTTTCTGACGGCGGCGGCGGCGGGGCGCGGCGGCGAGGACGATTCTGCCGTGGTCAAGAATTATCCTGGCATCCAGCTTCCGCTGAAGAAAGGCTAAGTCATGTTGCTCGGGGCAATCGCCGACGATTTCACCGGCGCCACGGATCTCGCCAACAACCTGGTGCGCAGCGGCATGCGCACCGTCCAGACCATAGGCGTGCCTGCCGGTCCGCTAGACGAGGACGTGGATGCGGTGGTGGTGGCGCTGAAATCGCGCACCATCGCCGCCGCCGAAGCGGTGGCGCAGTCGCTCGCGGCGCTGGCGTGGCTCAAGCGCGCCGGCTGCCGCCAGTTCTATTTCAAATACTGCTCCACCTTCGATTCTACGGCCCAGGGAAACATCGGACCGGTGGCCGAGGCGCTGCTGCAGGCGCTGGGGGCGAAGCTCGCCATCGCCTGCCCGGCGTTCCCGACCAATGCGCGCACCATCTACATGGGCAATCTGTTCGTGGGCGAAGCGCCGCTGTCCGAATCGGGCATGCGCAACCATCCGCTGACGCCGATGCAGGACGCGAACTTGGTGCGCGTGCTGCAGGCGCAATCGCGCGGCAAGGTTGGCCTGGTCCCCTGGACTGCGGTAGCGGCGGGCGAGCAGGCGATACGCGCGCGCTTCGCTGCGCTCGAAGCCGAAGGCGTGAGCCTCGCCGTGGTCGACGCGATCACCGACGCCGACCTGCACGCGATCGCGGCGGCCTGCGCCGCTCATCCGCTGATCACGGCCGGTTCCGGTGTCGCCATCGGTCTGCCGGAGAATTTCCGCAAAGCGGGCCTGCTGCCGCCGCGCGCCGATGCGGCGCTGCTGCCCAAGGTGCCCGGGCTGTCCGCGGTGATCTCGGGCTCCTGCTCGCAGGCGACCAATGCGCAGGTGGCGCACTGGCTCGCCGCCGGGCGCGTGGCCCTGCGCATCGATCCGCTGGCGATCGCGGCGGGGCAGGACGTTGCCGCAGCGGCGCTGCGGCAAGCCCTGCCGCAACTGGCTGCAGGTCCGGTGCTGTTCTACGCGACCGCGGCACCCGATGCGGTGAAGGCGGTGCAGGCCAAGCTCGGCGTGGCCGAGGCCGGGGCGCTGGTGGAGACAGCGCTGGCGCACATCGCGCAGGGCCTGATTGCAGCCGGTGTGACGCGGCTGGTGGTGGCGGGGGGCGAGACCGCGGGCGCGGTGGTGCAGGCGCTCAAGGTGTCGGCGCTGAAGATCGGGCCGCAGATCGACCCCGGCGTGCCCTGGACCGCGACCGCGGGCGCGCATCCCATCCTGCTTGCGCTCAAGTCCGGCAATTTCGGCACCGCCGATTTTTTCGTGAAATCGCTGCAGCAGCTGGACGCGTGAATAAGCGCAGCGGTTCGAGCCGCCTATTCCCGGCGCCGCAGATTTGCGCTGTTGCGCGGACGAAGGACGATCTGCACTCGCGTGGATGGCGCGGCGTCCGCGCGGATCCTCGAATGCGTCCGGATGAAAGGCGCATCCGGACGCATTCGAGGATCTTGGATAAAGGCAAACCCGAATCGCTCTCGGCTTTCAGCAGCTGGACGCATGAATAAGCGGAGCGGTTCGAGCCGCGTGTTCTCGGCGCCGCAGATTTGTGATGTTGCGCGGACGAAGGATGATCTGCACTCGCGTGGACGGCGCGGCGTCCGCGCGGACCCTCGATTGCGTCCGGATGAAAGGCACATCCGGACGCAATCGAGGATCGTGGATAAAGGCAATCCCGAATCGCATTCGCTTCTATTCGCCGACCTCCGCCGCCGTCATCCGGCAGGCTGAATTTATTGATTTCTGAAAGGTCAAACCGCCATGCCCAAATTTGCCGCCAATCTGTCGATGATGTATCAGGAGCACGATTTCCTCGCGCGCTTCGGCGCCGCTGCGAAGGACGGTTTCAAGGGGGTCGAATTCCTGTTCCCCTATGCGCACCCGGCGGCGGAAATCCGCGCACGCCTGGATCAGCACGGGCTTAGCCAGGCGCTGTTCAACGGGCCACCGGGCGAGTGGGCTGCGGGCGAGCGCGGCCTGGCTTCGCTCCCCGGCCGCGAAGACGAATTCAGACGCGGCGTCGCGACTGCGCTGGAGTATGCGGGCGTACTCGGCAACGATCGCGTGCACCTGATGGCAGGCTTGATCCGTCCGGGCGAGGATCGCGCGCTGCACCGCGCAACCTATGTGCGCAATCTGGAGTACGCGGCGAAGCAGGCGGCCGCGTCGGGCGTCACCATCGTGATCGAGCCGATCAACACGCGCGACATTCCGGGCTTCTTCCTGAACCGGCAGGACGAGGCGCATACCATCTGCGCCGAAGTCGGCGCAGCCAATCTCCAGGTGCAGATGGACTTCTATCACTGCCAGATCGTCGAAGGCGACCTGGCGATGAAACTGCGCAAGTACATCGCCGGCGTCGGCCATGTGCAGATCGCCGGCGTGCCCGAGCGCAACGAGCCCGACACGGGCGAGATCAACTACCCTTATCTGTTCCGGCTGCTGGACGAACTCGGCTATGCCGGCTGGGTCGGCTGCGAGTACCGGCCCAAGGGCGGGACCAGCGCCGGGCTGGGATGGCTCCAGCCCTGGCTGTGAGCGCGCATTCGCCGCGGAGCTAGCCGCCGTTGTGGGCACTGACCTTTCCCTGAGTCAAGGCGTCGACAGCACGGAGCGCATGCGCAAATTCGCCGCCGCGACCAACGAGGGAATATTCTTCTACCAGGACGGCCTGCTCACCGACGTCAACGAGGCGCTGCTGGCGATGACCGGCTACGCGCGCGAGGATCTGATCGGCCACAGCGCGCTGGTGTATCTGCCGCCGCGCTGGCGCGAGGAGGTGGGCAACTACATGCGCGCCGGGCGCGTTGACCCCTGCGAAATCGAGGTGCTGCACAAGAGCGGATACACCGTGGCGGTGGAACTGGTGGGCAAGACGCTGGAGCTCGACGGCCGGACCTACCGGCTTGGGGTGCTGCGCGACATCTCCGCGCGCAAGCACGCCGAGGCGCGCATCCAGTATTTGGCGCACCACGACATGCTGACCGGCCTGCCCAATCGCGCCTATCTGACCGAGCGGCTCGCCACCATCCTCGCGCTGGCGCGGCGCCACGGCACTCAGGCGGCGGTCCTGTTCATCGACCTGGACGATTTCAAGGCGGTGAACGATACGCTGGGCCATCACTCGGGCGACGCGCTGCTGAAACAGGTCGCCGCGCGCATCAAGTCATTGCTGCGCGAGGCGGACAAGGTGTCGCGCCTGGGCAGCGATGAATTCCTGGTGATCCTCGCCGATTGCGCCACACCCGATGACGCCGGGCTGGTTGCGGACAAGCTGCTCCAGACTCTATCTGCGCCGATGGGCCTAGCCGGCCAGGAATACTGCGCCAGCGCCAGCATCGGCATCAGCGTGTTTCCGCGCGACGGCGACACGGCCGACGAGCTGATCGGACACGCGGAAGTGGCGATGCATGGCGCCAAGCAGCAGGGCCGCGGCCAGCGCGTGTACTACGCGCCCGCCGCGGCGAATGCCGTGGCCGATGCGCGGGTGCGCGAGGCGAGGCTGCGCGAGGCGCTGCAGCGCTCGGAATTCGAAGTGTTCTACCAGCCGCAGCGCAGCGTCGCCGACCTGCGCCTAGTCGGCATGGAAGCGCTGCTGCGCTGGCGCCATCCGCAGCGCGGGCTCTCGCATCCGTCTGAAATCATCGAATTCGCCGAGGCGCACGGCCTGATCGACGAAATCGGCCAGTATGTGCTGCGCGAAGCCTGCCGCCAGAACAAGGCGTGGCAGGCTGCGGGTTTTGCCGCGCTGCCGGTCGCGGTCAACGTGTCCGCCGCCCAGTTTCAGCGCGGGGATCTGCTGGCCGAGGTAATGCGGGTGCTGGAGGAGACCGGGCTGGAAGGGCGCTACCTGGAACTCGAACTGACCGAGAGCATGCTGATCGACAAGCATGTCGTCAGCGCGGCGCTGTCCGGCTTGCGCGCACTCGGGGTCAAGATCGTGATCGACGATTTCGGCACCGGTTATTCGTCGCTTTCCTATCTGCAGCAACTGCCCATCGACAAACTCAAGATCGACCGCTCCTTCATCGACGACCTGGGCACCGATGCCGATGAACGCGCCATCGCGATCGCCATCATCAACCTGGCGAAGACCCTGAAGCTCACGGCGCTGGCCGAAGGCGTGGAACGGCAGGAGCAGCTCGAATTTCTGCGCGCGCAGGGCTGCGATGAATTCCAGGGTTATCTCGCCGGCAATCCGGTTGCAGCAGAAGAGTTCAGAGCGTTTTCACGCAGCTGATGCCAGCGGCAGAAATTTGAGGCGCGGTTCCACCGTCGCCAATGCTTCAAAATCGCGATCGTCATGGAGCAGAGGGACTTTGTGTTCCACCGCGATGCGCGCCACCAGGCAATCGTGCGGACTGCGCGGAGTGAATCCGCGAAGTCGGCAATGCAGGTACAGCTCCGCCGCAGCTTCCCAGGTCTCTACCGGATGGGCGGGATTGAGAAAAGGCAGCGTACGGAAATAGCGCTTGAGTCTGGTGAAGCGCTCTGGCGAGGCCGCTCCCTGCAGGATTTCCTGGTAGATGACCGGCGCCAGCGCCGCTTCCCCGCCGGGGAGCAATTGGCGCAATGCGCGCGTCTGCGCAGTCTGCACATCGCGCAGCAAGTCGATCCAGACCGAACTGTCAACGAGGACCACTAACGAGAACCACTAACGAAAACGACTGCGAGCACCGCCACGCGGGCCCATGCGCGAGCGCACGGCACGCACGTCGTATTCCGGCGCGATCATGTCTTTCCCCACCAGCTCGAGTACGTTTTTGCGTCGCACCGAATTGACCAGCCGCCGCAGCGCCAGCTCCACGACCTCACGCTTAGTCCTGGCGCCGGAGAGCTTCATGGCGTCGGCGACCAGTTGGTCATCGAGGACGATATTGGTACGCATATACACCTCCTGATGTGTATTGTATGCGAAAAGCAGGCGCGGGAAAACCACGGGCTTGGCGCGCCGGCGTTCGCGCCAGACGAGCGCAGCGCTGCGGCCCAGCTTGCTGCTTCGGCGCGCTGTTCAGCGATCCGGGAAACGATACAACTTCGCCGCGTTGCGCGCGAACAGCGGCTCGCGCACCGCGTCGCTGGGCAGCCAGCTCTCCAGCAGGTCGAGCAGGTCGGCGTCGTTGGGCATGGTATCGCGCAGGCCCGGATGCGGCCAGTTCGTGCCCCAGACGCAGCGCTCGGGCCGGTCGGTGAGCAGGGCCTGCACCAGCGGACGCATGTCGGCATAGTGCGGCGGGCCGGCGTCGGACAGCCGGTACCAGCTGGAAATCTTGGTCCAGCAGTCTTCGCGCTCGGCGAGCAGCCGGCGGATCACCTTGAATCCGGGCGCATCCACGCCTTCGCTGCCGCGTGCGCGCCCCAGGTGGTCGAATACCAGCGGCACCGGGCAACGGCGCAGGCGCGGCTCGAGAGCGACCCAGTCGCTGGCGCGGGCGATGTTGATCTCCAGGTGCCAGCCGTAAGGCGCGATGCGGCGCGCGATCGCTTCCAGGTCGCGCGTGGTGGCGCCGGTCGCGAACTGGTCCATCAGGCGCGCCGCGCGAAAGCCGCCTGCATCCAGACGCTTGAGTTCGGCCTCGCTCACCTTCGGGCTGATGGCGGCGACGCCGACGAAGCGTCCGCGGTGCTCGGCCAGAAAATCCAAGGTGATGGAATTGTCGAAGCCGTAGGGGCTGCCGTGCACCTGCACGCCGCGCTCCACGCCCAGCGCAGCATGCAGCGCCAGCCAGGCTTCGCGCGTGCACAGCGGCGGCGAGTATTTTCGCCCCGGCGCGAGCGCATAGCGCTCGAAGCGGTCGAAGATATGCGCGTGGCAATCCACCGTGCCGCGCGGCAGCGCGCGCCTGGGCGCACGCAGGTTCGCGTCCGGCGCGAGCACGTCTGCGGCATTGTCGAAGCTGCTCATGGGCGCCCCCTCGATTTTGCATAAAGTTCCGTGCACTCCGCCGCCTCCGGGGTCAGATCCCCGGCTCGCGCCGGGGCCCCTCTTCCGCCCTTCGGCGGCCCCTGCTCCCTGCTCATGCCGCTATTCGACGACGATGTTCGCATCGCGCGCGACCGATCGCCACTTCTCGAAATCGGTGCGCACGTAGGCGGCAAAGTCCGCCTGCGTCATGTCCATGATTTCCACGCCCATGCCGCGGTAGCGCTCGCGCACGCTCTCCACGCTGAGCGCCTTTCTCAGCGCAGCGTGGAGTTTGTCGACCACCGCTTGCGGCATGCCGGCCGGACCGAAAATGCCGGTGAAGGTGCTCGCCTCGAAATTCGCCACGCCGAGCTCCCCCAGCGTGGGCACGTTCGGCAGCATGGGCGAGCGCAGCCGGGAGGTGACGGCGAGCGCTTTCATGCGCCCTTCGCGGATGTGGCCGATGGAGGCGGTCATCTGGTCCACCATGGATTCGACCTGGCTGCCGAGCAGGTCGGTGATCGCGGGTCCGCTGCCCTTGTAAGGGATGTGGATCAGCTTCAGGCCCGTCTGGCGCATTAGGAGTTCGATCGCGAGATGGTTGGAGGAACCGTTCCCGGCCGAGGCGATGCTCACTTGGCCAGGCTTGGCCTTGGCGTAGGCGACGAACTCAGCAAAATTGCTCGCCGGCGTTTTCGGCGCCGCGGTCAGCACCATGGGCACCGACTGTATCGGCCCGATCGCGGTGAGGTCTTTCACCGGATCGTAGGTGATGTTCTTGTACACGGCCGGCGCGTTGGTGACGGTGCCGCTCGATCCGAGCAGCAGCGTGTAACCGTCGGGTGCCGACTTGGCCACGGCGGCGGTTCCCGTGGTTCCGCCCGCGCCCGGGCGGTTCTCGACGATGACCTGCACGCCCAGCGCTTCGGCCAGGGCCGGTGCCACCGTGCGGGCCGTGATGTCCACATTGCCGCTAGGCGGCCAGGGGACGACGATCTTCACCGCGCGGTTGGGAAAATCCTGCGCCAACGCCGGGAACCCCGCAAGCGTCGCCGCCAGCGCAGCAAATACGAACACCCATCTTTTCAGCATGCATCCTCCTCCGAGTCTGTAAGCAAACGAGGGGAGACATCCCCTCGTGCTCCCCTAAAACAGAGACCATTTCGGAAATTCTGAAATGCTCTCACAGGGCCAATTACGAAATGAGGGGATACATCCCCTCATACTTCCCTAAGTCAGGGGCCATTTCGGTAATTCTGAAATGGCCCACCAGGCTATTTGCCCTTGAATACGGGTTTGCGTTTTTCGTTGAACGCTTTGATTCCTTCGTAGCGATCTTCTGTTTCTACCAGGTGGTTGTAGGCTTCCACCTCGAAGCGATAGGCGGTCTTCAGTTCCATCTGCATGCCGTAGCGCACGGATTTTTTCACCTGGCGGATCGACAGCGGCGCATTGCCGGCGATAGCCGTCGCGGTCGCAAGCACTTTGGGCATGAGTTCGCCCGGCTCGCACACTTCGTTGAGTATGCCCCAGTCATAGGCCTCGCGCGCGCTGAACGGGCGGGCAGTCATGATGATTTCCTTGGCGCGGCGCTCGCCCACGGCGCGCGGCAGGTTCTGCGTGCCGCCGGCGCCGGGCATGATGCCCAGCGTGACTTCGGTCAGCGCGAAGCGCGCGGTGTTTACGGCGTAGGCGAAGTCGCAGGACAGTACCGCTTCGAAGCCGCCGGCGTAGGCGTGGCCGTTGACCGCGGCGATGATCGGCAGCGGCAGGTCGGTGAGCGCCCAATAGTAGCGCTCGAAAATTTCGTGCTGGCGCTGCCATTGTTCGCGCGTCATGCCGACGCGCTCCTTCAGGTCGGCGCCGGCGCAGAATACCCGGTCGCCGGCACCGGTGAGCACGACGCAGCGCACATCGCCTGCGTCTTCGGTCAGGCGCGTCCACAGGTCGATGAAGTCGCGCCCCATCTGGGTGTTGAGCGCATTCGCGATTTCGGGCCGGTTCAGCGTCACCAGCAGCACGTGCGGCGCGGCGATCTCGGTTTTCAGGGTGGCGTAGTTGGGCAGGTCCATGGGTGCTCCCTCAGTTGCAAAAAGTTTCGCGTTCCGCCGCAGCTTCAGGTGAACGATGGTTCATCCGGCGACAGCAGTCAAAACGGCCGCGGCTTGGCGATGCCGAAACCCTGGGCGTAGTCCACTTCGATCGCGCGCAGCTTCTCCTGACTCTCTTCGCTTTCCACCATTTCGGCGACGGTGCGCACGCCAATGACCTTGCACACCCGCTGGATCGCGCGAACCTTGGCCAGCGCCTCGGGGACGCGCTCGATCTGCAGGATGATGCTGCCGTCGATCTTCAGAAAATCCAGCGGCAGCGTCTTGATGTGGTCGAAGCCGACGCCCAGGCGGCCGAAGCCGTCGAGGCTGAAGCGGCACCCCAGCGGTTTGAGTTCGTAGGCGAGGCGCGAGGCCTGGGTCAGGCAGGCGATCGCATCGCCGTCGGCGATTTCGAAGCACAGCGTCGAGCCGGGTACCCCGTGTTCCTGCAGCGCGCGCGCGACGAACTCGGCGAAGGTGGCGTCCTCGACGGTGGCGCGCGCGAGATTGACGCACAGCACGGGCAAGGCGGCAGCGTCGCCGGAGCGGTCGGCCGCCACCCTCGCGGCCAGGGCTTTGCGCACGACGTAGCGGTCGATGTCGGGCATCATGCCGTAGCGCTCCGCGATCGGCAGAAACGTGCCCGGGGGCACCAGGTTCTGCTCCTCGTCGCGCATGCGGATCAGCAGTTCGTGCATGAGCTTCGGCTCAGCCGTGTCGCGCAGCGCGACGATGTCCTGGGCATACAGGTCGAAGCCGTTGTTCCGGATCGCCTGGCGGATGCGCTCGATCGGATTGCCCCAGCCGCTGAGCTCTTCCGTGAGCGAACTCAGATAGACCGAGTTGCCGCTCTCGTCGGCGACGACGAATTCGGTTCCGCTGCGCTGCGCTTGCTCGGCCACGACGTTCTCGCTTTCCTGCGGTGCGACCGCCTGCGCGTCCTTGATCAGCACCAGGACGCCGCTCGTCTCGCCGGCGCTGTCGCGCAGCGGCAAGAAATCCACCTGCGCGCGCTGCTCGCCGGCGCCGCGCGGCGCCAACATCAGATCGGCGCGGCCGGCGCGTCCGTCCAGCGCATCGAGCAGTTTCGGCCGCAGCGCCTCGGCATCGTGCGGCAACAGGGCCGTCTCGACCGGGCTGCCGCTTATCTGCGTCGATGGCACGCCGGTCCAGGCGGCAAAGCGCCGGGTGTGGAAGCGGCAGAGCCGGTCGCGATCGACGAAGAACGCGAGCTCCTGCAAATGCAACTGCAGGATGCCGAGCACGCTTTCGGCCGCGAGCTTGTCTGCGGCAGCGAGCCGGTGGGCTTTGATTTCCTTGGCGAGGCGGGTGCGGTCCTGCTGGTGCAGGGCCAGTTCGCGCTCCAGTTGCTCGCGCGTGCCGCGGTGCTGCTCGATTTCGACGCTCAGGCGCTGCTTGGCATGAGCCGCCTCCGCGGTGCGCCGCGCCATGCGCCAACTGCTCTTCCAGGTCGCGCTGATGAGCGACAGGACCGAGGCGAACAGGATGCCGGTGAGGAACGCGACCCATTGCCAGTCGAACTCGGTGAACAACATCGTGGCGACCAGCAACACGCTGAGGATCAGCGTCACCAGCGACGGCAGCAGGATGCGCAGCAGTGCGGCGATGTTCACGCGTTTTCGGCGTGCGGGCGCGCTGTCGTTCATGCGATTCTCATATAAACATGGTCCCGCGCAGACGCGTACTGGGCTCCGGCCTTCTTGTTGCGATCCTGGCGCCGTATTGTAGCCTGCGCCGGCAGGCGGCGCGGTTTCCGTGGCGCCGGAGCGCGCAGCGCGCAATCCTCTGGAAATGCCCGTCCTTATTGGCTCATAGGCATTTCAGCCCTAAGCGCAGCGCCGCCGCCGTGGCCATGGCCGCGGCGGTGGATTGTTCGGTATCCAGAGTCAGCGTGTGCCCGGCCTCGTCCACGGCCAGCGCTGCGTCGGCTGCGAGCTGGCGCGCGAGCACCTCCAGGCCGGCTTCGGATGCATCGCTGGCGGCGCGCGCGCGCAGCGCCACGCGCCGGCGCAGCGCAGCGGGCGAGGCGGTGCAGTTTGCAATGAGGAAAGCTGCGCCCGCACTGCGTGCGATTTCGGCGAAGCGCTCGCGTTCGGCGCGCTTCAGGAATGCCGCATCGACGATGACCGGGTAGCGCGCGGCGAGCGCCGCGCGCGCGAGCACGGCCAGGTGGGTATAGGTGCGTTCGCTCGCGCCGGGCGCATACAAGCCCGCATCCAGTCCCGAGTGCGAGCGCGCCAGCGGTGCGAGGCCCAGCAGCCGCTTACGCTCCACGTCCGAGCGCAGGCGCACCGCACCCAGCGCTTGCTGCAGTTCCTGGGCAAGGCTGCTCTTCCCCGATCCGGACAGCCCGTGCATGATCAGCAGCGCCGCGCGGCCGGGGGCTGCGAGGGCTTCGGCCAGGCGCAGGTAGCTGCGGTATTCCCGCGCGAGTTCGCGCCCGGCGCGCGCCGCGACGCCGGTTTGATGCGCGCGCATGCACGACACCTTGGCGCGCACCAGCGCGCGATAGACGAGATAGAAGCGCAGCACGCGCACGCCGGCATAGTCGCCGCTGAGTTCCAGATAGGCGTTGAGGAAGCGCCATGCGAGCCGCGCCAGGCCGTGGTCGAACAGGTCCATCATCAGGAACGCGATTTCATTCATGACGTCGGTCCAGCGCAGGTCGGCGCTGAATTCGATGCCGTCGAACGGCGTCGGCACGCGGTCCAGCAGCACGATATTGCCCAGGTGCAGGTCGCCGTGGCATTCGCGCACCCAGCCCGCACGCTGGCGCGCTTCAAACTCGGCGGCAAGCGCCGCATGCGAACTGAGCGTCCAGTCGCGCAGCCGCGCGAGCAACGCGCGATCCGCTTTCGCGCTGATCAAGGCGAGCATCTGGTCGAAGTTCTGCACCGCCTGCGCGAGTATGTGTGCGGGAGAGCCGAACGCGCTCGCCGCGCCGGCGCGCTCTATGCGCGCATGAAACGCAGCGAGGCCCGAGGCCAGCGCGTCGATGGTTTGCGGCGCGAGTTCGCCGCGCCGCGCCATGCGGTCAAGCAACGCTTCCTGCGGAAAGCGCCGCATTCTCAGCGCGTACTCGATTGCGGGCTCGCCAGCTCCCAGCAGCGGCGCGGTGGCGCTGCCGCCGATGGGGATCACGTCCAGATACAGGCCGGGCGCGGTACGGCGGTTCAGGCGCAACTCCTCCTCGCAAAAGCGCCGGCGCGCTTCCAGCGAGCTGAAATCCAGAAAGCCGAGGTTCACCGGCTTCTTGATCTTATAGGCGTAGTCGCCGGCGAGCAGAATGCAGGAAATATGGGTTTGAAGCACGTCCACTGCCTGCACCGCATGCGGATAGCGCTCGGGCGCGCGCAGCGCGGCGATCAGCTGGTCCAGGCGCTGATCCCCGGTGCTAATTGCCCGTGCTGCATGCGGGCTGCCGCTGCTGTGCAAGCTGATGCCCCAGAAAACCCCTCGCTTCCAAACTACTCCGCCAGCGCGCATCCCGGTTGAGAATAATCAAGCCTGCGCGACCCGCGTGCCGGCGCGGGAACGGTCGCGAGCGCGAGCCGGCGGCACAGGCGCATCCTCCGCGCCGCGCTCGAACGACCCGGCACGGATACGCGCAATGGCCGG
>Ga0334722_10005986_pt1 | contig 12142 bp, 13 predicted proteins | sample C3_bottom_MG_FD_207210 | JGI IMG/M metagenome (GOLD analysis project Ga0334722, IMG submission 207210) | Sediment microbial communities from Yellowstone Lake, YNP, Wyoming, USA - C3_bottom | ecosystem: Environmental > Aquatic > Freshwater > Lake > Sediment | place: USA: Wyoming | collected...
TATTGCTTTGGTAGTTTTTTTAAGTACCATAATCTATGGGCTTTTAATGAGTCTCTTCTTACAAAGATGGTTAAGTTGGGAAATTTTAATTGAAAGTCTTTACGCTTGTATTTTAGGATTAATTTTCTTTTTTGTTTTAGATCATTTTCAAAAATCAAGTAGACTTTTGAAAGTAGAATCATGAGTGTTTTTGACCAATTTGATAAGAATCTTCCGGGTGATAGAAAAATGCGTAAAGTAAAAGCGCAGTTTGAAAATTTTGAGTATGAACAATCAGAAGAAATAGAAACTAAACCTCAAAGAGCTTATTGGATCTTCTATGTTTTGGCTCTAATAATAATGGGAGTTTTGCTTGCGCAACTATTGCATTTACAAATAACACTAGGTGCCTTTAATCGGACGCTTGCTCAAGGGAATCGTCTTCGCGATAGAACAATTCCCGCTCCTCGTGGAGTTATTTACAGTAGTAACGGTACCGCTCTGGTTACTAATGATGCTTCTTTTTCATTAGAAATTTATCCTTTGGATTTACCTAAGAAAGGTGCCGATAGGGATGCTTTCTATAAAAATCTTTCTACTGTTATTCAAATTCCACAGGAGGAAATTAAGAATAAAGTTGAAGGACAAGGGTCTTCGCAGGCTGCTCCGGTAGTTTTAAAAGAGAACATTGATCGTGATTCGGCCCTTCTCTTGGAGACCAAAATTACCAATTCACCTGGAGTCGTGATTGGAATAAATCCTGTTCGCGATTATAAACAAATTACCGGATTATCGCAGATAATTGGTTATGTCGGAAAAGTGACTGAAGCAGAGCTTAAAAATAACCCCCAATTTCAAATGAATGAGACAGTTGGCAAAGATGGTTTAGAAAAAACTTATGAAGAATATCTTAAAGGGAAGGATGGATCTGATCTGATTGAAGTAGATTCTCATGGACGGGCTCAGAGAACTATTTCTAATTTGGCTCCTCAACCAGGCGATAGTCTTACTTTAACGATTAATAATGATTTAGAGGAAGAAATGGCAAAAGCTTTGCAGGCAGGATTAGATTCTGCAGGCGTAAAAGCAGGCGCTGCTGTGGCTATGGATCCAAAAACCGGTGCTATTTTAGGAATGGTTTCACTACCAACTTATGACAATAATGTTTTTACTGGAGGTGTTTCTCAAGATGAATATCAAAAACTAGTTAGTGATCCTAATCAACCGATGTTTAATCGAGCGATTTCGGGGACATATCCCTCTGGCTCGACTATTAAGCCCACTATTGCCGCTGCTGGTTTGCAAGACGGTGTTATTACAGAAAATACAACTATCAACGATACTGGTGAAATTAAAGTAGGAAATTACGTTTATCCCGACTGGAAAGCCCATGGATTGGTTGACGTTAGAAAAGCCATTGCTGTTTCTGCTAATGTTTTCTTTTATGCTGTCGGTGGTGGTTGGGATAAAATTAAGGGTTTGGGAGTTCAAAAACTTCATGACTATTTAGCAAGTTTCGGATTTGGTAAAAAACTTGGGATTGACCTGCCCGGTGAAGCAAACGGTCTGGTCCCTGACCCTAATTGGAAAACAAAAGTACAACATCAATCTTGGTATTTGGGAGATACCTACCATATGTCAATTGGCCAGGGTGATATGTTGGTAACTCCATTACAAATGGTAAATTCGGTAGCTGCTATTGCTAATGGTGGTTCACTCTTAAAACCATATATTGTTCAGAAAATAACTGATCAAGATGGCAAAGTAGTTACTACAACTCAAAAAACTGTCATCAATTCTAATTTTATTAATGATAGTAATTTACAAATTGTCCGTGAGGGAATGAGAAATTGTGTTGATGCAAGTTATGGTTCAGGCAGAGCCTTAAGTAGTTTACCGATCGCCGTTGCCGCAAAAACCGGAACTGCTCAATTTGGCAGTGAAGGAAAAACTCATGCTTGGATGACAGCTTTCGCTCCTTATAACGATCCGCAAATTGCTATCGCCGTTATTGTTGAAGGTGGCGGCGAAGGTTACGCTTCCGCAGGACCAGTGGTTCAAAATATTTTTAACTGGTATTTTACCCGCTAGGGCTTGACTTGGAAAAGCTCTTATATTAAAATATATTAGAAAATACAGATTAAGGTGTTTGAAAGGAATGAATGTATCTCACAAAAGAAGGTTTAGAAAAACTTCGAGAGGAATTATCCAATCTTAAAGGGAGAAGAAGAGAAGTTGCCGAACGTATCAAAACTGCAAGAGAATTCGGCGATCTGTCTGAAAATAGCGAATATGAAGACGCTCGCAATGAGCAGTCTTTTTTGGAAGGAAGAATTGAAGAAGTTGATGATATGATTCGTCACGCCGTGGTTTTAGCGAGAAACGGTAATGGTGGCGAGAAAGCGGAGTTAGGGTCAATAGTAACTCTAAAGATGGATGGCGAAACTCTAACTTACGAATTAGTTGGTGCAACTGAATCAGATCCTTTAAATGGAAAAATTTCCGTTGAATCACCTTTGGGTTTTTGTCTAATGGGCAAGAAAAAGGGTGAGGAAGTAGAGATTAAAACTCCAAACGGTAAAACCCTTTATAAAATAGTAACTCTCAAGTAAAAAGAGAGGTCTCTTAATCAAACAATTGATTCAGGGCCTCTTTTTTGATAGGATAAAGCAAGAGGAAATATATGTTTTGGGCAGATGAAATTATTGAAGACATAATCAAAAAATTACCGAAAGACGACTATCTGATTACTGATTGGAAAACGCCGTCAGGTCATGCTCATTTTGGATCTTTGCGTGGCCCGATTATTCACGATGTAGTTAGACGCGGCTTGACTGAGGAAGGCAAGTCGGCAATTTTTAGATTTGGAATCGACGACTTTGACCCTTTGGACGGTCTTCCGGTCTATATTGACCAAAGTTTTATTCAGTATATGGGAATGCCGCTAAATAAGATTCCGGCTCCGGACGGAAAAAGCAAGAGTTTCGCCGACCAATATGCGGATGAATTCCGCAATGTTATTAATTCTTTGGGAGGAAAGGTTGAATTCGTATCAGTTTTTGAAGCATATAAAGATGGTAGGTATAACGAAGCAATCAAAATAATTTTAGACCATGCTTCCGAAATTAGAAAAATCTACAAAGAAATTTCTGGCTCTGATAAAGGCGAAGATTGGTATCCATTTCAAGTTGTTTGTCCGAAATGCGGTAAAATTGGTACAACTGAGGTTACCGGCTGGGACGGAAAAGAAGTTGAATTTGAGTGCAAAGAGAATTTAGTTGAATGGGCTAAAGGTTGTGGCGAAAAAGGGAAGATATCACCTTTTGATGGTAATGGTAAATTGCTCTGGAAAGTGGAATGGCCGTCTAAATGGTTAGTTTTTGGTACTGAAATCGAAGGCGAGGGAAAAGACCATTTTGCTGCTGGTGGCTCGCGCGATGTCGCCGATAAAATTTATCGAGATATCTTTAAAAGGCAACCGCCGTACGATATACGATATGAGCATTTGTTAATTGGCGGTGCAAAAATGTCTTCATCTAAAGGTCTGGGTGTGACGGCCAAAGATATGTTCGATTTGTTGCCGGCTAATATCTTAAGATTTTTGTTTACCAGAACGAAATATAAAAAAGCACTGGAATTTAATCCTGAAGGCGACACTATTCCTTTGCTATATGATGAGTATGACCGTTGTGCCTTAGCATATAAAGAAGATCCAAAATCCGATTTCGGACGGGCTTATTATTACGCTGAAATAGATCTGGAAAAAGACCTTCCTAAATACTTGCTTCGCTTTTCAAAAATTGCATATATGCTGCAAATGCCGAGAGTCGATATTCTAAAATATGCTGAAGAAGAAAAAGAATCAGCGATAACTGATATTGAAAAACGGGAAATTGAAAATCGAATTAAAATTTCCAAAAAGTGGCTAGAAAAGTTTGCTCCGGAAAATTATAAATTCACTATTCAAAATAATCTACCGAAAAATGCTAAAGATTTAAACGATCAGCAAAAAGAATTTTTGAAAAAAATTGCGAAAGTTATCGAAAGCGAAAATTTATCTGGCGAGGATTTGCATCATAAAATTCACGACATTAAAAATGAGATGAAAATAGAACCCAAAGAAGCCTTTTCCGCAATTTATCTGGTATTTATTGGGAAAGATTCCGGTCCTCAAGCAGGCTGGCTTTTGGCAAGTTTGGATAAAGATTTTGTTATAAAAAGATTAGAGGAGGCGTCTCAATGATTGATATAAAATATCTTCGGGAAAATTTGGAGGAAGTAAAAAAGGCGATTGAAAAACGTGATGCTGATATTGATTGGGAAAAAATTGTAAAGCTCGATAATGAAAGGCGGGATGTTCTTTATCGAATTGAAACTCTAAGAGCAGAAAGTAATCAGCTGGCGTTATCGCGTGAAAAATCTGATCGTGCTATTGAAATTAAAAGAATGCTCAAAGACCTTGAACCGCAACTTTCTGAGGCAGAAGAAAATTTTAAAGTTGAAGCGGTTAAGATTCCTAATATTCCACAAGAAGATGTTCCGGTAGGTAAAGATGATTCTGACAATCAAGTCATAAAAGAAGAAGGCGAAATTAAGCTAAAAACAGGCAAAGACCACATTGAACTTGGAAAAGCCTTGGATATTATTGACATTGATCGCGCTTCCAAAGTGTCCGGACCTCGATTTTACTATTTAAAAAACGAAGCCGCGGAATTAGAGTTTGCTCTAATAAGATACGCTTTGGATATTGTTAAAAAGGAAGGTTTTCAACCAGTAATTCCGCCAATTTTAATTAAAGAAGATATGGCTTGGGGTTCCGGCCATTTCGAAGCAATAAATGACGATGCTTACCATATGCGTGAAGATGAAATGGTGGCAGTGGGAACTTCTGAACAATCAATTCTCCCAATGTTTGCCAACGAATCTTTAACTTCGCTTCCACAGAGATTTATAGGTTTTTCAACTTGCCTTCGCCGTGAGGCAGGAAGTTACGGAAAAGATGTGAAGGGAATCTTACGTGTTCATCAATTTGATAAATTGGAATTATTTTCTTTCTGTAATCCTGAAAATTCAAAAGAAGAACACGAACTTATGGTAAATTTAGAGGAAAAAATTGTTTCTGGACTGGAATTACCATACCGCTTAGTAAATGTTTGCACCGGTGATTTGGGTTTGCCGTCTAGTAAAACTATTGATCTGGAAATTTGGATGCCGTCTCAAGAAAAATACCGTGAAACTCATTCGTCAAGTAATTGCACTGATTTCCAAAGCAGGCGTCTTAAAATAAAATACAAAGATGGCGAAGAATCGGGTTTTGTTCATACTTTGAACGGAACCGCTGTTGCTATTGGCAGGATGCTTATTGCTATCTTAGAAAACTACCAAGAAGAAGACGGCAGTATCAAGATTCCAGAAGTTCTGCAAAAATATTTAGATTTTAAGGAAATAAAGAAATAAGAAGAACTCGTTGATTAATACCCCTAAAGAGAGTAAAATAAAGGGAGAAAGGCATATCTATGCTCGGTTTTTTAGGTAAAATATTTGGTTCGAATGAGGGTGTGGTCAATAAGATGCAGCCTGAAGTTGATAAGATAAATGCTTTCGAAAAGGACATCGAAAAACTCTCTGACGACCAACTTAAAAATAAAACAAAAGAATTTAAAGATAAATTATCAAAAGGAGAAACCCTCGACAATATTTTGCCGGAAGCTTTTGCGTCTGTAAGAGAAGCAGCTAAACGAACAATTAAGCAACGCCATTACGACGTTCAACTTATTGGCGGAATGGTTCTTCATCAAGGAAAAATTGCCGAAATGAAAACTGGTGAAGGAAAAACTTTAGTTGCGACTTTACCGTTATATTTGAACGCGCTCGAAGGAAAGGGTTCTCACCTTATTACTGTAAATGATTATTTGGCTAAGTTCCATGCTCAATGGATGGGGCCGATATATTATGCTTTAGGTATGACAGTCGCCGCAATTGAACACGAAAAATCTTGGAAGTATGATCCAAAAGATAGTGATGCCGAAGACCAAACATGGAAAAATCTTTGGGAAGTTGAAAGAAAAGATGCTTATGCTTGTGATATCACTTACGGTACTAATAATGAATTTGGTTTTGATTATCTTCGTGACAATATGATCCAATCGCTTGAACAAATGGTTCAAAGGGATTTAGCTTTTGCGATTGTTGACGAGGTTGATTCAATTTTAATTGATGAAGCCAGAACTCCTTTAATTATTTCTGCTCCAGCGGAAGAATCAGCTTCTTTATATCGTCAATTTGCAATATTGATACCTCAACTTCAAGAAAAAACCGATTATGAAATTGACGAAAAAATGCGAGCAGTCACTCTAACCAATGCAGGGATGGATAAGATTGAAAAACTTTTAGGTATTAAAAACATTTATTCTCAGGAGTCAATAAATCTGGTTCATCATCTTGAACAAGCGCTCATTGCTAACGTCCTTTATAAAAAAGATAAAGATTATGTCGTCAAAGACGGCGAAATTATTATCGTTGATGAATTCACAGGCCGTTTAATGCCAGGTCGCCGTTACTCTGAAGGTCTTCATCAGGCCATTGAAGCTAAAGAAGGTGTAGAAGTTCAAAGAGAGTCTGATACGTTAGCGACAATTTCATTTCAGAATCTTTTTAGAATGTATCCAAAACTTGCCGGTATGACTGGTACTGCTTCAACAGAGGCTGAGGAATTTTGGAAAATTTATAAATTAGATGTTGTCGAAATTCCTACTAACAAACCGACTGTTAGAAAAGATTTACAGGACTTAATTTATAAATCAGAAGAAGCCAAATTTGATGCAGTGATTTCTGGAATCACTGAAAAAAATAAAACTGGCCAACCGATTTTGGTGGGTACAATTTCTATTGAAAAATCAGAAAAATTATCAAAAAAATTAAGACGAAACGGAGTTAAGCACGAAGTTCTAAACGCCAAGCATCATGAACGTGAAGCAAAAATTATCGCTCAAGCGGGTAAAAAAGGTGCGGTCACAGTTGCTACCAATATGGCTGGTCGTGGTGTCGACATTATTTTAGGCGGCACACCATTGGAAAAAAAATTGCATGGGGAAGTTACCAAGCTCGGTGGCCTTCATATTATTGGTACCGAACGACATGAAGCACGACGTATCGATAATCAGCTTCGCGGACGTGCAGGTCGACAGGGCGATCCGGGTTCTTCACAATTTTATGTTTCCATGGAAGATGACTTGATGCGTGTTTTCGGCGGTGAACGAATGAAAAATTTAATGACAACTCTTCATATGCCGGATGACATGCCGATTGAACACGGGCTTATCTCTCGTTCAATTGAAGGAGCGCAGAAAAAAGTTGAGGGGCATAACTTTGATATTAGAAAACATCTTGTCGAATACGACGATGTTGCTAATATGCAACGAAAAACGATCTATTCAAGACGAAAGAAAATTCTTAAAAGTGAAAGCGTCCACAATGAAATTATCGAGTTAATGGATGATGAGACAAAGAAAGAATATCTGGAAAAATATAATCGCGTTGGCGAAAAAGTAATGAATCAAATTGAAAAAATGGTTTATCTTCGTTCAATCGATACAATATGGATTGAACATCTAAATGCAATGGATGCGATGAGAGAGGGGATTGGCCTTCGCGGTTACGGTCAGCGTGAACCGTTGGTTGAATATAAAGCAGAAGCTTACAATTTATTTCAAAGATTGCTTGGAAATGTTAACGCACAAGTTGTAGAAATTTTATTGAAAGCCGATATTCGTCCTGAGCCGGTAACTATAGAGAGACAACCGATGAGAAATCTACAAATGCAGGGTGCATCGGAAACTGCCGCGGCTGGCACCTTCGATAGTACTCAAACTGCATCGCCATCAGAACCTGCACCACAACAAACTACATCATCGACTGGTGTTGAAGTAACTGTTCGGCAGCAACCATCAGCACCAACTTCCTCCCCTGCCCCATCTTCTGCTTTCTCTAAAGTCGGCAGAAATGACCTCTGTCCTTGCGGGAGTGGAAAAAAATATAAGAAATGCCATGGTAAATAAAAAGGCAAATACAAATCATGATAGTAAAAGAGGATTCAATTTTATTGGTGTAAACTGTGTTTTTTGGTGTCATGATAAGAATAATCGCATCTTAATGCATAAAAGAAGTAAAAATTGCAGAGATGAACAGGGTCGCTGGGATTGTGGTGCCGGCTCAATGGAGTTTGGTGAAACTTTTGAAGAAACGGTGGCTAGAGAAGTAGAAGAAGAATATGGAACTAAGCCATTGGAAATTGTTTATATTACAAGTTCTAATGTTCTTAGAAAGCATAATGGGCGAAAGACGCATTGGATTAAAAACTTACATTGGGTACTTGTAGATCCAAAAAAAGTTAAGAATAATGATCCGGAAAAAATAGATGAAATAGGTTGGTTTAATATTAATAAGCTTCCCAAGCCTTTGCATTCTCAAATTGATATTGAAATAGATTTATCAAAAAAATATTTGAAAGAGAAATAAATGAAAATTATTAGAAAAAATGATTCAAAATTTGTTAAAAAACCAAGTGGGACCGAGATTAACTATTATCTATTCCCTGAGTACGAAATTAACTATAATGAAATCCCACCTAATTCAGAGCAGGAATGGCATCGTCATGAAAAGGTTTCGGAAACGATCTTTATTATCGAAGGCGAGTTAATCATTCTTTGGACAGAAAATGGTGAAGAAAAATCTGAAAAAATAAGAACTGGTGATTTAGTTGAATCGGAGAAATCTTCCCATACTATTAAAAACGATAGTAAACAAATTGCTAAGTCCATTGTTATTAAACAGATTCTCAAAGGGGAAGACAATAGTAAAATTTTTAAGAATGATAAAATATATGGAAAATAAAATGAGAAAATTGTTTTTAACTTCATCTGCTTTCAATATGATGGATAAAATTGCTCCGATGTTTGGAAAACCAGCACAAGGATTAAAGATAGCTTTTATTCCGACAGCGGGAGATCCTTATGGCGATGATAAGCCATGGATGGATGCTGATAGGCAAAAGTTAGTTGATTTAGGTTTTGACGTTTTTGATTTCGATCTAAAGGAAAAAAACGAAGAAGAAGTTAATACCGCTTTATTAAAAGCTGATATTATCTTTGTTGCTGGTGGCAATACTTTCTATCTGCTCGACAAGGTGAGAAAAAGTGGCTTTGATAAAGTTTGCAAAAAATTAGTAAACGAGGGGAAAATTTATATTGGTTCGAGCGCGGGGAGTTATTTGGCTTGTCCGACAATTGAAGCAGCTAGCTGGAAGAATGCTGATAAAAATATTGTTAATCTAACAGATCTAACCGCACTAAATCTTGTTAATTTTCTGATAATTGCTCATTTTGAAGAGAAATATCGTCAAGTCGTTATTGATGGCGCTAAAACAACCAGTTTGCCCATTGTCGCCATAAATGATAATCAGATGATTGTCGTGGAAGCTGATAAGGTTAATTTAGTTGGAACTGGTCCAAAAGAATTTTTTAATGGATTCAAAGAAAATTGTGAGAAAAAATGAAAAAGGAACTTTCTAAGAAAATTAAAGCACTATGCTTTGTCTTACGCGGTAATGAAATCCTTCTGGGGATGAAAAAACGTGGATTTGGAGAAGGAAAGTGGAATGGTTTTGGTGGGAAAGTAGAGGGTGACGAAACTATCGAAGAGGCTATCAAAAGAGAATTGTTAGAAGAGGCAAGTCTACAGATTAATAATTTTGCTGATCGTGGTACCATAATTTTTAAAGGCAACGATCTTTGGGATATCGTAGAGGTTCATGTCTTTAGATGCACCAATTTTGAGGGTGAGCCTAAAGAGAGTGATGAAATGAAACCAAAATGGTTTAACCAAAATAATATTCCTTACAATCAAATGCTTCCCGATGATAAATATTGGCTTCCTTTATTATTAAAGGGTAAAAAATTTAAGGCAAAATTTATCTATAATGATAAAGGAGAAATACTTAGTCAACAAGTAACAAAAATATAAATAATTCTATGGAAAATAAAAGTTTAGAATTTCTATGTAAATCACGAACTCAAACTTATGCTTCTGGCAAAGAAGCCGAGAATATTTCAGGGTTTAAAGTTTATAACATCAAAAATGGCAATTTAGAATATCGCGATGCTTATACTGATCAACATTACTACTTCCAAGGCCAAGAAACTATGTTCCAAGATGGTAAACCAATTTGGTCAATGAGTTATCGTGGCGCGGCAGAAGAAGGTGCTGATACTGGAAAAGTTTTTGGATTTTTACAAAAAATCTTAAAAGAACATTCTGATGTTGTGCGATTACCTGACAATAAGGAATTTACCGATGGCGATTGGCGTTATCAAGATAATTGCGATGGCAAAGTCGAAGAATTCAATGGTTTGGAAGAAATCTACCAAAATGGCAAATTAGTTCATTGGATGAAATATTTCGGAGGAGAAATAAAATAAAATGGAAATTAAGAAATTAAAATTTGAGGAAGAATTAGTGCCTTTAATTCTAAATGGTCAAAAAACAACGACATTTCGTCTTTATGATGACAAAAATGTTCAAGACGGCGATCACTTAATTCTATATGACAAACATAATGGCGAGGAGATAGCGAGGGCTGATGTAATATTAGTTTACGAAAAGAAATTCGGTGATCTTGAAGAAGAAGATTTTAAAGGTCATGAAAAATATGAAAGTTTAGAAACGATGCGCGAAAAATTTCAAGCGTATTACGGCGAGAAAGTTAACGATGAAACTATGGTAAAAATAATAAGGTTTGATTTGATATGAAACCTTCGTTATATTTTCTTTTTTGCACGAGCCATAAAGAGGCTAAAAACATCAGAGAAGTATTGCTAGAAAAAAGACTTATTGCGTGTGGTGGAACGATGGACATTAAACATTCCAAATATTGGTGGTTGGGTCAGTACGAAGAAGCGTCTAATGAAGTTTTGCTCTTAATGGAATCGGTTGAGAAGAATTTTGCAAAAATGGAAAAGGAAATTCGAAAAATACACAGTCACAAAACATTTGTTTTGGCATCGTTTCCAATTAAAACGACTAACGATGTTATAAAATGGTTAAAAGAGGAGTTAAAATGATTCAAAAACGCGGTAAAAAATGGGTACTGGTTTCTAAAAAAACAAAAAAGGTTTTAGGAACCCATCCATCAAAAATTGCGGCCGAAAAACAAGAAGCGGCAATTAATATTTCTAAAGCCCGCGCTGTGGGCCACAGAATCCCAATAAAACCAGCCAAAAAATAGAAAGGCGAAATGAAGACCAAAGTCGCAATATTATTTGGGGGAATATCCGCCGAACACGAAGTTTCCATTATGTCGGCAAACTCTGTAATGGAAAATACTGACAAAGAGAGATTCGAAGTTATCCCGGTTAAGATATCAAGATCGGGTGAATTTGATATAGAGAAAGTAAAAGAAGCCGATGTTGTTTTCCCTTGTTTACACGGAAAGGGCGGGGAAGACGGTTCCATACAAAAATTATTAGAGTCTCTAAATAAGAAATATGTTGGCTGCGGAGCTCAGGCTTCAATCGTCGGTTTGGATAAAATTGCTCAAAAACAGATTTACGAAAAATTAAATATTCCCACTCCCCCGTTCCAATTTTTTTCAAAAGCTGAATGGCAAAAAAGTCCAGCGAAAATTATGAATGAAATTATTCTTCCTGTCTTTGTAAAGCCGGTCAACACCGGCTCAAGTATCGGAATTACAAAAGTGAAAGTAAAAGAAGATTTACAGTCAGCAATCAAAGAAGCATTGAAATATGATGACCGCGTAATAGTTGAAAAAGCAATTGGGGATTTTCACGAAATTGAAGTCTCAGTTTTAGGAAATAACGATTTGACGGTATCAGTCCCTGGCGAGATATTACCAGCAGAAGAATTTTATAGTTACGATGCTAAATATAAACTGGATTCTGGGCTAGAAATTCCAGCAAAAATATCCGAAGAAACAACAAAGGAAATACAAGGTTTAGCGGAGAAAGTTTTTCGTGCTTTGGGACTCCGGGGGATGAGCCGGGTAGACTTCTTTATTGAAAAAGAAAGCGGTAAGATATATGTAAATGAAGTAAATACAATTCCTGGTTTTACTAAAATTTCTATGTATCCAAAGCTGCTTGAAGCAAGA
>Ga0334722_10005987_pt1 | contig 12141 bp, 12 predicted proteins | sample C3_bottom_MG_FD_207210 | JGI IMG/M metagenome (GOLD analysis project Ga0334722, IMG submission 207210) | Sediment microbial communities from Yellowstone Lake, YNP, Wyoming, USA - C3_bottom | ecosystem: Environmental > Aquatic > Freshwater > Lake > Sediment | place: USA: Wyoming | collected...
CATGACTTCGGCGGCATGCCATTGCCCGTCGCAGTGGCGGCAACAGCTCTGTTCTGCGCTGTCCTGGCGTTGTTCCCTGCTCTGGCTGGTTGGTTGCAGGCGCGTTTTAATGTAAATCCGACGCAGCGTTTGCTGCTTCTGATGCCGGCCTTGTGGGGGATGACGGAATGGCTGCGGGGCTGGGTGCTTACCGGTTTTCCCTGGCTCGGGCTGGGTTATTCCCAGGTGCCGGTCAGCCCTTTGGCTGGTTTTGCGCCGTTGCTCGGGGGGTATGGCGTTTCGCTGGCGCTGGCGGCGGTTGCTGGCGCGCTGGCCTTGCTGATGGAGCCGGAAAGGCGCCGCCGCGCAGTCGTGGTGATGATTGCGCTGTCGGCAACGGGCCTGGCTCTCAAGCAGGTGGAATGGACGCAGCCCGCCGGTGCGCCGGTGGCGGTTTCCCTGTTGCAGGGGAATATCGCCCAGGACATGAAGTGGCGCCCCGATGCGGCCCGCGAAACGCTCGCTACCTATGCCGGGTTGGCGGCGAGTAGCCGGGGGAGGTTAATCCTTCTGCCGGAAACTGCGGTGCCCATATTTTACGATTCGGTTCCCCTTTCCTACCTGGAAAAGCTGAAGCAACTGGCCCAACGGCGCAAGGGCGACCTGGTGCTGGGGATCCCGGAAGCGGGGAAGGCGGACGAGTATTTCAACAGTGCTTTCAGCTTCGGTTCTTCTCCGTCTCAGGTGTACCGTAAGTCCCATCTGGTGCCGTTCGGCGAGTATCTGCCTTTGCGGCCCGTGTTTTCATGGGTGCTGGAGGTCCTGCACATTCCTCTCTCCGATTTTTCCCGTGGCGCGGAATTGCAGCAGCCGATGGCGGTGGTGGGACAGCGTCTGGCAGTGGACATCTGTTATGAAGACGTGTTTGGCGAGGAAATCATCCGCCAGTTGCCGCAGGCGACGCTGCTGGCCAACCTCACCAACGATGCCTGGTTCGGTCATTCCTTCGGGCCCTGGCAGCATTTGCAGATTGCCCAGATGCGGGCGCTGGAAACCGGGCGCGCCATGCTGCGTGCCACCAATACCGGTGTCACGGCTATCATTAACCAGCGCGGGGAGGCGGTGGGGCAGGCCCCCGTGTTCACCACCACGGTACTGGAAGGTTCCGTGCAGGGCTTCCAGGGCGCCACGCCCTATGTCCGTTTCGGCAATGTCCCGGCGCTGATCCTGATGATTCTGATGCTGGTCGTGGCGTGGAGATCGAGGCGGTGAGTTGGGGCTGTTACCTGCTGGAATGCGCAGACGGGACGCTTTACACCGGTATCACCAACGATCCGGAGCGGCGCGTGGCTAGCCACAACCAGGGTACAGCCTCGAAATACACCCGCTCCCGTCTGCCGGTCAGGCTGGTTTACTGGGAGCCTCATCCCGACCGCGCTGCCGCTTCCCGGCGCGAGGCGGAAATCAAGAAGCTCAAGCGGACGGCGAAGCTGAAGTTGGCGGCTGATCTGGTAATATCTTCAGCATGAAAATTTTATCCGTTTTCCTGCTTACCCTGACCCCCTTGTCCGCCACGGCCCACGATATGTGGCTCGAATCCACGCCGGCTGGCTATGTCCTGCAACTGGGGCATCGCAATTCCGACCATGGCGGAGAAAAAATCCTGCCTTATTCCACCTCTGCCGCCAAGGGGGCGCTGTGCTTCAGGGACGGCAGTTCCACGCGCCTTGCTGCGAGCGGTACGGCACCCTATGTCGTGCCCGGACCCTGCGCAGCCGTGGTGGTGGAGTTTTCTTCCGGCTACTGGACCGAGACCGCCTACGGCGCCCGCAACGAGCCCAGAAGCGGATGGGGCGACGGGCGCAAAAGCTGGCTCTCGGTGGAACAGGTGAAGCTGCTTAGCGAGTGGCGCCCAGGGTTCACCCTCCCGCTGGAGGATGGCCTGGAGCTTTCCCCACAGGATGATCCAATCCATGCTGTTCCTGGCGACAAGGTGCGCTTCGTCCTGACCCTTGCCGGACGCCCGGTGGCCGACGCGGCGGTTGCTTTTGGCGGCGCATTGCGTGGCAGGACCGGCCCCGACGGCAGTGTCAACCTGCGTATCCGCGAGCGTGGTATCCAGACTGTCACCGCCAGCCGCGAGGAGCCGCTCTCCGACGGCAAGGCGGATACCATCATTCGCGCCACGACCTTGCAGTGGGAAACTAAGTAATCGGGCTGGTTGACGGCTGAAGGGACATGGGGTCTACTAACCGGCCGGTGGCGCGTCCCTGTGAATGGGGCCGCCTGGAACACCAACAGCATGGTTTGGTGAGATAACCTGAATTTTTCGAAAGGAGCTTCCATGAAAACTCGAGTGATTGCGGCGATTCTGGCTTCCGCGGCCATGGCAACATCTGCCCTGGCTGACGATGACATTGCCAAGTACCAGGACGAAGCACGCAACGCAGCCAAGGAACTGATGATGCAGATGCGCGGCGAGATGATGAAGGAAATGCAGGCCAACGGCCCGGTTTCCGCCATCAAGATCTGCCAGAATACCGCGCCGGCGATTGCTTCCGAGATGTCGCGAAAGCATGGGTGGCATATCGGGCGGGTTTCGCAAAAAACCCGCAACCCTTTCCTGGGTATGCCCGACGCCTGGGAGCAGAAGGTGCTGGCCGCTTTCGACCAGCGGCTCGAAAAGGAAAATCCCGTCAACATGGAATTCGCGGAAATCGTTACCGAACCGCAAGGAAAATTCTTCCGCTATATGAAGGCGGTGCCGGTGCAGGACACCTGTCTGCAATGCCACGGCACCCCAGACACGGTGTCGCAGGCCGTGAAAGACAAGCTTGCCAGCGATTACCCGCACGACAAGGCCACCGGCTACACGCTGGGGCAGATTCGTGGCGGCATTACCGTCAAGCGGCCGTTGTTCTGATTCTGCTCGCGGGGCGGGATCTCACGCCCCGCTCCTCTCCGGTGCCGGCATTTCACCCATGCCGGAAATGCAGTAAAATCAGCCCTTTTTAGCGACTCTCCTCTGTCATGCCGACTTTCCAGGACATCATTCTTACGCTCCAGCACTACTGGGGCGAGCGCGGCTGCGTGCTGCTCCAGCCCTACGACATGGAAATGGGCGCCGGGACTTTCCATACCGCGACTTTCCTGCGTGCGCTCGGCCCGGAACCGTGGAAGGCCGCCTATGTCCAGCCCTCGCGCCGTCCCAAGGATGGGCGTTACGGTGAGAATCCCAACCGCCTGCAGCATTATTACCAGTACCAGGTGGTGCTCAAGCCTTCCCCCGCCAATATCCAGGAGCTGTATCTGGATTCCCTGCGTGCCCTGGGCATTGATCCCACCGTGCACGACATACGCTTCGTCGAGGACGACTGGGAATCCCCCTCCCTGGGCGCCTGGGGCCTGGGCTGGGAGGTGTGGCTGAACGGCATGGAGGTCACCCAGTTCACCTATTTCCAGCAGGTTGGCGGCCTCGACTGCAAGCCGGTGCTGGGGGAGATTACCTACGGCCTGGAGCGGCTGGCGATGTATTTGCAGGGCGTGGAGAACGTGTTCGACCTGGTTTGGACGCCGGGCGTGACTTACGGCGACGTTTATCACCAGAACGAGGTGGAGCAGTCCAAATATAATTTCGAGCACAGCAATGTGACCTGGCTGTTCGAGCAGTTCAACATGTACGAATCCGAGGCCAAGCGCCTGATGGATACGGGGCTGCCGCTGCCGGGTTTCGAGCAGGTGATGCGCTGCTCCCATACCTTCAACCTGCTGGATGCACGTGGCGCCATCTCGGTCACCGAACGCGCCGCCTATATCGGCCGGGTGCGGGCGCTGGCGCGGCAGGTGGCGCAGGCCTACCACGATTCCCGCGAAGCGCTGGGATTCCCGATGTTGAGGAAAGACTGAGCCATGCAAGAAACATTACTGATCGAACTGCTCACTGAGGAGCTGCCGCCAAAATCCCTCAATACCCTGGGGCAGACGTTTGCCACAAGCATTTACGAGGAATTGAAAAAGCAGGGGTTCATTGCCGGTGAGGTGGGTTTTGCCGCCCACGCCACACCGCGTCGTCTGGCGGTGTCCATCGACAACGTCCTGGGCCGTCAAGCGGATCAGAATGTGACGCGCAAGGGTCCGGCAGTGGCCTCCGGCCTGGATGCCACGGGAAACCCCACTCCTGCGCTGGCGGGTTTCGCCAAGTCGTGTGGGGTGGAAGTGGCTGCGCTGGAAAAGCAGCATGACGGCAAGGCCGAATGTTTCGTGTCTCGCTCTGTCAAGGCAGGAGAGGCGCTGGAAGCTCACTTGGCGGCCATTGTCGCTGGGGCGTTGAAGAAATTGCCGGTGCCCAAGATGATGCGCTGGGGCGATTCCGATATCCAGTTCGTGCGCCCGGTGCATCGCCTGACCATGCTCCACGGCGACAAAGTCGTTCCTGGCGAGGTGCTGGGACTAGCCAGCGGCAACAAGACACTGGGCCACCGTTTCCTCAGCCAGGGCGAGATCGCCATCCCTCATGCAGCGCAATACGCTTCCATCCTGCGCGAGCAGGGCAAAGTGGTAGTTGGGTTTGCAGAACGCATGGCCGAGATCGCGGCGCAACTGAAACGGGTAGCCGGTGATGCGGTACTGGCCGAGCATGAAGCGCTGCTGCCGGAAGTGACCGCATTGGTGGAGTGGCCCGTGGTGCTGGAAGGGCAGTTCAGCCCGGATTTCCTCGCCGTGCCGCAGGAGTGCCTGATCCTCTCCATGAAGCAGCACCAGAAGTATTTCCCACTGCTGGACAAGGCGGGCAAGCTGCTGCCGCGCTTCCTGGTAGTGAGCAACCTCCAGACCGTCGATTCCTCGCATATCCTGCATGGCAACGAGCGGGTGTTGCGCGCCAGACTTTCGGATGCCAAATTCTTCTTCGAGCAGGACCAGAAAACCCCGCTCGCCGCCCGGGTCGAGAAACTCGCCAATGTGGTTTACCACAACAAGCTGGGCAGCCAGATGGAGCGGGTTAACCGCTTGCGCAAGCTGGCCGGCGAAATTGCTCGTCATCTGGGCGCCGACGCGGACAAGGCCGAGCGCGCCGCTTACCTGGCCAAAGCCGACCTGATCACCGACATGGTGGGCGAGTTCCCCGAGTTGCAGGGCATCATGGGACAGTACTATGCCCTGCACGACGGCGAGGCGCCCGAAGTGGCGCGCGCCATCGAAGCCCATTACCACCCGCGCTTCGCCGGCGACACCCTGCCCCTGGACAACATCGGCGCGGCAGCGGCCCTGGCGGACAAGCTCGATACCCTGGTGGGCATTTATGGCATCGGTCTGGTGCCGACCGGCGACAAGGACCCCTTCGGCCTGCGCCGCCACGCCCTGGGCGTGCTGCGCATCCTGGCCGAATTGCAACTGCCGCTGGATCTGATGTCTTTGCTGCAACTGGCGAAATCGCAGTTCCCCGGTGAGGCAGTGGCGGAAAGCGTGGCGCAGGACGTGCACGGCTTTATGCTGGAGCGGTTGAAGAATTACTTGCGCGACAAGGGCTTCGAGCCAGGCGAAATTGAAGCGGTGGTGAGTCAGAACCCGACCCGCATCGACCTGGTTACACCGCGCCTGGAAGCAGTGCGTGAATTCAGGAAACTGCCCGAGGCGGCGGCCCTGGCAGCGGCCAACAAGCGTATCCAGAACATCCTGAAGAAAACAGATGCTCCGAGCGGCAATGCCGATCCGGCGCTGATGCAGGAAGCATCCGAGCGCGACTTGTTCGAAGTGGTGAGCCGCCTCGCTCCCCAGGTCAACTCGCTGATCCAGAACGAGGATTACACCGGGGCCTTGACGCAATTGGCCGGTGCGCGCCAAGCAGTGGACAGCTTCTTCGACGGCGTGATGGTGATGGTGGATGAGCCTCTTATCCGCAACAACCGCCTCGCACTGCTGAAATCCCTCGGCGACCTGATGAACCAGGTGGCGGATATTTCCAAGCTGGCGCAATGAAGCTCATCATTCTCGACCGCGACGGCGTCGTCAATTTAGACTCCGAGCATTTCATCAAGAGTCCGGAAGAATGGAAACCCATTCCCGGCAGCCTGGAAGCCATTGCTCGCCTCAATCAGGCGGGCTACCGGGTGGTGCTGGCGACCAACCAGTCGGGCATCGGCCGCGGCCTGTTCGACATGGCCACCCTCAACGCCATCCATGACAAGATGCACAAGGCCTTGGCTCAGTTCGGCGGGCGCATCGACGCCCTGTTCTTCTGCCCCCACGCGGCGGATTCAAATTGTGAATGCCGCAAGCCCAGGCCGGGTATGTTCGAGGAAATCAGCAAGCGCTTCAACATGGATCTGGCCGGGGTGCCAGCCATCGGCGATTCCCTGCGCGATCTTCAGGCCGCTGTTGCCTTGGGCGCTTTGCCGATTCTGGTGCGTACCGGCAAGGGGGAGAAAACCATCGAGGCCGGCGGTTTGCCGGAAGGAACCCTGGTATTTTCCGATCTGGCGGAAGCGGTACGCTACCTGACAGACCAAACTGCATGATAGTGTGGTTGCGCTCCTTCATTTTCGCGCTGGGTATGTGGGTTTTCACGCCGCTCTACACCCTCGTCATCCTATTGTCCTTTCCCTGTAAGCCGCAGACGCGTTACCGCGTCATCCGCCAGTGGTCGCGCATCATGCTGGCTTGGCTGCGCTTGACCTGCGGGCTGTCGTACCGCGTTGTCGGAGCAGAAAATATCCCCTCCGGCCCCGCCGTCATCCTGGCCAAGCACCAGTCGGCGTGGGAAACTCTGGCGCTCCAGAATATCTTCCCGCCTCAGGTATGGGTACTCAAACGCGAGCTGCTGCGCCTACCTTTTTTTGGTTGGGCGCTGGCGCTGTCCAGCCCGATCGCTATCGACCGCGGCACCGCGCGTCAGGCGCTGAAGCAGTTGCTAGATCAGGGCAGGGAACGCCTGGCGCAAGGCTTCTGTGTAGTGATCTTTCCCGAGGGTACTCGCGTAGCGCCGGGCAAAAAGGGAAAATACAAGGTCGGCGGCGCATGGCTTGCCACCAATGCCGGCGCGCCGGTGGTGCCGGTAGCGCACAATGCGGGCGAATACTGGGCGCGCAATGCATTCCTCAAGCGAGCCGGCGTCATTACCGTCAGCATTGGCAAACCAATCAACCCTGCCGGAATAAAGGCCGACGAACTGAACGCTCGGGCGGAAGAGTGGATCGAGCAGGAAATGCAGCGCATCGCGCGCGATTTCGAAGGCGGGCCGCTTGCACCGAATTTTGCTCGGTAACGAGGAAATCATCTACCAGTTGCGGCGCAGTCCGCGCCGCCGCACCATCGGCCTCAGGATAGGCCACGCCGGACTGGTTGTCAGCGTGCCTTCCCGCCTTCCTCAGCGGGCCTGGGAGGCGGTTCTACTGGAAAAATCGGGCTGGGTGCTGGACAAGCTGGGAGAGATGCACGCTCAAGTCATTCCTGCCTTCAACTGGCAGGATGGCCAGATTCTCCCATTTCTTGGCAGTCCGATCGAGGTAGTAGTGGAGCAGGGTGGGCCGCGCTCGCGCCCGGTGTTGTCTGATGGACTGTTGCGGGTGAGCCTGCCGGATTCGTCGGATATGACTGTTCTCGAAACCAGAGTGGTGCAGTGGTACCGCCGCGAAGCCTTGGAATTTTTCCACCACCGCGTCACATTTTATGCGCGCCAGCTCGGCGTATCCGTGTTGCGCCTCGGACTTTCCAACGCGCGCACCCGATGGGGAAGCTGCACCAGCAGTGGTGCCATCCGTCTCAACTGGCGCCTGATCAAGGCGCCTCCGGCGGTGATCGATTATGTGGTTGCCCACGAGCTGGCCCATATCGTCGAACTGAATCATTCCCGCGCTTTCTGGCAAGTCGTTGCCCAACTGTGCCCGGATTACGCCGTGCAACGCACCTTGCTCAAGGGGCAGGGGGCGTATTACCACCTGTTTTGACAAAAATGCCAGCCATTCCTGCGAACCTCATTTGATTGCTGGTAAAGTTTTGTGAGGGGGTGCCGTAGTTACTTATTGATGACCCAATAACCCAGCCTTCCCGGTAACAGAATGAAGGGATGATTCATACAGTGCGCTTCGCGCTGTATCAAAAAGAGGTAGCCATGAAACCCAGTATTTTACGCAATCTGATGTTGTCGTTTCTCGCACTGGGCCTGGTAATGGGCGCGGTGTTTCCGCTCTTTGCCAACCTGTTCGTGGAATGGAAACCGGGCATGCTGCTGTGGTTCTGTGTCAGCGCGCTGGCGGCGGGCGTTATTCTCGGACTGGCCAATTACTGGCTGGTGCTATCCAAGTTGCGGCGGATTTCGCAAGTGGCTACGGCCATCAGCGACAAGGACATCAGTCTCCACTGCAGCATGGAAAGTGATGACACGATCGGCGAAATCGTCACAAGTTTCAATAAGATGGCAGGAAACCTGCGCGATCTGATTGGTGAAGTGGCCAATATGAGCGGCAGTGTGAGCCGCGATGCCAACACCATCCAGGGATTGATGGGTGGCGTGCGCAGGCGTTTTGACGGGCAACGTCAAACGGTGGACAGCATCAATTCCAGCACCGAAACGCTCTCGGCAACGGTGGCGGAAATCTCCACCAGCGCCGGCCAGGTTTCCGAGGCCGCACGCAACGCTTCGAACCTGGCCAAGTCGGGTGGCGAAATTGTGCAGCAAACCATAGAGGGCATGCGCCAGATAAATGAGTCAGTGACGCAGGGCTCTTCCACGGTCGACAGCCTGGGGCGTAAATCGGATGAAATCGGCGCCATCGTGGCGGTGATTAACGGTATCGCCGAGCAGACCAACCTGCTGGCCCTCAACGCGGCGATTGAAGCGGCCCGTGCCGGCGAGCAGGGACGCGGGTTCGCCGTGGTGGCGGACGAAGTGCGCAAGCTGGCGGAGAAAACCGCTCAGGCCACCAAGGAGATCGGTGAAATGATCCAAAGCGTACAGCAGGAAACACGCAACGCGATTTCCACCATGCAAAGCGGTACCGAGCAGGTACGCGGCGGCGTGGAGAAGGCCACTGAAGCTGGCCGGGCTTTGCAAGAGATTGTGTACAGCGTGCAAATGGTGTCGGAAATGATCGAGCGCATCGCTTCCGGCGCCGAATCGCAAAATCAGATGGTTTCGGAAGTGCGCGGCCATGTGGAGGAGATCGGCCGCATGGTGCAGGAAGCATCGGAGGACACCGTGTCGGGCGAGCGCGCCACCGGGGAGCTGGCCAAGCTTTCCGCCAAACTGGATCAGGTTATCAAGCAATTCAAGTTGAAATGAATCCGCTCAGGTACTGTTGGTAAACGGTGCCCTTGCTGGGAAAGGCCGAGAGGCTGTGCCCTGTTTACGGCTGTTTTTCGTGGCAATGATTGGCGATGCGAACGAAATCTGCCACCCCGATATTTTCCGCCCGCAAGCCCGCATCAATCCCGAGCCGTTCAAAATCCGGTCCCTTGAGGTAGGCGTGAAGGGTATTGCGCAGCGTTTTGCGGCGCATGGCGAACGCCGCGGCCACAACTTTCTTCAGCAGGGTTTCATCCTGCGCCTGGAACGGCCGTCCGCGCCAGGGAAGCATGCGTACCACCGCCGACTCCACTTTGGGTGGGGGCGAGAATGCCTGAGGCGGCACATGCAACAGATTGTCCATGACGAAGAAATATTGCAGCATGACCGACAGCCTGCCATAGGCCGACGTCGAAGGCTCGGCCACCATGCGCTCCACTACCTCCTTCTGCAGCATGAAATGCATGTCCTCGATCTGCGCTGCGAAGCTGGCGAGATGGAATAGTAGTGGTGTTGAAATATTGTACGGCAGGTTGCCAACCACCCTCAGCGGGCTGCCCAGGCTGGCAAAGTCGAACTTGAGCGCATCGCAGGCATGAACGTTGATGCGCTTCGGGTCGTAATCCTGATGCAGGCGCACCACGATGTCGCGATCGATTTCCACCACATGCAGATGACGTAGCGTCTGTAACAGCGGTTTGGTGATCGCGCCCAGCCCGGGCCCGATTTCCACCATCAGATCGTCTGGTTGGGGCCGGATAGCGGCGATGATGTCGGCTATAACCTGGCGGTCTGTCAGGAAATGCTGGCCAAACCTTTTACGCGGGATATGTTTCATCGTTGTGCCATCGCACAGGCCAGATCCAGCGCTGCCAGCAGGCTGCCGGGATCGGCCTTGCCGCTGCCCGCCAGTTCCAGCGCCGTGCCGTGATCCACCGAGGTGCGGATAATTGGCAAGCCCAGAGTCACGTTGACGCCAGCGCCAAAACTGGCGTGTTTCAGCACCGGCAGGCCTTGGTCGTGATACATGGCAAGCACGCAATCGCACTCGGCTAGCATACGGGGCGTGAACAGGGTGTCCGCTGGAAGCGGGCCGCGCAGATCCATCCCCTGGGTTCGTAGTTGCTCCAGAGCAGGGGATATCACCTCGATCTCCTCCCGTCCCAGGTGTCCGCCCTCGCCGGCGTGGGGATTCAGGCCCGCCACCAGGATGCGCGGGCGAGCAATGTTGAAACGGGTGACGAGATCGTGATGGAGAATAGTGATGACCTCGTTCAGGCTGGCGCGGGTAATGGCGGCGGCAACATCTTTCAGTGGCAGATGGGTGGTGGCCAGAGCTACTCTCATTCCGCCACCCACCAGCATCATGACGACCCGCGCCGTGCCCGTTTGTTGTGCCAGGAATTCGGTATGACCGGTAAATGGAATGCCGGCATCGTTGATGATGCCCTTGTGTAACGGCGCGGTTACCAGGGCATCGAACGTGCCGTTCAGGCAACCCTTGACGGCGCTGCTCAAGGTGTCCAGAACATAGCTGCTGTTGGCGGTATCGAGTTTGCCCGCTTGCGCCGGGGCGGCAAGGGAATGGTGCCAGACTTGCAACGTCCCTGGCATGTGTGGCTGTGCGAGGAGACCGGGCTCAAAATCGCCCAAGGTAACGTCCAAGCCGAGTTGCCTGGATCGTTGTGCCAGCATGGCCTTGTCCGCCAAAACAACGATGCGGGCAGGATAGTGCCTTTGCGCCAACATCAGGCACAGGTCGGGGCCTATGCCTGCGGGTTCGCCGGCTGTCAATGCAATGGCTGCAAGATTCGAGGTCAATATTGGGTTACCCGAAGAACTGAAAGAAAGGCAGGGCTACTTTTCTTCAAGCCGATATTCCACATAAGCCCGGTCGCGCAGTTGGCGCAACCATTCCTGATAGGCTTCATCAGCCTTGCGGGCACGGATTTCCTGGCGCGCCTGCGTTTGCATGCGCTCCTTGCTCACGTCCTCGTTGCGGCGTTCCAGTACCTGGATCAAATGCCAGCCGAAGGGGGAACGAACCGGTTCTGACAATTGTCCCGGCTGCAGGGCATCCATAGCTTTCTCGAATTCAGGCACCGTATCGCCCGGCGAAAGCCAGTTCAGATCTCCACCGCGGCTGGCTGAACCGTCTTCAGAAAACTGCCGCGCCAGTTCCTCGAACTTGGCCCCATGGTCGAGCCGTTCCTTGAGTTGCAGGGCGCGGGTCTTGGCATCCTGTTCCGATACCACCTCGTTCACCTTGATCAGGATATGCCTGGCGTGGGTTTGCTGCACCATAAGCGGCGCATCCTTGCCGCGTTTACCCAGCAGTTTGAGGATGTGGAAGCCGTTCGGGCTGCGCAGCAGCTGGCTGTTTTCGCCCGGTTTGAGCGTGTTTAGTGTATCCACGAACAGCGAGGGCAGTTGGCCGGCGGAACGCCAGCCGAGTACCCCGCCTTCAAGGGCATCGGCGGCGTCGAATAGCTCGCGGCAATCTGGCGGAAATCCTTGCCCGCCATCAGCTCTTCCAGGGCTTGGGCGGCACGGGCCTTCAGCTTTTGCAGCTGTTCCGGGCTGGCTTGCTCCGGCACCCGCACCAGGATGTGGGCAAGGTTGTATTCGCTTCTGTCGGCTGCAGCAGCCCCGCGCGTAGTGAGAAAATTGTCCACTTCGCCCTCGCTGACGGTCACGCGGTTATCCACTTCCCGCTCCCGAAGCCGCCCGATGATGATTTCCTGGCGGATGTCCTCGCGAAATTTGGCGAAATTCACCCCATCCTTCTCCAGTGTGGCACGGAACTGATCCGGATTGAGCTGGTTTTCCTTGGCGATGCGTTGCAGGGTTTTGTCGAGCTGGGCATCATCCAGCTTGACGCC
>Ga0334722_10005988_pt1 | contig 12140 bp, 6 predicted proteins | sample C3_bottom_MG_FD_207210 | JGI IMG/M metagenome (GOLD analysis project Ga0334722, IMG submission 207210) | Sediment microbial communities from Yellowstone Lake, YNP, Wyoming, USA - C3_bottom | ecosystem: Environmental > Aquatic > Freshwater > Lake > Sediment | place: USA: Wyoming | collected...
TTTCAACCGATGCGTGAAAATACCATTGTCGTTCCGCCCCATAGAAAGGAGTTTGAGATATGGTCTCAGTTCGATCCCTGCCCGTTAATCCAAGCAGCCTGACCTACCACGATCTGCCCTGGATCGTCCAGCACCGCGAGGATCGCTGCACCCTCTGCGGGCGCTGTACTTCGATCTGCCCGACCGGCACGATCTTTCTGACCTATCGGCGGCAGCGGATGCCCAAGGTCGGTTTGACCCCGGGGGCACCGAGCCAGGATCAGCGCGGCAGCGCTTACCGGACCTTCATGGGCATCCGGCAAAACACCGATTTAGCCAAGCGCTGCATCGGCTGCGGCATGTGCGCCATGGTCTGCCCAAATGAGGCGATCACCCCGGTGCCCAACGCCAACGACCCGCGCACCTCCTTCCTCAACAATCAGAAGGGCGAGGCCCCCACCAGGGGCGGACGGCGCAACGATCGGCACAGCGTCCTTGACCAGATCAGCTTCAACCGGATCTCGATGCTCACCGATCCGGCCCTGGACGCCGGTCGGCACGAGTTTTCCTGCAATACCATCCTCGGGCGCATCTTGCCGCCGGAGGAATACATCCGTCGCAAGGCCGCCGGAGAGTGGATTCCGCCGACCCGGGAGATCTTCCCCTTCATCATCGGCTCCATGTCTTTTGGCGCACTCTCGCCCAATATGTGGCTGGGATTGTTGCAGGGTGTGGCTTACTGCAATGAAGTCCTCGGCATCCCGGTGGTGATGTGTACCGGTGAGGGTGGTTGCCCGCCCTGGGTATTGCGCAGCCCGTTCCTCAAGTACATCGTCCTGCAGATTGCCTCCGGCTATTTCGGTTGGGATGAGATCATTCGGGCCCTGCCCGAGATGGTCTGTGACCCGGCCGCCATCGAGATCAAGTACGGACAGGGCGCCAAGCCCGGCGACGGCGGTCTTCTGATGTGGTTCAAGGTGTCGAAGCTCATCGCCCGTTTGCGCGGGGTGCCGGAGGGCGTCGATCTGCCCTCGCCGCCGGTGCATCAGACCCTCTATTCCATTGAGGAGTCGGTAATGAAGATGATCCAGACCATGTCCATGGCCTGGAACTTCAAGGTGCCGGTCTATCCGAAGATTTCTGGCTCCACCTCGGCCAAGTCGGTCTTAAACAACCTGGTGCGTAACCCCTACGCCGGGGCGCTGCTGATCGACGGCATCGATGGCGGCACTGGCGCGGCCTACAATATTTCGATGAACGCCACCGGCCATCCCATCGCCTCCAACCTGCGCGAGTGTTATCTCGACCTGGTCGCCCAGGGCCGCCAGAACGAGATCCCGCTCTTCGCCGCCGGCGGCATGGGCAAGAACGGCAACATCACCCAGAACGGCATGGCCATGATCATGCTGGGCGCCAGCGGCGTCCACATGGGCAAATACATGATGCAGGCCGCTGCCGGTTGTCTGGGTAACGAGAAGAATCGCTGTAATGTCTGTAACTTAGGCATCTGTCCCAAGGGCATCACCAGCCAGAACCCCAAGATCTACCGGCGCTTGGATCCTGACGCCGTGGCCCTGCGGGTGGTGGAGACCTTTATGTCGATTCGCACCGAGATTAAGAAGGTCATGGCCCCATTGGGCCGTTCCCAGAGCCTGCCCATCGGCATGTCCGACGCCCTCGGCATCGAGGACAAGGACGTCGCCGAACAGTTGAAGATCAAATATATCTGCTGAACTCGGACCGAGCACAGAAATAGCCAGTAGCAAGGAGCAATCTAAGTGAGCGCCAAAAGCAAAGCCATCACGATCAAGGGTCTCGACAAGAAGGGCACCCGCATCAGTTCCAAAGATTTTGGGGAACTGGTCCAGGCAGCAGCTTTGAAGTCCAACGATTTGATTCTCGAAACCTTCGGCCAGCACAACGTTGGCGGCCGTCTGCACAGCGCCGACGGCAAGATGTCCCTGCGTCTCAAAGGCCCGGCCGGTCAGCGGTTGGGCTGCATGGGCCAGCCCGGGACCACCATTGTCTGCGACGGCCCGGCCTCCGACGACGTCGGCTACCTGAACATCGGCGCCGATGTCATCGTCAAGGGCGACGCCACCAACGGCGTTTGCAATGCGATGGCCCAGGGTCGGGTGATGATCGGCGGCTCCATTGGTGCCCGCGGTCTGACCATGACCAAGTGGAACCCCGACTATACCCGGCCCCAGCTCTGGGTTCTGGGTTCGGTGGGTGACACCTTCGCCGAATTCAACTGCGGCGGCATCGGGGTGGTTTGCGGAGTTGAGCCGAAGAACACTAAGAGCGTCATGGGCTACCGCCCCTGCGTCGGTATGGTCGGTGGCTGGATCTACTTCCGCGGCGAAACCGATGGAACGTACTCCAAGAACAACGCCAAGCTAGTCAAGCCCGACGACGAGCAGTGGCAGTGGTTGTTGGAGCGCTTACCCGAATTTTTGGAGGCCCTGGGCAAGAAGAATCTCTTGAAGCAGCTTTCGGTTCGCGAGGAATGGAACCTGTTGATGGCCATCACCCCGCAGGAGCGGGCCCTGATGTTCAGCGGCCCCATGCCCATGGCCGAGTTCCGTGATAAGGTCTGGAAACCTGCCTTCCCGGGCGGTGATCCCTTGGGCGATATCGCCCCGGGCCTGGATCGCAGTCATATCGGGGCCATTGTCTCCGGTGACCTGCGCCGCAAGAAGCCCTTTTGGGCGAACCAGGAAAGCGCAGCCCCCTGTACCTTTTACTGTCCGGTGCATATCCCGACCATCGACCGGCTGCGCTTGATCCGCGACGGCAAGATGGATGAGGCCTATGAACTGGTTCTGCGCCACACCCCTTTCCCGGCCTCGATCTGCGGCGCCATCTGCCCCAATCTCTGCGTGCAGAATTGTTCCCGGGATCGGCTGGACGAAAAGATTGACGTGGCCATGCTGGGCCGTTCCGTCCGGATCACCAAACCGCCGACCGCCAAGAAGGCCACCGGCAAGAAGGTCGCCATCATCGGCGGCGGCCCCGGCGGGATGAACGCTGCCTGGCACCTGGCCCAAGAAGGCGTCGAGGCCCATATCTTTGAAAAATCCGACAAGTTGGGCGGCAAGCTGGCCCAGGTCATCCCCTGGGAGCGCTTGCCCAAGGCCACCTGGGAGGCCGAAATTGCCCGCTTCCTGAAGATGCCCAACATCAAGGTCAACTTCGGGGTCACCATGACCAAGGAGAAGCTGGCCGAGTTGCTGAAGAAATACGACTACGTCATCGTCGCCGTCGGCACCCACGAGCCGCGCCGGATTCCTTTCCCGGGCAACGAGCGGGTGATTCCGGCCCTGGACTTCTTGAAATCCATCAAGGACGAGAAGCAGAAGGTCAAGGTTGGCAAGCAGGTGGTTATCATCGGCGCCGGTAACGTCGGCTGCGATGTCGCTTTCGAGGCCTACCAGGCCGGGGCCGAACAGGTGACCCTGGTCGATATCCAAAAACCCCTGGCATTCGGTAAGGAAAAGGCCTCGGCCGAGAAGCTGGGCGCAAAATTCCGCTGGCCGATCAGCACCAAGGAGGTCACCGCCGAAGGGCTGGTCACCGACAAGGGCGAGCTGATTCCAGCCCAGACCGTGATCATCTCCATCGGCGACATCCCGGCGGTGGGTTTCCTGCCCGATGGCATTGAGCTCTTCCGGGGCTGGATCAAGACCGACAAGGTCGGTCGCACCTCCGAGCGCAAACTCTTCGCGGTGGGTGATGTGGAAAAACCGGGCCTTGCCACCGATGCCCTGGGTCGGGGTAAGATTACCGCCGGGGCCATTGTCGCCGAGATCGTCGGCAAGGATTATTTCCCGTTCGAGCTGCCGCTGATCTCACCGGATAAATTGACCCTGGAGCATTACTGCCCGCAGCCCGCCGCTGGTGCCACCCCGGAAGACGAGGCCACCCGCTGCTTAAGCTGTGGCACCTGTCGCGACTGTCATCTCTGCGAGACCATCTGCCCCACCCAGGCAATTTCCCGGCAGAAGCACGACATCCTCGGCTACCAGTATGTTTCCGATGACAACAAGTGTATCGCGTGCGGTTTCTGCGCTGATACCTGCCCTTGCGGCATCTGGACCATGCAGCCATTTTAATACCGGAAAGGCTGTAAAGAAGCTTGACGCTTCGGGCTTCTTATGATAGTTTCGCGCAGTACTTTGTCTGGGCCATTAGCTCAATCGGTAGAGCACATGACTCTTAATCATTAGGTTCGCGGTTCGATTCCGCGATGGCCCACCAGACCTACCAAGGGTTTCAAGCTCGTTGCTTGGAACCCTTTTTTATTGCGTGTGGGGATTCGTGTGGAAATTTCAGACCACCCTAAAGCAATAATCACTTATCCCCACCATTTACCGCCCGTGATCCACGGCTACACTTTTCCTTTACGACTCAATCCCCAGTTGATCTGATAACTAACGTTGCGGCCTGCTGTGCCCGGAGTCTGCATCAGCAAACCCTTTTTGAGCAAGTCCGACAGTTCCCGCTGGGCCGTGGCCGGACTGGTATGGGCCAGCCCCTTGTATTTCCTGGTGGTCATCCCTCCCTCGAAGCCCTCCAGCATTCTGGTCAAGACCTTGCGTTGCCGATCATTCAGAGCAATATGCACCGCCGCCTGCCAGAACTGCGACTTGGCCAGCACATTCTCCAGCACTTGCCGGGAATGATCCAGGGCCTTACCGAGAATGGCCAGAAACCATAACTGCCATTCGGTGATATCGCCGCCACCGCAGTTGGTTCGCTCCAGGATGTCGTAATAGGCGGTGCGTTCCCGCATGATCTCGGCCGACAGGCTGTAACAACGAACCGGTTGTTTCTCAGCCTGGGCCAACGCCATCTCCGCCAAGGCGCGGCCGATCCGGCCGTTGCCATCTTCAAAGGGATGGATGGTGACAAACCAGAGGTGGGCCAGACCGGCCCGCAGAAGATCCGGACGCTCCACCTGGCTTGCTGCCCACCAGGCCAAAAAATTCTGCATCTCGGTCCCAACCCTTTCTCCCGGCGGCGCCAGGTAATGCACCTTGGGGTGGTCCAAAGGGCCGGAGACCACCCGCATATGCCCTTCAAGCTCGGTGCGATAAGCCCCGATCCGAATAGGGCTCAATCCGGAATACCCTCCCGGGAACATGGCCGCCTGCCAGCCCCATAGCCGCTGATCGGTCAGCGGCTCAGCGAATTTTTCAGTGGCATCCAAAAGCACCGCGACCACCCCGTCGGCATAACGGTCGCGGACTTCCGGGATGCCGGCTGTAGGCAACCCCAGCCGCCTGGCCAGCGAAGAACGAACGGCATTGGGATTGAGGACGACCCCTTCAACCTCAGAGGTTTTCACCGCCTCGTCCACCAGAACTTCTAGCTGGGAGTGGCGGAGTGCTTCCCCGCCGTCCATTCCCAACCCCTTAAAATGGGTCAGCAGTTCCCCCTGTTTCCGGCAAATCTCGCCATACAGCGGCAAAATCGCCCCATCATCCCAGTGTAAATGCGGCCAGTTCGACTGCTGCCAGATGTATTTCACGATACCCATGCGGCGATTCTTCTCATTAATCAAATCAGATTATGATGCGATTATGGTGTTTAATCACCTCAAAGGCAAGTGGTCTTTGCATGAGGGGATAATTGATGGGTGATCGAGGTGGTTAAATGAACACATCCGGCGCAATGCGCTGCTCTTATTGGCGCCCTGCTTAGGACAGGATTGCGGGTTAGTCTACATCTTGACAGGCCACAACCCGTCTGCTATTTCTGTAATCTGAAGAACAAATCTTCAATTTACAGGAAATTGCCGATGATCCCCAGAAAGTTAGCGCCATACGCCCGCTTTATCGCCAGCAGATATCCGGTGGTTACCATCACCGGCCCGCGCCAATCCGGCAAGACCACCTTGGCTCGGGACGCCTTTCCGGACAAGGCTTACGCCAACCTGGAAAACCCTCTCACCCGGCAATTTGCCACGGAAGACCCGGTGGGATTTTTGAAGCAATATCCCCAAGGGGTCATCCTGGATGAGATCCAGCGAGCCCCGGAACTGCTCTCCTTTATCCAGGTCCAGGCCGATGAACGGCGGGAAAACGGTTTCTTTATCTTGACCGGAAGCCAGCAGTTTGAGTTGCTGAATTCGGTGGCGCAATCCCTGGCGGGACGCACTGCGCTGCTGAAGTTGCTACCGTTCAGCCTCGAAGAACTGCTGCCGCATTGGCCCGAGCTGACCATCGACGAACTACTCTTCAAAGGCTTCTATCCCCGGATATATGACCAGGACATCCCGCCCACCCAGGCCCTGGGCGATTATTTCGAAACCTATGTGGAAAGGGATCTGCGCCAGCTGATCAATGTTCACAATCTGGGGTTGTTCCAGAAATTCGTCCGGCTGTGCGCCGGGCGGGTGGGGCAGATTCTCAACCTGCACAGTCTCGCCAATGATACCGGGATCTCCCATAGTACCGCCCGGCAATGGTTGACCGTGCTTGAGGCCAGCTTCATCGTCTTCCAGCTGCCGCCCTATCATGCCAATATCGGTAAGCGCCTGATCAAGTCCTCCAAACTCTACTTCTACGATGTCGGCCTGGCCGCCTGGCTTTGCGGGGTAGAAGAGCCCAGCCACCTCCGGAATCACCCCCTGCGGGGGAATCTTTATGAAAACCTGGTGGTCATGGAGGTGCTTAAGTTTCGCTACAACGCCGGCAAGCGCAGCAATCTTTACTTCTTCCGGGACAGTATCGGCAATGAGGTTGATCTGCTCTACACCATCGCCCACCAACTGCTGCCCATCGAAATCAAGGCCGGGCAAAGCATCACCTCTGATTACCTCAAGGGGTTGCGGACCTTTGCCAAGCTCATTCCCGAGCTCCCCTACGGCCAACTGTTGGTCTATGCCGGGGCGGAAAGCCAGCAGCGCAGCGAGGTCACCATCCTTAGCGTTTTTCAACTGGCGGACTTTTTGGCAACGCTTAAGGAAGGAGTATCGTGAATGGCTGCTGACTGCACCCTCCAGCATGATTCACCCCCAGCGGCCAAAATCGCCTTGTTTCGCAGCCTCTTTCGCGGCCGGGAAGATGTTTATGCCCGCCGGTTCGAGAGCCGCAAAACCGGCAAATCCGGCTACCAACCGGCCTGCGCCCACGAGTGGGTGCGAGGTCTGTGCGACAAACCTAAGGTGAAGTGCGGCGTCTGCCCGCAGCGACGCTTTCTGCCGGTCACCGACCAGGTTATCCACCAGCATCTCTCCGGCCGGGACGAGGCTGGTCACGATCTGGTCCTGGGCCTCTACCCCATGCTGCCGGACGAGAGCTGCTTTCTGCTGGTCGCCGATTTCGACAAGAGTCGTTGGCAGGATGACGCCGCCGCCTACCGGGCAACCTGCCGTGATTTAGGGTTGCCGGTGGCCCTGGAGCGTTCCCGTTCCGGCAATGGCGGCCACCTCTGGCTGTTTTTTCAGGAGGCCGTGCCGACAGCATTGGCGCGAAGGTTGGCCTCGTACATCCTCACCGAAACCATGGAACAGTGCCCTGATCTCGGCCTGGATTCCTATGATCGCCTCATCCCCAATCAAGACACCCTGCCCCAGGGCGGCCTGGGCAACCTGATTGCCCTACCATTGCAGAAACAGCCCCGGGGCCAGGGTAACAGCGTATTTCTCGACGACAATCTTAACCCCCATCCCGATCAGTGGGCCTATCTGGCGACCATCGAGAAAATTTGCCGAACCCAGGCGCAAGCAATCGTCGCCCAAGCTGAGGCCCGGGGGCGGATCATCGGGGTGCGCCTGGCCCCGGTCGGCGAGGATGACGACGCCCCCTGGCTGGCGCCGCCCTCCCGGCGCCAGCGGGAGGCCCCGCTTGGCGACCTGCCCCAGAGTCTTGAACTGGTGCTGGGCGATCAGATCTATCTGGCCAAGGAGCAACTGCCGCCGGGGCTCCGCAACCGCTTGCTGCGCCTGGCGGCTTTCCAGAACCCGGAATTCTACAAGGCCCAGGCCATGCGTTTGCCGACCTTCGCTAAACCCCGGATCATTGGTTGCGCCGAGGATTTCCCACTCCATCTCGGACTGCCGCGCGGCTGCCGGGAAGAGGTCACCGACCTGCTCACCGGGCTGAAAATCCGACCCGTCATCCGCGACGAGCGCCACGTCGGCACGCCGCTGTCGCTCACCTTCCAGGGCGAGTTGCGCCCTGGACAACTGGCGGCGGCCCAGGCCCTGGCTGCCCACGATATCGGCGTGCTCTCGGCCACCACCGCCTTCGGCAAGACGGTGATTGGTGCCTGGCTGATCGCCCAGCGCGGGGTTAACACCCTGATTCTCGTCCATCGCCGCCAGTTACTGGAACAATGGGTTGAACGGTTGGCAACATTTTTGGATATCCCGGCAAAAGAGATTGGCCAGATCGGCGGTGGCCGGAAACGGGCCACCGGCAAATTGGACGTGGCCATTATCCAGAGTCTGGTGCGCAAGGGGGTGGTTGATGATCGGGTCGGCGGCTATGGCCAGCTAGTGGTCGATGAATGCCATCATCTCTCCGCCCACAGCTTTGAACTGGTCGCCCGGCGGGCCAAGGCCCGGTTTGTTACCGGCCTCTCCGCCACCGTGGTCAGGAAGGATGGCCACCACCCCCTGATCTTCATGCAATGCGGCCCGGTGCGTTACCGGGTCGAGCCCAAAAAGGCGGCGCTGGCCCACCCCTTCAGCCATACCGTGCTGGTGCGGCCCACGGCCTTTCAGGCCTCGGGGCGGATAGAATCGGAACAGCGAGTGGAACTGTCGGAGCTCTACCGCCAACTGAGCGAGGATGAGGCCCGCAACCAGATGATCCGGGATGACGTAGTAGCCGCAGTCCGCGAGGGACGCTTCCCCTTGGTGTTGACTGAGCGCACCGACCATTTGGCGCGGCTGGCTGAGCTCCTCACTGACCAGGTCCGGCATGTGGTAATGCTGCGGGGTGGCCTGGGTAAGAAGAAACTGCGGGCGGCCCTGGCCCAGTTGGCGGAGCTGCCGGATGATGCCGGGCGGGTCTTATTGGCCACCGGGCGCTTCATCGGCGAAGGCTTTGACGAACCCCGGCTGGACACGCTCTTTCTGACCCTGCCGGTCTCCTGGCGGGGGATCATTGCCCAGTACGCCGGGCGGCTCCATCGCTTGCATGACGCCAAGCGCGAGGTCCGGATTTTCGACTACGCCGATCTTGAGGTGCCAATGCTGGCGCGGATGTCTGAGCGCCGCCGCCTGGGCTACGAGGCCATCGGCTATCAGGTGCGGTTGCCCGCCAGCGGGGTGGTCGGGTGGCCGACCCAGGTTGAACTGCCGTTTGATCCTGTATGGAAGGATACCCACGCGGGCAGTGTCCGCCGCCTAATCAGCGATGGAGTTGACCAACCCCTCGCCAGCCTTTTTCGCCAGGCGACCGGCCCGGTTGCCGCCGAGGCCGAGGGCGTTGACCGGGCTCGGAGCGCCAGTGAGGCCTTCCTCTTCCAGCGCCTGGAATCCCTACCGCAAACCACCGACCGTTTTCGGCTGAACGTGGAGCTGCCAATTCCCTTCGATGGCCGGGGCCAAATGGAGGTCGATCTGCTGGACCAGGGGAGTCGCTTGGTGATCGAAATTGATGGCGGCCAGCATCTCGCCGATCCAGAAGCTTACCGCCGCGACCGACGAAAGGACCGGCTGTTGCAGGAGAACGGTTATTTTGTCCTGCGTTTTCTGGCCGAAGATGTGGGCAAGAACTTTGCCGAGGTGCTCGATGCCATCTTGCGGGTGCTGGCCAATCGGGGTAGAAGGCAGGGGGCGGCGAACGAGCTGTTTTCTTAATATTGCTGCGGGCTCTGCGGGAGGGGTTGCACCCTCTGTGGGAGCGACCGCCTGGTCGCGAATCGGAATCCTGGGTTGACGAGGGAGTTGTGAGATTTGCCCACCTTGGGAATTCGCGGTCAGGCGACCGCTCCCACGGGTGCGGGGGTGATTCCTGGCCTGGCCAATGGAACTAGTAACCCCGGCCACCGCTCCCACGGGTGCGGGGGTGACTCAGGCGATTAATCGGGCTGGCTTGGCAGGTTCTTCGCTAATCCGGCAACTCTTTCCAGCGGCAATTTTGCCGCAAGGGCGTTTCTGTGGATCTGATACTCAGTGATTTGTTGATCCCCATTGAGCAAGATGGGATGCCGGCATACGCGACGGCTGCGACCCAGGTGCTGGAGCTCACCTCCAGTGAGATCACCATCACGAAAATCCTCAGTAAATCCCTGGAGGCCCGTAACCCGGAGCAGTTCTACCACAAGCTTACCTTGGTGGCCCGCACCCCCGCTGACTATGGCAATCCGCAGGGCTTTCCCTGCTACCATGAACCCCACCCCATCCCGCGACAACTCACCACCAGCCCGGAGCGCCCCATCGTGGTGGGTTTCGGGCCAGCCGGAATGTTTGCCGCCTTGGAGCTTATCGAATATGGCTGCAAACCCTTGATCTTTGAACGAGGTAAAATGATCGAGGAACGCACCCTGGATGTGCAACGCTTCCTGCAAGAGCGGCGGATCAATGGAGAATCCAATATCCAATTCGGCGAAGGCGGGGCCGGTTCCTACTCGGACGGCAAGCTTTTTTCCCGGCGTCACCTCAATTCCAGTCATACCGCCCGGGTATTGCAGACCCTGATCCGCTTCGGGGCGCCCCCTGAAATCGCCTACATTGCCAAGCCTCATCTGGGCACCGATGTCTTGTGCGTGATCGTCCGGAATATCCGCAATTACATCCTGGATCGGGGCGGTGAGATTTACTATGGCGCCAGGATGACCGACCTGCTACTCACCGAGAAGGGGGACGCTGCGGGGATCGTGATCAACGAGGAGCGGGCACATCTCTCTAGCAACATTTACCTGGCCCTGGGCCATTCGGCCCGGGAAACCTTGGCCATGCTGCATGCCAAGGGGGTGGCCATGGCCCGGAGGCCGATTACGGTGGGGGTGCGGATCGAGCATCCGGCCGAGACTATCAACTTGATCCGCTACGGGGAAAAGTATCAGAATTATCCCGGCCTGGGCGCCGCCACCTACTCCCTGAACCACACCAACAAGAAAATCCACCGGGGGGTTTATACCTTCTGCATGTGCCCCGGTGGCGAGATCATCAATGCCTCCTCCGCGCCGGGGTTGCTGGTGCTGAACGGCATGAGTTACTCCCGCCGGGCCTCCGCCTTTTCCAATGCCGGCCTGGTGGTAAACTGCCATACCGAGGATTATCCGTGCCCCGGCCCCCTGGCCGGGCTGGAATTCCAGAAGGAGATCGAGGCCAGGGCCTTTGTTGCCGGGGGCGGCCATTGGGCGGTGCCGGCCCAGAATCTTGTGGACTTCCTGGGCCGGAAAAGTTCCGCTAACCTCAATGAAAATTCCTATGCTATGGGGGTGGTGTCGGCCGATCTGCGGGAGATCTTCCCCGCCTTTGTGGTCGCGGAACTGCTTGCCGCCTTTAGTAAATGGCAGGCGGAGGTGCCCCTATTCGTCTCCCACCAGGCGATCCTCCTGGGGGCGGAAACCCGGACCTCTTCGCCGGTCCAGATTCTCCGCGATGACCGGTATGAATCACTCACGATAAAAAATCTCTACCCGGTGGGAGAGGGCTCCGGCTACACCGGTGGCATCACCAGTTCGGCCGCCGATGCCATCCGGGCAGTCGAGATTCGGCTGGCCCAATAGACACAGGTGTAACGCGGCTGTCATCTCTCGATATTGGCCAAGCCCAAGAACCACAAAATCAGCCGTCGGCTACTTCATCGTGGTAGCTGGTGGACTGGTGAGATTGCGGAAAAGGCCCCCCGCGCGAAGCGCCCGGAAAGTCTCGCCGGGCCGGGTTTTCCCTGGCTGCTGCATTCCGCCGGCCACCCAGCCTCATCCTGATTTGTCCCTTGACAAAGGGGGGTAAACGAGTTAGTGAAAAAGCCTTTTCGCACCGTGCCGGAGCGCAAACCACGCTGGCCTTAAGCTGGTGTCGGGACGGAGCTCTTTTGACCCGCGTTACGGCGGGATTTTTCCGTGATCACTGCGGCAAAAACGGAAGCATTCGCTATGTCCACATTATTGACCTTCCCCAAAGGCGGCGTCCATCCTCCCGAGTCCAAAGGGATGACCGCCGGTCTTGCCATCGAGACCATGCCCCTGCCTGC
>Ga0334722_10005989_pt1 | contig 12140 bp, 26 predicted proteins | sample C3_bottom_MG_FD_207210 | JGI IMG/M metagenome (GOLD analysis project Ga0334722, IMG submission 207210) | Sediment microbial communities from Yellowstone Lake, YNP, Wyoming, USA - C3_bottom | ecosystem: Environmental > Aquatic > Freshwater > Lake > Sediment | place: USA: Wyoming | collected...
CCACTGCGACCGTCCGTCGAACTCAGCGAGCTTCTCGAAGGCTTCCAGCGTCTTACCCAGGCCGAGCGTCAAGAGCTGCGGACGCTTGCGTAGGAGATCGAGCGTTTCGCAGTACTCGTCGAGATCGTTGAACTTGAGCTGCGGGTCGAGCACGTTGAAGTTGCGCCACCAGGCCCAGTCGTGCTCGTACATGGTCGGCATGAACTCGACGCTTAGGCTGGCTCCGATGACGATGCCGAGGAGCGAGGCGCGCTGCTCGCATCGGTAGCTGACCGCGCCGCGGAGGACCACCTTGGCCGGACCGACGAACCGCGTCGGACCGCCCTCCGGCCCCGGGCCAAGCCCGTACTCGGGCAGGCCGCGGTAGCGCTCCCCGGCCAAGATCCAGTGGCCGGCTTCGTGGAACAGGTTCTCTGCCTGTACGCGGCGGATGGCGAGCGATTCCCCGTCCCAGTGGTAGGTCGTGGATGGTCTGTGGTTCCGCGTCGCGATCCCCAGCCGGTCGAGCAGGCTCAGAGCGGTCGCTCGGGCCTCCCGACTGTTGTTGACGACCCGTGGCGCGTTGTACCAGGTGCGGAACTCGTCGTCAGTCACCGGCTAGAAGCTCCAGAGCCCAGGAACGACTTTGCCCTTCGAGTAGAGCTTCGAGATGCGCCGGAGTCGTCCGCGCTGGGCGATGAGTCGGACCGAGGGAACGTCGAGGTAGAGGACCGTGCTTCCGGCCTTGGACGGCGTCGTCGGACTCCGATGAAGCGCCCACCGAAACGTCCATGCCGGATCTTGAGCGGCCTTCGAGCCGCTGTCGCGGATCTGCCGCATCACGTCCTCGTAGGCCACCGGCCAGAGCCGCTTCGCGTCGGAGTAGAGGACGAGCGTTCCGCACTCTTCGAGCGAGCAGGTTTTGCCGCCGCGGTATCCCATGCTTCGTCTCCGACGGTCGTTCTACCCTTGCTTATCCGTTTCCCGCCCAAACCCCGGTCGAATGGACCGGGGTTTGGGAGTCACTACTTCTTCCCTCCGCCGGGCTTCCCGCCGGACTTCCCGCCGGGCTTGGGACTCGGCGGGGCGCCTGACGGTCCCGTCGCAGGCCACCCGTGAGGGCCAGGCGGACCGTACGGACTCTTGGGCTTTGCCACTGTGACATCTCCTTCCTTACACAACATCTCGCGGTTGGCTCCCACGATGGGCGTCAACCGGATAAGCACGGTTCTACCCTAGAGGACCATGTCACCGAGGGCATCGACGATGCTCCGGCCTTCGTTGATCTCGTCCCAGTGCGCCGCCCCGACGCGGCGGCGGTCGTAGTCGTGGTAGTAGGGGCGCATCCCCGCGCACACCGGTCCTGTGTAGCCAGGCGGTCGGATGTCGGTAGGGATCTCATCGAAGCGCGCCTTAGCCTTCCCCTCGTCGTCGAAGAACTCCGCACCGGTCCCGATCCAGGTCGAGTTGGAGATGATGTTGTAGTTGACGACCCAGCGCGGTCGCCGCATCTTACGCCTCGCAATCTGCCAAAGGTCGCTCGCACCGTGGGCACTTCGTCGGGCTGGGCGGCGGCGTCGGGTCGAGTGCGCCGATCCTTTGCACGATGTCGGGGTCGAAGCGCCCGAACTTGAGGGCCACGAGGACCAGCTCGGCGGCGCGACGCACGCAGGTCTGGTACTCGCGCCGCGTCTGTGCCTTGGGCACGATCGAGACCCGGTCTCGTCCCGGCGTCCGTCGTGGCTGACCGGAGCCTTCGAGGAAGTCGCTCGACTCTCCGGCGACCAGGAAGATGCAATTCGGCTTGTTCTCGTTGCCGACGATCTCGACAAGGTAGGGGCGTCTGGTCGGCGAATCGTGACCGACGATGTAACCTTCGACGCCAGACGAGTGTAATTGGCCCTCGTCAGCCCACGCGACGACGTGATAGCGCAGCTGGGACTTTCGGGACTTCTTCTTGAGCAGCTCCCACAGCGCCTTAATCACGCGGTCGGCGAGTTTGAGCGACGCGCTCTTGTCGAGCTTCGGCACGGTCCAACTCCGCCAGGCGTTCTACCACCGACATCTGCTCGACAAACTGAACAGGGATGCGTTCCCACTTCTCCCACGGCGCCTCGGTGAGCTGCACGTTGACCGCGAACTCGCCGGAGTCTTCGATCATCGTGGCCGAGACGTAACCCCGCTTGGGAATCCTGAGCTTGTGGCCGCTCAAGTGCCGAAAGGCCCTTCCAGCGTGGATCGTGAGCACGCGGTCTCCCGGCTTGAAGGGGTGAATGCTCAAGACGCCGCCTCAGACATCGGGGTCACCTCTCCGGCGAGGCTGACGCGGTCTCCCTTCTTGTAGCCGTCCTGAGCGGCGAGCCACGTCACCTCGAAGATGTTGTCTCCCGGCGGCGAAGATGCGCCGTCAAGCTCCGCCAGCCGATCGACAACCGATGGCCCTTCGACCGAGAGGTCCAAGATCGCGCACTCGTGCGTGGCGAGGCGCCCTGCCGATGGGTCGCGGAGGGTGAGCAGCCGGGGCGGATTGTCAGGCGTGATCAGCCGCAGCACGAACGAGACTCGCATGCTCGCTCGCGCGATGATGCGAAACGTCACTCGACAGCCATTTACCTCCGGCTTCGCGCCGAGGAGGACTACGTCCAGTCCGTGCTTTTCGATGTTGTCGCTGTTCAATCGTCCTCGTCTTCGGTTGTCAGGATCACCGACTGGATCGGCTCGGGCTCATAGGAGGTCCGACCGCCGATCCCCTTCCAAGGCTCAACGTCGATGACCGAGCCGTCCTTACGCACTACCTCCCATCGGTTGTAGCGACGCCCGTGGACGAAGATCGACCAGACCGGTCCGGCGCGAAGCTCGACGCGGTGATGCACCGGCGCACGCAACACGTTGAAGAAGCGGCGAATCCGCTTGGGCTTACCGCGCTGCTCCTCGGTGTAGCTGCCGAGGATGAGGCTCACCCCGTCCCACGGGTGAGAGTGGTAGATGTCCGGCTTCTCGTCGTGGTGGATGCGGTGGACGAAGAGGCCGAATCCGAAGACGGAGAGGACGTAGTGGCGGTCGAGATTGTCCCGCCGAGAGACACGGAACCAGCCCATGCCGGTGTTCTACCTCTGCGGCGCGCAACGTGGCAGTGTTTTTCCGACGCGCTCGCTTACGCCTGGTAAGGAATTCTTACCACTACTCGGCGTCCAGTTCGGCGAGTTTGCCGATCACGTCGATCACCATCACGCGGTCGACCTTCACGCCGTGACGCTCGTTCTTCTCGCCGTGCTTGCCGAGCCACCGGACGTTTACGACCGGGTAGTCGTTGTCGAACCACGAGCCGAAGACGGTCGCCTCGACGAAGTCGTCGTCCTCCCAGTAGAGCGGGTAGGGGCAGTAGTAGACGTGCGCGCCCACGGAAACCGGGTGCTTGTAGCCGGGGTAGTACCACGCCGGGTGGTTGTAGACGGGCGGGGTCATGCGAGACCGGCCAGCCGCTCGACGATGCTCTGGTTCGGCCACACCCTCTCGACAACTCGCGGAGCGGGATCGTAGCGAAGCGCGTGAACGACGTAGACGGCCCGGGTCGCTCCGCGGTTCATCTGCTGCGCGGCGTCGATCGCGTTCTGTCGGCTCGTGAAGATGCACTTCCCGTTCAGTTCGACCTGGGTGCTTGTCTTGCCGCGGGTGACGTAGAGCGGCCCAAGTAGCACCGAGCGACCGAACGCCACGAACCACTGGATCGGTTTGCGCTTCATACGAGACTCCCGATGCGCTCGACGACGTTCGGATCGGGCCAGACCTCGGCCCCAAGGACGAGCTTCGATCCGCCAATCATCGCCTCGAACCAGACCTCGTAGACAGCGACGCGCCAGGTCGGGTTGACGTGTCTGCGCTTCGCGCGACGAATCGCGGTCTTCTCGTCGTGGAAGATGATCGCCGTGTTGAGTTCGGTCCACCCACCGCGGTTGGCGAATTGGCGATGCACGACTCCACTCGGGAACGGATCGCCCACGCACGCGGCCACGTAGCCCTTGCGCACGCGCATGCTCATGCGAGATGGGCCAGCCCGCCCACGACATCGGGCCACACCTCGGGACCAAGGCGATACGTGTTCTTTAGCGTGAAGTCTGGACGGAGTCCTGGGCGGATCTCGACCGTGTGGATAGTGAGCGTGTCGCCCTCTCCGTGGTCGGCGACCATCGCTTCCCGAACGGCGAGGATCGCGTCGGGGAGCGTGGCGAAGATCGACGCCCGTTCGAGCTGGCCCGGCCAGTAACCGACCGAGTGCCGCAAAAACATTGGAGTGTCGTTACCGATGCCGTTGTCGCCAGCTCGGTGGCGGATCACGTAGGCGGTCCGAGGAGCACCGATCGCTTGGGTCATGCGAGGCCCCCGAGAAGCGAGACCGGCTCCGGGTCGGGCCAGATGCGCGGACCGATCCACCAGCCGCCGACCCGGTGCTCGAAGATGCGCACTTCGAGCTGCGGCGTTGCCACGCTCTCCATCTCCTGCCCGGCGTGAACGAGGGCGACCCGCGCCTCGTCGACTTCCGCGAACTGCCGCCCAAGCTCGGCCTTCTTCCACCAGCCCCCGTCGTGGCCGAGCACGAGGTAGCGCGAGCGCGGTCCTGCGGCGAGACGCGGCGCCGGGTCACAGAGCTGCACGACAACGTAGCTCATCGGATCGCTCCGATCGCCGCGACCGGGTCCACCGGGTTCGGCCACACCTCGTCGCCGATGTCGAAGTAGGAGAGCCACCGTCCGCGTTCGCGCGGCTTGACGATCTTGACGACGAAGCGGATGCGCTTCTCGGTCGCGAGCCGTCGCAACCACGCGCTCCTCGCGAGGACGAGCTTTGCCGCCTTCACGGATGACCAAACTATGCCGTGGTGGACCTCCTTCACGACGAACCACGAGCCGGAGCGCGGGTTCATACCGAGCGCAAGGCATAGCTGACCGTGGCCGTCCGACGCCGAGCCGTGCCGGCTCGCCACCCCGACGTAGAGATGAACCTCGCGCCGGCCTCCATCGCTGAACTTATCCGGCTCGGTCACCCACTGGGACCGCGCGGTGATGATGAAGCCACCAGCGATCTTCTCCTCGCTCATCGGATCGCCGCCAGAGCGCCGATGACATCGGTCGGGTTCGGCCAAACCTCGGCGCCCATGTCCTCCTCCAGCCACCGACAGTCGCGACGCCGCAGCTTCGTCGCGTAGACCGCCACTCTGAACAGAGACGACTTCTCCAACATGAAGCGAACGATCGCCGAGTTGGCCGCGGCCTTGGCCGACTTGAGCGAGTAGAAGAGATAGGCGAGCGTGCTCTCGCGGTGGAGCGTCCACTCGCCGCATCGGACGCTCTTTCCGAACGGTATGCCGCCGCCCTTCTTGGTCATGAGCCCAACGAAGTTGCGCTCCTTGGTCAAGTGTTTGGCGTCGAATCCGTAGCCGTACTCGATGACGACGACAAACTCGGGGAGCCCCTCGCCGGGCTTCAGGTCGCGCCATAAGCGCTGGTCGTGCGGGACCACTAGAGAATCGCCCCAATGGCCTCGACAGGGTTGGGCTCCGGCCACAACTCGGGACCGACGACGCGCACGCGGTAGCCGGTGGGCACCTGGCGCATGATCTGGTGCCCGGCGTGAATCGCCGCACGGAAGCCGCGGTCTTCGGCGTAGGCGACGATCTTCGACTTGAGGGCGCGTTTCGCCTGCTCGATCGTCTCGAAGGCGTGGGCTTCGTTCGCGTGGTTGACGAGCGTCCACGCGCCCCTGCGTACCATCTTCCCGAGCACGCGCGTGGTCCGCTTCGCTCCTCCGAGGAAGCGCTGGTCTTGTCGCAGCTCGTTGAGTTTGAGAGCCGCGCGGCGGTGCGTTCCGATGTCCAACGGCTTTGTCAGCACCACGATGTACTTGCCCGAAGGCTTGGGATCGAAGGCGTGGATGGAACCGCTCATGCCTACTTCCTACCCTCGGCAGCGAGTGCCGCCAACGCTGTCACGGAGTCGGCTATGCGCAAGAACGTCGGAACGGTCCAGTTCTGCCCAGGCGGCGCGTTCCAGCTCACCCTTGGATGGACGCCGTTGAGCCAGCGCACTCGGGCGTACTCCACCTCGCCTGCGCGACCCCACGCCTTGACCAGCTCGATCTCTTCGACAACGCCGAGCAGCTCAGGCCGGGCGTACTCGTAGACGACGGCGCCCACCGCGATCGGGTCGTCGCTCGGCGCCACGGCTAGTATCCGTCGTACTCGTGGGGGCGCGTCGCCACGGCCAGGATCTCTCGCTCCAGCCTGTCGCGCTCCTCGTCGGAGAGCCGAAGCTCTTTGGGCATGGGCTTCTGGGTACGCACGTTGACGGCGTGGATCGAGAAGACCTCCAGTTCGGGGTACTCCGCCTCGAAGCACACGTCGGGGTCGCCGTCCGTCTTTCCGGGTCGGTAACACCCGGAGACCGAGAAGTCGATCTGGACCTCGAAGTCAACGTCCTTGCGCGTGAGCGGGAGCCGCTCGACTTCGCCAACATGATCCATGGTTCACCTCGAATCTACAACACCTGATCATTCGGGAGTTGCACGCCGACGCAAGCCGCTTTCACGCGGCCAGTTCGGCGAGCATCTCGATCGGATCGACCACGTCGATCTCGGACGACACGGCGACCAGAAGGCGACCGCCAAGCGAGGGGATGTAGGGCTCGAACGAGCAGTACCCAGGCCCCGGTCTGTAGCGCTTGTCAGTAACGATGAGCGCATAGCCACCCGCCGCCGGACGGCCACCGACGCGGGCCCGGTAGCGTTTCTTGTCGCGCCCTCCGGGCTTGTACCAGACCTGCGTGTCGACGGCGAGCCTGCTCATGAGTCTCTCCCTTTCTACCTTCGTAGACGATGGCCGTTGCGCGGCGTGACAACGAATAGAACGACGGTGGGAGCCGAGCCTGACGGTGCGTAGAATCGAATCCGAGGAGTTAGCGCGTGAACTGGTTGATCTCGGCGCTCTTACGGCTGATCTGCGAGCCGAGGGCGAAGCCCAAGCCCACGCCCGTCAGCGAGGAGACGTGGGCCGAGAGGGCGGCGTGGATGAAGATGAAGACCGATCGCCTCAACGCCGAGAGCGCCAGGCTCGACGCCCAGCGACGCCGCGAGGCTGAGATCGCGGCCTCGGCTGGCAAGTGCTGGATGTGCGGAGCCGGCATCGTTACCACAGCCGACGTAGAGCTGCCGGTCGTGTGTATCGAGTGCGAGGACCGAGCGAACCCGAACCCGCCTCGTCGGTGATAGGATAAGCCCCCTTCAAGGAGGACCGATGGCAGACAAGGCACTTCTGATCGGAATAAATTCCTACCCCGGAGCGCCGCTCGCCGGCTGCGTGAACGACGTGAAGGACATGGCTGATTACCTGGTGAGCAACTGCTCGTTCAAGCCGGGAGCGATCCGCCTTCTCGTCGACCGCCGCGCAACGACGAAGGGCATCCTCGCCCGCCTCGCCTGGCTCGTGAGGGACGCGAAGCCTGGCGATCGGCTCCTGTTCCACTACTCGGGGCACGGAGCACAGGTCGCGACGCGGAACCCGCAGGACGAGATCGACGGCAAGGACGAAGTTGCATGTCCCGTGGACTTTGACTGGGACGACATCCACCTCATCCGCGACAAGACGTTCCACGACATCTTCGCCAAGGTTCCCGCCGGAGTGAAGTTCGTGTGGGTGGCGGACGCCTGCCATTCGGCATCTCTCGACAGGGGCTTCGAGATGCCGAGCAAGAAGGCGAAGCCGGCCAAGAAGTCCAAGGCGAAGGTGCTCGGACACCGCTTCATGCCGGTACCAGCCGACCACGAGTGGCGGCTCCGCGTCGCCGACCACGAGAAGGCGCCCGCCTCGAAGATCGCTGCGCGTGTTCTCGCAGCTCCGCTCAACGTCGCCTACATCTCGGGGTGCAAGGACAACCAGACCAGCGCCGATGCGGAGTTCGGCGGGAAGCCCAACGGGGCCCTCACCTACTTCCTCCTCCAGTCGCTCAAGAAGAATCCCAAGGCCCCGATCTCGACAGTCGTCGATGCGACCCGCGCCGCGCTCGCGAAGGCCGGCTACAGCCAGGTTCCCCAGGCCGACGGACAGCTCGTCAGTGAGCCCTTCCTCGCGTAGCCCACAAAGGCGAGAGGCTCCCGACGCAATCGGGAGCCTCTCAAGCCTGCCGTGAGCCGTTTACAAGCGCGGTCGATCGCGTGCCTTACCCTCTCGGGTGAGTCGGCGCGACCCCCGATCCCGCGCACCTGTGGAAGCCGACGGCTGCGCTCCACACGCGAGGCGGCTAGCCGCCCAGCATCGCTTGGCGGTTCTTATAGTCGACGACGCCTTTCTTGGTCGTGACGGCGTAGAACATCGGCATGCCGGCATCCTGCACGCGAGAGTGACTGCCCTCCTCTTGCATGTCGACGATGGCGAAGCCGCCGAGGATCGTCACTCCGATGCGCTCCCGGAGACGAGTCACCGCCTGGGCCTCCACGTCGCCATCGCGAAGAGCCGTCGTAACGAAAAGCACCGAATCGCGCTCGGTGAGCGGCGGGCCGGTGAATGGATCATCGTCGGCCTCGACGCGCATGAAGCCGAGCTTGCGGACGCTGAGCACCTGGTCGGGCAGGTCGACCCACGCTTCGTTGAGTCTGGGCATCGCCGAGCCGATCATCGCCATCGCCTCCGGGCTCGGCTCGGGGCAGATGAGCGCCGTCGGCCCGCCCTGCATCGCGCCGAGGAACGAGCGGAGATACTCGCCGGCCCAAGCGAGGGCTCGCTTGTCCAGAAGCAGTTCTCCCAGACGGAGGTCAAGCCCGCCGCCGCCGCGGATAGTTGCGGCGCCGGCAAGCAGCTTCATGAAATCAGGGGTCACGTTCGCCACGGGGCCATTCACTCCTGGTCAGCCGCCACTCGCCGACGCCTTGGTCTTTCCAACGGGGTAGGCTTGCCCGCCCTCGAAGGTGAAGAGTCGGCTGCGACGAGCAACGACGCACGGATCGCAGATGCCGAACCACAGGCGATCGTCGTCGCGCCTCTTGGCCGGGATCTTGGGGAGGTGGCTTATGGTCTCGCAGAGGACCCCGTCATCGAGGCGCCCAGCGAGACCGCTCGACGAGTAGAGACCCGGCTCTCCCAGGTCAGCCTCGCAGATGAAGCACTTGGCGTGCTTGATGTACTCGCGCTCAGGCACGATGGCGCTCTACCCTTTCAGGGGCACTCCCATGCGCCGGTAGGAACGGGCGCACGACGCTCGGCCCACAGACGCCGCCACTCCTCGAAGACCCGCGACGATGGCTCGTCGCCCCGCTTCCGATCGAGATAGATGGCCCACGCCAGAGCTTCGAGCTGCTCGATGCTCACAGACACGGCGCGGCTGGTCCGACTACTTCCACGAAACACGAGCAACAAAGATAGGCGACAAGAGGGTGTCGGATCGGAAGCGGGTCGTCGTGGAGGATGGTCTCCTCGACCTTGTGCGTCGCGTCGACTTTCAGGGCCGGGTTCCGGCGGTAGTGGATGGCGCACCACTCGCCTCCGCAGCTCGCCGACACGAAGTGCATCGGCTTGGGGTCACTCGGAGCGGGCATCGGCTGTCTCCCTGTAGGCGATGGCGAGCCCGTCGATTGGGCCAATCCTCTTGAGATAGTAGTCGCGAGCGGACGAGACGGCGGCCTCGAACGTCGCACAGGTGATGAAGACCTGCGCGCCCTCGACGTGGACAGAGAGCCCCTTCATCTCGACCGGGCCGAACACGACGGCGCGCTCACCTACGGCGATCTGATACCCACCGCCGTCGCCGCCTTTGGGGAAGATAACGACCGCGCCCATGCGCCCGCACCACTCGACCGCCTCGGTCTCGGTCATTCCTCGGGCTCCATGAGCGCAAGAATCTCGATCGGACCGAGCTTCAACATCGAAGCGATCGTGTCCCACCGCCCCATAACGCAGGCGTCCATGATGTCGCAGAGGTCGACGACGTGCTCGACGCCGGTCTCGGAGGCGAGCCTGACCCCGTCCACCTCGTCCCAGTGCGTCGTGATCTTGACGAGCGACGGCGAGAGGTTGCAGAGGCGCCGTTGATAGCCTCGCTTGATGAGGTAGTCGGCGATGCGCCTCCAGCTCATGCCGGCTTCTCGGCGAGAGTCTCTCCGAACGCGGCGCGCTCCTCGTCGGTGAGGTCACGCTTCAAGGTGTGCTCGACCGTCTGACGATCGCGGCTGACCTTGTCGTTCGCTCCGCCTTTGAGCTTCTGGACGATGACAGCGCACTGGTAGTCGCTGAGCCTGGCGGCAAGCTGTAGCTTTTGCGACTCGGGCGTGTCGTCACCCAAGCGCTCGGTCTTGATCGCGCTGAGCACAAAGCCGACCTCTGGATCGGCTTTGAGGTCCCGCGCGCGCTTGATCAGCCCGTTGATGTCACCGCCCCCGGCCTGGTAGGCGATGATCGGCAGGCTGCGCTCGACGACGTTCGCTCCTTCGCGTTGCAGCTTGGCGATACCGCGAAGGAGGGCCTCCGGGTCGAGCGTCTTGGCCGACGCGAAGGCAAGCTCGGCGAAGCCACGAGCGGCCTCACCCACCGGCAGCGGTTTGATCTCGGTCTCGGTCATCTCGGGCTCCCAGGCACCGTTCTACCCCGGGTTCATGAATCGGAGTAGACCTCGACCGGTGCTCCGTTGCCAACGCTGAGCGAGACGTGGACGGTCTTGAAGAGCGGACCCATGCGGACCATCTGGTCGGGCACGTCGACCAGACGCGCCGTGGTCTCAGCCGAGTAGAGCGTCACCGTGTGGGCGTCGGCCTTCAGACGCGCCGTCACAGTGAGGATCAGGGAGTCGAGCGCGGCAATCGCGCGGATCGCGGCGAGGAGCCTCGGTTCGATCTCCCCGCTCTTGGGGATAGGGCGCCGAACCGCGGCAGATTCCGACACCGGCCTGGGCGCCTCGCGAACGGGAAGCGACATCCCTTCCTCGGTCGAGCCGTCGTGCCACGTCGCCGCCGCGCTCAAGAGAGGCGGCTGTTCGCGACGCACGAGCGGATTCGTCTCCTGGTCGGCCCGACGCTTCTTGGCGTCCTCCTCCTCTGCCTTCTGGAGCCGCTCCTTCTCGATGCGAGAGATCGTAGGGGCGCCCACTGTCGGTGTGGAGGCTGGCATCGGGCGGACCACGGTCGGTCCTATCTCGTGCCGTCCGGTGTCGGGGACCTGCTGCTGTAGCTCGCGCACGTAGGCGAGGAGCCGGATCGGCGGAACGTACCAGAGGGTCGTGTCGGGACCGAACTCGATCTTCGTGGCCTCCTGAGAGCTGAGCGACGTGGGCAGCTTCGGTAGGAGCTGCTGCCCGGCCAGCCTCGTCCCGTTCGCGGAGCGCAGATCCATCAGCCGCCACTCACCATCCGTCAGCTCGAAGGTGGCGTGTCGCCGAGAGACGGTACGCGGGGCCAGCACGATGTCGCACTCCGGCGCACGTCCGACGACGAAGCGGCTCGGATTCGCCGACGCGTCTTGCCAGATGTCACGAGCCGACTTCGAGAGCGCCTCCTCGACCGCGCCACGCGGCTCCTTTCGCTTGACCGGAAGGACGACCGCCCAGACCGTAGAGCCGATCTCATCCGGCATGGCGGTGAGGAGGACGGGGTGACTGTTCTTGAGGAGGAAGTCGTGGTCGGACAGGTCGGCGCCGCGGGTGATCAGCCCAGCGAGGCTCTCGTCGCGCTGGAAGACGAGGATCGAGGTGCTGCTAACCCCCGGGTCGGGGCCCGATGCCGGGCGTCCTTCAGGCTTCTTCTCGGGCTCCGTCGTCATTCGTCACGCCTTGCCCCCACCCAAGCAGTGTAGCTCTAGAGTCGTAAGTTGGCGGCGCTCTACAGGCTCCGCTTTGCGTTTTAAGGTGTCCACATCGTTGACGGCTCTCACCGTCACCTTCGTTGACACAGGCTCTCTATAGGCTTGGAGCGGCTGGCTCTCGCTCGGCGTCAACTCATCGTTACTGATGTCGCACGCGAATTGGACCGCTGCTCGCAAAGGCTGGAGACCGAGGACTTCGTTTCTCCTCGCCCTGTCTCTCGACGCGGCGGGCATACAGGGGCGCAGGGTGGACACGCGGCTCTTTTCATTCCCCTTTCCCCCACGCAACTCCCCCCGACCAGTGATCGCCGTTGTGATCCACCCTGCG
>Ga0334722_10005990_pt1 | contig 12140 bp, 11 predicted proteins | sample C3_bottom_MG_FD_207210 | JGI IMG/M metagenome (GOLD analysis project Ga0334722, IMG submission 207210) | Sediment microbial communities from Yellowstone Lake, YNP, Wyoming, USA - C3_bottom | ecosystem: Environmental > Aquatic > Freshwater > Lake > Sediment | place: USA: Wyoming | collected...
CCTTCGTCTTCTTACTTTCTCCTATGCTTACTAGAGCATGCCTAAAATAATATTAGTCGCTACGGTGGCTTTGTGCCGCGAAGTCTATAGTATTACGAATGGATATGCAAGTTCAATTTATGATTGTTTATGGGTATTTATTGGTGATGACAGAAGATTGTTCTTTATTGCAGTATATGCAACAGAAAGTAAATAAAAACGCCGACTGGTTAGCACCAGCCGGCGTTCGCGTTCTACAAATTGATAAACTTAAACTATCGAACCGCTACATCCCGCCATAGGAGTGAAGACCGGAGAGCACCAGGTTCACGCCCAGGTACGTGAAGATGACGGCAAGGAATCCGACGGTGGAAATCACGGCCATCTGCGGGCCCTTCCATCCGCGCACATAGCGCGCATGAAGGTAAATGGCATAGACGAACCAGGTGATGAGCGACCAGGTTTCCTTCGGATCCCAGCTCCAGTAGGTGCCCCAGGCACTGTTCGCCCAGACCGCGCCCGTGACGATGCCGCCTGTCAGGAGGGGCCACCCGATGGCGATCATCCGGTAGGTCACGTCATCGAGCTGGTCCTGACCGAGCATATACTGCTTCAGCAGGTTCTTGAACCGCATTCCCTGCGACCAGACCAGCCAGAAAAGACCAAGCACCGCGGCCCAGCTCACGACCACAACAGCAAGGGACCCGTTGAGGAACGTTCCTTCGAAGATATGCTTCTTGAACGACTCTCCCTCGGCAAGACCCTGGAGATAGATGAAATCAATGCCCATGCCGATAAAAAGCGACACGACCATGGTCATACAGAGCGACCAGAACAGAAAGACCTGCGACTTGTTCTTTCCGCCTGCCACGATCAGATAGACGAACCAGGCGAGGACCAGAACACCGAGCCCCATCCAGAACGCCGTCTTCATTCTCGGGCCCATGCCTGCCATGACATTGCCGAGCACTGCAAGGACGACGATCCCGCCGAGCCCGTACAGGAGGTTGCTCACAGGACCGCGTTCTTCCGTGTCCATAAGCAGGTAGATCATGCTGACGGCAAAGGCGATGCCGAATGCGGCATAGCCAAGGAAGCTGATCAGCACATGATAGAACAACCAGTTGCTCTTGAGCGCGGGAACCAGGGGGGTGATCTCCTTGCTGATGCCCGGGGCCACGGAGAGGAACGCCAGTGCCAGGAAGGCGACAGGTATGACAAAGGCGCCAAAGGCCCTGGTCTTGTACTTGAACTCGACGATGAGATAGATCAGCACCGTGCTCCACGTAAAGAACACGAGGGACTCGTAGAGGTTCGAAAGCGGCACCCTGCCGATGTCCATCTGATAGGACTCGCGCCATCGCAGGAACAGGGCGGTCGTCTGGACCAGGAATCCGGCCGAGGTCACAACGGTAGCGATCTTGCCGATGAAATCCTTTTTAAAGGCCAGATAGCTGATATAGAGCACCATGGCCGCCAGATACGCCAGGGTCGCTATGCTGAAAAGCAGAGAACTGTTACTGTTCATTGAAACCTCCTGAAAAGTACATTGTTACTTTGAAATCTCGTCAACCAATGCATTAAAGTCACGCTCAAATCCCAGCCGGTTCCGATTGGCAGTGCCCGCCACGGTGACCACGGTCTTCCCCTGCCGGTCCTGGATCCTGATCCACAGTTTCCGGTGCGAGCCGAAGAACGCGATGAGCGGGCCAACGCAGAGCAGGATGAAACCCGTATAGACCACCCAGACACCCGGGTCCTTAGTGACCTGGAGGCCGGTATAGCGCGCACCCCAGTAGCCGCCGTAGGTGATGGTATAATTTTCAGGCAAGGCAGGCGCTCCGGGATCCGTCTTCAGCACATAGGTCTTGAACAGCGGCTTCTTGCCCCTGGATACCTCGATCTCCACCGCAGGATTAATGAATTCCTCATTCTCCGTGCGATAGAACTGCACCTCGCCGGTGGAGGGACTTCTCATCGCGTAGGGATTAAAACTGAGCGTCTTGATCGTGCGATCGATGGACGGGACATACACGGAATCCCCGGCATCAATGGACACGGTCTGGCTTGGCGACGAGGGATCGCTCTTGGAACGGATGTTCAGCACGACCTTGCCGCGGCCGTTCGGGATAGCCCCGTAGCTGGACTGGTAGAAGGTAATGCCATGATGGGTGAGCGGATCGTTCACCCGGATGCGCTTGTCCAGTATCTTCTGGCCGTCCAGGTCGAACACGCTGAGCGTACTATGATATTCCGACGGCATGCCCGTTGGTGCGCCCGAAGCGCTTACGTAATAATCCACGTCAAAGCTGTCGCACCGGACATAATACCCGAGCGGCATGGCCGGCACGCCCCCCTCTTCCTGACTGGGGATGACCGGGCTCCGGGCTATCCCGAGCGCGGCCATGATCTGGTCCCACATGGGCTCGTTCCTGAGATAGACGACCTTGGAGGCAGATCCCTCGGGCAGGTTCAGGAACGCCTTGAAACCGAAGAAAGAACCGATCAGAGCGCCGACAAAGATCATGATGATGCTGATATGGGTGATATACACGCCCAGCCGGCTGTAGACGCCCTTCTGCGTAATGAGCTGCAGCATTCCCGGGTCCTTGGCCTGGATGAAACTGTACCGCCGCGAGCTCAGTGCTTTGGCCGCCCGTTCCTCGGCCTTGTCCATACCGCTCTTGAAGGGGATGTCCTTTTTGAACGGCACGGCCTTCATGCTCTCGTCGTCGATGGGCTTCAGCGGCGCCGTGATGATCCTCAGGGTATGGGGGAACCGATCGAGCGTACAGACCGTCAGGTTCGCCGTAAAGAGGAAGAGAATGAGCACGAACCACCACGTATGATACATATCGAAGAAGCCGAGCATTTCGAACAGCTGGACCGTGGCCTGACTGTACTCATGGAGATATTTCTCCGGCGGCTCGTTCTGCTGGATCACCGTACCGATGACCGAGACAATCGCCAGTATGATGAGCAGCACCACGGCGAGTTTCACCGATGAGAACAGCTTCCAGACCTTTTCCGCAGCAATTTCAATTATTCCCTTTTGATTTTCCAACGCACCCTCCCGAAAAAACAGTGGGATAAATTAACATATCGTCCCTAGAAGTGTCAAGGAGTTTACCGCTCCATCGTCAGGCCGATAAAAAATGTCCTTTGCGCACCCCTGACCGCTCCTTGAAAACGAACGGTCACTTGCAGATCTCATTTTCCTTGCACATCCCGTCATTTGTCGTGGTGGCACCGGACCCGGATAAGATGTCGAACGGGATACCTGCTTCGGGCATATTCAACAGGCTGTCCCTCTTCCCTGGACGTGCCTTTTGCCGCGGCATCTCCACGGCCGTTATTGGTGAAGTGCAGGCAAGAAGATACCGCCTGATGGCGTCCGTGCCGATAAGGAACGACTTTTGTTTCGGATCGTTCACATACAGCGTGGGAACGCTCTCAATGGCCATACTTTTCAGGAAGTCGGCGTACTCCATGGCCTGAAGATGGGTTACCGCTATCTTCTTCTCATCGAGCTCCTTGATGATCTCTGCGCAGTGTTTACAATCCTTGCTGTAAAAAAGGATGAGCTTGTCCTTCGGCAGGTTCACGGTCATGCCGACCGGCGGGACGAGATAGAGCATTGCAAAGACAACGACCAGTGCGGCAAACCCCGCGGCCATCTCCTGCGCCCCTGCAAGGAGCCGGAGCATGGCGAGAATGACGATCAGGCCGAATATGATGAGACAGAACAGGCAGGCGCTGTGGATACTAAAGACCTGATACCCTACAAAATACCCCTCTGCAGCCAGCGATGCGGCCAGAAGGACATTGCTGTAGCGCTCAAACTCGCTTCTGCCGCGATAGAGGCCCTGAGTTGAAAAGAACGCCAGCAGAACGAAAACGGCCAGGCCGGTCAGCAGCATGGACATGTCGCCAAAGCGTACCTGCTGCGAAACGACCTTGCATCCCTCGGTATAACAGATGCTCTTCCCGTAGGACTGCATGACGATCTCCGTAAGCACAAAGAGCGTGGCCAGCGAGCTCACGGCCAGAAAGGCCTTTTCGTATATCTGTTTGCGTTCCTGCATATTCCTCTCAGACACCCTACTTCTTCGCCTTACCCGGGACCACCAGCACCTTGCACGGCGCGTGGCCGATGACCCTCGAAACGACGCTGCCCATCATGAGGCGGGTAAGCCCTGTCCGGCCGTGGCTGCCCATGATGATCGTGCTGATCTTCTTCTTTTTGGCCTCGGCCACGATGTCCTTGTATGGCTCATCGCCCAGATGGAGAATGACCTCGCACTTGACGCCGGCGCTGGCAGCCTTCTTTTTGATCCCGTCAAGATAATGCCTCATGTCCTTTTCAAGCTTGTCCGCGGCCTTTGCATCCCACAGGTCGATCTCGGCGCTCACCTGAATGACCAGCAGGGCATACAGGGTGCTGCTGCAGGTTCCGGCGATCTTGATCGCCTCTTCAACTGCCGCCTTGCTGAACAATGAACCATCTGTGGCAACCAGCAACTTCTCGAATCCCGGTGTTGGACATACGTTCTTGGTCATGTGTATCCTCCTCGTTAGTGGCGTTTAGTTAGTTTAGACTCAATTTTCACGACAAGACAAGAACAGTTACCACAGAGACACAGAGGCGCAGAGAACAGATTGAACGTATTGTATAAATCCATTCTCGCTTTCGCTGCCCTCTGTGTCTCCGTGCCTCTATGCTTAACAAGCTTCTACAACAGCGTCGCCGCAAGCTCGGCGAGGTCCGAGCGCTCACCCTTCACGAGCGTAATATGGCCCGCAATGGGTTCTTCCTTGAACCGGTCGACCACAAAGGTGAGACCGTTGCTCGACGAATCAATATAGGGGTTGTCGATCTGGTATGGATCTCCGGTAAGCACGACCTTGGTCCCCTCGCCTGCGCGGGTGATAATGGTCTTGATCTCGTGGGGCGTGAGGTTCTGGGCCTCATCCACAATGAGGTACTGGTTCGGCATGCTCCGGCCGCGGATATAGGTGAGCGGCTCCACCTCGATCATGCCGAGGTCGAAGAGGCTCTGGAGGTCCTTCTTGCCCTTGACCCGGCCGGGGCCGCCAGAGGAACCCACGAGAAAATCGAGATTGTCGCGAATGGGCTGCATCCAGGGCCTGAGCTTCTCCTCGATATCGCCGGGCAGGAACCCGATGTCCTTGCCCATGGGGAACACGGGACGGGACACGACAAGGCGCTGGAACGTCCGCGCTTCGATCGTCTTCTCCAGCCCCGCAGCCAGTGCCAGGAGCGTCTTGCCCGTGCCCGCCTTGCCAACGAGCGTGACCAGGCGGATATCGTCGTTCAAAAGCAGATCAAGGGCAAACTGTTGCTGCTTGTTCTTTGCCGTGATCCCCCAGACGCCGTGTTTTGCTGTCGTGATCGGCACAAAAACGTTCCGTTGTTTACTGTACCGTGCCAGCGCAGTCTGCGACTCGTTGGCGCTGTTCTTCAGAAGGGCGAACTGGTTCGGCTGGGGGTGCGGGTCAGCAGGCTGTAATTCCCCCTTGGCATAGAAATCGTCGATCGCGCCCGGAGGGACCACCACTTCGGTCTCGCCGGAGTAGAGCTCATCGAGCATGATCGTATCAGACTCATAGTCTTCGGCGGTCAAGCCGAACGCGTCGGCCTTGATGCGGAGGTTCGTGTCCTTGGTCACGAGGATCACCGGAAGGTTATCATGTTTCAGGTTCAGGGCCGTTGCGAGGATCCGGTTGTCCGCCTTCGTCGCAATAAGCTCGCTCGGCAAGCACTCTTGCGACTGGTGGTTGAGCTCCACGCGCAGATTTCCCCCTTTATCGAGCGGCACTCCCTGCGACAGTTTCCCCTTCAACCGGTACTCGTCGAGGATACGCGAGACCTGGCGCGCGTTCCTGCCGATCTCATCAACACCCTTCTTGAACTTGTCCAGTTCCTCGATCACCACGATGGGGATGACCACATCGTTGTCCTCAAAGGAAAATATCGCCTTCGGGTCGTGAAGCAGCACATTGGTATCGAGAACAAATATTTTTTTCATGCACTCATCCTTTACAAAGAATTTAACGCCTACCCAGTATGTCCTTCAACGGGACCGTTCCTTCGCGAATGATCCGCGGTACTGCGCACCCCATATCAACGATCGTCGACGGCTTTCCGCCTGGTGTGGGGCCTCCATCAAGGATCAGGTCGACCTGATCGCCGAGAGCTGCTGCCGCCTCTTCCGCTGTCCGGGGGCTCGGCCTACGGCTCACGTTTGCGCTTGTGCCGGTGAGGGCACTATCAAGAAATCGCAGCAGGTCTCTGGTGACCCCGGCACCGGGCACCCGAAGCCCGATCGTGCCCGTATTTGCAGTGAGCTCCGGCAGCACATCGGGCAGCGCCTTGAACACGAGCGTCAATGGCCCGGGCCAGAACCGTTCCATAAGATCGTCTGCAGCGGGCGTTACATCCGCTGCCCAGTCACGCACTGCGCCACTATCCTGTATAAGAAGCAGGATGGGTTGGTCAGCTTGCCTGCCTTTTACGCTGAACAGTTTGCCGACCGCAGCAGGATTGCGCGGGTCCGCGCCCAGGCCGTAAAAAGTGTCCGTGGGATAGGCTATTACGCCGCCGGAGCGGATCACCTCCCTGCAGCGCGCGAACGCCTTTTCGGGATGCGCAGGATCGATCGAAACTATCTCTGTCGGCATAGACCCATGTTTGCACAACTCAACGTTTGTAACCACAGGCGACTTCGTCGCACACGGTAAAACAAAAGAAAAAGTACTTAGCCTTTGTTTTAAACCGTGTCCATCTGTGTGTTCTGCGAAGCAGAACCCGTGGTTCCAAGATCCAGCCTTGCTGAGCGCAACTTCTAGTAACCACAGGCGACTCCGTCGCACACGATAAAACACAAGAAAAAGTACTTAGCCTTTGTTTTAAACCGTGTCCATCTGTGTGTTCTGCGGTGCAGAACCCGTGGTTAACTTCTTCCGCGGTTCCAGTCAGAATTCAAGCCCCTTGCGTCAGCACAATGTCCCCGTTCTCTCTCTTCAGGAACGCGGCCACGACCGGACATTTTACCTTGAACAGAAAAAAAATACGCTTATCCCGTGACTGGACAAGCGTCTCGTAATTCGCCTGGCCCTTGCTGATGATCAGGTCCGCGGACCGGTACTCGTCCATGAATTGCGGGGAACATGTTTCCAGGAGCGTGCCAATACCGTCATTGCCGTTATCCATGACCCTCGCGCATTCGTGCAGCCCGGCAGCATGGGCATCTTCACGGGTGGCGTCATTGATCACCGGAGAACCCTTGACCACGGCGATCACTTCCTTGCCCCTGTCCCGCAGGGTCTCGAGCAGGATACGGTCAAACACGATCTCACCGGCGTTGTCGCAGAGATAGAGAATGCGACGCGCTTCCTGGACCGCCCGGGCAAAGATGCGGTATGCCGCTTCATCCAGGGGCAGGCGGAACGATTCCTCTATGGAACGGTCCAGATCAATGCTCTCATAGATCCCGAAATCGATCACGTTTCCCGCGATCGCAGCCCGTGCCCCGCATTCCAGACGGTCCGTGGACCCTGCAGCGATGCGGCGGAGAACAGGCAGTTTGTCAAGCGCGATGCGGGTATAGGTTTCCTTGACCTGTTTATAGGGATCGACACCTGTTTCCTCGCGAAGAACCCGGTGGATAAGCGTCGTCGTGCGCGCAGGGACCTCATCAAGAGAGGCCCCTTCAATGATCTTCTCCGCCTTGCGAAGGATGCCCCGGCCACGGTCGCCGTTCACCCCCGCATGGTTCAGGGTACGGGTGATCTGCCCGAAGAAGCAGGGCAGACACTCGAGCTCGGTCTTCACGACGCCGGCTCCTGCGCTGGCGCCGAACCGGTCGGTTTCTTTTTCCACCGCCGCCGCCTGGGCTTCTTCTTGGCCGGCACAACCTCGGCAGCAGGCTCCTCTTCCTTGGCCATGGCTGCCACCTTCGCCACCGGTGCTACTTTCGCAGCCGGCGACACCTTGCCAACCGGGGGGAGCGACGTGATTGTCGTGAGCCGCTTGGCCTTTTCCTCTACCTCGCGCTCCATCTCAACCTTGTAGACCTTGAGGCGGTTGGCCATCTTGACGTCGCTCACCGCTATGATCTGCGCCGCGAAGATGCCGGCGTTCTTTGCGCCTGATTTGCCCAGCGACATGGCCGCTACCGGCACACCTCCAGGCATCTGCACTGTAGCAAGGATGGCGTCCATGCCATTGAGCGGCGACGAGTCGATCGGCACGCCGAGCACCGGCAGGGTGGTATGGGACGCGACCACACCAGCGAGATGGGCGGCCCAGCCTGCGCCCGCAATGATCACCTTGATCCCGCGTTTTTCCGCGCTCTGGCTGTATTCAAGCACCTTCTTCGGCGTGCGATGGGCCGACGCGATCGTCATCTCATACTCGATACCGAATTCCTGGAGCATGGCTGCTGCCTCCTGCATGATCGGCAGATCGGAATCGCTCCCCATCAGAATCCCCACTAACGGTTTACCCATACAAACTCCCTTCGTGCGTTATCTATAATAGAATCAAAATCTTTTACCGCAGAGGACGCAGGGGAACGCAGAGAAAAACTTGAACTACTACTCATCAAGAGATTACTCAACGTACCACTCTGAGATGTTTTGAATTTCTTGTAGTGATCTAAAATATCTAGTTTGCAGCTGTATTGTTAATTATCAATTCAACAAGAACCGTCATTCCATCTGCGAAGCATGGCCCTGCTTGGCCTTCCTCAAGAACTTGCAGTTCCCTGCGTCCTCTGCGGTGAAAGATATTCCGCCCTTTACTCTTTTTGATTTATAGATCTTTTGGATCTGAAACAAAGACCGTCTCGACGCCAAACTCTTCCCGGACAAGCGGCATCAGCGCCCTGACCCCGACTGTTTCTGTTGCGTAGTGGCCTGCAACAATAAGGTTCATACCGTATTCCCGTGCCGCATTATACACGGCCAGGTCGATCTCGCCAACGAGAAAACAGTCCAGTTTGTCCCTGCAGGCCTCCTGCAGCATGCTCCCGCCTCCGCCTGAGATGATACCGATCGAATGGATGCCTTTTGAGCCGAAGTGCAGGACGCGGCAGGTCGTGTTCAGTCCTTTGTTCAAGATCGCGGCTGCGGCGTCGAGGGTGGTCGTTTTCCTGAACGTACCCGCGTAGCCGATCTTGATGCCATGGTATGCCCCGAACTTTCCGGGCTTCTGCACATCGAGCATGCGGCAGAGCTGCATGTTGTTCCCGTACTCTTCATGGAGATCAAGGGGTAGATGAACAGCGTAGAGCGCCATAGTGCTCCTGTTCAGGTAGGCCGCTCTCCTGTTCTCCAGGTCCCTGTCCTTCTGCGGCCGCCACTTGATGCCGTGATGCACAACGAGGAGGTCGACATCCAGTTTGTCTGCAATTTTAAAAGTGGAGAGGCAGGCATCAACGGCAAAGCCCACTGTCTTTACGTCGCCGCCCCTGCGGGGCTTCACCTGTAAGCCGTTCAGGGAAGCGTCCTTAATTTTTCTGACCCGTAGCGTTGTGTTCAGGAGAGCCGCGATATTTCCCGCTGTGGCTTTTTTCATCTAGTTTGCCGTTTCGAGCGCCCGCGCGCCGATGTCCCTGCGGTAGTGCGCACCTTCAAAGGATATCTCCCTGGCACCTGCATAGGCAGTGTCTATTGCCGCGGCGATCACCGGACCCAGTCCTGTCACACCAAGCACCCTGCCACCGTCGGTCACGATCGCACCGTCCTTCAGCGAGGTCCCGGAATGGAACACCATCACCCCCGCATGTGCGGCGGCCTTTTCAAGACCGGTGATCGTCCTGCCTTTTTCGTAATTCCCGGGATACCCTCCTGATGCCATGACGATGCAGACAGCCGACTCCGGCTTCCATTGTATAGCGAGCGTCGATAAGCGCTCGTCGAGGATGGCCTCAATGATCTCGATAAGGTCCGTATCGAGCCGCGCCATGATCGGCTGCGTTTCCGGGTCGCCGAACCGGGCGTTGAACTCGAGGACCTTTGCCTTGCCCTCATGGATCATCAGCCCGGCGTACAGCACGCCCTTGAAGAACCTGCCTTCCTTCTCCATGGCACGAACGGTCGGGATCATGATCGTATCCATGACCTCGCGCTCAAGTTCCCTGGTCACGATCGGGGCCGGCGAATAGGCGCCCATGCCGCCCGTATTCGGCCCCTTGTCAGCGTCGAACACGCGTTTGTGGTCCTGCGACGATGCCATGGGCACCACGGTCCTGCCGTCCGAGAACGCCATGAACGAGGCTTCCTCTCCCTTGAGACACTCTTCGATCACCACGCGGTCTCCGGCAATGCCAAAGGCCTTCTGGGACATGATCAGGTCAAGGGCCTTCAGCGCCTCTTCCACGGTCTCGGCCACAACCACGCCCTTGCCCGCGGCCAGACCGTCGGCCTTGACCACGATGGGCGCCCCCTTTTCCCGTACGTAGGCTTCTGCAGCGGCCTTGTCCGTGAAAACGCCGTACTCGGCCGTGGGGATATGGTACTTCTTCATGAGGTCCTTGGAAAAGCGCTTGCTCGCCTCGATCTCAGCGGCCTTTCCGCTCGGGCCAAAAGCGCGGAGACCGGCTTTAGCGAACGCATCAACGATACCCATGGAGAGCGGACCTTCGGGGCCGACGATGGTGAGGTCGATCGCCTTGGACTTTGCGAATGCCAGCAGTCCGGGGATGTCCTCTGCCTTGATCGGCGCGCATTCGGCGAGCTGCGCGATGCCGGCGTTGCCCGGCGCGGCGTAGACCTTCGTGACCTTCGAACTCTGTGCGACCTTCCAGACGAGCGCGTGTTCCCTGCCCCCGCCGCCTATTACTAATACCTTCATGCTCCCACCTCGTGCTTCAAAATGTATGATGTTGTTTCTATCTGAGCGAATCGTCCAACAAGAAAAAGAACCTTTGACACTGAAGCGGCGGACAAAATTCGGATAACAGCTGATACGTCATCGACGCTGCATTATCATGCCTCTTCCGCTTTTCATCAGCTTCTTCTGCCTGCGCCCAGCGTTTACGAGCCTGTGGCCAGTGATTATGAGTGCATCGCGCGAATACAGGCTATGCAGAAGCGCGAGTGCAGGGTGTGTCAAAGACCTTATGCCTTTGTTTTCCTTACCACGAACTTCTCACTTCACAACTTCATTCATGCTTCCTGTCCGATAGCCCTCAAGGTCCAGGCAAACGTAGGTGTATCCGAGCCCCTTCAATGCAAGAACAATCTCCTTCGATACCTCGCTGTCGAGGAGCTTCGAAAAATCAGCGCTCTCCACCTCTATCCGCGCAGTATCGCCGTGGTGCCTCACCCGGACCTGCCGGAACCCGCGGCTGCGCAGATGCTCTTCAGCGCGAAGAACGGTCTGTAATATCTCCAGGGTGATCCTCGTGCCATAGGGGATCCGGGAGGAAAGGCATGCGAGCGACGGTTTGTCCCACACAGGCAGGTTCAGCATATGCGCGCGATCGCGGACTTCGGCTTTTGAAAAGCCCGCCTCTACCAGCGGACTTCTGACCGCGAATTCCTCTGCCGCTTTTCTGCCCGGTCGATGGTCCCTGAGATCGTCGGCGTTCGAGCCATCGAGGACGAACACTATGCCCTCCGTGTCTGCGATCGCTTTGAGCTTGCCAAAGAGCTCCTTCTTGCAGAAGTAGCAGCGCTCGGGCGAGTTTAGGATAAAGTCCTCGGAGGCAAGCTCCGCAGTGTGCAGTATCCGGTGCGTAACTCCCAAGGTACGGGCGAACTCCTTAGCACCAGCCAGTTCATTGGGTGGATAGGTCTCGGAAACAGCGGTAACCGCGATAAGGTGAGGGCCCATGACCTCGGCCGCGGCCTTGAGCAGCAGGGAGCTGTCCACACCGCCGGAATAGGCAAGCACGGCACAGTTCATCTCCCTGAGCAGTGCTTTGAGGCGGTCCCATTTTTGATCGGTCACCATCGTGGCGATAATAACACAGCATGAACAAAGGTGTCAATAAAGATGAACAGATGCGGACAGTTATGAGGCCCCGGGCAGGCAAGCAAGGAGCAAAGCAAAGGCTTCCCCGGCCGGGGTCGAGAAGATATGACCTACTTCTTCATTGGCTGAACAATAAATCCGAGTTTGGCGGAAATAG
>Ga0334722_10005991_pt1 | contig 12139 bp, 8 predicted proteins | sample C3_bottom_MG_FD_207210 | JGI IMG/M metagenome (GOLD analysis project Ga0334722, IMG submission 207210) | Sediment microbial communities from Yellowstone Lake, YNP, Wyoming, USA - C3_bottom | ecosystem: Environmental > Aquatic > Freshwater > Lake > Sediment | place: USA: Wyoming | collected...
AGGCCGGGCGCACCGACGCGCAGATCCTCGACCAGTTCGTCTCACGGTATGGTCGGTGGATCCTCCTGACACCGGCCTCCCAGGGTCCCGACCTGATCCTCTGGCTGCTCCCCGGGGCGCTCGTCGGCGGCGGTGCCGTCCTCCTCGTCGCGATCGGGCGCCGGCGGCGGCTCGCGCCCGCGCCGGCGATCGCCAGCGGGCTGGCGCCCGCGCCGGCGATCGAGATTGTGCCCGCGGCCGCGATCGAGACCGTGCCCTCGGCCGCGATTACTCCCGCGGCCGCGACCGAGACCGTGCCCCCGGCGGCGACCGTGCCCCCGGCCGTGACCACTCCCGCGGCCGCGATCGAGACCGTGCCCCCGGCCGCGGCGACCGCTCCCGGGCGCACCGGTGGCTCCCGTCTCGTGACGGCCTCGCTCCTGCTCGTCATGGCCGCCGCGGTCGCCGTGCCGCTGGCGATCGCGGTCGTCCCGCGCGGCCCGGGTCGCGAGATCACCGGAGCTCCGGCGGCCGGCGCCCAGGCGGGCCCCTCGATCACCGAGCTCGAGGCCCGGGCCGCGGCCGATCCGCGCGACGTCACGACCCTCGATGCGCTCGGCGACGCGTACCTTGCCGCGGAGCGCCACGCGGATGCCGCGGACGCCTACCGGCGCGCGCTCGAAGTCGATCCGGACGACGTCCCGGCCCTGATCGGCCTCGGGGTCATCACGTTGTCGGCTGGTCGGCCCGACATCGCCGGTCCCCTGCTCGATCGTGCGGTACGGCTTGGCCCCGACCTGCCCGACCCGTACCTCTACCGGGCCCTGGCGATCGTCCAGTCGGCGGGCGGGATGACCGAGGCTGCTCGCCGTGATCTGCTCCGGTTCATCGAGCTCGCCCCCGCCGATCCCCGGCGGGCCCTGGCGGACGAGCTGCTCGCCGGGCGCGCGACCGGCAGCCCGGCTCCCTGACCGATCGTCGGGGCCCGCGTGCTTGCCGGCGGACGACGGCGGCCGGTCGGGGGATGGCGGCCGGCCAGGCGAGGGGCGCCGGTCGGGGGATGGCGGCCGGTCGGGGGATGGCGCCCGGTCAGGCGACCCCCGCCGGCAGGCGTTCGGGGTCGATCGGCCTGATCGCCGGGTGCGGGCGCGGGGGCTGGAAGCGGCGCAGCCGGAGGGCGTTCGAGACGACCGTCACGCTCGAGAGGGCCATCGCCGCGGCGGCGATGATCGGGTCGAGCAGGATGCCGGTGAACGGGTAGAAGGCACCGGCCGCGAGCGGGATCAGGGCCACGTTGTAGACGAACGCCCAGAACAGGTTCTGCTTGATGTTGCGCAGGGTCGCCCGGGAGAGCGCGATCGCGGTCACCAGGGCCCCCAGGTCGCCGCTCATCAGGGTGACCGCCGCCGACTCGATGGCAACGTCGGTCCCGGTACCGATCGCGATCCCGACATCGGCCTGGGCGAGCGCCGGCGCGTCGTTCACGCCGTCGCCGACCATCGCCACGAGCTTGCCTTCGGCCTGCAGCCGGCGCACCTGGGCCGCCTTCTCGTCGGGCCGAACGTCGGCGAGCACCCGCTCGACGCCCGCCTGGCGGGCGATCGCCCGGGCGGTCGTCTCGTTGTCGCCGGTGAGCATCACGACCTCGAGTCCGAGGCGGTGAAGCTCGGCCACCGCAGCCGCCGACCCCGGCTTGAGGGTGTCGGCGATCGCGATCACGGCGACCGCCCGACCGTCGATCGCGACGAAAACGGGGGTCTTGCCGGAGGCGGCAAGCTCCTCGGCCGTCTCGCGCAGCCGGCCGAGATCGACACCGTCGGCCTCCAGGTAGGTGGGCCGACCGACGAGCACCCGCCGCCCTTCCACCGTCGCCGCGACGCCCTGGCCGGAGACGGCTTCGAAGGCGTCCACGCCGGCGAGCTCGAGCGAACGCTCCTCGCGGGCGAAACGGACGATCGCCTCGCCGAGCGGATGCTCGGAGCCGTGCTCGGCGGCGGCCACGAGTCGGACGATCTCGTCCTCGTCGGGCGAGTCGTCGGCCCGGATCACATCGGTCACCCGCGGGCGCCCCTCGGTCAGGGTGCCGGTCTTGTCGAGGATGACCACGCGAACCTTGTGCAGGCGCTCGAGGGCCTCGGCGTTGCGGAAGAGGATGCCGTTCTCGGCGCCCTTGCCGGTGCCGACCATGATCGAGGTCGGCGTCGCGAGGCCGAGCGCGCACGGGCAGGCGATGATCAGGACCGCGACCGTGTTCAGGAGCGCGAGGTTGAACGAGGGCTGCGGCCCAAGGACGAACCAGGCCACGAAGGTCAGGGCGGCGATGGCGAGGACGGCCGGCACGAAGTAGCCGGTGACGACGTCGGCCAGGCGCTGGATCGGCGCCTTGCTCCCCTGCGCCTCCTGGACGAGCCGGACGATCTGGGCCAGGACGGTGTCACGCCCGACCCGCGTCGCCTCGAAGCGGAACGCTCCGGAGGCATTCAGCGTGCCCCCGATCACCTCGTCGCCGGGCCGCTTCGTCACGGGCATGCTCTCGCCGGTGACCATGCTCTCGTCGACCGCCGACGAACCTTCGAGGACGATGCCGTCGACCGGCACCTTCTCGCCCGGTCGGACGAGGATGACGTCACCCACGACGACCTCCTCGATCGGGACGTCGCGCTCGAGGCCGTCGCGAACGACCCGCGCCGTGCGCGGCTGGAGCCCGATCAGCTTGCGGATCGCGTCCGAGGTGTGGCTCCGGGCGCGCGCCTCGAGGAACCGGCCGAGGAGGATGAGCGTGATGATCGCCGAGGAGGTGTCGAAGTAGAGCGGCGGAACACCCTCGCCGGCCAGGCCCGCAGCCCGGAAGAAGTCGGGGACGAAGATCGCCGCGAGGCTGTAGAGGTACGCCGCCGAGGTGCCGACGGCGATCAGCGTGTTCATGTCGCTCCCGCCGTGCCGGAGGACCTTCCAGGCACCGCGGTAGAACGGCCAGCCGGCGTAGAACTGGACGGGCGTCGCGAGCGCGAGCTGGAACCAGGGATCGCTCAGGAACGCCGGCAGGAACGGGGCGACCGTCATCCTCGCCAGTCCGCCCAGGATCGGGATCGTGAGCAGGGCGGCGATGATCAGGCGCCGGCGGGTGTCGGCCAGGTGACGCTGGGCGAACGTCCGCTCCTCGGCCGGGCGCACGGCCCCCTGCTCGGAGGGGCGGGCAGTCACGGGCGCGGCGCCTGCGGCGGCGGTTGCGGCGGCGCCCGGTACCGCGGTTCCCGCTGCGGCGGCGGTTGCGGCGGCGCCCGGTACCGCGGCCCGCTCCAACGCCGGTGCCGCGGCTCGGCCGGAAATCGCCGCTGCCTGGAGCGGGGCGCCGTCGAGCCGGAGCTTCGCCTCGTAGCCGGCGGCCTCGACGGCGGCGATGATCTGCTCCACCGTCACCGTCGGACGGGCGACGACCGTGGCCCGCTCGGTGGCGAGGTTGACGTTCGCCTCTTCCACCCCGTCGACCTTGCGCAGGTAGCGCTCGATCCGGTTGACGCACGAGGCGCAGGTCATCCCCTCGACGTCCAGCGAGATCGTGCGCGGGCTCGCGACCGGCGTCGGGGCCTCCGGCGAGACTGGCACTCCGCTCACCTCGACCAGGTCGAGGCGGGGCTCATACCCCGCCGCTTCGATCGCCGCGGCAAGCTTGTCGACCGTCACCTTGTCCGGATCGAAGCGGATGCTCGCCGACTCGGTCGCGAGGTTCACGTTCGCCTCTTCCACCCCGTCGACCTTGCGCAGGTAGCGCTCGATCCGGTTGACGCACGCAGCGCAGGTCATCCCCTCGACGGGGACGCGAACAAGCGCGGCCGGCGGGTCGCCTGCTGGTGCTGAACTGGTCATCGTCGCCTTCCCGTGATGCCGATCGAAGCCGATCTGATACTCCCAGGGAGTATTATGCCACGCCTGTCACGGGATCGGCAAGGCCGTCGGAGCGAGGCCGGATGCGGATTCGGTGGCGCAGCGGGTGCAGCCTTGGGCCCGCAGGCGCAGCCGCCAGGCCAGGGTCGCGGCGAGCAGCGCGACCGACGATGCTCCGATGATCGGCTGGAGCGGCGCGAAGACATCCAGGGCACCGCTCACGCCCAGGACGGCAACGATCACCTTGTTGCAGATCGGGCAGCCGATCGCGAGGTAGGCGGCGATCCCGCCAACCGACGTCCGGACGCTCCCGGCGTCGGCGTGGACGTCGGCCGTGCCGAGCCGGCCGCGCGAGACGTACGTGGCCAGGAGCGCGCCCATGAGCGGACCGGTGATCAGCCAAACGAGGAGGTTGACCGGCTCGGTCGGGGTCATCCGGACGAAGAACGGGTTCGGGATGACGGCGGTCGGAAGACCCAGGACCAGCAGCGCCAGGAGCGTCCCCACGGCCGTGGCGACCCAGAAGCGTCGATCGAGCGTCGCCCAGATGCGCATCCACTTGTCCTTGCTGTGAGCAACGGCGGCAGTGTCGGGATCGCTGCCGACACCCGGCAGGGACAGGCCCGGTTCCCGAGACTGACTGCCGGGGCGTGCCCGGGCATGATATGACAAGTCCGCAGTGGCACCCGCCCGCCGCGCGCGCCGACCGTGCTTGTCCGCAATGGCACCCGCGTGCCGCCCGGCCGCCCCTCGTCCGCCCGGCCGCCCCTCGTCCGCCGGCCACCCCTCGTCCGCCGGCCGTTCTGGAGGGAAGGACAAACCGGCCGAAGCGAGAACGGATCCGGCACGTCTCCGGGCCTCGGCTGCCGCATTCGCCCGATTCGTTCTGCCCGGGACGACAGCCGGAGCAGGAATCCGTCTCCGCAGAACCGGCTTCGCCTCGCGCAGCCCGGAAACCGGCGGTTTGTCGCGCCGGCAAGAACGACGGCCGAGCGCAGGCCGGGGAGGCCGCTCGAACGGGCCGCTTGTTGCTGGACGGAGAACGAACCGCCGAGCGCAGGCCGGGGGGGCCGCTCGAACGGGCCGCTTGTTGCGGGACGGAGAACGACCGCCGAGCGCAGGCCGGGGAGGCCGCTCGAACGGGCCGCTTGTTGCGGGACGGACCCCCGACCCGCTCAGGACCCGAGCGCCGCCTCGAGCTCGGCCGCGGTCGGCATCCCCTCGCGGGCCCCGGCCCGGGTCGTGGCCAGGGCACCAGCGACGACCGCCCGGCGGATCGCCTCCTCGAGCGAGCGCCCGGCCGCCAGGGCCGCGGCGAGCGCGCCGTTGAACGCATCGCCGGCTCCGGTCGTGTCAAGCGGGCTGACCTTGTGCGCCGGCACGTCGGTCGGCTCGTCGGGCCGCTCGGCCCGGACGAGGAGCGCCCCCGACGAGCCGAGCGTGACGATCACCGCCTCGGCGACCCCGGGGCCCTCGGCGCTCGGCTCGATCAGCTCCCGCGCCAGGCGGGCCGGGTCCTCGCCCGCCCCGTGGCGCCGCCCGGTGCGTCGCGTCTCGGCGGCCGCGAGCACGGAGAGCTCGCTCCGGTTCGGGGTGAGAAGGTCGGCCAGGCCGAGCGTCGAGCGGTCCAGCCCGGCGGCCGGGGCCGGGTTGAGGATCGTCCGCGCGCCCTCGGCCCGGGCGATCCGGAGCGCCTCGCGGGCCGTCGCGGTCGGGATCTCGTGGCTGACGAGGACGACGTCGCCTCGGAGCGAGCCGAGCCGTCCGAGCGCGTCGCGGACGGTCACGCCATCCAGCAGGCCATTCGCGCCCGAGGCGACCGCGATCAGGTTCTCGCCCTGGCGGTCGACGAGGATGAGCGCAACCCCGGTCGCCTGGCCGGGGATCGTGCGCACGGCGCTCGTGTCGACGCCCTCGCGCTCGAGCGCCTGGCGCGCCTCGCGTCCGAAGGCGTCGTCACCGAGCGCACCGATGAACAAAGTGGGGCGCCCGAGCCGGGCGGCCGCGACCGCCTGGTTCGCCCCCTTGCCGCCATCGTGACGCTCGAAGACGCCGCCGGTGACCGTCTCCCCGGGCGCGGGCAGGCGCTCCGCCCGCACGACGAGGTCGACGTTGACCGACCCGACGACGACGACCCGACCGCTCATCGATCCCTCCGGGGAGAACCGCGACCCGGCCTCTCAGCCGGTGATGAACTCCCCGCCGTCGACGCCGATGACGTTGCCGGTGACGAAGTCGAACCCGTCCCCCGAGAGGGCGACGATCGCGTCGGCCACGTCCTGGGTCGTCGTCATCCGGCCCATCGGGTTGCGCCGGACGCTCGCCTCGATGATCGCCTCGTGCTCGGGGATCTTCATCAGGGCCGGGGTCAGCGTCACCCCCGCCCGGATCGCGTTGACCGTGACCCCGCTGCCACGCCGGGCGAGCTCCATCGCCAGCTGGCGGACGTGTGACTCGAGCGCCGCCTTCGCCGAGCTGACCGCGCCGTAGGTCGGGACGACGCGGGTCGAGCCCTCCGAGGTCATCGCGAAGATCTTCGAACCCGGCTCGAGGAAGCCGCCTCGGAAGAGGTCCTGGACCCAGTAGACGAGGCTGTTGGCCATGACGTCCTGGGTCATCTCCATCTGCTTGCGGCTGATCGCCTCCTTCGGGTTGTCGGCGATGAACGGGAGCAGGCTGCCGAAGGCGAGCGAGTGCATGACGACCCGGAGGTACGGATGACGGCCCTCGGCCCGGCTCCGCTCGAAGCGCGCGGCGAGCGTCCGGAGCGCCTCGGCGCGCTTCTCGTCGTCGGCCGCGTTCATGTTGATGAAGAGCGCCTCGGAGCCGGCGGCAGCGATCGCGGCCTTGACCTCCTCGACGTGGGCGAGCGCGGCGCGGAAGTCGAGGTGGATGCCGGCGATCCGGTAGCCGGCCCGGGCGAGCGCGATCGCGGTCGCCTCGCCCATCCCGCTCGAGGCGCCAAGGATGAGCGCCCAGCGCTCGCGATCGTCGGTCATCGGGTGCCTCCAGAGCTGTCGTCGCCGGCTGGCCGGTCGTCGCCGGTCGTCGGCCTCGTGCGTCGTTCGGATCGGCCGAGTCTAGCAGCGCGCGGCGCCCGGGGCCCCGGCGTCGGGGACCGGCGACTGGCCGGCCCGGTTCGCGACTGCCGCAGCACGGTGCCCTGATCAGCCCAGTGCCCGTCGGCCGGGACTAGTGCACGCCGCCTTCGCGGAGCGGCAGGACGAGGGCCGCAAGGGTGAAGACGAGCGCACCGAAGGCGAGGACGCCGAGGACGATCAGCCACTCCACGAGTGACGGCGCGTACCAGTAGCTCGTGATGAACGACGACTGGCCGGCTGTGTACTCCCCGATCGAGAGCCCCGGCGGGAACTCGATGAGCGGGTAGCTCAGGCCGTTGAGGACGATGTTCAGGCGATGGACGAGGATGCCGATGATGGCCAGGATGCTCATCGCGGCGACGACGGCCGGACTGGCCCGCAGCCGCCTCCGGGCGAGGACGAGGAACGGCACGAGCAGACCCGCCACGACCTCGAACAGGAACAGCAGCGCGTACGGCCCGGCGAGCATCCGGCGGATCGGCTCCGACTCGAACGCCGCACCCGGATAGGCGGCGGTCAGCGTCTCGCTGAAGACGAAGAACGCCTCGACGGTGATGAACACCGCGAGCAGGCCGCCGAGGTACGCGACGAGATCGTCCTCGAACTCGAGCCGGCGCAACCGGCGCAGGATGAGGGCGAGGAGGATCACCAGGGCGAGCCCCGAGACGAGGGCGGACGAGACGAAGAGCGGGGCCATGATCGCCGAGTACCAGAACCCGCGCGAGATCTGGAGCCCGAAGATCCAGGCCGTGATCGAATGCAGGAGGACGGCCGCCGGAAGGGCCACCCAGGCCAGGGCGCCCTTGATCCGCTCGTCACGCTGGACCGAGGATTCCGAGGCGCTCGTCCCGAAGGCCAACGGCGAGCCTGCCCGGGCGAGGTCGGCCCGCGTGTACAGCCACGTGTAGAGCGCCGAGAGCGTGAAGTAGATCGTCACGATCGCGATGTCCCAGATCATCGGCGAGGTGGGGTTCGGGTAGCGGAAGAGGTGCCAGATCCGCTCGGGGCGTCCGATGTCGGGGAGCAGGAACAGGGCGGCCAGCATGATCGCCACGGTCGCCTCGAGAACGGCCAGGCGAACGATCGGCTTGAAGCGGGTCACGCCGAACAGCCGGCCCGCCGAGGCGACGATCAGGCCGCCGGCCGAGAGACCGACGAAGAACATGAAGAAGAGGATGTACTGGCCCCACATCACGACGTTGTTGAGCGCGGTGACCGACAGGCCGTACTGCATCTGGTAGCCCCACGCCGCGAGGCCGACCAGGACGAGAACGAGGAGCAGGCTCAGCCAGGCCAGCAGCGGCCGGTTCAGGCGGCCGGCCGGTGCGGCCTCGCCGGCCGGCTGGGAGATCGTGCCCGCGCTCACAGGTTCCTCCTCCGTCGCGGCGCGAGGTAGTACACCTTGGGCTGCGTGCCTCGATCCTCGAGCAGGCGCTCACCCTCGCGATCGCGGATGAGGGTGGAGACCCGGCTGTCCGGATCGTTCAGGTCGCCGAACACGCGCGCCCCCTCCGGACACGACCAGACGCACGACGGCACCTGGCCGTCCGTGATCCGGTGGACGCAGAACGTGCATTTCTCCACCGTCCCGATCGGCCGGGCGGCGACCATCCCGGTGTCGAAGTCGGTTGGGCGGGCCGGCGCACCCCAGTTGAAGACGCGCACCCCGTACGGGCAGGCGATCATGCAGTAGCGGCAGCCGATGCAGCGCTCGTTGTCCATCATCACGATGCCATCGTCGCGGTGGTAGGTCGCACTGACGGGGCAGACCTTGACGCACGGCGCGTTGTCGCAGTGCTGGCAGGCGAGCGGCAGCCACTGCAGCTCGTGGCGCCCGCCGACCATCGTCGGCGTGTCGAGCGCCTCGCCTTCGCTCAGGATCCGGTTCCACCACATCCCGAGCGGGACGTCGTTCTCTGACTTGCAGATGACCGCGCACGACCAGCAGCCGACGCAGCGTTCCTGGTCGACGACCATCCCCCAGCGGGGTCGGTCGGAGTGCGGACCGATCTCGCCGTAGGCGCGCGACGCCTCCGGGAGGGCCTCGATCGGTGAGACAGGCTCAGGCACGGGTGCCCTCCTCCACTCGCCGGACCTCGCACCGGCAGTCCTTCCAGCCGGTCGAGGGCGACCACATGTTCGGCACGAAGTGGACCTCGTGGATCGGGTTGACGGCGGACGAGGTGAGCTCGTTCACGCCCTTGCCGGCGGGGAAGTAGCGCGACCACCAGCCCTCGGGCAGGGTCGCGGTCCCCGGACGGGCACTGTCGGCGACGTGGGCCCAGGCCCGGACCGCCCCGCGCGTGTTGAACACCTCGATCTCGTCCCCCTCGCTGATCCCGCGCCTGTTCGCGTCGTCGGGATGGAGCAGGACGGTCGGCCGGCCACCGTGAATCTCGGCCAGCCACGGGCTGTTCGAGTACGAGGAGTGGATCCGCCACTTGCTGTGCGGCGAGAGGAGCACGAGGGGGTAGCGAGCCGGATCATGGATCCCGTCGTCGTAGGGCTCCTTGTACACGGGCACCTGCTCGCCGAGCTCGAGGAAGCGGTCCTCCTCCTTGTAGAACTCGATCCGGCGGGTCGGGATGAAGGCGGCGGTCTGTTCGATCGTGGCCGGGAGCGAGCGGGGTGGGAACGGCTCGAGCCGCTCGATCTGGTCGAGGAACGGGATGTCCGGATCGGGCACCTTCAGGCGCACCGGCCCTGCCTTGAGCTGCTCGAGCGTGATCCCCTCGGCCGGCCCGCCCTCGGCCAGGATCATCTCGATCGCCTCGTCCTCGGTGACCTCGAAGTACCGGGCGGCGAGATCCGGGTCGATCCGGCGAACGATCTCGCGCCAGATCCACAACTCGGAGCGTGACTCACCGACGGGCGGGATGGCGGGCTGCTGGAGCTGGAGGAACGGATGGAGCGGCGTCGCGGTCAGGTCGGTCTTCTCGTACCACGACGCTGCGGGCAGGACGATGTCCGCCCAGCGCACGGTGTCGGTCATCTGGTGGTCCACGACGACGATCAGGTCCAGCCCCGCGAGCGTCTGGTGGAGCCGGTTCACGTCCATCGCCTGGATGAACATGTTGGCGAACGTGCAGATGAGGGCGTGGAACCCGTTCTCCGGGTACGGGACGTCCGGGTGCATCGTCTCGGTGCGACCGCGCACGAAGTAGATGCTCGGCACGATGTGCGCCTTCCTGCCGTCCGGGTTGAACCAGGGAGCCACCTTCACCCGGACCTTGTACTGCCCGACGTACACCGAGAACCCGCCGCCGGAGCGCCCGATGTTGCCGGTCACGGTCGCCAGCAGGGCAAACGCCCGGCCGGTGAGATCGCCGTGGTACCAGTGGTTCGCCCCGCCGCCCATGAGGATGGCGGCCGGCGCCTCACTGGCAAATGCCCGCGCCAGCGCGACGATCCGGTCAGGATCGATGCCGGTGACCTCCCCGGCCCGCTCGGGCGTCCAGCGGTCGAGTTCAGCCCGCACGAGGGCGAAACCCGGCGTCACCTCGACCGTTCGTCCGTCGGCCAGGGTCAGCCGGTAGGTACCCGCCAGGGCGGCCGAGACACCCTCGGGCAGGCCGAGCCTGTCCGTGCCGATGGTCACCGGGGCAGCGGTGCTCGTGTCCCAGGCCACGAAGCGGTCGGGGGAGCCGGCCGGGTCGAGATCCGCCTCGCGCAGGCGCTTGCCGGTGTCCGCCCGGACGAGGAGCGGGCCGTCGGTGTAGCGGCGCACGAAGTCGAGGTCGGCCGTGCCGTCCTCGAGGATCTGCCGGACGAGGGCCAGCCCGAGCGCAGCGTCGGTGCCGGGCCGGATCTGGAACCAGGCATCTGCCTTGGCCGCGCTGCCGGAGAACGTCGGATCGACGACGACCATCCGGGCGCCGTTCTCGACGGCGTCAAACAGGAAGTGAGCGTCCGGGATTCGCGTCTCGATCGGGTTCGCGCCGACGAGGAGGAGGAACCGGCTGTTCGCCCAGTCCTTCGCTTCGTGCTCGGCGTTCTGGACGCCGAACGTGATCGGCATCCCCATCGGGAGATCGCCGTTGAAGTCGAAGCTCGTGCCGTGGGTCATCCCCAGGAGGGCGCTCGCCCGGTAGTTCGCTCCCTTCTGGATGTAGCCCGAACCGGGCACCTGGCCGAAGACGTGGATGCTGTCCCAGCCGTACGTCTCGCCGATCCGCCTGAGCTCCGCTGCGATCCGGTCGAGGACCTCGTCCCAGGTCGCGGCGCGGAACTCGCCCGAGCCGCGCTCGCCGGTCCGGACCAGGGGCGTCATGATCCGGTCCGGCCCGTGGACGAGCGTGTGGTAGGAGAGCCCCTTCATGCAGCCGCGCGGGTTGTAGACCCGGTCCGGGTAGTCGGCGGCCTGCTGGATCTTCACGATCCTGTCGTCGCGCACGAATGCGAGCTGACCGCAGCTTCCGGTGCAGTTCGGGGAACAGGTCGTCCGGACGACGCGGTCGATCGGCAGCGAGCGCGGCAGGTCGTCGCGCCCGGCGTTCGCGACCTCGACACCGACGGACGCGGTCGCGGCGGCTCCGGCCGCGAGTCCGGCGCTCTTGAGTAGCTGTCGTCGCGTGAGCGCCATCAGCGGCAGCCTCCAGAGCCCGTCGCGCGGACGACCGGACCGCTCGTCGGGCCGGTCATGCGCGCACCTCCGGCCGGACACGCGGCGAGGCGGGACAGACCGGGTCAAGCATCGTGTGGTCGGTCGCGCCGCAGGCGGCGCATCGAGTGGCGGTCGTGCCCGCCGGCAGGGGCCGGAGGACACCCGTCGCCGCACGCAACCACCCGGCGACCTGGCCGGCGACGAGGGCGAGGGGGGCAACGCCCGCCAGGGCGAGCAGGCGGCGGCGAGTCAGGTGGGGCATGCGAGAACCTCACATGGGACGTGGCTGGCCAGGCAGCCACAACTGTGCCTCGGGGAGGCCGGGAAGATCAGGGCCGATCGGATTGAACGTCGGGACTGGTGGCCCTCGGCGGCCCGGTCGTTGGGCTCATCCGGGTCTCTGGCGGGTCAGGACCGGCGACGACTCCGGCCCGCCGTCCGCCTGGGCCGGGCCGTCGGCGGAGATCGCCCGACCGGCGACGGCCAGCCCGAGCAGGCCGGCGAGGACGAGGCCGCTGGCGGCCAGCCCGTAACCGGCCAGCAGGACGACGCCCAGCCCGACGGCGAGGTC
>Ga0334722_10005993_pt1 | contig 12136 bp, 9 predicted proteins | sample C3_bottom_MG_FD_207210 | JGI IMG/M metagenome (GOLD analysis project Ga0334722, IMG submission 207210) | Sediment microbial communities from Yellowstone Lake, YNP, Wyoming, USA - C3_bottom | ecosystem: Environmental > Aquatic > Freshwater > Lake > Sediment | place: USA: Wyoming | collected...
CAGTTCGAGCGTTTCCGGAGTCGGGCCGACGAAGACGACACCGGCGTCCCCACAAAGCCGGGCGAAGCCGGCATTCTCGGCCAGGAACCCGTACCCCGGGTGCAGGGCGTCGCAACCGGTCTCGCGTGCAATCGCGACGAGGCGCGCGGCATCGAGATACGCGCGCGGTCCGGCCGCGCCGAGCGCGACGGCCTGGTCGGCCTTGGCGATGTGCAGCGAGCACGCGTCGTCGTCGGAAAAGACCGCGACGGTGCGCAGACCGGCGTCGGCGGCGGCGCGAAGAATGCGAACGGCGATCTCGCCGCGATTGGCAACCAGCAGGGATTTCAGCTTGTTCGTTCGGGTCATGGTCCTCACGTGTGGGTACGGTCGGCCCGTGGCGCACGAGCCTCCGCCTGATACGGCGCGCGCACGGGTTGCGCAACGTCGCGCCTCCAGTGGGGCAACGCTGGCGCGATTGCGACGGCTCCGTTCGTAGCCGTCATCCGGTCACGCCGCGGCGCTGATCGCATACTTGCGCGCAGTCCCGACGAGCCGATACTGCGCGATATGACAGTTGGGCACATGCACGAGCACGACTGCGCAAAGGGATGCGTTCGGGCGTCCCGGTGAGATGGAGCAAATCCCGCCTATGCCCGACGAGGAGAGCCATGGACCCTGATTCCACAACCATACCGTCCGCACGCCAACGCCTGAGAAGTCCAACACCGGTGCGTCTGCTCCTCTGCTTCGGCCTGCTTGCACTCGCTGCGGGAGCGCGCGTCGCGTCGGCGAGTACCGAGCCCGCCGGCCGCGCCACTTCCTTCGCGAACGTCACGGCAACCTCCCCGGCGAGCGCCGTGCAGCATCCGATAGAACTGGCCCGTGACGCGTACGGCTCCGGTCACAAGCAGGACAGGGGCGATCCGATCTATGGCGGGCGGGAAAAGAAGGACGCTTACACGTTGCCGCCCGAGCGCAAGACCAACGCGCACGCGAAGAAGAACAACAGGAACAAGGGCGACGATTCGTACGTCGAGCAGCCGAAGATGACACCGGAAGACAAGGTCACCGACAGAAGGGCGGCCAAGGCTTCGCGCGCGTCCAGCGGAGGCGAAGGCGGCCAGGGCGGTTCCGGAGAATCCGGCGGGTCCGAATCCGGCGAGTAACATCGTTGGATCATGGGCGGCTCGGTGCGCCTGCAGGCCTGAGACTCCCTTGCCCGTACAGTCCTGTTCCAGGCGCGGCGGCTCGCGCGTCGCAGCGCGAAGAAGTATGAACCCCTGATGTCCCAAGACCGCGACCCGAAGTCGATCCTGCGCGACGTCTTCGGCTATGGCGACTTTCGCGGTCTGCAGCAGCGCATCATCGAGCACGTGTGCGGCGGCGGCGACGCGCTGGTGCTGATGCCCACCGGCGGCGGCAAGTCGCTGTGCTACCAGATTCCCGCGCTGGTGCGCGACGGTGTCGCGATCGTCGTCTCTCCGCTCATCGCACTGATGCAGGACCAGGTGGCGGCGCTGCACGAAGCCGGCGTGCGCGCAGCCGCGGTGAATTCGTCGATGCCTGCTGCGCAGGCCTGGCGCGTGATCGGCGAGATGACGGCTGGACGTCTCGATCTCGTCTACGTGGCTCCCGAGCGACTTGTCACCGATTCGTTTCTCGAATCCCTCGACCGCACCACGATCGCGCTGTTCGCGATCGACGAAGCGCACTGCGTCAGCCAGTGGGGGCACGATTTTCGCCCGGAGTATCGCGCGCTCAGCGTCCTGGCCTCGCGCTTTCCCGCAGTGCCGCGCATCGCGCTGACGGCCACCGCCGATACACCCACGCGCAACGAGATCGCCGACCAGCTCGCGCTCGGCCGCGCCGAGGTGTTCGTCGCCGGCTTCGACCGTCCCAATATCCGCTACGAAGTCGTCGACAAGATCGATGCGCGCCGCCAGCTCGGCGCATTCCTGGCCTCGCGCCACGACGGCGAGAGCGGCATCGTCTACTGCATGAGCCGCCGCAAGGTGGACCAGACGGCGCAGTGGCTGAAGACGCGCGGCGTCCAGGCGCTGCCCTACCACGCAGGGCTCGACAACACCGTGCGCACCGCCAATCAGCAGCGCTTCCTGCGCGAGGACGGCGTGGTGATGGTCGCCACGATCGCGTTCGGCATGGGCATCGACAAACCCGACGTGCGTTTTGTCGCCCACCTGGATCTGCCCAAGAGCCTGGAGGCCTACTACCAGGAGACCGGACGCGCTGGCCGCGATGGTCTGAGTGCCGATGCGTGGATGTGTTACGGCTACGGCGACGTCGTCGCGATTCGCGGCCTGGTCGAACGCTCGGAAGCCCCGGCCGAGCGCAAGCGGGTCGAGAACGTCAAACTCAACGCGTTGCTCGGATACTGCGAGAGCGGCGAGTGCCGCCGCGCCGTGCTGCTGCGCTATTTCGGAGAGAGTCATTCCGGCGGCTGCGGCAACTGCGATACCTGTCTGGAGCCGGTGGACACGTACGACGGCACCGTGATTGCGCAGAAGGCGCTGTCGAACATCTATCGCACAGGGCAGCGCTTCGGAGCGGCGTATCTTGCCGCGGTACTGACCGGCGCAGACGACGCGAAGATCAGAAGCAACGGCCACGACAGTGTCTCGACGTTTGGCATCGGGACCGAGCTCGACATGCGGGAATGGACCAGCGTCTACCGCCAGCTTGTCGCGGCGGGGCTCGTGGACGTGGAAATCGAGCACGGCGGGCTGCGCCTGGCCGGGCAGGCCGGGCCCGTGCTGCGCGGCGCAGCCGCCATTCGGTTGCGCCGCGAGCGGCATGTCGTGCGTCCGGCAGGCAGAAAGAAGAAGACTTCGAAAGGCAGGTCGATCGACGCCGTGCTCGGAGCCGAATCCGATCGGGACCTGTTCGATGCGCTGAAGGCCGTGCGCCTCGAACTGGCGCGCGAGCGCGGCGTGCCGCCGTACGTGATTTTTCACGACCGCACGCTGGTGGAGATGGCAAGCGCAAGGCCAGCGACGCCGGGACTGATGGCCTGCATCGGCGGAGTCGGCGAAAAGAAGCTCGAAGCTTACGGAGAGATCTTCCTCGGAGTCATCCGCAAGTTCGGTTGAACGGCCGCCCTCGTGGTGCGGGATCGTCCGGCGAGCGTCGTCTTACCTCTCTTCGAACGAGAGGTCTTCCCGCAGCCGGTCGAGCACGCGCGCCACGATGCGGTCGCAGCGGTCGAGCCCGAACGCAAAGAGCTGACGTGCTTCCTGGTCCAGACTGCGGTCGATGTCGGCGCGCAACGCGGCGCGTGCACGATGCAGGCGTACGCGGACGACTTCCGCCGACACGTCCAGGCATTCCGCCGTCTCTGCTGCGTTCATGCCTTCGGCGCAGCGAAGGACGAAAACGGTCCGGAGCGGTTCCGGCAAACGATCGACTGCTTCGGCTAACATGGCTCGCAACTCTCCATCGCCGGCGGCTTCTTCCGGCCCGCGCCTGACATCGCCGAGCCAGCCGGCGGCCTTCACGGAGTCGTCGTTGGCAACGTTGCCGTCAAGGTCGGCATGCACCGCCAGCGGAACGTTCCGGCGTTGTCGTTGCACTCGCGAACGGGCCTTGTTCGCGACGATTCGTGCGAGCCACGTGGCAAGGCTCGAGCGGCCCTCGAAGCGGCCGAGTGCACTGAATGCGCTGACGTATGCGTCCTGAAGGACGTCTTCCGCCTCGGCGGAGTCGCGCACGATGGAGCGTGCGACACGGAACAGCAGCTGGTTGTGACGCCGCATCAGCAATTCGGCTGCGTCTTCGTCGCCTGCAAGGATCCGGTGGACGAGCGCTTCATCGGCGGTCCGTTGGGTGGGTCGCGGCGGCACGCCTGCAACGTCACCATGCGCCGGCGTCTCGACCGGCGCTCTCGCGTCACCGCGAGAGCGCCCGGTCGTCTGTCCTTGAGCGCTCGATGGCATCGTCTTGCTCATCTCGTCGTGCAAAGTCACTGCCGCGCCCTCAGCATCTCACCACCTCAGGCGGTCCTTTGATGTTGATGATGCGCAGCGAAGGTGTGTTCCGAAAAGTGCGGCACAACGGCCTCGCCGCGCAGTTCGGCAACCCGCGCGAGCGTGTACGCGCCAATGGCCATCACCAGATCGCGCACTGCAACGTCGAGGATCCCTGCGGTGATCAGTTGCACGGTAATGGCGACGAGCCACACCGCCACGATATAGCCGCCCAGACGCGCGGCACCGGCCAGCACGATCAGACCGGCCGCGATCTCGATTACACCGACGAGGTGGAGAAATGCATGGGTCGACATCGGGAGCGCCGCCGCGAGCGAGGGGCTCACGTACTTCTCCCAGTTCGTGAGCACGTTCGCGTACTTGTCGAGACCCGCCAGCAGCGGTACCAGGCCGTACGCGATCCGAAGTGGCCAGTAGATCGACGAGAGTTCCGGGTGTTCAGGTTTGTAGTCGCTCATGATGTTCAGTCTCCTGCACGCACTGACGCGCGAGCGGCCGTTTCGTTACAGGCGCGTGGCAGAAACTCCCGGGGGGCCAAGGTTCGAGAACGGCGCCGGTTGTGGGATGTGTCCCACGGTTGCGCAGGATGGGTAAGGCTGCGGCGTCTCTGGCAGCGCCGGGGGGCAGTAGCGGTGTCGATGTGGACGGTTGCGCACGGCGGCCCCGCGTTGGCGCCGCCGTGCGTAACCTGGGCGGTCAGTTGTCGAACAGCCTGACCAGCCGCTTGCGGACGATGTCTTCGGCTTCCGAGACGATCCGCTCGATCAGGTCCTTGCACGTAGGAATGTCGTGAATGAGACCGGCGACCATGCCGCAGCTCCACGCTCCCGCTTCCAGCTCGCCTTCCTGGAGCACTTTTCGATTCTGCGTTCCCGCGACGTACGGACGGATGTCCTCGATCGTCAGCGTGGTGCCTTTCTGCTTCTCGAGCTCGCGGACTTTTTCGACGGCATCGTTGGTCAGCACGCGTTCGGTGTTGCGCAGCGTGCGCATGATCAGGCGGGTCGAGAGTTCGTCGGCGTCGACGAGAGCCTGCTTGACGTTGGGATGGATCGGGGCTTCGACGGTGGCCATGAAGCGCGTGCCCATGTTGATGCCGTCGGCGCCCAGGGCCAGCGCTGCCACCAGGCTGCGTGCGTTGCCCATGCCGCCGGAGGCAACGTAGGGGATCTTCAGCTCCTCGGCCGCGCGCGCCAGCAGGATCAGGCCCGGAACGTCGTCTTCCCCGGGGTGTCCGGCGCACTCGAACCCGTCGACGCTGACCGCATCGCAACCGATGCGTTCGGCTTTGAGCGAGTGGCGAATCGAGGTGCACTTGTGGATGACCTTGACGCCAAAGGACTTGAGCGTCGGCATGAAGGCTTCGGGGCTGCGTCCGGCAGTCTCGACGATGCGTACGCCGCCCTCGATGATGACGCGCATGAATTCTTCGTAAGGCGGCGCGGTGAACATCGGAAGAATCGTCAGGTTCACACCGAACGGCTTGTCGGTCATCTCGTGGCAGCGGGTGATTTCCTTGGCCAGGTGCTCAGGGTCGGGCTGCGTGAGCGCTGTCAGGATGCCGAGTCCGCCGGCGTTGGAAACGGCTGCGGCCATCTCGGCGTAGCCGACATAGTGCATGCCGCCCTGGATGATCGGGTGCTTGATGCCGAACAATTCGGTGATGCGGGTCTTCATCGATGCTTCCTCTCTTTGGTTGCGCCGTCACGCGCCGTCGCAGTGGACCTGCGCGGCGCGGACGGGGCGCAACCTAGCGCGAAGTTGTTCGCGACACGAGCGAGCCGGCGCGTCGCTATTCGGCGACGGTAATGCGGATGACCTGCACCGGTTCGACGGGACGGTCGCCGGGACCTGTGCGCACCGTCTCGATCGCCGTCACGACTTCCATTCCGCTGGTGACGCGCCCGAACACCGGATGCTTGGAAGCGCCCGGCGAGAACCAGTCGAGAAACGAATTGTGGACGGTGTTGATGAAGAACTGCGAGCCGCCGCTGTTGGGCTGTCCGGTGTTCGCCATCGACAACGTGCCAGGCTCGTTGGAGGCCTTGAAGTCGGCGGGATGTTCGTCCTTGATCGTGCCGTGCGGCGGCCCGCCGGTGCCCGCGCGAGGGCTGCTCGGATCCTTGCTGTGCGGACAGCCGAACTGGATCATGAAACCGCGGATCACGCGGTGGAAGTGCAGTCCATCGTAGAACCCGCTCCTGGCGAGCGAGAGAAAATTGCCGGCGGTGATGGGCATCTTGTCGGTGTAAAGCTCGACGGTGAAGTTGCCCTTGGAGGTTTCGAAGGTCGCTGTAGGGTTGGCCATAGGGGCTCCTGCTATCCGGGAGCCAGCGTGGGTTCAAGTTCCATCGTACTGCCCGTGGAGCCCCGTCCGCTTCGTTGGCGCGACGCGCTCGCTTCCACCTGTCTCCGGGATGCTTTGGGTCGCTATTCCGGCGGCGCGGTCACGAACGTGGCCCGGTGCGCCACGATACCCTCGATCGCAAAGATCAGCAGCGCCGTCCACACCATGCCGAAGCCGATCATCTGGTCGTGCGTGAAAGGCTCGCCGTAGACGAAGATGCCGAGCAGCAGCGACAGCGTCGGGGCGATGTACTGGAAGATGCCGATCCACAGCAGCGGAATGCGGCGCGCCGCCGACGCGAACATCAGCAGCGGCCCGGTCGTGACGGCACCCGCGCCGATCAGCAGCGCGTCGTGCCATCCCGCTTCGTGCAGGAACGCCGCGTCTCCGCTCGCGTTGCAGTACAGAAGGTAGACGAGCGCCAGGGGCAGCAGCAGCCCCGTCTCCATCGTCAGCCCATAGACGGCCCCGAGCGGCGCGGTCTTCTTGACGAGGCCATACAGCGCGAACGTGGTCGCGAGCAGCAGCGCGATCCACGGCACCGACCCGTGCGCGATCGACACGTACAACACGCCGCCGAACGCGAGCGAGATCGGAATCCACTGCAGAGGCCGCAGGCGTTCGCCGAGGACCACGACTCCGAGCAGCACGCTCAGCAACGGATTGACGAAGTATCCGAGGCTGGTTTCGACGATGTACCCGGCATTGACGGCCCAGATGAAGGCCAGCCAGTTGACGCCGATCAGAACCGCCGCCAGCGAGTACACACGCAGCACCGTGGCGCTGGTGGCGACGAGACGGAACGACTGCCAGCGACGCGACAGGAACACGAACGCGCTCAGCAGCAGGCAGGACCACACGATGCGATGGCAGATCATCTGCAGGGCCGGCACGTGGTGCAGTGCCTTCCAGTACACCGGCATCAGGCCCCACGCCGCATAGGCGCCGATCGCGTACCAGTATCCACGGTTCATGGTGTTGAATTGCCGGCGGCGGCGGCAGCGCCGCGTTCTATCGCGGCATTGCCGCGGAAGCATCTGCCGACGCCGCGACCTCGATCGCAGGCGGCAGCAGCTTGTACATCACCGGCGTCACGAGGCGCGCTAGCAGCGTCGAGGAGATGAGTCCGCCGATGATGACGATGGCCAATGGCGAATACATTCCCGAGTCCTGCCACGCCAGAGGCATCATGCCGCCGATCGCCGTGGCCGAGGTCAGCAGGATCGGCAGGAAGCGCGTCTCTCCCGCCTTCTCGATAGCCTCGTCCACCGCGACTCCCTGCGTGCGAAGCTGGTTGGTGAAATCCACCAGCAGGATCGAGTTCTTAATTTCGATGCCGACGAGCGCGATCATCCCGACCACGGCGTTGAACGACAGCGAGTACCCGGCCATCAGCAGTGCAAGCAGCGCACCGGTGATGCCGAGCGGCACGACTCCGGCGACGATCAACGTCGAGCGGAAACTGCCGAACTCGAGCACCAGGACCGCCAGGATGCCAAACGCGGCCACGATCATCGCGGTGCCGATTCCGGAGAAGCTTTCCTCGGCGGCCTCGGCCTCACCGGCCATCGCGATCGCATATCCCGGCGGCAGGTCGAGCGACGCCAGCCGCGCGACGACTCCGTTCGTGACGCTTTCGGTGTTGAAGCCGCTGAGGGTGTGCGCCGAGATCGTGACCTCGCGCTGGCGGTTGTAGCGCCGGATCATGTTCGGGACGCTGATGAAGTGAGGCTGGGCGATCTGTGCGAGTGGAACGCTGCCACCGGTGAGGGTCGCGACTTCGATGCCGTCGAGGGCCTCGATTCCCTGGCGACCCTGCATCGGAAGCCGCAGCGTGATGTTGTATTCGTCGCCGTCGGCGACGCGATACTTGCCGACCGGCATTCCCGCGATCGCAAGGCGCACGGTACGATCGGCTTCGGCGGTAGGAACGCCGAGCAGCGCTGCCTTGGCGGTATCGATTCCAAGATCGAGGTCGGTGCGCTGCAGCCGCATCGGGTTGGTAACGTCGCGGGTGCCGGGCGTCTCCTGGATGATCGCTTCGATGCGCGAGGCCAGCTCCCGCAGTGTCGCCAGGGACGGACCGGTCAGGCGTACCTCGACGGGCGCGTTGATCAGCGGACCGTTGTCGAATTGCTTGACGCGGATGTGCGCGGCCGCGTACTCGGCAAAGCGCGCGCGCATCTCGTCGAGCAGCAGCGGCGTGCGCGTGGGGTCGTACTCCTGCAGCTCGACGAACAGTTCCCCGTAGTCGCTGGCCGTCTCGGCGGCGATCACGTTGTAATAGACGCGCGGATTGCCGTGCCCAAGGTTGGTGAACCAGTGTTTCACTTCGGGATGGCGTGCCAGCTCGGCTTCGGCGAAACGCAGCGCCTTGTCGGTTTCCTGCAGGCTGGCGCCTTCGGGCGCTTCGACGCGAATCAGGAACTGCGGGATGTCCGCCGTGGGAAACAGGCTGAAGCCGATCACCGGGATGAGCGTCAGCGAAACCGCGAACATCGCCAGCGCGCCCAGCAACGTCGTGCGCGGCCACGCCAGCGCGAAGTGCAGGGCCGGTCCGTAGATGGCGTGGATCGTCGCCATCAATCCCTTCAGCAGGTTTTCGGACATGGCGTCGGTCCTGTCCACGAATGCGTGCAGCATCGGGAGCCGTCGCCCACCGGACGGTCGCGTTGCCGGACCGCGCAGCATGCGCCTTGCCAGGAACGGAATGATCGTCAGTGCGATGAACAGCGAGCCGAGCACGGTAAAGAGCACCGCGGCGGGAAGCGATCGCACGAACTCGCCGGCTCCCTCGGGCAGGAACAGCAGCGGCAGGAACGCCAGCAGCAGCGTCGTCGTACAGCCGAGCACGGCGCGCCAGATCTGGCTCGTCGCGCCAATGGCAGCTTCGACTCTCGAGTAGCCGAGCCGGCCCCAGCGCGAGATGTTCTCGATCACCACGATCGAGTCGTCCACGAGCAGGCCGAGTGCCAGCACGAATCCCGAAATCGAGAGCTGGTTGAGCGAGAAACCCGCGAAGTAGAGCGCGGAGACGCCCAGCGCCAGCGACAGCGGGATCGAGATCATCACGATCGCGCCCGCGCGAAGCCCGAGCGGCAGCAGCGTGATGCCGACGAAGGCGATCGCGACGGCGAAATCGCGGCCGAGCTTGGACAGACGATGCGCGACGTTGATCGACTGGTCGAATCCGCGCTCGAGTTTCATGCCCGGTGGCAGCGTCTTCTCCCACGCGTCGACCTTGGCGTAGATCGCGGCGCGCGCCGCAAAGACATTCTGGTTGTTCTGCAGGTTGGCCGTCACGAAGACGGCGCGCCTGCCGTTGAAGCGCCCCAGGTATCGTTCCTCTTCGGTTGACCACGACACCGCTGCGACATCGGCGACGTGCACCGGCTTGCCACCGGCCGCACCGACTATCGTGTCCTCGATCTCCGCAAGCGACCGGTAGCTCCCCGACGTTCGCAGGTTGAAACGTCTGGTCCCTACGTCGACGGATCCACCGGGAATGCTCTGGTTCTCGGCACCGATCGCCTGTGAAAATTGCGTCAGCGTCACGCCTGCGCGCGCAAGACGCTGGATGTCCACCGCAATGCGGACTTCGGATTTTGGATACGCCCAGGTGTCGGACTTGCGCACCTGCGGCACCGTTTCGATCGCGTCCTCGAGCTCGCGCGCTCGCAACTCCATGTCGTGCCAGTCGGCGGTCTCGCTGACGATGGCCATCTGGACGAGATTGCAAAGCCCGGGATTGGCGCGGCGGATCTCCCATCCGACCACGCCGGAAGGCAGCCGCGGCGTGATCGCGTTCATTTCGCGCACGACCTCGTCGTACTGTCGCTCGAGGTCGTAGCCGTACTCGAACTCGACGATGATCGCGGCGGCGCCGTCACGCGAGACGCTGTGGAGCTTCTTGAGATTCTCGAGCTCCGCCATCGCGTCTTCGATCGGGTCGACGACCGTGCGCTCGACTTCCTGCGCGTCGGCTCCGGGATACGAAATGTGGATCGAGGAGATCGGGAAATCGATGGTGGGGTCTTCGGTGCGCGGGATCAGCCGGAACGAAGCGATCCCGATCGCGATCAGCAACCCGAACAGCACCAGCGTGAACTGCCAGCGCTGAACCGAGAATGCCCACAGGCTCACGGATTGCCGCCCGCAGCTTCGACGGTTTCGAGCACGTGCACGCGCGTGCCCTCGCGCAGATACGCGGCTCCTTCGACGACCACGCGGTCGCCAGCCTTCACGCCTTCGCGTACCTCGACGATGCCGCCGACCATGCGCCCTATCCTGATCGACACCAGGTGCACGTTGGTCGCATCGGGTGCAAGCACGTACACCGAAGCGCGTTCGCCTTCGCCCTCGAGCAGCGCGGCCACCGGAATCGCCGGCAACGCCACGGCGTGATCCATCGGCTGCTCGAGCCGCACGCGTCCGATCAGCCCTTGCGCGAACCGCACGTCGGCGGGCTGCGCGACGGCCAGCTCGACCTCGAACGTTCCGCTGCGCGGATCGGCCGCCGAGGCGACGGTGGAGACTTCGACCTCGAAGTCGCGATCGGGGAACGCGTCGAAGCTGACGCGCCCGCGATCGCCTTGCGAGACGTGGACGATCTGACGATCGGTGAGCGCGGCCTTGACGACCCATCCGCGGTCGGTCGCACCGACGACGACCACCGGCTGGCCCGGCCCCACCAACTCTCCAGGTTGAGCGAGCTTGGCCAGCACGACGCCGTCACACGGCGCTTCGATGCGTGCAAAGCTCGCGTTGAACTCGGCCGAACGCAGCGCGGCCTCCGTCATCTGTGCGGCAGTGCCGAGGTCCTGCAGTTGTTCCTTCGTTGCTACGCCGTCAGCGTACAGCGCGCGGCCCCTTGCAAGGTCGCGCGCGGCTTTCTGCGCTGCCTGCCGTGCCTGCTCGACGCCGGCCGCGACTTCGGTGCCGCGCAGCATGGCAAGCTGCTGTCCGGCGTGGACCGACTGCCCCTGCTCGAAGTCCGCCGATTCGATCACGCCGCCGACTTTGAACGACAGCCTGCGCTGATCTCGCGGCGCGAGCTGTCCGATCGCCTTGAGCGTTTCGGTCAGCACCCTGGTGGTGGCCGTTTCGACGCGTACCGGAAGATCTTCGACTGCCGGTTGCGCGGTGATCGCGTCCTTGCCGCAAGCGCCGAGCAGCATCAGCACGGCCAGTGCGGTAACGGTTCGCCACGCGCCATCGTATGCATGGGATCGCGTCATGGCTCCTCCTTCGTGGGCATGGTTCCGCCCACTGCGTATTCGAGCTCTGCAAGCTGCGAGAGAGCGCCGAAGCGCATCACGTTGCGATTGAGCTGCGCTTCGGTCAGGGCCCGGCGCGCATCGATGAACTCGGTCTGGTTGATCTGTCCGAGGTCGCGTTTCTTCTCCGCGATGGCGAAGGCTCCCTCGGCCGCCGCGACACGTTTCTCCGCCGTGCGTAGCGACACGTACGCGACGTCGAACGTCTGCAGCGCGTCGAGGACTTCCATCGAGATCGCCTGCGCGGCCTGTTCGCGTGTCGCATGCAGCCGCGCGGTGACGGCGCGCGCCTCGTTGAGTGCAGCGATGTCGCCGCCGCCGTTGAACACGTTGAAGCGCAGCACCAGCGAGGCCAGCACGTAACCGGATTCTTCCGAGAAGTCGTAACTTTCACCGAGCGCGCCGCCATCGACTGCCAATGCGACCTGCGGCGTCAGGCGTGCGCGCACCAGGTCCTCGCCGGCCTTGGCGGCTGCCAGCGCGGCATCCAGGCGCGTCAGTTCGGGGCGGCGCCTGGCGGCCAGGTCCAC
>Ga0334722_10005994_pt1 | contig 12134 bp, 11 predicted proteins | sample C3_bottom_MG_FD_207210 | JGI IMG/M metagenome (GOLD analysis project Ga0334722, IMG submission 207210) | Sediment microbial communities from Yellowstone Lake, YNP, Wyoming, USA - C3_bottom | ecosystem: Environmental > Aquatic > Freshwater > Lake > Sediment | place: USA: Wyoming | collected...
CCCCTATGGTCAGTGCAGCCAGGACACCAAAAACTCCGCTAAGAAGTTGCTTTCGCATGAAGATGTTCCTCTCCCCCGAGCATGTAGTATCCGACCTCATCGCGACTGGTCAAATCCGTAGCCAGATTCGCAGCAACCCGGCCCTGGTTCATGACAATGATTCGGTCAGCAACCATAAAGAGCTCGTCCAGATCAGCCGATATGAGCAGCACAGCTCTCTGTTTGCCCCGCAGATCGAGAAGAAGTTCATGAACATACTCGATCGATCCGACGTCCAGTCCCCGGGTAGGCTGGTCCATCAGAACAAAGGGCGTGTCCAGCAGAAGCTCACGACCAAGAATCACTTTTTGCTGATTGCCGCCTGACAGCGAACGAAAACTCTCTCCACTACTGCCCATACTCACTGCGAATTGTCTTCGAATCTGCTCAGTGAAGATGGCCGCACGTCGGTAGTTGAGACCGATGCCGCCGATCGTGCTGAAACTCGGGTCCAGGATATGGTGCGTCATGATGGCATTTTCGAGGATCGACGCAGACCCGCTGGCTCCCATCTTCGCTCGGTCCTGGGAAACGAATGCAATGAGAGAACGCCTGTCCAGAATCTCGAGATGTGTTATGTCTTTCCCACTTACTGTGAGCGTTCCCGACGCAAGAGGGACAAGACCGATGATGGCGTTTACCAGCTCGAACTGGCCGTTTCCCTCCACGCCCGCAACCCCGACAATCTCGCCGGCATGAACGTCGATGGTCACGTCACGCAGACTCGAGCGATGCTCCGTATCAGGCGAGTTGAGTCCCTGAGCGCTGAAGATCACCTCACCCGGCGTCTGCGGCAATCGCTTTGACCTGAACAGAATGTCGCGGCCTACCATCCGACGGGCCAACTCCTCTTTTGTCAGATCAGTTGCCGGCGAGGTACTGATGACCTTCCCCTGCCGCATCACAGTCACACGATCACTCAAGCTGAGAACCTCTTCGAGCCGGTGAGATATGAAAATGATGGTATGACCCTTGTCTCTGAGGCGCCTCAATTCTGCGAACAGCTGAGGAATCTCCTGTGGTGTCAGAACTGCTGTCGGTTCGTCGAGCACAAGCACTGAGACGTCCCGATACAGCAACTTCAGAATTTCGACCTTCTGCCGCGCAGCGACCGAGATATTTCCAACCTTCGCGTCAACGTCAAGATTGAACTCAAACTCGTTGATTTTTCTGCGAACTGCCTCCCGGGCACGGCGAACATCTAGCGTTCCAAACATGCCAACCGGCTCGGTGCCCAGGATGACGTTCTGCCACACCGAGTACTCAGGAATGAGAAGCATCTCCTGGTGCACCATGCCGATTCCAGCTGCAATTGCCTCATGTGGCGTCCTGAACGCGACCTTGACCCCCTTGAAGAAGATGTTCCCGGCATCCTGGCGCTCAAGACCATAGAGCACGTTCATGAGCGTACTCTTCCCCGCACCGTTCTCTCCGACCAGTGCGTGGATCTCGCCCGCCTCAAATGTGACGGATGCATCGGAAACCGCGACGGTGTCCGGTGGGAACACCTTCGTAATGTGCTGCAGATCAATCAGGACGTCGTGCACGTCTGATGAGCGACCTTATTGATACTTCGTGACCACCAGTGTCCCATCAATGATCTGCTGACGGACACTGTTGATGCGGTCCAGAATGCTCTGCGGCAGAACTTGCACTTTTGCGGTCGTGACAAGGTCCACGGTTCCGGTCTTCAGCCCGTACTTGATGACCTGGCCTGGCTTGTAGGTCCCATCCTTGATCGTCTTGTAGACATCCTCTATGGTCTTGCCGACATCCTTGATGTCAGAAGCGATGACGTATCCCGGCTCAATGTCGTTTTGATTGGTGTCGACACCGATTGCGTACAGGCCACGCTCCTTGGCAGCCTGCAGCACGCCGAGGCCCGTGGCGGCAGCGACCTGGAAGACCACGTCACACTTCTTGTCATAGAGGCTCAGGGCCGCCTGCTTCCCCTTGGCAGGGTCATCCCAGATGCCTGCAAGAACAACACGTTCAACGCTGATGTTCTTGTCGACATAATGGACACCATCTTCGTATGCCTTGACAAAAGCCATCACGACCGGATCGTCCGCTGCAGCCACCACTCCGACAACCTTGTCGGCGTTGATGTTTTTGATGCTCAGGTCCGTTGTTGTGAGTCCGGCGCAGACGCCCGCGAGGAAAGCGCTCTCCTCCTCGATGTACTTGATGGACGTGATTGTGTTCTTGCTGTTCTGCACGATGGTATCGATGTTCACAAAGATTTTGTCAGGATACTTGTCGGCCATCGCCTTCAGGTTGTCCTCGAATGCGTAGGAGATGACAAACACGACATCACTGTATTGTGTGGCAGCCTCGAGACTGGGTTCATACTTGCCTGCGTCGAAGTTGCATTCGATCGTTCGAGTCTCGACGCCATACTGGTTCTTGATTGCGTCGATTCCTCTTTGGCCGGAATCATAGAAGGCGTTGTCGCCCAATGCTCCATTGATCAGATAGACAACCTTGTCCGTCTTGGGACCTGTTGCTACTGGCTTGCATCCTGTCAGCGAAAGACCTACAAGCATGACCGCGAGCACTGCAGATAAGATTCTCCTCATGTTGGTTCCTCTCCTTTGTCCGTCAGATTTGATGCCCTTGAACGAACGCTACAACTACTGTGCTGCAGCAAGAAATGCTTCAACCTCGGCCCGATCCGGCATGGCTTGCTGCGCGCCCGGCCGCGTCACCGTCAGCGCGCCTGCGGCCATGGCCCGCCGCAGCGCCTGGCCCGGTTCCAGGCCCTGATCAAGCGACGCCGCGAATGCTCCCTGGAACGAATCCCCTGCAGCCGTCGTATCGGCCACTGCCACAGAAAAAGCAGGCACATCGCCACTCTCGAACGCTCCCACCGCAAAAGCGCCCTCCTCTCCCCTCTTCACGACGACAGTCCGTGCACCCAAATCCAAAAGAACTCCTGCAGCCTCTTTCAGATGAATGGTTCCAGCAAGCGCACGCGCCTCGCCTTCGTTCGGCATCAGGTAATCCACATCACCAAAGACCCCCGGTATCAATGGAATCGATCCACAGGGTGAAGGATCAAGCAGAACAATGGCTCCTTTCAGATGAGCCATATGAGCAGCCTCAAGAACAACCGCACATGGAATTTCACACTGCAGCAAGAGAACAGCGCCAGGCTGCAGCAAGCCCTCCAGCGTCGTGAGTTCACCATCGCTGACAGCGCTATTTGCGCCCGGGACCACGATGATGCGGTTTTGCCCCCCTTTCTCCACCAGAACGCAGGCAATCCCCGTTGGCAACGTCTCGTCTGTCACCACACGGCTCACATCCACACCGCTGGCAGAGAGCGCCGATATGGCACTCTGCCCAAAAGCATCGCCTCCAACGCGCCCGAGCAAGATCGTGCGGCTGCCCATGCGAACAGCCTGCACAGCCTGATTTGCCCCTTTGCCCCCTGAGTTGATGAACCAGCCATTCGCGACAACCGTCTCACCCTGCGCCGGAATGCGGTCACAGCGGGCCACAAGGTCTATGTTGATGCTACCGAACGAGATGACCATGGTGATCCATCATTGTCAGGCAGATGTCGCCGCAAGATTGGGTGCAGCTGTCGACTCGCGAACAACAACCTGAGTCGGCAGAACGACTGGCTCATCCACCAGCTGGCCCTCTCTCATCCTGAGAATCGCCCCTATCGCCAGTCGACCCATTTCATATGCGGGTTGCCGCACTGTCGTCAGCGATGGAGTGTGGATGCCTGCAAACGCGATGTCATCGAAACCAGTTACGGACATACCCTGGGGCACGGGAATACCGGCTTCAGCAAGCCATGTCATGGCACCAAACGCACACAGATCGTTGGCACAGACAATCCCTGTTGTGCCGTCCATCATCGGCCACGCCTGCTTCAAAGACTCGTAGCCGTCCGTGATCCCAAAACCGCTGGCCACCACATGAAAGCGAATACGATGAACCCGACAGCGATCACGAAATCCCCGCAGTCGATCCTCGGCAGTCGAAATTCCCATCGGGCCCGAAAGATACAGCAGGCTGTGGTGCCCAAGCTCCGCCAGATAATCGACGACAGCTGCGCTGCCTGCATAATTGTCAACACCAACCGCAGCGACCGGCGAACCCGAAAGTCGACGGTCCAGTACAACGACAGGGACTGCTCTTGCGAGTTCTGCTACATAGGCGTCCCTGCGCGAAGCGCTCGCCAATATGACTCCAGCAACGGCCAGATCGCGCAGTGAGTGGAGATACTGCTTCTCCTTGGTCACCTGATCGTCGCTGTTGCAGACAATGAGACTCAGTCCATGCCTGCACGCCTCATCCTCAGCTCCCCGAACAATGGCCGGGAAGAAAGGATTCGCGATGTCTGGAACAACGAGCCCCACAAGGTCAGACCTGCCACAAACCATGGCACGCGCGATAGGGTTGGGCTTGTAGTCCAGTTCCCTCGCCAACTTCAGGATGCGCTCACGCAGTTCGGGCCGCACCATGTCCGGCTTCGAGAACGCCCGTGACACAGTGCTGGTGGAGATGCCGAGCCGCCGCGCTATTTCCTTCACGTCTATTCCACCCGCGGAAGCCAGATACCCGTCTGGTTCTGGTACTTGCCCTTCTTGTCCAGATAGGAAACGGCACAAGGCTCATCAGCCCCCATGAATACAACCTGAGCAATCCCCTCATTGGCATAGACCTTGACGGGGAGAGGCGTCGTGTTGCTGATCTCAATAGTGACAAATCCCTCCCATTGTGGTTCAAGAGGCGTTACATTGACGATAATGCCTGCCCGAGCATAGGTGCTCTTGCCAATAACCATGCACAGAACATCCCGAGGAATTCGAAAGTATTCGAGGCTCCGGGCAAGTGCGAACGAATTCGGCGGAATAATGCAGGAATCTCCCTTCATGTCAACGAAGCTCTGTTCAGTGAATGCCTTTGGATCAATGACAGCACCCCAGACGTTGGTAAAAACCTTGAATTCATCGGCAACACGCATGTCATACCCATACGACGACACGCCATACGAAACAACACCCTTGGGGCAGTCTGCCACAAACGGTTCAATCATACCTGCCAAGGCATGCGCTGTGATCCAGGTATCAGACTTGACTCCCATCTCGTGCCTCCCCTGCTTCTTTTCTCCTGCAAACGTCATCATTGTGCCAGAATACTGCCCGGGGTCAATCCCATTCGGCAGCTTTCGATGAACTGGGGCCCTGAGCGGTCATTCGTTGTACGTGTCGGGCAGATCGTTCTCGAACAGGACCGTATCCCCAGGAGCGACCAGTGTCTGCATCAGCTTCGTGACTTCTGCAAGCGAATGGACGGAGTAAATGCTCTGCTCGGGAAAGCCAGCCGAGAGCAGTCCCTGCCGCACCGGCTGCGTTTTCCTTGGACCAACAAGTACGACCACGTCGGCGGCCGTGGCGGCCACCCTGCCCGCCTCAGCGTTCGCCATCTCCTCTTCACTGCCTAGAGACACCAGTCCAGGGGTGACAAGGATTCTCCGTGGTGGAAAAGCTGCCAACACTTCCATTGCCATGGCAAATCCCGCAGGATTCGAGTTAAAAGCATCATCGATGACACGTACGCCGCCCGACGAGGGGATCAGCTGCAGGCGATGTGGTGGCGCCTTGAGCGTCCCAATGCTGTCTAGAATATCGTTCCAGGAAACACCAAGCTGCCGCGCAACAGCAACGGCGAGCAGAATATTCTCGACATTGTGACGTCCCAGCAATGCCGTGTGACACGTATACCGTTCGCCCTGAATCGTGACAATGTCAAACGAAAGTCCTTCTGTACCCATCGTCACGCGTTCAGCGTGCAGGTCGCTCGATGACGATCCGCTGCCACTCACGGTCAGGATCTGTTTGCCGGAGGTCGTTGCAAGACCTCGAAGAATCGTATCATCTCCATTGAGAATAACAGTGGATCCGCTTGCCGGCATCTTGACGAACCCTGTCATGACCCGTTCAATGGCCTCTTTTGACCCGAATTCCTCCAGGTGTTGCATCCCGACCGAGGTCACAACAGACACTGAGCAAGGAACAAGACTCAGAAGATATTCAAATCCACCTCGTTCATTCTCTGCCAGCTCAACGATGAACACCTCATGTTCCGGCCCCAGCTGTTCGCGAATAACCCTGCAGATCCCCATCGCGGTGTTATAGCTTTCAGGCGTCATCAGAACACGATATCGTGACCTCAGCAAATGCTCGGTGATGAATTTGGTGCTGGTCTTTCCATAGCTTCCTGTAATGCCAATCACAATCGGTGCGAGTTGGCTCATCGTCTTGCGTGCATCGCGTACATACCACCCGCGGATCAGAGCCTCCACCGGTTCCATGATCATGCGGCCCGCAATCAGGATCAGGGGAGCCACAGCCGGAACCAGAAGCACCACAGCAAGGCCATGACTTCCCATGCTGACGGCGAGCGAGGCAAAACTGACAGCTGCGGCAAGCACTGCCGAGCAACCCAAAAGGCGTCGCGCCCGAGCCGTCATGACCAATGGCTTCTTCACGGGACTCCGCAGCATCAGGCGGCGCTCCCATAACAGTGCAGCAATGCCTGCGACTATCGACATACAACATGCAGCAGTCAGGCGGCCCATCGACTGGGCAGGCAATATCAGCCCTGCAATTCCCATTGATGCCAGGAGGTCAAGCATCGGGTTGGCGGCCAATCGGCGCAGATGCGTCAGCAGCCACGAGGAGAAACGTCGCAGATCATATTCCTCGAGCTGGAGCATGTGCAGCAGGTAGACGATTCTGCCTACCGCGACGACGGCGGCGGTAACAGCGGTCAGCACCATGAGCAATGCAGGCATAAGGCTCCCTGTCATCTTAGAGCCTCTTCCCGAGTCCCCTGGAGAAATGCGTGAAGCACAGAATTGACAAAGACAGGGCTGTCGAGATAGCTGAAGTGCCCTGCGCCAGCTACCACGATGAGCCTTGAACCAGTAATGAGCGATTCCATCTTTCTCCCGTCCGTCACGGGCGTTTCGGCGTCCCTCTCTCCCCAGACAAGCAGGGTGGGCGCCTGAATCGCGGTCAGACAGGGGGTCAGGTCCAGGCTGATGGTCTTGACCATGGATGCTCTCATGACCCCGGTCACCGCCCGATAGTCAGCACTTCCAAATTGCGCGGCGAGCCGCTCCTGGAGTCCTGCTCTCCTCACACCCAGCAGCGGACAGCGCAGCACCACCTTTGCCAGTTTGTAGAATTTCTGCCGCACCCACCGCCTAAACGTCAGCGGCGGCTTGATGCCGGCGGCATCTACCAGAACCAGCGCCTGTACCGCCTGCGGCGCGTGGGCCGCCATCCAGATGGCTATACGGCCACCAAATGAGTGCCCGACATACGTTGCGCGCTCAATCCCCAGGGCCGCCACCGCCCGCTCGACAAAGGCGGCATACTCCGGCGTGCCCCATGGAGATGGCGGAGGACTGCTTCCACCAAAGCCGGGAAGGTCAAAGGCAACAACATGATACCGATCACGCAATCCCGTGATCAGTGGCATCAGACTGGCTGCCTGTCCACCCCAGCCATGCAGCAGAACAACGGGATCACCCGCCCCTTCGTCCACATATGCGAGGTCAATGCCATCGACGGTCGTGTGACTCACGCGGCCCCGCTACATGGCTTTGCTGCCAGACTTGCCTGCAGAACCAAGTTTCAGCAGGTCCGATACGTCATAGTTGACGACGTTCGACCTGCGATCCTCAAATGCCTCATACGCCAAGTCGATCAACCTCGTCAGCAAATCACGGTACTGCATGCCGACTGCTTCCCACAGATAGAAAGACAGGGCCCCAGGAATGGTGTTGATCTCGTTCACATAAATCATTCCGGATTCGGCGAGCAGGAAGTCAACACGGGCGACTCCGCGGCAATCGAGTGCAGAAAAAGCACGAACGGCCAGATCCTGTACCTTTTGCGTGAGTGCATCTCCCAGATCTGCCGGTACCCGGCGCGCCTCGGCTTTCTGCGTGCCGCCATTTGGGCTAGCCGTGGCTTTGTATCCCACCTTGTACTTGGCTTCGTAGTCCAGAAAAACATGTGAGCTGAAGACTTCCTCGCAGGCTGACGGTATGGGATCATCGTTTCCCAGCACAGAACAGTTGACCTCGCGAGCGTTGACAACAGCCTGCTCAACCAGAAGCTTGCGGTCGAAGTGGCTGGCAACCTCAAGGGCATAGCGCAGACCCTCATGGTCCACTGCGCGCGTGATGCCGACGCTCGAACCCAGGTTCGCCGGCTTGACGAACATGGGAAACTGCAGGTGCTCTTCTGCCGCCGCAAGGCAGCTGTCGGGCGATTCATGCCACAACCGTCTGCTGAAGCTGATATGAGGAACAACCGGTATGCCTTCCTTCTCAAATACTTCCTTCTGGAACACCTTGTCCATTCCGAGGGAAGATCCGGTGACGCCGCTGCCAGTATATGGAATGCCGAGGAGTTCAAACAAACCTTGAAGCGTACCATCTTCCCCGTTGGTCCCGTGGTTGCACAGCAGGCCCACATCCACCGACAGCGGCTCCAAGTCAGCGCTGCGGCCAATGAGGCCCTTGTGCACTCTCTGAACCATGAAGGCAGCCCTGCCGGCAAATGGCTGCAGATAAACCCGCTCCGCTCTGCGTGGCAGACTGCCCAGGTCACGGAAAACTTCCATGGTTTTCAATGCTTCCCCGGTGAACCAGATTCCTTCCTTCGATATGTAGAGGGGAATGACGTCAAACTGCTCGAGGTCAATCGAATTCATCGCCTGCACAGCAGTTATAATCGATACTTCATGCTCTACCGAGCGAGACCCAAAGACAACCCCAACTCTCTTCTTCATACGTAGCTCCTTGCGCCGGCCACTGAGGTACGTCACCCAGTCAGACCTCTGGACTCACGATTTCATGTCCATTCAGTTTATTGCCTTTGACGCGCTTTGCAACGAATCAGAACGCCACCTCTCCCGTCGAATTTGGAGAATTTGCCTCACCAATTCATGTTGACAGAGGTCTTCGAACATCTATATTGGAATGCGAACAATACTCCGCGAACAGGATGTGCCCAATGCATTACAGAACGTTTGGAAAACTTGATTGGAAACCATCTGCGCTGGGGTTTGGTACCATGAGACTGCCAGTCACAAGCGCAGACCCTTCCATGATCGACGAGAGGCTTGCCACAGAAATGCTGCGAACAGGCATTGACGGAGGCGTGAACTACATAGATACAGCATACCCATATCATGGGGGCAAGAGTGAGGTACTGGTTGGCAATGCTCTCCGGGATGGGTATCGGTCCAGGGTTCAATTGGCCACAAAAATGCCATCGTGGCTCATTGAATCACAGAACGACATGAGCCGCTATTTCGAGGAACAACTCCAGCGCCTGCAGACAGAACGTATCGACTTCTATCTGCTGCACGCCCTCAACGCGGAGCGCTGGCACAAGCTGCGCGACGCTGGCGTCATCGAGTGGGCGCATCAGCGTATCCGTGAGGGTCGCATAGGGTTTCTCGGCTTTTCGTTCCATGACAGCAACGCCATCTTCCATGAGATTGTTGATGCCTATCAAGACTGGACGTTCTGTCAGATCCAGTACAACTTTCTTGACGAACAGATGCAGGCGGGAACAGATGGATTGAACTATGCCGCATCCAGGGGACTCGGTATCATCGTTATGGAGCCACTGCGCGGAGGAAAGCTGGCTGCCCCAAACGCAGAGATCTCGGCACTCTGGGAGACATCACCCTCCAGGCGTTCGGCGGCTGAGTGGGCACTGGACTGGGTATGGAACCATCCGGAAGTCTCATTGCTGCTCAGCGGCATGAGCAGCATGGAACAGGTGCAGCAGAACCTTGACGCAGCGGACCGGTCAGCGCCGGACATGTTGTCTTCCACCGACCTGGAACTGGTGTCACGTGTGCGCGACGCCTATGATGCCCTCGTCCGGGTTCCTTGCACGGCGTGCAACTATTGCATGCCCTGCCCGAATGGCGTGAACATCCCTGCTGTATTCCAGCTGCTCAATGAAGGTTCGATGTTTGGAAGCTGGGATCTCCAGCGCAAGCGATATGCCCAGATGAAAGAGGAGGGCTCATCAGCCGACAGCTGCATCCGTTGCGGCATCTGCGAAGATAAGTGTCCACAGCATATTTCGATTCGTGATGAGCTGGCGGGGGCCTCTGACCAGTTCAGCTGATTGAGGATTCACGGCCAGTGTTCAGATTTCGTTTTGTGCGGCAGTCATGGCAGTACCCGTACAGGACAAGGCTGTGGTCGACAACCTCAAAATCCAGCTTCTCCGCAGACCGGTTGCGAAAATCCTTGACCGGGCAACTTTCGAGAGGAAACATGCGGTGACAGTCCAGGCAGACCATATAATGGCGATGGAGACTGCCCATCAGCTCAAAAACCGCACGCCCATCGGTGTTGAGAAGCGTCTGCTGAAGATACCCGCGACGCACCAGATTGTCGAGCGTTCGATAGACAGTTGACAAAGCCAACTCTCCGTTGACCTGCTCAAAAATCTCTTCAGCGCTCAGCGGCTTTCCAGCGTCACGGAGAATTTCAAGAATGGCGCGCCGCTCACGTGTCATGCGAAATCCCCTGAGCTTCTCATTCGCCCTGATATGTGATGGTTGGTCCCAAGTGGAGGAATTCATGCCTCTACCCCCTTGACAGCAGTTGGATGAGGATGCCCGCAGCAATGCTGATGCCGAGCAGCCAGAGAATCACCTTTGCAGTATTCGCGGCATCATGGTTTTCCCGGAAGAGGACAAGGAGCCCCAGACCGCCGGCCGCGCCCAGGCCCGCGATGGCCGATCCAAAACTGAGCGTCCCCTTGATGTACAGTTCTGTGATCGCCACGCTGGCGGCGCAATTCGGAATCAACCCGATGATGGCTGCAAGCACGGGCTGAAATATACTGTGACTCAGCAGCAGACGAGACAGATTCTCTTGCCCTATCCAGCTCATGAGCAGGCCAAGAACGATAGATGTCGCAAGCAGATATAAGAAAATCTCGGCAGTCCGCTTCGTGGCTGACCACAGGACTTCCTTCCACTCAACTTTTCCAGTCTGCTCACAGACGCAGGAGGCGCGAGTCCCGTCGCATGTGCAGGTCTGTTCACCAATTCTCACAGCTTCGCGTTCAGCTTCCTGCCGGTCGCGACCAATCTGAGCCCTCCGCCGGTTCTCGGATCGCATCAGTCCATCCACAAGATATCCTCCTGCTACAGCAAGGCCGACCTTGATTGCGATGACCGGAAGCACTACATGTGCCTGACTAGGCTGTGAAAGAAGGATTGGAAGGGCCTCGTCGGAAGTGGCGAGATACACCGCCACGATCGTTCCCATTGTCAGCAGCCGCTGTGTGTAGAGTGCGCTTGCCATGACCGAAAAGCCGCACTGCGGAATAGCGCCTCCTGCTGCTGCCACCAGAGGTCCAACCTTGCCGCTCCGCTCTACGGCATCCACCATTCGCTGCTGCCACCTCGCCTCAACGTATTCCAGTGCGAGATAGACTGCAAACAGAATAGGCGCCATCTTGAGCGTATCGTTCAATGAATCAACGAGAATCTCCCACATTCAACTGCCTCCATACATGCAAATCATTTGCAACAAGACGATCATCTACTATACGCGGCACTCTTAGCGTGTCAATGCCAACAAGTGAAGCCGGCGATGTAGCCGTTCGACTGGCCAACGACCTGGTTCGGCGTACAATACATGATGTGCTTTTAGTCGTAGCTTCGGGAGAATAAATGACAGAAAACGAACAACTTGTTCAAGCAGCAATCAGGTCGGGAGAGGCAACCCTTTGCGCAGCGACAGACAGCGCCCTCGTGTATCAGTTCACCGGAGCCGGCATAGCTGATCTTCTGCACGTTGCAGAGCTGGAACTCAGAGAGAACCATGGCCAACTGGATTGGGGAGACAAGCTTGTTGGACGCGCAGCTGCATTGCTGTTCACTCTCCTCCATCCGCGGTCTGTCTTTGCCAAAACAATGAGTACTGGCGCTCAGCACATCCTGCAGGCGGCCGCCATTCCTTTCACCTGCGATAAAGTTGCCGTAGAGATACGCAACAGAACAGATACGGGGCCGTG